>JAABUH010000056.1_pt1 | contig 160456 bp, 194 predicted proteins | sample 5559121 | NCBI WGS metagenome assembly JAABUH01 (sample SAMN10711871, study PRJNA513364) | rock metagenome | isolation source: Antarctica rocks | place: Antarctica: Victoria Land, Battleship Promontory nord | collected 2015-12-28
CCGCCAATCCCAACCCGTCTTCTGCACTTCGAAAGTCTGCTCCATCCTCTCCGAGCCCTTTCGTACCCGCCAGATCTCCGAGAACCCGCAGGATCCCCCCAGGTCACACGGCTCTCCCCACTTCGCCGGCTGCCTCCACTTCGCTGGCTCCCCCCATCTCGCTGGTCCCCCTCACTTCGCCGATGCCTGTCGTCGAAGCTCAAGCGTGCCCTGCGCGTCCCCGACCTCCCAAGGGTAACGAATGGCTGGCTTCGTTCTCGGCGAGGATGGAAGGTGAATCCGACAGGAAGGGCAAGGGCGTTGACCGCTCTAATTTTCCACTTGTCAACCTTTCGAACACCGGAACGACCTCGACCGACCCTTCGAAAGCTCATCGACCCGCCTTTGGCGCGTCCCGTCAGCCCGAAGCCGCGCCTCAGTCAACCTCACATCGTCCTCATAGCCCTTCTTCGTCATTCGCAGCTCTTCCAACTCCAGCTCCCGTTCCAAGACCCGAACCATTCAGATTGGCAGCCGAATCGATCGAGCACATCTTCGCTCAGGCTATCCAAGGTCTTGTGATATACATCAGTAAATTATATCATGTCTGCGTCTTCGTCCCCCGCCGGCCTCCTATCTGTCAATACCGTTCCAGAGAGGGCGAAACGGCTCATCGGGCAGATAATAGAGAATGTCAAGGGGAAGTATAATATCTACCATGCAGGTAACTCCGAGAGTAAGTAAGCTTTGAAAGGATCCTCCCGAAAATGCTGCGGATACTGATATAAAAGGTAGCTATTGAGGGTATCAGATCGCTTCTGCTATCGATCCATCCCCCTCCTGGTTTGCTCGTAAGTCTATCGATGACGGGAATCACTTCTGACCACGGATTCTTCGCTCAGTACGCCGCGTCCATGGTACTTGCCGACATCCAGATCGTATGCATGGTGATGACGATGCAGTGGACACCCGAAGAGCAAGAAGAGATCCAGCGAACTGCTCGGGAAACCATCCACGGATTCAAGACTCACGCCATCCCACCCGGGTCTGCAGGTCGAATATGGTCCGGACGGGGAGATGAAGCACCTCATGGAGAATATCGATCAGATCAGGGCTCAGTCAAAGGGAGGACGCAGGTGAGGAACGGGACGGCTGACTCAAGGTCGGAAGCCATATTGTAGATGGAGAAGTGTTTCTTTGTCCGAGTCTTCGTCTGCTGGGATCGCGGACGGCTGCATGAGGCGCTCCATTGCACCTTGTACCGAGTTCGGCCCCGACTGGTAGCTCCATCTGTTGTGAGGAAGATATCATCTCGTAATCTCCACAGAGACAAGTGAAAGGCCTGCCCAAAGAAGCGCCCCCCCACCCCCCCCATTGAGCGATATCGATTTCTCCCCTTCCACTTTCGCTTTTATTCGGCTGGCTCCTGATTCAGTATGATTCAGTCTCGACCTGTTATCAGTGGCGTAGCTACTTGCTTCGACGAGAAATCCCCTCATCTACCCGACTGCCATCATGTTGATACCTCCTGCCAACTCAGGCCTCGCACTCCAGGATGACCGGGCCACACCTCGAACAGACGCAACAGTCTCCTTCCGCGTATCATCCCCTCTCCCGACCATCCCGGGATCACAGGTATCGGTTCTCATACAGCTCAATCTTGGTGTGAGACCCGACGGAAGAACCCACACTTGGAATGGTTGATCAACCGGACTGGATTGGAAGAGTCGGCTGGGGACAGGTGCGAATTGCCTGGCGGCTCGCTTGAGTGCTCGATGACGATCGAGGAGATCGGCGTGCTGAATATGTTTCAGTATCATTCCACAAGGCTCCTTCAGAGGTAAGAAGTCCCCTCACCTTGATACATCACTCGAAGGGACCCCGGTCGACAGCGAGGGTAATGGGAAGCCAGGGGTCATTGACGTCCCGTCGATAGTCTTCGGATCATTGCCACTAGGACCACGAGGAAGCGCTGAAGCGGGTTGAGCATCGCTTCGGTGCAGTCGAGAATGTCGGACAAGTGCGTCTTGTCGAGCGAAACTCCTTCGGCACATATGACACGCATGTGGCTTCGCCTTGAACTCTCCCACTTACGACATCGTTCGTGATGCTAGGAGTCGTGAAAGACATGGTCAGTCTTGCATCTTCTTTGACAGATAGAACACTCACATGCAAATGCTCCGATTTCACGAATATCCACTCGCAACGAGGACATGGAAACTCGCTCGAGCGGTCTGGACGGGACCCGCTCGGTCGATACGTTTGTCTTTTCTTCTTCTGAACGTTTCTCTCCACCACCCGTCGACTTCGCCCGATTTGTACTGTGGTGTTGACCGAGCTCTGAGATCCCGAAGCCTCGCTCTCACTGTCCCCGTTGAAGCGATGGTTCACCATATGAGCGTGGGGTTTGGGATGTGGAAGATCAGGTCGAAGAACTGTGCGGTGCGGGAATAATCCGTTGTAGGGGATCGGTCTGCGGGGTAGATCTTCCCAGTCTTTTGTTTCTTTGTGCTTCATCACGTGCCGGGGGTTTATTAACCACTGCGGATCGATGGTCGATGCAGTGTTAGAGATTCCTTGGTGTCAGGGGGAGCCCACGAAACTCATGATAGACGTCTCGCTCGCAAAGAATGTTGGAATTGCTGGAAACCTGTGAATACAGGAATCAATCGTCAATCCTAAACTATCCACGTGGTTTGACGTTTCAACTTCACAGATTGTTCTACGCAGGGGTTTCGACGTCGCGTCAGCTTGTCTTCCACCTTCATCTTGGGCCTCGCTCCCCTCAGGATACCTTCGGCTAGATCAAAGAACGACGGAAGGAGTGGAGAGCAGAAGAACAGCTGAAGAGGTGTCGTCGGAAGAGAGGACTGGGCGATTTGACCAACCCGCGGAATCGCGGGCGAGCCCTTTGAGGTGACTTTCTCTACATTGCACTCTGACTAGGCACTTTCCCAGTGTCAGCATCTGATGTATACTCTCAGTGTGGTTTTACTACCACCAAGTCTTCGGTGCTAGGGAGGCCATCCACACAATCATTGTATTGCTCGGCTTCGCATCCTTTGACCCGTTCTTCGATCAACACACTCGCAGCGGGTCGCCATAAACACTCTTTTACGATCAGATTGTGGAGGCATTCGAGAACGGCCGTCTTCGGTCAGACTTGGGGTCGTTCTGGAGTCGTCAAAACGCCTTCGTGGCCCGGCAGAAAGAGCAAGCAATGGTTTGTTCTTTGAGCTCACGAACAACCTGTCTCATGCTGATGCCTCCTTAACGGTCAATTCTAGCTTGACACGCTGAAACGCTAGCAGCAGACTTCCGAACCATGACGACTTTTGGCGCAAATCCGGGATCACTCCATCTGAATGCCGGATCTTCAACCTCCTCTCAGGTCACCTCGAAGCCTACCCGTTCCCGTTCGTCACCCACCGCCTCACCTGGTAGTCCTCGCTCAAGCAGTCCACGGGGCAACTCGCCCGGGGCTATCGATGTCGAGGCCGTGCTCCGAGCCACAGGGGGCAACCAGAGGAAGGCGCTGGAAATCGTTGTATCGGAAAGGAACAGCTTGGTAGGTTCACCTCTTCACATCTGAATTGACCACTTCGCGTTTGAGCTAAAGGCGACTAGCAATCTCAGAATGGGCAACTATGGAAGTTGATAGAAAAGCAACGATCCCAGTCTACGGCTCTCAACGCGGACAATGAGCGTCTGCGTGGGGATCGAGAACGAGCCAACGGCAGGCTGATCGATGTTGGATTGGAGCCAATAAACGGGAAGCGGATACCCAACTCGTCCAGTGCCTTAGGCTTGGGCTTACGACCAGAACCTCCAACAGTAAGGCGACATAATTCCGACCGCGAGGAGAAGTCTCCAAAGCCTACGCTCCAGGTTCCTTCAGCCACTACCTCTGCACCACCTTCACCTGCGGATGAAGTACCGGGCAACGGACTACTCCCGTCGCCAATGCCTGAAGCCAAACTACGCCGAGAAAGCCGGATGGCCTTCCCTCCAGAGGCCTCATCCTTCGTGACACTCGTCGACTCGCCTCGGGATCCTACCCATAATCACTCCATATCGGTAGAGGCGAGCTCGAGCAGTAATACACTTAGTCCGAACTCTCAGTACTCACCAAGTCCGAGTCAAAGCTTAAGGGAGGATGCTGGTGCCGTCAGAATCACGCCCGTATCATCGAGAGCACTAGCTGTGACAACAGAGGAAGAGGAGGAGGAGGTGATTGCACCGAGAAGGAAACGGAGCGTCACATTGCCGCCGCCTCGCAAGTCCTCTTTGTCTCCAGAAGAACCGAAGGTAGCGGTGGTGCCGCAACCACCTGCGCTCGAGGAAACCTCTCGACCATCGCACGAGACGAGCTCTCCTCGACCATCGCACGACATCGATACTCCTCGTGCGTCAACATCCCTTGATCCCTATCATTCCCACGAAGCCCTTCAATCCACCCTCCGCTCTCTTCCTCATCTCACTTCAGCACTCCTGCCCCATACCCGTCTGTCTATCCCTACATCGACTGCGCATGCGAACTCCCTCGGTCGCGACGTCCTCTATTTCATTGTATCCATTTCCGTTCGTCCGCCCAACTCACAGCCGCTCTTATGGAACGTTGCGAAACCTTTCTCCGCTTTCATCGATCTCGACACAAAGGTCAAGTCCCGATCCGGCAAAGGGCGAAAGGAGTGGAAATCCATGGTTGCGCCCCTACCCGATGGACGAGCTTGGAAGGATTTTGCTCCTAGCAAGATTGACCAGAGGAGAAAGGCGATCGAGGCGTACCTCCAATCCCTCCTGATCGCTCCGATAAGCGACAAGTCAGACCTGTGCGAGTTTTTCAGCACCAATCCGATTCAGACCAAGATGGAGGGCTCGCGGAAAGAGGGATATCTTACGAAGAAGGGAAAGAACTTCGGAGGGTGGAAGAGGAGGTTCTTTGTCCTCGAGGGGCCGCTAATGCGATACTACGAAACGGTGGGTTCAGTCACTGGAGGTAGCTGACGAAATCAGCGCGGTGCATCACAGCTCGGCTCGATCCTCATCACCAATGCTCAGATTGGTCGTCAGAATCGACCATCCGAATCCATGGAGGAGCGGGACTTCCGTCACGCCTTCTTGATCATTGAATCTGCGAAAAGAGGGACGACTCACAGGCACGTTCTGTGTGCTGAGAGTGACATGGAAAGGGACAGTTGGATCGAAGTGCTGGTCAAGCATGTGGATCCTGAACAAGCACCGCTAGCACCCGAGACAACGAGGGATCGCAGCAATTCGAGGATGTCAAGCAAGGATGTGGTCGTTACTGCTGCTACACCTCTCTCTGGGCTTGCCTCAGCCGACAGCAAGTTCGTGGGTGCGCCTTCGCCGAGTCTCATCAACTCCATGGAATCTCAGCGAGCTACGCCGTCGTCATCATCGTCTAGTCTACCGCCTACAGCATCTCAAGGATCAGTCGACAGCCAATTGCCTGGTTCCTCCAGAATCAACGGCCCCATCCCTACTTCGTCCATCTCGAGACCTCTTACCATGGTCACAAGCCCCTCTTCCGATACGCTGGCCAACACCGCAGGAAATGCTCCAACGCCAAGGGCGACCAAGCGTCAAAGCGCACTGCGTGTCCGACAATCGTATAGCCCAGCATATCTTTCGAAGGTTGCTAGCGAAGGGATGTCACTGCCACCAGGATACAATCAGGACAAGGAGCGGGATCGTAAAGCCAAGAGTGGTCGCTTGTGGCCTACCTTTGGCAAGACACCGGAAAAACCGTCTCGACCTGTTTTCGGCGTACCCATGGCGGATTCTATCGATGTCGCTTCCGTTGCGAATCTACCTGCCATCGTCTTTCGATGCATCGAGTACCTTGAGGCAAAGAAGGCTGAGCAGGAGGAAGGGATATATCGGTTGAGCGGAAGTTCCGCAGTCATCAAGGGATTGAAAGATCGATTCGATGCTGAGGGAGACGTCAATCTTCGAGCAGTGGATGAGTTTTGGGATCCGCATGCTATCGCTGGACTACTAAAAACGTTCCTTCGCGAGTTACCAAATAGTCTCCTCACTCACCACCTTCATTCACGCTTCCTTGCCATCATGGGTGGGTCATCCCAGAGTTCGGCGAGGCCTAGCTGAATATTTCAGACCTTATCGATTCCTCCGCTCGAGTCGCTGAGCTTTCCCGCCTTGTCTCCAACCTTCCCCCACCCAACTACGCCCTCCTTCGAGCTCTCACCGCTCATCTCATCCTCATCGTCCGTAATGCCTCGACGAACAAGATGACCCTGCGCAATATCGGCATCGTCTTCTCCCCAACCCTAGGTATACCCGCTGGTATCTTCTCCGAACTCGTCAGTCATTTCGGAGCGATCTTTGATGACGATGGGGATGAGGAGGATATCACCGTCAGAGAGGAGCAAGGTCTCCCCATGCCGGATAGTGAGGATTTTGAGGAGACCATCAGTAGGAAGAGGAATAGTATGCTGTATCAGGCTGGAGGGGCGGATCTCATGCTTGGACTTGGTGGACGATCGCTCGATCCTGGTGAGTCCAGTTTAAGCTGGCTGAGCTGATAATTTAGCTACGGAAGACTCGGCTTCTGAGGTATCGATTGATGATGCGGAGTCGGATGCTCCGTCTGCTCCGAGCTCGGAGAATCTGTCACATTTAGCTCATGAGGCAACGCGACGAGCGATCCCGTCAGTAGCGACTGTAAGGCAGAGAAGAGCTATGGAGAAGAAGGGCTTGGCAGTGTATACGCCGAGTCACGATGGACTCAACAACAGACCAAGGACACCGAATCGTTCGGCTGGAGTGGGGATGAGTCCACGACCGCCTATACGAGCGGACAGCTCGGAGTTGGGTCAAGTGCATTGAGGTTGATTGTAAATAGGTTAGCGGAGGTTATGGGATGTATCTCTTGTCCAGTTTTCTCGATCTACTGATGCAACCATCAAGAGCTATCGGGACTGGCGAGGCATGACTAGCCGGACGTGAGCTAGAAAAACCGACCGAGTTGAGTTACCGACTCTGAATTGAGGAGGAGAATTTCCACTGATCACAGGTTCTTGAGAGATGATGAGGGCTTGTCGTAAGCATCGTCGATCTTCGAGAACTTCCGCTTGGTGTACCAGAATCGAGGGACGATCTTGTCTTTCTTCGCATTATTCGAACCATTGTCGACAGGCTGTAACCATCTCTGAGATATTAATCAGCCATAACGACCCAATCGAGAGACTTGCCTTCTCTTGTTCGATCGGATTGGGGTTGGGATTGAGCAGACTCTTTATATCCATCTTACCGCCAACCCCACCACCTCCGCTTTCGACCGGTCGCGCTCCATCCTAGCTCAATTGCGAGACGGCGATCTGTCGGGTTTTCTCCACTAACCAGCGAGTTCGTTGACCTACTGCTTCGACTTCTTGCCTCGACATGACTAGGTTCTTGTTGATCTCTGTGACGCGGATCAGTGCGGGTAGAGGGGGGACGTAGATCTCATGATATGGGGATGAGAGGTGGATGAGGTATTTGGTCGGTGAGGTTGGTCGGAGTGTTGGGGAACGTAGCTGCTTGCTTGGGGAAGTTGGTTCGAGTGTTGGGGAGGGGAAAGGGATCGTTCCTGCTGGAGTAGAGGATGGGCCGGGGTTTGCTGAAGGGTTTGGTGTCGGGTGTTCAGGTGAGGGTGTGGGAGGTGGAGGCGGAGGGAGGTCGTATGAGACCTTGTTCTTTGGCGGAGGAGGCTCGACTTTGACCCGCTTCGTCGGCGGAGGAGGATGGTCGAGTTTGGCCGGATTCTTTGGCGGAAGAGGCATTTCGGGCTGTGAGACACGGAGGAGGAAGGGGAAGGTCGGCCTCGACTTAACGGATGGAGTAATGATGGGTAATATGAATGAAGCGAAGTCGAAGCTGTCTCTTGCTTCGGATCGAGTGCGATCAACCTTCCGGAGACCACAATCATTGGCTTCCATCTTTTGCGCTGGAAGAGGGACATCGATGGAAAGATTGGGATGAGCCCTCTCATCAGTGATGGAAGCGAGTCGCGGACATTGCTGGTGGGGATATCGATGGCGTTGTCGAGTAAGGGAGATTTGTGGGACTCGGTTTCGGCCTGAACCGTCGGTAGGGGAAGTCGAGAATGTGGGGCACTTGAAAAGGGACTTGATTCCACCTCAGGCTCAACGTCTGGCATAATCTCGTCGCGTGGCGAGATCGCTGGGGGACGTGGGGAGCTTGCAGTGTTCTACGCTCCTCGACTCCAACCTTTCACCTTCGACGAAAGTATCTTCATGCTCCCACTCGGATGTAATCATCTCTGACGAAGTTTCACTCTTCGCAGCGACCTTTTCCGCCGGTTCAGTACTGCCCAGTTCGATGATACATGCGAGACCTTCCGCCGCCCATCCCGAATTGCCATGAGTTATCCACTTTGGAGCTGGGTCGAGCATGCTTACTAAGCTGTTGCTTGACATAGGTGATCGGCTGAGTACTAGTCGTCCGCTTAGGATCTGAAGGAGGAGGTTGTGGTGCTTCACGTCGCTGCTTCGATAGGTGATCGGTTGAGTACCGTTCCTCCCCTTAGGAATCGAAGGGGGATGTCGAGATGGTGGCGGGGGTGGTGGCGATTAAAGGCGGTTTCGGACGAAGTATGGTGCAGGGGTGTAGCTCGACATCTTTGGTCAAGACTGCTCAAGCTACAAGCCGTACAGTCAAGACAAGGGAGATCGAATGATAATTCAAGAGGAAAGACAATCAGGACGTAATCAAGAGTGGAATGAGAGTTCTTGAAATGGATCGAGGCCGAAATGGCGAAAGCTTATTACCAGCCATTTGCGCACGGTCCTCGGTTTGTGTAAATTGAGCCATCGTGTAAGACAGACCAAGCTCCGATGATATTCATCCCCTGGATCTCACATCCTGATTTTCCTCCAGCTCTCTCTTTTATTTGTCTGGAGGCTTTAGATTTGCATTGAGTGGGATATGGCCCAGGTTTGCCGCTACTGATAACATATCAAAGGTTTCCGATGTGCCACAGAGAACGATAAACACCTTCGATCATGACCGGATGCATTTTATGTTAAGAAGCGGAGATCCGGTCCAAACGGCCTTGACTCCCGCTTCCGATCTGTAAGAGATTAGCGACGATGGTTCATAGTACTTTCTCTATCCAGCATCTCTTGAACCATGTCGACAGTGCTAGTCACGGTCAGTCTTTCAATCCGTCACTTGTGACGCAGTGTAATGAGTCCCCGTAGGGGAGCAATCGCGGCCTTGGCTTGGGTTTCATCCGACAACTTCTTCACCGGCCAGTATCTGCGTACTCTCTCATCCTCGCTGCCACTCGACGGATGGGGAAGGATTCGGACCTAGGCACGATCGAGCAAGAGAGCGAGGGGAGGGTGAAGATGATCGAGTTGACTGATGTAGGGAGGCTAGAAGCTTGTCAGGTGAATTCCCGGAAATGACGGGTGTAGCTGAGAGTTAGGCCATGCTTGAGAGGTTAAAAGAGGTTGCACCTCATGGTGTGAACATCCTGTGAGCCTCATGGTGTCCTAGTGGGAGTGGGACCTGCTGACGAATATAGCATCAACAATGCAGGTAGGTATTCATTTTGTCTCCCTCTGTCAATCTCTATCTACCGCTCTTCCTCTAACGGTCGCATTCATTCTCCTCTCATATCGAACTACCTTTTCATGAATACTCATTTCAAGCTGAACGTCACGACCAGGTCTCGCCCTCCAGCCACCCCTCAAACTCCTAACCCCATCAGGAACCCAAAACTTCCTCGAAACATTCCGAACAAACGCCCTCGGTCCACTCAACCTAACAACCTCCCTCTTCTCCGCTTCCCTCCTCAACCCCAAGCCAAATTCATCGAGACCACCTGTCGTAGCGAACATGTCGTCTTCTCAGGCGAGTTTGAGCTACGCGAGTGAGATCTGGGAAGAAGGAGGTTTGGAGAGGGATGATCTGTTTTTCCATCCGATTTACGCGGCTAGTAAAGTCTGTTTGACGGGGGTTACGATGCATATGGCGAGGGAGTTGCGCGTAAGTCTCCCCCGCCTCACACCAAAACTTTATGTTTAACCGATTTCGGAAAGTTAGCTTATCTTATTCATAGCATAAAGCTGTTGTCGGCGCTGTTCATCCGTACGTCCGCTCTGAGTTTCTTTTGGGGATCGTCCTGATGGTCTCGTAGTGGATGGGTTCAAACGGATATGGGAAGGAAATATGCGTATATGACGGCAGATGAGTCAGCGTCGAAAGTGTGGGTTTCAATCATGCTTATCGAGACGGAGAGATGACGGATATGCAGCCTCGACGTCATCGAGCGATGGCAAACTCTGAAGGATACTGGCCAATTCGTCGATTGGGAGAACCGGAAATTGACCTGGTGATTGAACACCGGCTCGCAACGGATAGGCGTATCGCTTAATAATAGACATGGATATCACATCTGACATGTTATCCGAATTATGCATGATCTCTACAATTGGCATCAGTTCGACTGAACCTCACAGCACTATGCCAGCCTCTCGATAATCGCTTTCGTCATATCTGTTGTGGATGCGCTCCCTGCTCATATAAGCAGTACATCGTGCTTCGACCTTCGCCGACTCACCATGCATATCTGCCGTCTTGACCTTGCCGTCTGCGATCAAGTCATACGTCGCTTCTGCAATAGCGTTCGCCTGTGTCTCGAGACCAAGGTGGCGGAGCATCATTGTTGACGAGAGGATCAAGGCGATGGGGTTGGCTTTATTCGTGCCCATAATGTCCTGAACAGCGTGTCAGCAAAGTCAGCATCAGAAAATAGCGTAGTAAGGACCTTGCCAACATGTCGACAGCCGGGTTCGAAGAGGGCGTACTCCTGCGACGGATAAGTATCTTCCTGCAAAAGAAGCGTAGAAAACTTACTCGTCCAAAGTTGCAGCCTGGAACAACACCAGGTCCGCCTACAAGCGCACTACCGATATTCCCACAGATATTTCCATAAAGATTTGGCTATGACATCTCATCAGCTTCGGTCTAGTCTACCAGAGGAGGACGCCTCTCACCATCACCATCACGTCAAACTGCTGCGGTCTCGAGACAAGCTGCATCGACGTATTATCCACAATCATCGAATCGAACTTGATCCCCGTATGTCCGTACTCCTGCTCTGCGACTCGCTTGCAAGTGTTTAGGAACAGTCCATCGCCTAGTTTCATGATGTTCGCCTTGTGTACGCATGTCACTTTCTGCACACAGCCAAAGCATCGATCAGCTCACTGCAGACCCACAATAAAAGAGCGGGAGACATACCTTCCGGTTGTTCTTGATAGCAAAGTCGAAAGCAAACCTAGCGATCCTCTCCGCCTTAGCCCTAGTAGATACTTTCAAACTCTCCACAACCCCCGGGAAACTCTGATGTTCCAACCCGGAATACTCTCCCTCCGTATTCTCCCTGATTATGGCAAAGTCGACGTTCGAGTGTCGAGTGGGAAAGCCGGGAAGGGTTTTACAGACTACTACGGAGGCGTAGATGTCGAGCGTTTGACGCATTGCTACGTTCCATGAATTGTGGCCTGTCTGATCGATCGGTGTGTATAGGATCCCTAGAATCCGATTTTAGCTAGGTCTAACAGTTGGAGAAGTAGGATGAAGATATTGGAGACGCACCCTTCAAGCCCACTTTGTTCCGCTTCAAACTCTCCATAGCTTGTTGGAAGAGATCGTCCCCGCCCGTCGTCTCCCCTGAAACATCGTATTGCTCCCATTGGACGGGCACTTTGACAGACTCGAATATCTCTTTCACAGAGTCGGCCACTTCGTTACCGATACCGTCGCCGGGAATTAGGGTGACTGTGTATTTGCCTGGAAGAATCAGCAAGAAGGACAAAAAGGCTGTAACCCCGGGATCAGGACTGACCACCGAACTTTGAGGGTAGCTGAGAGAGTCTGGTCAGTACTGAGGGAGAACCTGGAGTGAAATGCTCACTCTCCGCTCGTCGACTGTCGTCGCCATTGTTCGAACAACGGGAGCACGCTATAGGATGGAATTGATACGCCGAGCATGTTCGAGAGGAAGCCAGAACAGGACAGATACACATGTCATCAGTTCAGCTCAAGCTCGGCTCCCATATGTTGAGAGGGAGAGCGAGTTCGAGGAAAGAAGTAGGCGAAGCTATTGTTTGTACGGCTATAGCGAAATGACGTACCGAAGAAGTCGAGCGAGCCACAGCGGTCCGAAGCATACCGCTAGCCGAACCTCTCATGTTCGAGGAGATCATCTTGCGCGAGCGGGTAAGCGGTAAGATCGAATATGTACGACAACCACCTGGTAAAGAGAAGAGAGGGTGTTCACAAAACCAGGAAATTCATAAGATACGTCTCGTTCCCCCGGAGATAATCGGGTTTCCAACGCCGGCAAGCAACGCCAATCAGGTACGATAATCCTTTGCTTTTTTGGTCTCTCTTCTCCACGACGCCTGTATGACGGCTCGAGCAACCTTTGGGAGAATCAAGAGCATCTCAAACAATATTCCGAGATCGAAGATGGCGATAAAGATGACGCCGTCACCGGCAGCAACATCGACGACGTCTCGCCATATGGAACCAGGACCATACAAGTCGTCCGCCGCTCAGAAATGGCACAACCCCCTCGGACCGCCTCCTGGTTCGAACTTCGGAGCGAGGCTACTGAAAGAGGATGAAGACGTGTATACTCAGAATGCATGGTTTGTCACTCGTCTCGAAACAGAGCCGGCTTTGCGAAGCTGTTTGACTTCGAAAACAAGGAGAATACTTAACCAAAACCTTCAGGGATCACGTCGAGCTGCCTGACGATTACCACGATCGAGCTGCTGAGATCATTGCGATTCAGCATGCAGCTCCTGTCCATCCCGCACTCCGAGGTTTGATTTTTTGCTCTTCGTTTGGGACCCAGCTGAAGTCGAAACAGACGAGTATAACGGTCGACCAGCTTATTACTGGGATGAATTCTATTCTCGCAATCAAGCAGCGTAAGGTCTTCTTCGATCCGCATGATTTCGAGTCTGACAGTCATGGAGTTAGCTTCTTCAAGGATCGAGCCTGGTTACGACTGGAGTTCCCGGAATTGATCGCTTGTAGCGAGGCTGATGTGAGTGGCGCACTGCCGGTCGTACCTATTAGAGAGGTGCGAATCGAAGGTCGTTCGGCGCTTACAACTTGCAGGCTGGGCCGAAGGTCGTACTTGAAGTGGGATGTGTGAGTGCTCTCGCTGCTCGTAGTAGGTATGCCAGCTAAGTATAACAGGGCGCTGGCAATAGCATATTCACCCTTCTGGCCCATAATGAAAACCCGGATCTCGTGGTCCATGCTACCGACTATTCAGCAAAGGCGATCGAGGTCGTCAAGGTAGGTTTAGCATTTTCAGCTACTTCGATGCCTGGATGTGCAGTCTCGGCTTACGGTCGTCCTGCAGCGAATGAGCTGACCTTTGTGAATCGAAGGCCAATCCCATGTACCCTTGTCCGATGCACGGAAAGGGTAAAATGCATGCCTCGGTCTGGGATGTCACCTCGACACTACCGGTACCTTCGGCACTCTCGGTAGATTCCGCATCATCATCTTCGTGCTCCGAGACACCGATCTCCCAACTATCGCCCTCATCGCAAACAGCAATAACTGTACACGCAGCATTGTTAGCAGATCAACAACCAAGCACAACATTGACTTCGACACCTTTATCTCAATCAGCATCAGCATCTCAGGTCCCGTTTGCTGCTGTCCCAATCCTCCGACCTGCACCTTCCAGCTTTTCCCTTCCTTCAAACATCGCCCCAAACTCCGTTCACGTCATCACAGTCATCTACGTCCTCTCCGCCCTCCACCCATCCGAATGGGAACAAGCCATCCACAATCTCTACACTGTGGGCTATGCCTTACATCTCCCCTTCTTCCACTGACCTTTCCAGGCTCTGAAACCGGGTGGACTTCTCTTGATCCGAGATTACGGCCGTCACGACCTCGCTCAACTCCGGATCAAACGCGATCGTCTGCTTGATCCGGATACACCCAACCTATACATCCGAGGTGACGGGACGAGAGTGTATTTCTTCGAGAAGAGCGAATTGGAAGGGATACTGCTTCGTTCGCCGCGAGGTGGAGAAGGGGCGATGTTTGGGATTGATCAGCTTGGTGAGGATCGACGGATGGTGAGTTAAGCTGGATTTTCCACTCATCTATCCTGCTGTATCACGAGGCTGATGCTATTCGCGTAGATAGTCAATCGGAAGGAGAAGAAGAAGATGTATAGGATTTGGTTGCAGGTTAAGGCGAGGAAGCTTGCATCAACGGGACGATCAAGCGAGGTTGGGGTTAAATAATGCATGGTATGTCATGATCCTTTCGACTGAGGCGCTCTTGCTAGTAAGCTAGCTGCTTGAAATCAGTGAGCTGCATGGAGATCGGTGAATCAAGGTCTAAACGCACTTCTGCTGTCCATCTAAGACGTCCAGCTGTTCCCGCTTCCAATCGATTCACTTAAATCCATCTCAGGCTTTCCCAAGCTTCTGATCGCGCCATCAGCTGATTGCCAAGAGATGAGCCATTCGCCTCGTACCTTTTCGGCTTTCGCCCTCATCATCTTCCGCTTCTTAGCCCCTTTCGACACTCCTTCCCCATCATCCCTCAGAGGCGGAGTAAGCGGACGGGGAGGAAGGGGTTTAGCAGCGGCTCTAGCGCTCTTTGACGCGGCTTTCTCTTTTCGTGATGGACGCTTGGCGACCTTGGCTGATCGCCCCATGCTGTTTCCTTCTCTGTGCTGTCCTCGTTATTGAGTGATTCAGACCAAGAGGACAGCATTATCTGTTCCCTGCACCCAGCCGCTGGCGTCATCACGTGCAACTCGGTTGATTGTCGGACATTCCTTGAGGTCCGTAAAGACAATCTACATCTACCTAGTTCATACATTCCACCTCGATGACACCATCAGAATGACAGCTCCAGTCTCGACCTCCCCTCGTCCTGCCCTCGGGAGTGATCCACCCCGTCGGGCTTTCGGGTCATTTACCAAACCCGTCCTTAGCCCTTCCGGACCTCCTTCCCCTGCGACGAGCGGCTCAACCACTCCTAAAGGGTCGACTTTCCTCGTCCCTCCCGCTGAGCCACAAAGAACTCGCTCTTCCTCCTCTACTTCTTCCGAAGCTGTTAATGCGGCTACGAGAGCTCAAGCATGGCTCTCTACCTGGGCACCTAAGGGAGAAGGTCGAGGAAGGGAGTTCCTCTCTCATACCCTTAGTGGTGTAGCTGGTGTGGCCAGTACGGTGGGACATGGGATCAATGGGGTAGCGAGCAATATCGGGGTCCAGCTTGGGAATGAGAATGGTAGGGAAAGGGTTGGAATGGGGTCGAGACCGAGTAGTTATACTTCGCCTACGAGTACGTCACCGACGGATGGGTCGGCGCTCGCTAGGGCCGATAGTTGGTCCCCACCTATACCGACTTTCTCGACTTCGACACCCCAACTCCCGATGCCGACTCCTACTCCTCCTATCCCTTCGCCGGGAGGTAAGAAGATCGCTCAACCTTCGAACCTCTCTCGACTGGGTAGTAACTCCTCATCCACCTTCTCCCCTTCGAGCCCGGCAAACTCAACGTTATCCCGACCAAGTATGCCCCATCCAACTAGTACCACCTTCCTCCCTCCGACAACTCCCCGCTCAAACTCGAACTCCGCAAACCTTTCTGTACCCCAACCACACGGACCATCTCACCTCAACCCACAGACCCGCTCCACCTCACATTCCCAAGCACAGCCGTCTACCTCCACGTCCCACAGCCGAACGACGAGCTTCGGACCATTGTCCCCCACTCTGTCAAGATCGAGCACGACTACTGCCGGGCCATCGACTCGTAATGCCGGGATGCCGTATAAGATAGGGTTCCAACCCGCTGGAGTGAGGAATGATCGGACTTTGGAGTACGCAGAGGAGCGGCGCAGACGTGGAGAACATCGAGAGAAGGAGGAAGGTCGCCTTGGACGGCGATGGGCGAAGGTGGGTTTATTCCCTTTCTCTCTCGAACGTTCATCTGCTAAAAATGCGCCTAGCTCGTTGACCTACACTTCAACCCTACTATACCGATTCCTCAAAGTCCGACAACCTTGACCAGGTCATCCTCCTCTTCCATATCTCTCGCTTCCTCAGCGGATAAGCGGAGACCAATCCTCTCGATCGATGGGGCTCTCGATGCGCTCAAACCGAAGGAGATGTGGCAGGGTCTGAGGGGGGTTGCGACGCCAGTGAACGGGCCCGGTGGGGATGAGGCTAGGAAACGAGGTGAGTGGTGGGCATCTGTGAACACAAGTCTGTGCAGCTTCACTACTCCCATTCTACTAGCATTTTTTGTCGCTTTAGATGAGTGAATATAAAGCTGATGCGTGATTTGGTCAGCCGTTGAACAAGCCATCGTGAAGTGGGAGGATGATGGCGAAGCCAAGAAATGTCGGATCTGCCAGTGTGTCCCTCTTCTTCAGACTATCTCTGTGGGTTCTAAGCTAATACTCCACAGATCCACCTTCTCCCTCTCCAATCGCAAGCACCACTGCCGGCTCTGCGGTCGAATAGTCTGTTCCCTCCCACCAACCCCACTCGGCCTCCTAGCAGTCCAAATCCAACTCTTCTCCAATACCGACCCGACCAACCCTTTACCTCCAGGAACGAGAAGGGAGAAATGCTCTTTCCTTCTTGTGGCTGATTGGACGACCGGACGAGGAGAGGAAGTGGATGAGGGTTTTGTAGGGTGGATGAAGATGGAAGATGAAGGGGAGAAGATGGAGAATGGGAATGGAGAGAGGCTTGGAGGGAAGAGGGAGAGGGAGAAGAGAAAGACGAGGTTGAGTGTTGGGAGTAAGGCGGACAGAGAGATGGAGAAACAGATTCCGTTGCCTCAGCAGCCGAAGGAGGTTCAAGTGAAGGGTGTAAGGGTTTGTAGGGAATGTTGGGGAGTTGTCTCGTGAGTCATTGCAAGAATGAGCCCGTCACCAAGGCAGTTGGTGAGATAGGATCCGCTCGCTGACTGTCAAATTTAGACGGAAACAAAGGATGCAAGATCGACAGAGGGTCAATGGATTCTCCAGGCTATATCGAGCCCTTCGTAGTCTTCAAACCGAGATCGAGGACATCCTACCAGATTTCGAAGAACAGCTTGACATGCTCGCGTAAGTCCGCGTCCGCCTGCTCGACTAGCTTCCGTACAGTCCTGATCGTTGACCCCAGATCATCTGCCGAACCCCGAGATCCACCTGCTGAAACCATCGCGACGCATAAACACCTTGTAACCCTTTTCGCGCAGTATGAACACCTCTCCAAGCGGATCTCGAACTCACCATGCGACGAAGGCGGTTCTCAAGCTCAGGTTCAAAGTACCATCGCGAGGTCAGCAGCGATGTTCCTAGGTAAAGAGATGACAAAGGTTCAGGTCAGTCGTTTTGTTTCCGCTGGCATGATTGGTAAGAAACGGGATGCTGAGTTTTTGCTGTGATAGGCTTTACCGAGGTTACAGAAACGTTGTGCGGAAGCGAAGCGGAGTAAAATGATTGTTCTCGAGACCACTTTAGCGGAACAGTTGCGACTCGAAGGTGTTCAGGCGGAGCAAGCGGAGGATGTAGCGGCCGTTCTTCAGCCTTTGTTGGAGCAGGAAGCTCAGCTCGAGTGAGTCATTCGCTCATCCCTTTGCAAATGCTTTTCACATCCGAGGGGATAATCGGAATGGACTTCGCGGGGAATGATGCTGATGCTCTTTTGCAGAGTGATGATCGCCGATGCCAATGCTCAGAGGAAGTATGAGGATGGGAGAGCCCTCGCTGAAGCGCTCAGCGATATTAGGCTGGAGATTGGACGGGTGACACAAAAGGCCATCATATAAAGCGGTCAGCTTGGTGAGGTCAAGGAAAGCAAGGGTTATGGAGGTTGTTTGCTTAGCCCTCACGGAGATTGGGATTCTTGGTCACGTCCAAGTCGCGAGTTCCTTTGAAAAGCTGAATCGAAAGAGAGATGGCCAATTGAAGAGGAGTACGAAGAAGGAGCTAAATTCAAGTTATATAGTCAAGGTCGCCTCGTTTGCCATAGCTTTTTCCATTCCTCGTTGTCCAGCATGTACCTGTCGGTATGGGGTGTTTCGATCGCGGGGATGTCGGTGATCAAGCCCTCGTTTGGTTCGGGGGCATGATGATTCGAGAAGGAGGGATCTGAAAGCGCTTGCTGGTCTTCGGATATCGTAGAGAGCGGTCGACCTTGTTCGAGTGGCAAATTCGAGCGGTACAACGGAGTCTGCGGGTTAGGATTGAGGTAGTAGGGCTGTCCATAGACATTGGGGGTATTCTCATATTGCTGAGGGTAACGATATTCGTGCTGCTGTTGGATGTTGTGGTCGTATGGCTGAGAGTAGGCGTCACGAGGATCCGGTGTGATCGGCACGTCCTGGAACTCCTGGGGTGAGGTGCCAATTGTGCCGGGATCGTAGTAGGGCTGGGTGTTGTCGTACGTATCCGCCAGGTAAGGCTGCTGGAATGGTGACCGATACGACGGATGATCACCTTCGTCTTTCGTATAGTACTGCTCGGCAGGCTCCCTCGATGTTGACACGGCTTGCCTTGGCGGAGCCAGAGGCCTGACGAAATGAAGATCTCGCAACGGTGTGCGCCAGAATTGGGCACCCCTAACGGGCTCCAGATCGAAGTACCCTTGATTCTCAGGCTGGTAGGAACCGGCTTGCCTGCTCGACGTCCTGCTGCCCAAGGGCTCCACCGGTCTCTCGAACGCCATCTGAGGTGTTGCATAAATCTTCTCCCGTCCGAGGTCGCGTGATGAGGTGCCTGCATTGTCCCTCGAGAGTCGCAGTATGGAATCTTGCGGGATCATTTGACCAAACGCCATCTGTCGGGAGTGATCTTTGAATCCCCCCGGAAGCGACGAGTGTAACCTGGAACGACGAGAGCTGCTCCGACCTGAAAATATAGGTTGAGACCTTAGACCGCCTGCTCCATGGTGATCATACGTTTCATATCCTGCGGTACTACCTTGATCATCGACATAGACCATATTCGAAGCTTGACTCGCCATTTGCTCGTCTATTGGTTGTGGAGCTGTTCCGCGTGTCGACGGGTATGAAGGTGCAGATGACCGGGTGATCGGAATGCTCGGCCAGCTGGGCGAGCCTGTGATACCGGGAGACGGAAGGCCGCGTGGTTGAGCTATGACTCGGAGGTCTTTTCTGCAGGGTCGGGATGATGAGCCAGATATCGATTCTGTCGGGTACGGCTCCTGATCGTACATTCTGGTATGATCGGATGGTAGACTTTGTCGCTGGTTGTCGTGCCGAAAGGCCAGCGGTCTGTGTTTGAGCTTCTGGAAGCCGAGATTGACGGAGTCTATCAAGTCATATGAGACCAGGGGGTACTGCACGGGCGATTACGTCTACGTACTTCGCTTATATGGTGTTCGACCCGAAGGAATCTCGAATCTAGCGGACGTCTTCCCCTTGCTCAGAAAACCGGGGGTCACACCAGGCTTGAGCTGGCGAACTCATGTCAGCGCGGGTGCAATCGTAATGCCAGATACTAACGGTGAGACGTCCGCCTCTGCTCTGTACATTCCGCGACTGATAAGATCTCAGCATCTCCAATCCTCGAGCCGCAGGACCGATGTGCCGTCTTCTCCATCTGCCTCCAGTAGGCTGTTGTCGAGAGCTGCCGGAATCATGATCGACGGAAACCGGCGAATGCCGTATGTCCGTCTTACGCTTGGGAGGCAGTTTCGGAGGGAGTGAAGGAGAGGGTGCTTTGGGCTTGAGAATGGCTGCTTTCTCCCTACGGCGCAGCTTTCGATGCAGCCTACCTGGGTCCCGGGTCAGCTCCGACATTCGTACAGTCTACCTAGCCTGTAAAGGGACTCACGCTTGGCGCTTTCCGTCTCCGCCGTCTCCAGCTCATCTACCGGTGGTCGAGCTTCCTGCCGGGACTTAGCTCGTAGTTCGGCTGATCTTCGTTGAGCTGATCTAGGTCGTTTCTCCTTCACATTGCTGATTGAGGGTTGACGTCGAGCTTCTTCCCCGTCTGCGCGGACATCATGGTCGGTGCTTGGTGCTTCTCGTTCTGCAACGTGAGGCCGATTTCGCTCCGCAGCGTGAGGATGGCTGACAGGCCGATGGTCGTGCTTGACGTCGTCGTCCCTTGAATAACTGACCTTGCCGACCGGATTCGGAAGTCTCGCCGTTCGGAGGGTCTCTTCCTTCTCTTTTGCTGTATCGAGGCCAGCCCTTCGCTTGAGCCTCTCTTCCAACTCCTGCCATGTAGGTACCCTATCATCCCCCTTACTCTGCGAGCTGGACGCCTGTTGATCCCTCTCTCCCACCTCGTTCCGAATCACCTCCCGCTCAAAAGACTTCTGGCCGACTTCCGCATGTTGCTGGACGTAGGGCGATACCGAGTCGAGATACCGATGTATGCGTTCGTCTGGTCGTGATGCTTGAGCGGATACTGAGAGGATGGAAGGGTTCAAGGCCATTATATACAAGGATGAACGGAAAGCAAGAAGATGTAGAAATGAGAAATCAGTCTCGTTTCAGGAACGGTTACTTCTACAGCCGAAAGGTTCATCAAACTCCCTCCCTCCTGATCCTACTTCATGAAATCCTTTCACAGCCTTCCTGCAGCGTCTTAGAGCTTTCGACATCAGCGATATGAGCGAGGATGGCGTTGTGCATGAGATCGATCCGGCGGAGACGTATCAGCTCGATAGCGATGATTTTGATTCCCAAGGAGGATTCGAGGGCATGAAGGATAGGGAGTATGATGAACTCGTGGATGAAGGTGAGTATGATCATATAATCTCATCCTCTCTGACAAGTGCAGCCGAGAACGGCTATACCGAAGAAGAGATTCAACAAATGACTCTCGAATTGAAAGAACGAGGAATCATCAACTTCTTACGAAGCTATCTCAAGCTCAACGAACACGGCGAGACACCTTCCCTTCGCAAGCTCCTCTTGGGCTTCGGCTTCGTACCCTTAAGTCCAGTCCTTCTATTTCTATCTGACCCCTGATACAGCCTACCTACCTTCGCCACCCTTCGACATCAGATAGCGCTCTTCTCCCCTATACCAAACTCGCCCTCTCCCATATCCTCCGCCATCGCGAAAAGCTTCCCCACCTAAACACCGTCTCACAAGCTATCGAACTCCTCCGTAACGCAAAGAAAGTCATCGTCCTCTCCGGAGCAGGGATCTCCACGAGTTGCGGTATACCTGATTTCCGATCGGCTGATGGGTTATATGCCCAACTTCAGGCGGAGGGAAAGTACGAGCTAGATGATCCGCAGCAGATGTTTGACATACACTCCTTTCGGGAGCATCCCGAGGTCTTCTAGTGAGTCCTCCAATGCTCATACTCGTTTTGATCCTCGATCTCACTTCTGCCGGCTGAGCTGAGCTAATAAATATCAGCTCCTTCGCCAAGCAGATCTATCCCAGCAACTTCACCCCGAGCCCATGTCACCGATGGATCAAGCTTCTTGAGGTTCGAGGCGTCGTAAGCTTGTCGACAGCTTACTATTAGCCGCCGACACGGTGTAGCTGCTTCGGAACTATACGCAAAATATCGACACGCTTGAAAGTCTAGCTGGTGTGACGAAAGTACTACAATGTCATGGTGAGTCCTGGAGGCCGGTGCCGCTCAAGCTGAAACGCCACCAATACAGGATCTTTTGCTACTGCTTCTTGCCTGGTACGTGATGATAAAATCTATTTCAATCGGCTTTACCACGGCCTCAGAGGTGCAAGACTCGAGTCCCCGGTCACACGATCGAACCATTCATCATGTCCTCCCAAATCCCCTACTGCGGGCCATGTCGCCAAGCACGAAATACCGAATCCGTAGCCATCCGGTCGTACAAAGCTGCTCGTCGAAAAGGAAAAGGAAAAGCCAAGACTGACTGGGATGATGGCGCGACCGATATCGACAGCGGAGAGGATGATGAATGGGGAGGTGGGGAACCGGGTATCATGAAGCCCGATATCACCTTCTTCGGCCAAGCTCTTGATTCGAAATTCGATGAATGCTTGTTCCGGGATCGGGAGGAGGTGGATCTGTTGGTCATCATCGGGACGAGTCTGAAGGTGGCTCCGGTCAGCGAGGTTCTCAGTAGGTCAACCATGCCTCTTCCGTTTGTATCGCTTGCTGATTCGGACAAAGCACATATACCGCATTCCGTCCCGCAACTCCTCATCAACCTCACACCATTATCTCATGTCCATCCCGATGTGAGTTTCACCGATGGCATCCGGAGCTCCCTTCAAGGGCTGACAAGCTGTGCGAGTCTAGATTTGCATGCTAGGAGATGCAGATACGATCGTTACTTACCTCTCACACGAGCTTGGTTGGGATGTCCCGCCTCCAGTAGCAGTATCACTATCGCCTCGTGTCGATGACCCATCGCAGCCACCAGTTGAAGGGACGGCGCGGCGGACCACGGGTACAACACTGAAGGTTTCGCCTGGGGAGGTTGCTTGGATCAGCGGTGTCGGAGGTCTGTACGTCTTATTTCATCTCTTGTTTGGGGAGTAAGCTGAAGGTAATAGGCGACATTTGCATCTCCTCACGACTAAGGCGGAGCTGCAGAAAACATACGCATTGGCTGAAGATGGTGACGCCGATGGCGAAGGGAACACGAACGGTGATGTTGTCGAGGATGGAGCTGGATACGATGCTCGGCCTCTGAAGAAATCCAGACTAGATGGGTCTTGAAGTATGTACATGCGCGTCACAGACTTTTTCTCTCGTAGCATGATAGCGGACATACTGTCCTCCAGAAGAACTCGCTTGAACGCAATCCCCTTTGTATGGACTCGGTGATCTCGGTCGTATCGAAACCAAGCTCAGCCGCGGTGGGGAAGAATGCAAAATGTAAAGCGATGATGCAAGAAGGTATGGTGAATGATATAGTGGGATACGATTAACTTGAAGTTGGTATCAGGTACAGATCGGAACTGCCTCAAAAACGGGGAATCAGATCAGTTATAATGCCATCCACAATTATTGCTCACAAAGTTCAAAGTGCGAGGAAGGACTCTCTCTCCTCTATCTCTCGTGCCGATCTCGATCGGGGAACTCGAATTCGGTCCTGGCCTCCAGTGCTTGGCGACGAGCCATCTCATGCTGATCCTCGATATGCAGCTCATCAGTGATCCCCTCAGACAGATACTGGTCATGACTCTTGAAGGTGGTACTCGGCGGGTCGTCGGAATCGCTGAAGGTGTGCATTGCCATAGACAAACTACTTCGCAGGCCTTCACTCGCTTCGAAGAACGGTCGTGTCGGGTCCAATACGTGCTATACTGGAACCATGAGAGGGAAGATAGATAGTCGATGAGCGACCCGGAATCAAGCAGAGCATAAGTCACGAAGCCTCGAGATCCTTATCGCGGGTCGAATGCTCTCGAGCTTTTTTAAATCGATCGTAAGCCGGGACTTGATGTTACGTTAGATGTGATACAGACTCACCGAAGAATGGATGAGGGAACCACATTAGAAGACTAAGCTCTGCACTGGTCTTCCTGTGACGGCGGACATATACAGCACCCAGAGGGCTGTAAACCGTGTCGAATCACCAAAGTGACGGCGTATCCTCGCGAAAGATCCGTTCGTAGGGGTGTGTATTCGAAACGGAGTTTGGATTGGTCGAAGACTAACTTCCGAGGATGAATGTACCTGTAAATAGGGTGCTCGCTGACCCAGGACGCGTCATATCTCGATCGACTGCGAACTCGAAAGGTCTTTAGGTTTGGGAAAAGTGGGTTCCAAGGCCATTGAATGGACTCCACTTCCAACATGGTACACATTGAATCGCAATCCGGTGATCGTTTGAATTCGCTCTAAAAGTGATGTACGATGTCCTCGATATCAGCTGGACCTTGTAATCGGGGATGACCGCAGGATCCCCTGCTGGTCGACCACGAGCAGCGATGTCGGCTCCAATCAGGATCGCTCCTTAGTCACACCAGCAGTCGACCAATATACTTCGGTACAGTAACGGCTCTGCGCTGTTGAAGCATGTCCGGGATACTCGTATGCAGGCGAGAAGCGTAGATATGTCGGCATCAGTGAGGATTTGACGAAGGAGATCCGCACTAACAAGGAGAAGGCGAGGTGGATAACGTCATCGGTAGCTGAAGGAGGGATGAGATGATCAGTACCAGATAAATCATATCATCAATCAGCGACTCTCACAGGCATGTTGTGACACGAAATTGGCGGGGCGAGTTCAGGTGATCAAGCACGTAGCTGTGTGTTTTCCGTTCTGAAGAAGTCCTCATCAGCCCTTCCTCTTAGCGCGAGCTTTCCGTATTGATGTGCTGATACGTGAGCGGATGAAGATGGCAGCTAACCCGTACCGTCGATAGGCATCGACGTGGCCGATGAGAAGCTCCGAAAGAGGCAAGTGGTAGTAACGAGAAAGCGAATGAAGTATTCCAGACGTTTTGGGCCACCTCCACCCTGGTTTACGTAGGGCATACCTCACCTAGAGTGGCAGTCGGTTTGCGTGGCAATTCCCCCCCCCCCCGCCCGGTGGCGAAACCGTTCTGCCTTGGCGAAGCTACCGCATCTACTACCGCCTCATGCAGTCATCGAAAGATCGAGACTGGTCCTTAAGATGGCACTGACAAAATCTCATTATCTTTGACTGAACAACGATGGAAATACCCTACTTGTGCAGCTAGAGAAGAGGCTGACTCTGCGAGGATATGATGTATACATTCGCATAGAAAGGATGATTTTCGACTGAACATAGGGGAAGAGGTAAAAGTGCTGCGCGATATCGCCCGTCTGTTTGCCCCTCTGTACCTGGTCCAGTGGCTTTTAGCTGTTTCAATGACAAGCAGCTCGAGGTGATTAATCAGGAAAACGTCAGAGGGGAAGATAGGAGACTGATCGGCTACCAAGGGTAGGTGGCGAAAGGGTATGATGGGTGGGTCGGTTAACTGGATTCGATGGTATGACGTCGGCTTCACCACTAGAGACTGGAGAAATAACCTGATAAGCCAGACGAAGAAGGATAATTAGGTGGCAGCTTACTCATTCCGCTTCAACGCTTCCTGCTTGTTTTCCCTCATTCGCCGAGGCTTCCTTCTTCTTCTCTGCTTCCTCCTGTTTCCAAGCCCGCATATTTCCGAGCGTGGTAGCGATGGTGTCTAACTCGTCTTGGTCCCACTCGTCTCTTATGCCCAAGCACAAATAGTTCTCCGCTGTCCCGAATATCAACAAGATCGAGGGATCCTGCTGGCGATCCTACCCGAGCTTTTTGCGTACCTGCGACTCAAGGACAGAGAGTGTGTTTCAAGACGTGCTTTCCCAATAGCCACCTGAGGGGCTGGATGGGAAGGGGAAGGACGAACATCTCGATACGGCGGGGGGTAGCGCGAGAAAGGGTACTGATGAAATCCACAAGTCCAGTCACGGTATAGTAATGATCTGAATCGTGCAATTAGCTCAGTATTTACGACTAAGTGCAGTCCTCACCATCGTCGACATTCCCATTGCCTTCTGCATCAACGATAATCAGAAATCTCGAATGCTTGATCGCCGTTGAGCTGCTGATGAGATAAATGGCGGCCTCCTTGTCAACTCGATCTGAGTTTAGATGGAGTGCACGAATCGCATACGGTGTGTCGTAATCGCAGGGACACCGTACGCGAGAGTAGGTTGAGTTTGAGATAGTTCATAGAGACCGGTAGCTGTTCAGCGGCGATGACTGGCACTTTGCGGTCGGCGTCGAGGAACACCCTCTGGCCGTGACTGCACCCTTGGACATTCAAAAAGGTTCTTTGAAGGATGGATCCAGCGACATCGAAGAACGACCTGGATACGCGCAGGCAAGTGGCATTGGGGAAGCCGTCGTCACCAAGATAGATCTGCTCGTGAGAACACAGTCTGTGCCTTGAGACCTCGAGTATTTTCGTTTTCGTCAATAGTGGGATCTTCAGATTGATTGCTGCGGACGATCGACGGGTGATTATTGCTCGATTGACTAAATCGGCGCCTAGCGAAGAGCCCTGGCAGTTCTGTTCATGACCGATCTGTAGCTCTTGATAAAGCGCCGGTCCAGCGGTAGTGTAGATAGCCTTCGAGACTCACATACAAGCCGGTAACGAAACTCGATGAACGCGATGAATGATTTATTGGAGAATATCGGGATTATCAAGAGGAGAAGGTGGGGAAGCTATAGCCGACTTTCGCCGCTTTGACTAAGGGCATCAGGGATGAGTTCTCTCACTCCTATACTTACAGGCATCTTGATGTAGAGATTTTAAAGTCCGTTCCCACCCGCCCACTGTCGGACTTAGAAACCGCTTGCTTGATCGGCAACGACGAAGCTCTTGATCGACTGTGAGTCGGAAGCGGTTGAAGGGAGAGGAGGGAGAGCCGGAATTCCAAGGGGAATCCTGGACGAGTTTGCGTGTGACTGATGCTTGGATTCGAAAGTTGCTTTAGTACATCAGGTGCTCCACTTCTCTGACTAGACAGCTGCCACTTGCCTCTTCAGGTCCATACCCAGAGCTTCTGCACTTGACTTTTTGATACGAGTCAGAAGCTGTTCTGTACTAAATTTTGATATCAACAGCTAATCCGGATAGCGAGACAGGCTGCTCACTACTCTGGTCGCCTCTTTTCACCTTGGTCGAATGATCGGCTGAAACGCGCATAGAGGGAACGAGGCAGAATGGGGAAGAAGTTAAGGAATGAAAGAAAAGACAGAAAGAAGTTGACTGGACTTTTTCTCGTCCAAACCCTCGTTTCAGATTGATGACGAAATCCCTCTCATCCCAGGAGTTTCAGCTTCTAGCATCGATGCATTGCGTAAGTTGTACAATTTCGTAAAGCAGGCAGGCAGGCAGGCAGAACCAACAGACAAACGTTATAAAACCCACATCTAAGCTAAGACATCCTCACAATATTTCCGAGATCACGTCTCCTAGATCGAAACAACAATGAGTCTATGAGTCACCTTGAGCTCTTTTTCGTCTAAGCGGTCGCAGCGACAATGACCGCCTCAGGATCCATACCGGCCTTCTCGCTCGCCATCTCGCTAATGGCGTCCAGGGACTTGCTGATGGTCGGAGGGAGCCAAGATCGTGTCGGGATGCCACCTTGGTGTGCCAGCCGAGTGTTACCGACGAGGAAGGCATCGACTTCTTCCGCTGCTTGTCGTCCTTCTTTGATACCCCATACAACGAGAGATTGACCTCGTCGACAATCTCCAGCTGCGAAAACACCGGGAACGCTGGTTGAGTACTTCCCATTGGGAGTTTGGATGTTGGTTCGCGGGTCGGTCTTGACGCCCAGCGCCGCGATGCATTCCTTCTGTGGTCCGAGGAAGCCCAGAGCGAGGAGCACAAGTTGACACGGGAAGAACTAAACAGAATCCATAAGCAGCGTTCTATGGAAGCTGAACGATTGAACTCACCTCCTCAGACCCCTTGATCTCCTCCATACTCCACTTGCCCGAGTTATTGGTCCACTCCACACGAATCGTAGCGAGACCCTTGAGCTTCCCCTCGTCATCCAGTACAAACTGCTTAGTGGAGATGCAGTACTCTCTAGGATCTTTGCCACCGTAAACCGAGCTAACTTCCGCATGACCGTAGTCCGTCTTCTTGACCCTTGCGAACTGAGGCCAAGGGTTCTCTGGGGCGCGCTGACTGGGAGGAGCGGGTAGTAGCTCGAAATTGACGACCGACTTCGCGCCGTGTCGAACAGCAGTACCGATACAGTCGTTTCCGGTGTCTCCACCTCCGATAACGACCACATCCTTGCCCTTTGCAGAGATGAATTGCTCATCCTTGAGCTCGGAGTCGAGGAGGGATTTGGTGTTTGGCTTGAGGTAGTCCATGGCGAAGTGGATGCCGTCTGCCTCGCGATTGGGCAGCTTCAAGTCCCGCGGCCAAGTAGCACCTGCCAACATTTAGAACCTCCCTTACACGAGACATCACAGGAGACTCACCCGTAGCGACAATTACTGCATCATTCTGTGACTTGATCATCTCGGCATCCACGTCGATACCGATATGTGCGTTCGTAACGAAAGTAACACCCTCCGAAGCCATGAGGTCAACTCGTCGTTGTACCACCTTCTTGTCAAGCTTCATGTTGGGGATACTGAGTAAAGCGTCAGCTCATGTTCGAGTTCTCGGAGGAAATGCACTCGCCCATACATGAGAAGCCCTCCAATCCGATCATTTCGGTCATACACCGTAACATAGTGACCCGCCTTGTTCAACTGGTCCGCTGCAGCCAGACCCGCCGGTCCTGAACCAACAACCGCGACCCACTTTCCGGTCCTATGGGAAGGCGGTCTCGCCTCCATCCAGCCCATCTCGAAGCCTTTATCGATGATCGCACACTCGATCGACTTGATCCCGACCGGAGCCTCATTGATACCCAACACACAGGCGCTTTCACAAGGAGCAGGGCAGACTCTTCCAGTGAACTCCGGGAAGTTATTGGTCTTCAATAAACGGTTGAGAGCGTCGAGCCATCGGTCTTCGAAGACCATTGTGTTCCATTTCGGGATGACATTGGCGATCGGACAACCTGTGTCAGATTGGCAGAAGGGGATACCGCAGTCCATGCACCGAGCCGATTGATATTTCAGCTCAGGCTCGGATAGTCGGGAAGAGATCTCCTTCCAATCCTTGACCCTCTTACGAGGTGGCCGGTAGGCCTCATTCAGTCGCTTGTACTTCATGAAGCCTCGAGCTTTGTCGAGCTTCTGGAGTTTCTCTTTCGTCGAGTCCTCGTCGATCATAGCATCCTCGACATCGACGATGTGCGGCTCGACAGGCTTGGCCTTGGGGGAGCCAGTGGGAGTGACGAGCTCTGGCGTAGTGGAATTGGAGTCACGGGGAGGGATCGAGTCGAAGCCGCTAGCCACCAGGTCGACCTGAGAAGCGGTCTGTGAGGGAATGAGGTCGATGACTGATTGCCTCTTTTTCTCCTCTGCAGCCCGCTCCGCCTCCTGCTCGAGAACGCGCTTATAGTCGAGCGGCATGACACGGACGAACATCGGCAAGAGATGGTGGAAGTTCCGCAAAACCCGATCTGCGATCTCAGATCCGGTGTAATGTCGGTGGTCCTCGATGAGGCCCCGCAGCTCAGCGATCTCCTGAGGATCATTGACTGGACCAAGCTCGACAGTCGAGTGATTGACCCTCGGTGCGAGGTTGTGGGCCACGTCCAGGACGTATGCAATACCGCCCGACATACCGGCGGCAAAGTTCCGCCCGGTGAGACCAAGCACGACTACTCTTCCACCGGTCATGTACTCGCATCCATGATCGCCAGTACCTTCGACAACCAGGTGAGCTCCGGAGTTTCGGACCGCAAAACGCTCCGCAGCGATACCTCGGATGAAAGCTTGACCGGATGTCGCACCAAAGAAGCAGACATTGCCGATGATGATGTTCTCTTCCGCCTTGAATGGTGAAGATTTAGGCGGGTAGACGATAAACCGACCACCAGACAAACCCTTGCCAACGTAGTCATTCGCGTCGCCCTCGAGCTCGATCGTGATTCCAGGCGCGAGGAAGGCACCGGCAGACTGACCGGCAGAACCCTTCATATTGATATGGATGGTGTCACGAGGTAGGCCCTCCTCGCCGTACTTCTTGCTAACACGGTACGAGAGGGTTGTGCCAAGCGCTCGGTCGGTATTGACGACATCGCAGTCGATCTCGACCGGTAAGCCCTTCGAAAGCGCAGGCTCGGCCTCATCGATGAACTTGTTGTCGAGTCGGACATACATCTTGTGGTCTTGCGCTCGGACTCGGTACGTCGCAGCATCGGGACGCATGAGATGAGCCGGCTTGAGAATCGGGGAAAGGTCGAGATGCTGAGTTTTGGGTGTCCTCAGGACCTCATCGACTATGAGCATCTCGGATCGACCGATCATCTCGTTAATGGTCCGGAATCCCAGCTTGGCCATGATCTGTCGAAGCTCCTCGATGACGTAGTAGAAGAAGTTGATAACCTGTTCGGGCTGACCAGCGAACTTGGCGCGAAGAGCGGGATCCTGAGTGGCGATACCAACGGGGCAAGTGTTCCTGCAAAGGTCAGCTTGAATTCAATAAGGGGGTTTCAGGACTCACTTGTGGCAAGCCTTCATCATGATACAGCCCATAGCGATCAGCGGGGTGGTAGCGAAACCCCATTCTTCCGCACCGAGCAGCGTCGCGATAGCCACATCCCTTCCGGTCCTGATCTGACCGTCGGTCTGAACAGTAACTCGCCCTCGAAGATTGTTGAGCACGAGGGTCTGATGGGTCTCGGCTAGACCGAGCTCCCAAGGCAGACCAGCATACTTGATCGACGTCCACTTGGCAGCACCGGTACCACCATCATGACCGGAGATGGTGATGTGATCCGCTTTCGCCTTCGCCACACCGGAAGCAACGATACCGACCCCGACCTCCGAGACGAGCTTGACCGACACTCGGGCTCGAGGGTTCGAGGCTTTGAGATCGTATATGAGCTGCTTCAGATCCTCAATAGAATAGATGTCGTGGTGAGGAGGAGGGGATACAAGGGTGACACCAGGTGTGGAATGACGAGTACGACCTATAGAGGCGGATACTTTATGACCGGGAAGCTCACCACCCTCACCAGGCTTAGCACCTTGAGCCATCTTGATCTGCAGCTCGTCGGAATCGGCAAGGTAGTTCGATGTGACACCGAATCGACCACTGGCGACTTGCTTGATGGCAGATCGCCGTGAATCCCAGACCGGCTTGAGCTCCATGGCATGGGTGAAGGGAACGCCTTCGCCCTCAACACCCGGACCAGGAATCGGTAGCGACCGCTCAGCGTCTTCACCACCTTCCCCAGTGTTCGACTTTCCGCCAAGTCGGTTCATCGCGATGGCGAGAGCAGTGTGCGCTTCCATCGAAATCGAGCCATAGGACATCGCACCGGTGACGCATCGGCGGACAATCTCGTTCCATGGCTCGACCTGATCGATCGGGACAGGCGTAGCATGCTCGAAATCGAACTCGAGTAGACCACGGAGAGTGGCTCGCTTGATTGACTCACGAGAGTTTTTGGAGTAGCTGTCGTACGCAGTCTGATTCTTCTGACGGACAGCATCCTGGAGCTGAGCAATGGAGACGGGATCGTTGACTCGCATTTCTGAACCTTGGCGGTAGTGATACTCTCCGCTCTCGGGCTGTGAGTAAATCAGCATGGTACATGTTGACAATCTTGACGGGACTGACCATGCCGGGTACCTGGATGGTGTCGCGCGACGGCCAAGCTCGCTCATGGAACTCGAAAGCATCCATAGCGAGAAGTTCGAAAGTAGCACCCTGCACCCTCGACGCAGTACCGATGAAGCACTCCGCAACGACTTCCTCGTGCAGCCCGAGCGCCTCGAAAAGCTGAGCGCCCTTGTACGAAGCCAGAGTCGACACGCCCATCTTCGAGAGGACCTTGAGGATTCCCTCATCAGTCGCCTTCATGTAGTTGGCAATGAGATTCTCCGCGGATTGTCCGTCCTTCGACCTGTTATATGTGTCAGGCTGGTCATTACCGAGCGATAAAATACTCACAATCCCTCCTTGGACACCTTGTAAATCATCTCCATGATGAGCCAAGGGCAAACTGCATCCGCACCGTACCCAACAAGCACACACATGTGATGCACCTCCCTCGCCTCGCCAGTCTCAACCATAAGAGCGACATCCGCCCTCTTCTTCTGATGGACGAGGAAGTGGTGTACCCCTCCACACGCAAGAAGAGCTGAAAGAGGGACTCGATCGGGGCTAGTGCCTCGGTCTGAGAGGATGATGACCTTGAATCCTGCTCCCACAGCGTTGAGAGACTCTTGCCTGACTCGATTGAGAGCGTTCTTGAAGCCGGGGAGACCTTCGGCTCTGGGGAAAGTGATGTCGATGGTGATTGATGGCCAGCCTGAATGGCACACGTTGAGATGCTTGATGGCGTTCATCTCTTCGATAGTAAGGACCGGCGATTTGAGCTGGAGACGGTGACACTGATCTGCTCTCATCTCGAGCAGGTTGCCCTCCTTCCCAACCATGGTCTCGAGGGACATGACGATCGATTCTCTGATGGGGTCGATGGGAGGATTGGTGACCTGAGCGAAAAGTTGGCGGAAGTAGTCGAAGATCGATCGAGGAGCCGTCGAGACAAACGCGAGAGCGGCATCGTTACCCATAGATCCGAGGGCCTCATGGCCCTCCTGGACCATCGGCAGCATGAGCATGTTGAGCTGCTCTATGGTGTAACCGAAAGCAAGAAGCTTGGGATCAGTACTGAGGAGTTCGTCGTCGAGAGTCACATCGATCGCTTGCTGTCGCTTGACACGGCGGACGATATCGGGAAGCCGGAGGGTTTGAGACTCGACCCATGCTGCGAAAGGCTGCTTCCGAGCGGTGGTGAGCTTGAGTTCCTTGTCATCGACGATTCGTCCCTCCTTCGTGTCCACGAGCAGCATGCGTCCAGGCTTGAGTCGGCCCTTCTGAATAATCCTCTGTGGCTCGATCGCGAGTGTACCGACCTCTGACGCACAGATCATAAGATCATCCGAAGTGACGTAGAATCGACAGGGACGAAGACCGTTCCTATCTAGGTTCGCACCGCAGTATCGTCCGTCCGAAAACGTGAAGAGAGCCGGACCATCCCAAGGTTCCATCAAACATCCAGCCCAAGCGTAGAAAGCCTTCTTCTCCGGCTCCATCAAGTCGTTATTCTGCCATGCCTCGGGCACGAGCATCATGATCGCCTCTGGCAGAGTAAGGACCCCGTTGACCACGAGCAATTCTAGGACATTGTCGAAAGCCGCCGAATCTGACCCGCCGTTCTCGACGATAGGGTAAAGGAGGTCCAACTCATCCTTGAAATGCTCCGACTTCAGGTGTCCCTCCCTTGCACTCATCCAGTTCTTGTTGCCCCGGACAGTGTTGATCTCACCGTTGTGAGCTGCCCATCGCATCGGTTGAGCACGGTCCCAGGATGGGAAGGTGTTTGTGGAGAATCGAGAGTGGACGAGAGCAAAGTGAGAAGCGTAAAGGACGTGGTTGAGGTCGTGGAAGTAGTTCCATACCTGAACGGGGGAGAGTTGACCTTTGTAGACGATGTTGGAAGGGGTCAGGGAGCAGATGTAGAAGCCGGATGCCAAGCCACTGATCTTCAGCTCCAAGTCAACGGTTATGAACTCACATCCTGTGGGTGGCCTGCTTGCGGAGGACGTATAGCTGCCTTAGGAAGAACTTGTCGTCAAACGCTCCATCCTGACTCTCCTGTCCTGGACCGTATGCCTTCTCAAGCACCACGAAAGGCTGCTTGATCTTCGGCTCCTTGCTCTTGCTCGCCGGGCCAAGGATCGCTGAGTCCACTGGGACATCCCTCCATCCTAACACCCTCAGCCCCAAACCCTTCGCCACCGCTTCGAACGAATCCTGCTGAGATGCGAACTCGGTGTGAGAGAGGAAGATATTCCCAACGGCGTATTGACCTTCCATGGGGAGAGAAGCGGAGAATGCATAGAAGCACTCTCGTGCGAAGAAGTCGTGTGGGATACCGGTCATCACACCGGCACCATCCCCATCGCGGGCATCGGCGCCGGCTAAGTCAAGTCAGCGATTTGTCCATCGAGAGTAGAATGGGAAAGACGTACTGGCCCCTCGATGGGTCATATTACATAAAATGCTCCTCGCATCGCTTACGATCTTGTGTGCCGCATGACCTTTGATATGACAGACGAACCCTACTCCACACATCCTACGGTGTGTAAGGTCGAGATCGGTTTTACTGTGGATCGGGGGTTAGCTAGAGGTCGCCAAATAGCGAGGATGAGACGTACAGTGGGCGTGGCGACAGGGGCGGCGGCGACGCGACAAAGGGCGACTATCTGAGGTGGGAGCCTGTAAGCTTGCAGTCGATCTTCGACCTTTATCCTTATGGCAGGGGCCGCACTAGGATATCAAGTCCAACTTTAATTCGCAATTTGACAACACATTCGTGCTTTGTGGAAGCCTTTTTACTGGTTACTTGCTTTGTAGTGGCTGTACAACTTTCTATGCAAAAGCTTTCGAACAAGGATTCGATGCACTTCTTTGACTCAAAGATTTTTCCAGCTCCCCGCTCGGCCGAACCGTGGGATCTATTGGCTCGAACTGATGGATGTCCCTGATTCAGGATCAAATAGGCGTCGGAAGGAACCGGGCATTACTATGGTGAGCCAATAGAATCGCGGCGATAAGGAGTGTGATTGGCAGGGGCTTTACGACACCGCTAGCGTAGTCCTGGTTCCTTGATCTCGATCGTAGAGCGGAGTTGACGGGATTTGTGATGTATCATCTGAAACCCATCATCATTCCGTGTATACTTTGGGATGGTCTCGAGACCTAATTTATCTTGATGGATACGTATGGGAGTACCTCATTCGGCTCCCCGATTGACCGCTCCTTCTCAGTAGTCAGCTTACTCGGCCTGAGCGCTACCTATTTCAGCTAGAATACCATGAGATATTGCACCAGACTCGAGCGAAAAAGGCCGCGCATCGCGAAGTGTACGATAACCTCCCAGAAATGAAGTGCAACTATCGCTCGGTCGCAAGGATCTGCGGTCAGACAGCAAGCGGCTTGTAACACCGGTGCACCGGTGCAGCTCGGGCGGGGGCATGTTTCCAAAACGATGCGCTTTACTTCGGTACCTAGATAGTGACCTAGATAGTGATCGCATGAGGACTAGGTGACCGCGCTGCTCTCCGGCGCCTGCTTCTTCTTCAACCTCCCCTCGAGCCTGCTCACATCAGCTCGTCACGCCTACCATCTAAACAGGCTCGACTCACGCAAGGAAAGCCGCCATACTCGGATCTAACCCATCCTCAACCTTCCTCCTCTCCCTCTCCACCATCCCTCCTCCACTCCCATCGTCAATGCCCCTCACCTCCTCCGGCCAGCCCGCTTTCTTCACTCCAGCTGATGTCAAAGCAGCCCGAGCGGATTGAAGAGCAGTGGAATAGGTCTCGAGTTCGTCTGCGTAGATTGTGTAGATACAATGGACGCAGCCTGACATGCAGCATTCTACAATGGTCCATTAGCTTGAATCAGGAGTTTAGTCGATACGTTGACGGACCCTCTTCCCCTGGTGCTCTGGGTTTGGGTGGGACGACGATGCCTTGAACGGTGATTTCACCTCTCAATTCGCTCGGGACCTTGCCCTTGCCGGTCCTTTCATCTGCTGAAGGAGGATCTTTCATCGCGGGTATAGGCACGGCGAGATGTCCTTGCCCTTTGAGAGGAGCATTCGGTGGCGGGACCTCTTGGAAGGATGTCCCGGCAGGTTGCGTGGAAGACGTTTGGAAAGCCTCGGACCGCTTTTCCGGTGTTATCTCCTCGATACTCGCCGGGAAGGTGGGTGTTGAGAAACGGGGTTGGTGAGGTCGAGGACGGAACGGGGCGAGGACATCGTGTGACCTGAGGTGTGTGCGAGTGATGTGTAATTGACGAAGTGAGCGGACATTGATGGGCGTGAAGAGTTCCTTAAGCGCATGACGAGCAAGAATCATGACCACATGACCAAATCACGGCCTCGATACTGGTCTGAACCTGAAGACAAGATACTCAACGAGGAATAGAGAGGACACGACAGCAAGAAGACTGGGCTATTTCTTGGTTGCTACGGAGCCCCGCACAGGAAACCCGAAAAAGTTTGGGTTTCTCAACCTCGCTTCTAACCTGCTTCTTTCCCAAAGCAATCAAATCCATCAAGGACTCAAGTCCGAGCCCTTTTTCCAGCTTCTACCTCGATCTAGTCTATGCTATGTCCAATATCGCCCGCCCCATCCCAGTCGCCCTGATAGGTTTAGGCGGAGTAGGCCGTTCAATCCTCACCCAACTCCTCTCAGCTCCCCTATCAAACCGGTTCACCCTCATCCTCATCGCCAACTCCCGTCTATCCCTCTCTCTACCTCTCCCAGCATCTCCACTCACACCGACAAACTACTTACCCATCCTCGAACAACATGGAACACCCCTCGATATACCTTCCATCATCTCCGTCCTATCCTCACATCCAGATGCTCCAGGTATATTCATCGATTCAACCGGGACCGACACGATTCCAGGGATGTACGTCCAGATACTTCGGATGGGTGTACACTTGGTCACACCCAATAAGAAAGCTTTCAGTGGTGCGGAAGGGTTATACAGGAGTATCCAAGACTCGAGTTATCCGAATTCATCAGCTTTGATCTATGGGGAGAGTACGGTCGGAGCGGGTTTACCTATCTTGTCGACTTTGAGGGATCTGGTCGGTACTGGGGATGAAGTGATGAAGATTGAAGGTGTTTTCTCGGGGACGTTGAGTTATATCTTTAATGAATTTAGTAAGGTCGATGGTGGGGATGTGAAATTTTCGACAGTTCTGAAGATGGCGAAAGACAATGGCTATACCGTACGCTGGCTTTTCATCCACAATTGGATGATCGAGTGGATTGATGGATGACTGTAGGAGCCCGACCCACGAGACGACCTTTCTGGAAGTGACGTCGCTCGGAAATTAACCATCCTATCCCGATTACTCCCCTCGTCCCCTCCCCTACCAGAAGGTTTCGCCTCTGTCCCTACCCATTCACTCGTTCCAGAAGTCTTAGCTGGGGTATCGACCAAAGAGGAGTTCTTAGAAAGACTGGAGGAAGGGGATGAGTATTTCTCAAACTTGAGGGAGGAAGCGAGGAAGGAAGGGATGGTTTTGAGGTATGTTGGGGTTTTGCATGTTCAGGCTGGTAAGGTTGAGGCGAAACTGGCACGGTGAGTCAGTCTCGCTCAGTGTCAACGTAAAGCTGATACAGGCTCAAAGATTCCCTTTCGACCATCCTTTCGTCTCATCGCTTCGAGGGTCGGAGAATATGATCACATTCTATACTTCCCGGTTGGTCTACTTCATTCCCCGTAACAATTGGACATAGAGCTGATGTAGGCATTCCTGCACAGTTACGGAGATCGGCCTTTGATCATACAAGGTCCAGGCGCAGGAGGAGATCTCACGGCGATGGGCGTGACAGTGAGTTACAAACCCCTCGCCAAGGAGTTTCTAATGTGCTCACAGTCTGACATGATCAAAATCCACGAGCGACTCACCACGCGCCGGTGAAGCCAGCCAGTGGTACCGATAGACCCAATAGATGTGAGGACAGCAGGAAAACAAAAGTAGATGTGGATGTCATTGAGCAAGTTTTCTTGAACATTACGACCATGCATATACCATTATAGACCTCAAAGCCCTTTGCTGAAGTAGACCGGCCCATCGTATTCTCTAAACTCGTCTTCCAGTTTCTTCGGATCTGTACGGGCTCTTTGAGGGAAGTAGGCGATAGCAGGCGGCAGTGCGAGTCCCAAGGCGAGTCCAACTGCGGTGTGGTCAGCATGGTATTGAAGGGTGGGACCCGGCAACGGACTAAGTGTGAGATTCGTGAGATTCGACACAAGCTTCCCCCTCGGTCCACCGAAGAACCCACGTTTCTCCAAGACCGTCAAAATAAGGGGTGGAAAGATCAAAGTTGGCCTGGTGAGTCGTCAGTCATCAAGTCGCGAAACGTGAAACAGTCGTAGGTGTTTGTCCCGCAGAGAGACTGACACGTTGGTGAACACCCTACTTGCAGCACTCTGCATCACCGCCATCTGTCCCGCCTTCGAGCTTTTTCCAAGGACATGCCTCTCCTCGTGATCGTCGGCTGGGTCGGTCGTGAGCTTGTACACCTCGACGCCGTCTCGCATCTCCTTCCATCGTATACACGAGATACTACGGGAGTATCAATCAGCTAGACTTTCCCTTCGATCCCGTTGACAGAAACAAACGAGGAGGAAAAAGTGGGAGCGGAGCTGACTCACTTTACGATACCGGCACTAGCTACACTGGCGAAGGGTACCAACTTGCCAAGGATATCCTTGGTCACGGGTGAAACTCGTAATCGAGGTACAGCCCGTGTAAGCGAGACGGCGAGGAGGACGGAGGTGAATGTGGCGGCGAGGTAGGCTAAAGGGATATCAGCTGAGTGGGCTTTGGCGAGAGAGCTGTTCACCTGTTCCGACCTCTTGAGGTGTCATTTGGATCGACTTGTTGGCATTGCTGAAATTGACCTGTCGTCGAGGAAATGTATCAGCTTATTTTCTTCCCGTCACATGCGATTATCTGGCAATGCGTGCGCGACCGAGGCAGAAATCCAGCTGATCCAACGCTCAACTCACGGCGACGTTGAGAGTCTGATTTGCCCATTGCCAGAAGATGACACTTCGCAAACTCGGATTCGGCGTGAGCATTCCCGCCTGTGCGTCATCAGTACCTTGAGGCTAAGCGTGATCACCAATATTGGCTTACGCATATTCTGTCGTTTGTATCTTGGGTTAGCGATAGGTGTCGTTGCTGATGGACATGACAAGGCGAACGTACATCAAGTTGGTGGGCACGAAAGCGGACATCCGAAAAGGTAAGGGCACCGGTTTGCCAGTATCAGGATGTATCGACGAGTTTACCACTACGGCCCCGCGTTAGCGACAGATCAAGCGGAACGTAAGGCAACCCTCCAGTAAGGGTACCAGGGCCCCGACTTTGTAAGGGATAGGAAAGCGACTCACACTGCTTTGCCCGATCATATGTGTACTTATCCCGCTTGGTCACCCAGCATCCATCCCGCCCAGACTCCTTGATCAACCCTTCATATTTCTTGACGTCGTGCTGTGCGTCTACGAGCTGGGAAGATGAGGCGAGGAGGGTCAGTGGGGAGGTCGTGGAGTAAAAGTATCGGAGCCGGCCGCCTGTAAAGGTGCATCAGAGAGCTCATAATATAGAGGTGGGTTGAACTGACCATAAGTGCTAAGGTCGAAGCGGGGCTTCGCTACCTGACATCAGCTTCTGAGCGGATTGCACACGACGTCGAAGGGCCAGAGAGACTACAACGTCCTAGGTTTACTGCTCACAAATTTCAAAGCGCTTCCCCTCCATCGCCATCGCAGACTTATGTGAGTCGGGACGAAAGATGATACGCGTCTTGGCGCATCAAGGTGACAGTTCGACCAGCCAAGATAGTTTGAAGGACGGGACTGATCTTTCAATTACTTCTCGGTTAAACCCCGGCAAAACATCCTTAAGGTATGACGCAGCGATTTTAATCAGGAGCACAGCAGCCCCTCCTTTCTTTCCAGGAAAATTCAAGTTCTGCTTCACAGCTAACAGGCTGGACTACTTATCCAGCGAGAGATCGTGTTCTGCTCCTTGTTTTCTGGCCAACGGCTCTATGGAATATGGGCGTCAACCAGTCCCACGTCGATCAAGCAATAGCCAACCCCGGTTCACCTCCTTCCACACCACCCCCTTCCCAATCAACCCTAGGTCGACAAAACTTCCTCTCCTACTTCCTACCCATCACTACCCCAGATCTCACTCACGAACATTCACCTCCAACCACCTCGGATATAGCCGAGATCACCTCGATCCTCACCTCACTTCGCTTACCTCCTGAACTCGTCCCAAAGATTTTGGATGAAGCGGAGTTCTGGACCCCTTGCAGACGATTGAGTCGGAAACATGTCACAGTCATTGATCATGCTACTGGTCCGAGGGATCTACCCGGTAGTTGGAAGTGCGGACAGGAGGAGGAGTTGGTCGAGGAGAGAGAGGTGGAAGGGAGTGGGTTGAAGGATAGGAAGGGGGAGGTTTGGTTACTCGTCTCGCCAAAGATCGGGTGTACACAACAGGAGCGATCATCTACGAGTCCAGAGCAGATTGGACCTTCGAGGGAGACTCAGGTGCCGGTCGATGGGATAGGCGATTCGGGGCAAGGGAGCGAGGGGAAGGGATGGTCGAGGATGGTGGTTGTTGAGACTCTGTCGAAGGACCAAGGGTGGTCGAGCCGTAATCCGGGGCATTATGGTGTGTAGAAGCTCGTTGGGCGTCGGTGCGACTATCCAGCTGGTATCAGAATGGAGGAGAAGGGGTCCCTCTGCTTCCTTCCCCGTCGTCTGCTCAGCTGCTGTCGCAAAGGGCTGATAAATGAACCTCACAGGCACATACGAGCAGTCTTACTCATGGTTCGAGCTCTCTCTCCTCCGGGATGGCAAGGAAGTCCGGGGTTCCCGTTACGCTGTGCAGAACAACGTGCACGGTAAGCTCTCCCACGAATCAGACGTTCGGATGCTCATGCAGCGATATCTGCCCCTCTGTGCAGCTGGACAATACTTCAAATCGCATAGCAATACGCTTCGCATGGACCACCCGCTAGTCAGAGCAGCAAAGCCCGGAGATAGGATCGTGCTGTGGGTACGGGCGAAGTACCCTGTGAGTACCTTCGTTCTGTACCGCATAAATCGGCTACCAGTCTACTCGCAGGGCTGGACGAACAATGTTCAGTCAGTCATTGATGCTCAGATCACGATACAGCAGCTGATAATCGCTCATAGGGAAGCCGCCCTTACCGTGTTCACCTCACCTTTCCCATTACAGACATGATGAGCTTCGAGAATCGATTTTAGGCGATCGCGTACGAGTATATTTCGAACGCTTCCTCTGCCATATTCCAATTCTATACACGCATGTTACCGATGGCAAGGACGATGTTCCGTCCTCAAAAAAGTACACGGTAAAGAAGAAGCTGTGGATGGTGCATGAAGGAGGCAGTATCATACTGTAGAGCCGGGAGCGACGGCGAAGATAACTATGCTGCCACAGATAGCCGTTGGGCGGCAATGTCCGGTAAGGAATCAATCATGCCGTCACCCTGCAAAAGGTAGAGCGGGGCACACCTTGCTACTTCTTCTGCCTGATTCCTTAGCAACGGCAGGAACAGAGTATGAGTTTGCCTTCTAACTATCTCACTGCGACTGAGACGATTGACCTCGTCTCGTCTGGCAAGCTTACAGTCACGCAAGTCGCGCTCGACCATATTTCGCGGTATGAGGAGAGGGATGGAGCTTTACATGCTTGGGCGTACCTCGACCGGGAACTCATCTTGAGAGATGCTGCGAGGATGGATGAGATACCGATCGAGCGGAGAGGACCGCTACATGGCGTGATGCTAGGGGTGAAGGATGTGATTCGTTAGTAGATCTTCCCGATATACCTTGTGCTAGCTAATTCAGGTTGAATAGATACCAAACGTATGTTCTGAATTACGTGTGGGGGAAGTGCCTGAATCTCGAGTAGACATGCCAACGCAATATAACTCGCCCATCTACAAAGATTGCCAGACTGGTATCGATGCTGGACCTGTCGCGATTTGCAGAGCAGCAGGAGCGCTCATCTACGGCAAGACTGTTAGTCCCCACATAGGTTGATAGCGCAAAAGCTGATGGAGCAATCATAGCATACGACCGAGTTCGCATCAACTTCGAAAGGGCCGCCGACAGGTAATGCCTACGATCCACGAAGGACTCCGGGTGGTTCATCTGCTGGGTCGGCTGCGGCTGTTGGGGATTGGCAGTGTCATGTTGCCTTTGCTACCCAGACTGTGGGTGGATGACCTGTGTACAAGGAAATCGTACTGATGGCTTCGACGAATAGGCAGGAAGTACTATCCGTCCTGCATCATATAACGGGATCTTCGGCGTCAAGCCTACGTAGATCCTTCGCTCTCAATACGACAATAGCTGATAACTTCAGTTGGGGGTCTGTGACACGGGAAGGTCTGAAGATCTATTCGATAAGCAACGATACTCTCGGCTTCTACTCGCGCTCCATCACCGACCTCCAACTCCTCGCAAAAGTCTTCCAACTAGCCGACGATATACCTCCTTCGATTCCGCCTAAACCGATCTCGAAATGTAGGTTCGCCTACATCAAGACGGAACAATGGGATCGAGCGAGTGTCGATGCTCCTCGCGTAGCTGGATCCGGCGCATCATCGGAACTCACCAGGGCATGGGAGATGTCGAAAACCCTTCTCCGGACTATTGGTGCTGAGGTGGTCGACGTCGACCTACCCTTTGAGTTCGATCATATTGCTGGCCGTCGACATCGGTACATCATGAACGGCGAGGCTAGAGTGAATTTCCTCCCTGAATACGTCATAGGGAGAGACCAGTTGGACCCTTTCCTGGTCCAACAAGTCGAGAACACCTCGAGAATTTCAAGACGTATGCAGCTTGACGCCTACGACCAGCTTGCTACCCTCCGACCGGTTATAGATCGACTAGCGAGTCAGTACGACGCGATCATCACGCCGAGCGTACCGGGAGAAGCGCCGATGGGGCTGGGATATACAGGAGATCCGAGGTTTTGCGCGATGTGGACGATATTGCATGTGCCATGTGTGAACATACCGGGATTTGCTAGTGAGAGTGGTATGCCGATTGGGTTGACTCTGGTCGCGCCCAGGTGAGCAGATCGCTGTCCACGACGGCAACGCTGATATGAGGGTGGGTAGGTATGAGGATGAGAGATTACTCTCTGTTTGCTCGGAAGTGGCGAAAGTCTGGATCAATGTCGATCAGGATAGATTGCTGAAGATACCTGCCCCGGAAGGAGCGATACATGTACAAGCATGATCGCTTGATCCCTGGACTTGAGAGCACATGACTAGCAACGGAACGAAAGGGAAGGGAGAATCTACCCGAACAGCCTCACCGACCGATCACCACCGCCCGTCACCTGATGTCCGACTTTCCCACACAATGCCGAAGACCCAGACGGCCGTCTCATCCTCGTCATCAAGAACGATTCGATCCATCCCCTTTCAAGCTGAGCGTGCTCGATGGGCGATCCAGTCGGAGAGTCCGTATTCTTCCCGAGCCCAAGTACAATATGATCCATAGATAAACGAGGGGGACTGCAATCAGGATGGGGGATATACGTATAGTATACGGCAACGAAACGACAAGAATCCCGCAGATCGAGAACGAGGGAGAATCTAGTAGGGATCTCTAGCCCGAGTTCTCGCGAAAGTTTCGCTGCGGTCTATGCATCCTTTTTGGGTCACTAGGGGACGATGAGACTCAAAAGCGATGAGTTGCACTATGTACCAAAGAGGGCTAAACGTCTCGGCTCATCTCAGCAAGAAATGCCGGATGATGTGGACCGCAGTTCCGTATCCTTTGTATATCGGTGTGTCCTGCGCCTCAGGAGTGACTCTCTCTAGATAGGACGTGGATGATAGATTCCTCAGAGTGTGTATCTTAGGCGATCAAATGGCTAGATGCTCTAACAGGCAGGCAACAGGAAGAAAATCAACCCATAGTAGTTGATCGCCATCTGCCACACTCGGAAACTTTCATGTCCGACAAGAACGATACTCGACCGCCTGGCTCGAGGACCGTTACTCGTAACCCCGTTTGCATTGTTCTACAGCTTGGAGACCTGTTTAGAACCATGTCGTACATACACGGTACTTTCAGGAGATCACTTCAACCTTCGAGTCCGCGTACCCCTGCACTCCGCAGGACGTTCCAGACCTCATCTTCCTGTGTGTATCATCTCGCGTTCCCGATCACATCGCTAAACTAACTTATCCTAGCCTCTCGCAAAGCCCAAAACGCCCCAGCCCCGTCACAAGATGACGATGCAGAGGACGAGCTTTTCTCCGGAACCGACTCAACCCCGTCTACCTCCCCGACCAGCCGCTCGGATCGAAGAAGCGAGCTCATCCGTACCATTTCCTCTATATCATCTCTACCTAATCCCGAGAGGAAGCGAGCTGTGTCAAGCACGAGAGTTGGGATATTACGGAAGGTAGCTCAGCTTTGTGAGAAGCCGGAGGAGCTTGATGAGCTGAGAGGGGCTTTGAGAGGTTGGAGGGTTATGGGGATGAGGATTACTGCGAAGACCGCGGACGAGATCATCGGTACGTTTGCGTTTTGCAAGAGATCCTATCTTCTGCCATGCGAGAGCAGGTGGCTGAGATGTCGGACTCATAGGGAGATGCTGTAATCTCGGACGACCGGAGTTGGCGGTTGAGCTGATGGAGGACCGGCTTCAATGTAACGCTTCGTGCTGTCTGAGAAGAGAAGGGAGCTGATCCAGTTGCCTTCCGGCAGATGGTTTACCCTCACTATCCACCTCCACGCTCATCGATCTTCACCGAACTCTCTTGGCCACCTCATCGACCTCAGCTATCCCAACCCTCCCGATCACCCAGACTGTCTCACCATCCCTCGCTCTCGTTCGACTCGTCCTGCTTCAGCGCCGTTCCCCAGACTCTTCACCAGCTATCGAATCAAAAGGTCTGTTGGACCGACTGGAAGTGACCAAGGATGGTGACACGACTGTAGTTGCGGAGAAGAGACGGAGGAGATGGCTTGGTTTTCTGGAGAAAGCGGGTGGGGCGTGGGCTGAAGCTGGGAGGCAGGTGATGGCGTCCGCAACGGTGTCATCGCCATCGAGAACGGCGTCTGCATGAACAAGCATGCATCTTTTGTTTCGATCGTCCGATAAAGCTCATCAGCCCCGATCCGACATATAGGGTTGTCCATACTCGCCCTTCCGCCTACGTCCACCAGACACTGTCCCCAGAAGTCTTTCTCTTTCCGCAGTCTGCATCACAGCTCATGCAGCAGCTTACTTACTGACGCCTAGTCATCTTGTGAACCCACTACGCTACACCATCTCGTGATATACGCCAACAGCGATTCGTGATACTGCTCGAGACGCCTTCTGGCGCTCACTTCTTACCTGATGACTATCCATCTGACACGATAGGCTACGCCTGGATATGCTTAAATATGCTAGCTATGACAGAGAGATCGGGTTGATACCTTGGCACAGGCTTTATTGTGCTTCTGAAACGTTTCTAGGCCAGCTCGAGATCGGTCCTCTTTTCGCCGGTATTTGCTTTTCGGTGCCCCGGTATAGTTGGGATACGCTGAACCTCCTCAACTCCTCTTAAGATCTCGAAAACAACATGATCACCCCGTAAAAATCATCCTACACAACGTCCACTCCAGTACAAGTAGATACCGAGACCACTCACCTCATCCCTCTAGAACCACAACCGCCCCAAAGGTACCAACCCACTCCCCAAATCCCAACTCCGGTATCTTGTTCGGTTTCAGCAGATCTTTCGCCTATCTCAGTCTCATCATCACACGGTCCATGATCGGGATGTTGAACGGTAATGTCGCCGTGCTCAAGTCAATCATGTGAATCCACCCAGACATCGGCTTTACTCTACTCAGCTTAGACTGACGGCTATCGAGGGGCGAGATCAGTGACGAGACGAATCAATCCCGAGCATTCTCATTTTTCCCGCTCATGCTGACCCTCGGAAGTCTCATCGCCGCCCTCTCGGAGGGACTTTCGCCAAAGCCAGCGAACGAGTTCCCGAGACTCACCTCTGCGTTACCCATATTGTCGGGACCGACCCTTCTCTACTTCCCAACATCCTCGCTGCACTCTTCCCTATCTCGGCGGGCATACTTGCCTTTCTCTAAAAGAGATGCTTCCTCCACCCAAGACCAAGTCAGATGATGAGGATGGCGATACCATACAGTCCGACGAGGAAGAGCCATCCAAATACTCCGACCTCTTCACACCGAAAATCAACGCGATAATGCTCTCCTTCGGCCTGATATTCCTAATGGCAACAGCGATGAGCGGTCTCCTCCCTCTATGCTGCTTCACTCCAATCACCAATGGCGGACTAGGTTTCGTGCGTCGAGCCATGTCGGTACGAGCGATCTCAACCATCGTCATTCAGCTTGGAGCGTTCCCGTACCTCCAGAGACGAGTGGGTACGCTCAGACTATATATGGTACTGCTGGTGTTCTGGACACCTGCTTTCTCGGGTCTACCCTTGGTCAAGCTGCTTGCAAGACGAGGGACGGACGCCGGGCTTTGGGTTGGTTTGGTCTTGACTTTCGCTTGTGGGTCGATTGCGAATATGGCGAATGGTGAGTACTAAGCAAAGTCTTCTAACTTGCGATAAGCTGACGAGATAATTGTTGGGCAGTCTGCAACCTCATCCTAGTGAATGATGCCGCTCCCAGCCGGCGTTCCCTGGGAGCAATAAAATGGTATGTGATACTTTGTCCAAAGTCATGCCATGCTCAGTCCGTAAGCTGATACGATGCTCATTCAGGCTCAGCCAATCCGTCTCCTCCGGCGTGCGGATTTTCGGTCCAGGCGGAGCATCGGTCCTCTTCGCTATCTCTATCGGTCGTCATATCCTCGGATGGGAACCTCATCTGGTTGGCATGCGGGATGGTCGCGGTTTTTCCAGTGATATCGGGGTTGATGATACCGCAATAAACGCATGGTGTGATTGCATGATCGCCTCTGCTCCTTCTAGCGGGCGACTCGCCGCTCTTATGGACAGCTCCCGCCCCTGTTGTCTCCTTCCTGACACTGCTCCAAGGTCGTCGCACTTGGATCCTTATATCACTTGGTCGCGGATTTTGAACCGTCTTCCGTTTGTTCATCCTTCCGACCGAAGCATGGACTTCCGCCGCCCGAGGTCCTCCCGTACCGCTTGGCTGGAATCGCTTATCTAAATCGAAAGTATGCGCTCAACATACACTCAGAGTACACAAGCAATCGCATAGAAAGCCGAGCCGTCGAGAAGTTTGCCTCATCGCCGTTACGCCAGATCGTGTGTACTGATGTAACGGGATGGAGGAGAGAACGGGATAGCCGAATGAAAGGTAGATGACTGCTTCAAAAGCTTCTCAGCATACTGAAACCATCCCCTCTCTCTCACGACACTGATTGACCACGCGATGCTCGCCTTACTCATATTCCTACCTTGAGCAATCGCCGAACCTCTGATCAACCGTCAAGAGAGTAGCGCAACACCTTTCTCTGACTCTGATCCCTCTGTGACAGTCTGCCCTTCCACCTCGAACGGAAGCTTACGTGGTCTTCACTCCAAATACGGTATAGATGACGCTCTTCGGTCACTCAGCTGGGGCAGTTCTCACTTCACTCTTCTACCTCAACACGGAGCAAGACCTCTTCAAATTCGCCGTTTCGTCCCTCTCCATCCTGCCTCCTGTCTGTGACACTGATCGGATTGAAGCTGGCAGATCATGGACTCCGGTGCTCAAATCGGTCATTCCCGTCGCTCCCACATTTACGATCTGGTAACGTCCTTGTGATGCGATCGTCGACGCTGTCAATTTCCGTCCGGACGATACTACAGCCGCTGGAAACCAGAGTACTTTCGATTGCCTGGAAGCTCTCGACGCGGATGTATCGCTCAATGGGCAGCTGGAGGTGGAGAGTCTCCCGGCGAACGCTTCTAGGGGAAGTGTAAGGGTAATCAGCTGGGTGGTACAATTCAATGACGTATCACAGCCTTGTGTTTGGTCAGTCGTCAACGGATTACATGCAGTGTTAACAAAGTGACCTCAATAGCTCCGGCCGACCGACGGGGATTGATTACCGATTCCCCCTCGAGCAAGGCGAATTTCGCTCGCATCCCCTTCATATCCGGCTCAAAACTCGATGAGTGTGTCATCTCCTCCTTCTGTGCCGTTTAGCCTAACATCCAGCTCAAGGGCACCATCTTCACCCCAACGGCCATCGAATCAACACCGAAATCGAGCAGCTTATCAACCTCTTCGAACCTCGCGCTGTCAACTCCACGACCTTACAAGATGTCATGAACCTGAATGCTGACGATCCGGCTTTAGGCTTGTGGGGTCTAAGTTCTGCATTTTAGGGCTAGCTGAGCAGAACAGATCTTACAATCCTGGGGATGATGCGTTCGGTCTCTCGTCTCAGTGAATCGCCGTCGTCATTCCTCTTCACCGATACTGATCATTCATCATAACGATTCAGAGAAAAAAAGAGGCAGACGCCTGGCAACGATCACTGGCGATGGGGCGTTCCAGTCCGCTCGGAGATGGTTCGTCGATCAAGTCAACAAGTATGGTTTCACGAAGACACGGAGTTATCTCTGCATCAGACTACACTCCTAGTGCACCTGCTTACAAAAGCTGTCCGTACCCTCTCCCTTCCCCTTGGATATATAGATACTGACGGCAAAAGGCTATCACGGATCGGAAATCGCATTCGTCTTTGGCGGAGTTACTGCCTAATACCCTGAAATGGCTGGAGCCCTATCCAAGCAACATATGATCAAGATTATCGGTTCGGCACATCTCTAAGATGTCGATTGAGGACAAACTAAAAGCAGGGAAGGCTGAATTTTGCATACTTCACCAATTCCCCGGGAGAAGAAAAGGGGGGGGGGGAAGAGGGTAGAATGAGGGGGGACGGACAACTCGATTTCGAATTTCTGGCCAAATTATGACGAGGGAAAGACATTGCTCCAGCTGAATGGGACGAACATGAAGACGATACCGGAGACTTATCGGCAGTAACAGATGGATTTCCGCGGGAGCGATCCGAAGACTTTTCCTCAGTGGTGGAGAGGCGGGTGGTAGTCAGTGGGAACAATAGGGAGAGATCGTTAATCAGCAATTTGAGCTATGTAACCAAGGGACCGCTTAGGCAGAGTTCGGAGCGATGCATCCTTCGCAATTGTTCGTACACCCTTTGACATGTTGGCTCTTCAGCAGTCTGCACCTAAGTGTGGGTCCTGCATACGCTTTTAAACAGATTGTGAACCCTCGACACGGCCGCGAAACGATCCCAAGCAGTTACTCCAAAAAAAAAACCCTGGCTCAACCAATCACGTCACTCGAATATCCGTCTTCGGCTCCACTCGCTTAGGGGAAATCCAGGGACAAAGGGCCATCATCTAACCCGTTTAAGGAAGGGAGACTATGTGGTCCTTGGGCTGTACTTGTCGATCCTTCTTAGCAAAGTATAACTGTATCTCACCGGTAAATTGGGACCTTTTAAAGCATCGCTCGGTTCGCCCACGCCATTCGGCAATTCTCTCTTTGTCCCGAAGTCGTCTGAGACGGTTGTCTGGGTCTGAACAGCGTTTCAACCTTTCCCATCCCTCGAACTCGCATCACACGGCTCCCAATCACAAGTCGGTCATCTCGTCCGACTTAAGACCTCCAATCACCTTACATCAAAAAACCCTTGGAAAGCATCTGTCGAACACCTCGGCTAGGAGGTGGAATTACGAGTGGACGTACGTCATCGCCTTTTCCGGGTACGTTGAGCGACGCTTTTCTTTGGTCAGAACGCCGGCGACCTGGGAGTAAAAACGACGTGATCGGAAATAGACATTCAGGCTTTTGTAACCATTACCTCACTGGAACTAAAGAAGCGACGAGTTTTATTCGGTAGATACGCCTTATCGGATCACTACTTTGCCGATTACTGACTATTCGACGATCAGCGATCGGCTCCTTTCCCTTCCATCCTTCCGACACGATGAGCACGAATACTTCACCTCCACAACCCCTCGCTGCTCCTCTCTCCCTCCCATCACCCACCCTCGATCATTCCGTAACCCCTCCCACATCCACTTCCGCCCCTCCCAAAGCCGAGACATCATCACCTACTTCCGATCCCCTCGCCGTCACGACGGAAGAAGGTCAGGGCTCGGTCACTCCTTCCGTCCCTTTGGTTCGTCGATCCTTCTTAATCCCTTTCGCCCACATTATTCAAGCTGACATGGGGATGCAGGTACATCTGAGAGTACTCGTCATATCTGGGGAGAGTCATGTATTCACTTTCGAGCCTGAGACGACTGTAGGACGGATGAAGGAGTTGATCTGGAGCATGTGGCCATCCGGTCCGTTTTCGACCTTCCCAATCAGCAACAATCCATCTCGCTGCGACTAGGCGAAGAGAAGAGTCAGACTGACAGATAACAGGTTGGACCGGTCCGGCTCAACCACCTTCACCCACCTTCCTGAGAGTCTTACACGCCGGCCGGATATTAGGCGATGATTCCACTCTTTCCTGTATGCCTTCCTGCCGTCCTTCCTTTTTTTTTGGTCATACCTCAGAGCTGACATACCGGCTAGCTAATGGCCTCCCTGCTGCACTCCCTCCGACCATCCCTACCGTCATTCATCTCTCCGTCCGATCCTTCTCCATCCGGCATGAAGATGGTGGGTCCAATGACTTCAATCGTTTAGTATAAGTCAACTGATCCTATTTGACAACCAGCAGATCCGAAGAAAACGTCATTGCTGCACCCGGTCGGCTCGAGGTCAGGTCGGAATGCAGCGGGAGGGAGCGATGAAGTGAGCGGTTGCAAGTGTTTGATCATGTGAGGGGGGAGGGCACAAAGATCGAGGTTTCGAGCATTGAGCATGTGAGGGCGGAACAAAGATGAGGTGTTGTCAGCGCATGATCATATGAGGCGGGAGCAGAGATTGAGGTTTTGGAAGCATGTGGGGGGATCGTATGGGTGTAGGTCGGCTGGGGCAGCTGTGTAGGCTGAAGATTGAACCATTTGTGTCTCAGAGTGGATTACTGTATAGACGATTATGTTTGTAGACTGCTGTAGCTATCTTTCTATGTTCTGTCTAGCTGGGACTAGCGTAGATACCCGCGAAGATGGACATGGTATTACCAATCGGTTTGGACCTTCGAATTATCGTCCCCTCCAAGTGCAGATTTCATGTCCTTACGCAGTAGCTTATTAGTTGGCGGCGAGCCTCGTCGGTATTGCAGGAAGTTTGGCTCCGTATGAATTCCGTTAAAATGAGAACAGGTAGATTAAGCCACGAAACATCCATTCATCCCACGCTCGAACTAGCCCGTTCCAACTCCCCCTCCCATTCCTCAGGCGTCTTCAACCTCAAACTCAAGGCATGTAACCCATGAACCTCAAATTCATCCTTCAACAGCGAATTCACCATCCGATGTCTCGCTATAGGTGTCTTTCCTTTGAAAACCCGAGAGACGAGTGCTACAGCGAAATCTGTATCCGTAACCCAAGTCAGCTATAAAGACTCTCCTCGTCCAACCACTTGTTGCAGGGGAAAAGAAGAGAGACGGCAAAGGTAGCTGAGAAAGGATGGACTGACGTGTCTCTCCTGAACCTCCACCTTGAGCTCGCATAGCTGAATGATGGGCGTGTTTACTTGAATCGTTTGATATTCGGATAAGAGTGGGTGTGAATGCTTCGATCAGCTGAGTTGAGGGAAAAGGAATGGAATGGAATGGAAGGTAGGTTCATCAGCTGAAAGTCCGACTTCTCAACTATTGGTAAAAATCGGCGATGGGGGATGAGTAGGAGTAAGGAGTCAGAAGCATGGAAACTACCTTTGTTTGGATAGATGTTTCGACTGGACCTGGGATACGTGCTGGACTTCGAGGTCGAGGCTGAGGCGAGGATTGAGAGGTACTGGTACCGGCTTCTGGCGAGAAGGTGGACATCAGGTGTCGTTCAGGTTCTATTCGACTTTCAGGTTTGCAGAAGGTACGGATCGCTCCTAGCCGTGTCTGAACGATTCTTCTCGACGTACACTGCATTTGGAATAAATAGCTATTGGAGGAGCTTGACAGAGCGGATCCAAGCGGAAAGTCGTCGTGATCTCGCAGATAACAAGTGCTAGGATTACCACGTCATTCGCTACTTTCTGGTGGCGATATTGATATTCCATAAGTTATCTTACAGGTCTCAATATCCCCCTTGGAAAGCACTCGCTACGACTTAAGGGCTCATTGGTGCTCGTCATCCCGGGAAGCTTGTGTCACCATGCCTCCACTACTGTCTGAGGAGGAGGCGGCGTTAGACCCTTATTCACTGCTCGACCTCGTATCTGGCGCTTCAGAGAAGGAAGTGAGGAAAGCGTACAAGATGAAGTCACTCAGATATCACCCGGACAAGGCGAGTAGCTCGCTTCCCTCCTCAACTCTCCGTACTGTCTTACCTATGGTATCATGCTGCTGATAGTTCGTATGAATACAGAATTCAACTCCAGAAGCAGGTCAGTCTTGTCATCATCTCCTTACTTTTTCGCCGGAAACTGATAATGTTGGGTCGACCAAGCCGTCATGTTCCGCCAAATCTCCCTCTCCCTAGAAATCCTCATCGATACCGCTAAACGGAACTACCTCGATACTCGACTCGAGTCGGACCGAAGGAAGAAGGTACAATATGCTCAGGCCAATAAGAAGCGGAAAGATTTGATCGACGTGAGTGCCCTTGTCGCTCTGTCTTCAGCTGGTGTTTTCCCAGCTAGAAGCGAAGGACGCGACGCTGACTCTGTTTTGGACAGGCGCTTATTGCTAGGGAAGAAGATGCGAAGAAAGCAAAGGTCGACGCTGTCATGCGGAGGCAGGCTGAAGCGGAGGAAGAAGCTATCAAAGATGCTGGGAAGAGGATGCTTGAGGAGGCTCAGCGGCGAATCGCAGCTAGTCAAGCGAAATCGACGACCACATCCACAATCAAAACCAACGGGACATATCCATCGAACGGTACTCCATCTTCGAATGGTCATTCTTCCTCGAATGGTTATATACCGTCTGCGTCTGGGAACGGGACGAATCGAGAGCTTCAACCTGCTATTACACCTATCGACCTAACCCTAGTCCTACAATTCCCGTCATCTTCCTCCTCCTCCTCTTCTTCCTCTTCGTCCTCAACCTTACTTCAGTCTACGCTCCAGAATCGGTACGGCCCAGTAACCCATGTCATCCTAAACCATCCGCCCCCAGACGAACCAGGAAAGAAGAAGAAGAAAGGTCGAAAGGCGATGGTGGAGTTCGGAAGAGGGAATTGGGGTGGATGTTGGGCTTGCTGGAGGGATTCTGAGGAGGGGAGGGGGGTGGAAGAGGGAGTCAAGGTGAAGTGGGCGCTGAGACGGGTTCCGGACTGGGTGGATTGGGCAATGAGGCAGGGGAATGGACATGATCAGCAAGCGATGATGAATGGACATGACGGGTCACCGAATGGACCTGGCGCGAAGGAGACCCTTCCGGCCCCGTCCTTTGGCTCAGCACCAGATTTTGGGGGAACGACAATGGGCGATCTACTCGCTCAACACAGTCGGGAGAAGGAGAGCAAATCCCAGGCCAAGCAACGGAACGACGAGTTTGAGAGTATGACTCTACTACGGATGAGGCAGATGGAGAGGGATCGATTAGCCGAGCAGATTCGGAGAAGAGAAGAAGAAGAAGCCATGGCATGAAGGGATAGAGTTTCAAGCATGGTTTATCATGTTTTTGCATCGTTTTTGGGATTTTTAACCTGTTTTTAGGGGCTTTTGTGTTTTCCTAACGATGTGTCCGATGGGGATTGCTCGCGTTGCGTAGCTCACTGCGAGTCCCCACTCGTCAAATGATAGTCGGAGACCGGGTCCACGGGAGATTGACTCACTTGAACGCCGCATCAACGCAGGTCTTGATCTCCCGGTAACTGACGACCAGACAGCTCTGATCGTCTCGTGAGACCAGCATGATCCGCTCATCCAAGCCCGCATCAAGCTACGAATCTTAGCCAAATCCTCCAAACCAAGGAAGCCCGGTTCACCTTATTCAAGCAGGTAAGGACATGCGAGAGATCCACGACTGGATTCCCGTCGACCCCAATGGAGTGAAACACGTAATCTCGAAACAGCTTGAGGATATACCTGCAGGAATCAGAGAACGCGCAGATCAATCGATGTCACGACACACCGGTCACCAGTATCTGACCATCGAGGATCCAGCTCAAACCTGCAAACTTCAGCTTAGTCCTGAACACCGTGTCCAGCCGCTTACTCCGCCCGCTCATTGATGAACCCAAGCTTGGTGAGCAGCCTAACGATTCTGCCATTCTCCACCTCTGCGGCCAGCTCGCTCTCCAGAACATCAACATAGCTACATGAGATCAGCCGCTTGTCCCTTTCGGATCAGGATCTGCCGTGTGATCGACCCACTTCTGCATCGCATCCAGCTCATTCAACATCCTAGGTCCCAACATCCTGATAACATCATCGACAGTCTTGGTAGGTTGCGGCTTGCTGATCAGAAACAAGATGACATTCTTCAGATCGGGTGAATAGTGTCGGGCTATGTGGTCGAGTGGAGCGGCGGGATGTTGGCCAATATCGAAGAACTCGCATGCCATAGAAATGAGTAGTTTGCCAAAGGAGACGAGGTCTTCTTGCTGCAGGGTAGGGATCAGCTTGAAACCGGACTGAGAGATACGTTTGCTGACCTGATAGACGACAATGGGTGTCGTGGCATCGTAAGCCATCACATCCAGAATACCACAGCCATTCATGCGTATCCTGCGCGGCCATCAGCAGGCTTATACCATGTGACGATCTCGGCCTACCGATTCTTGCCTGTGATTAACACCTTGCTCGGATCCAGGTTTCTAGCGGCCAGACCGGAGCTGTGAACCGCCTTCAAGGCGTTGGCGATCTGCGTGACATAGCTCCACAGTGTCCGCTCCTGGATTGGCATGCCAAGTCGTCTCCGTCCGACCGGTAGTGATTGCGTCTCGGTGGATAGGTGATCCTCCCTAACGGTCGTCGAATCGGGATGGAAATCGTACACCAGTATCAGCGCTTTCGGAAAAAAAGTCGTAAGCAGATTACTACGACCTGTTGGCAACCCACAATTATCGTTGAAGGCTTTCGTGGTGAATGCTTCCCGTAGACTAACGATATTCGGATGCCGCATTCTTCGCCACGTATCGATAGCTCCGAAAGCAGCCTCATTGACAAGTTTGTACCCTGCCATCTCATATTCAGCTACTCAGCATATCCGAGCAGGACAAGAACACCTTCTATCCGGCGGAGAGCATACACATTCCCGTCGACTGAGCTGACAGCGCGATATACCGGTGCAGGATGACCATACACCCTGCTCGGCATCGATTGAGGTATGCCTAGAGGGACTAGCGAATGATATACCCCTAATTCTGCTGGAAGACCGGTCGGGCCGGATGGTGAGGCGTAGGTCGCTTCTTGTCTCGCTTGGAGGAATCGCCGGAGGTCATCGGGTATGAAGAAGGAGTGAAGAGGATGCGAAGTAAGAGGCGGATTGGCTACATGTGGCAGTGGGGATGTATAAAGGTGGTAGTCCAGCTGGAATCAAAGCTCTAGCTTCGTAACATAGGTGTAGAACAGGCGCACCGGCTGCCGCATGGGTTGATGAGAGAGATACCTGCTTCCGTCCATCCCTTGCGACTGGCTGATATCGAATGACGAATCATCATAGCTCATCTACCTGGTTCAGCTCTCAAATCTGATACCTCTGCTGGAGTTCACGTACGCTCGGCTGTATCGAGCTTGATGAAGCATCGGCATGCGGCACAAGACCTCCAGAGCTCGACAGTGAAGGCCAAGAAGGAGCAGGAACAGGTGGGATCGTGCTGATCTCTCATCAGCCAATACGCCCACGAGCGAGATACCAGCATACCTAGGCGATGCAGAATCCGACATCGGTGTCTTGGGAACGAACACCGGAGCCGAGAGGTGCTCTACACCAAGCTCGGAAGTCTTGGTATCCTTCGATAACGGTGTTGCATTGCTCAAAGCCGGACTGTGGGTAGGTCTTAGCGGTTTAACGAGGATGGCTTCAGGTGAATCTACCTGGAAGATGAGAGTGTGCCGGGATGCTCGAACTCCGCTCCAGGCTGTGGTTACAGTAAGTCTTCACGTGCTGACGGAAGTAAGAACGTAGAAACGCTTACAGGTGGATGATAGTAGACACACTGCCCCAATCAGCCAGCTCTTTTCGGGTCGACTATACTCACTCCTTGATCCTGAAACCGACATGAACTGCGCCATCATGAGCGATCTGAGTGTCAACTCGACAAAAAGACAGCTTACCCGTAAATGAGGACATTTCTGCATAACCGTTGATTGCTATCTCCTCCTAAAAGGAACCAACCTTAGAAAAAAATTCCTTACTATGCCCATCTCGAGACGAACCTCGTCGCTTATCCCTGTCCTTGTCTGATACAGGCTGCTGAGCCGCCGGGACGAACGTAGGCGGCCTTACAATCTGCACCGCCGCAGATCGAGGCTGCGCCATGCCTCAACTAAAAGGGTAACCCCAACTAAAAGGTTGAAAAGGTAACGAAGAGATGGGGGGATCAGCTCTTGGCGCGTCCGGTCGCGAACCGGATGGTCCGGCGGAAAGATGGCAACTCTTTGACTGCTTGGCCGAGATGAAATACATGCATGATGAGAGCCTGAAATGGCTATGAGACGATATGCTATGTCTATGCTTTGTGCACTGTGCATGCAGGGTATGTGTGATGTAAGCTCAAATCGTTGTCTTATTCTCCCCGTTCGTCTCCCTCTTCCCATTTTGCCTTGAGCTCTCTCGCTTGCTCCTTCCAATGTGCCTTGCCAAATGTCGCTGCCATTACAAGCGGGAAGACAAGAGTCGCGTCCGCATACACCTACGCTGAGTGTTCAGCTGATTCTGATTAACATTGAACCACGGACGGACTTTGACACTTTCCGCACCAGCGCGGATCTTTCCCCATGAGACGGCTTCGTCCGGTCGTGCGCCTGAATCTGAGCCATCATACTGCCCCAACCTGATCAGCTTATTCAACCAGAGGGCGACTTGTCGCAGCTTACCTCCTGTCCGGTATTGATGTACACCGCATAGTCCGCCCCATTCCTCTACTTGCATAAGCACCGATTCACAACCTTCTGGCAAGCTTACGAATAGCATAGCATTCGCAATCTGGTGCTTGCAGACCCCTCCACCGAGCACAATCATCCCCGCCTTCTTCGAGTGCACGCTCACATCGTTCAACCGCCGTATATCCGAGACGATATCGATATTCAGCTGGAACGAAGATTTGTACGTATGGAAGTAAATCATATCGCCTAACGAGCCATCTGTCAAAGCGGGACAGAAGACTGGTATGTCATTCTGCTTTCTATAAGTCAACAAACCGGATAGGGAGCGGATCAAGGCACCTTGTAGCACCAGTAATACACGCTATCCTCGTTATCGATCTCTTTGCCTAAACGATTTATCACAGTGCTCGGGGACCATTTAGTTCTTTCGGGTCCTTCTTGTTCAGCAACCATCTGGTCGAGGATGGGGACGACCCAGTCTTCGAATGCGCAGTAATTCGTGTTCGGTACGAGGAGGTTTCCTATCCGGTTGAGCCTATTCACACAGTGTAAGCCCAAGTTCCACCTCGCAACGGTCAGACCGCTGCCGGCACTATCTACATTGCAGAATGGGAACTGAGCTCACCCCTTTCTCCGCAACTCCGCTCCATCAAGATGAAATTCCCCCAAAACCGTCGATCCAAGACATTTGATGAGATCCTCTTCGATCCCACCAGCAGTGGTCACCAGACAATCAACAAGCTTATATTGAGCGAGAAATCGGATGATCTCTCGTAATCCGGAAGATATGAGATTGGAGGTATAGCCGAGGAAGAGGGTGAGGGGCTCATTCGGATCTTTCCGTCGTTTGCGCTACTTCCGTCTGTCAACGTTTTGATCATCCATGCGATCAAAAAGGAGTACCATCTCGTCTACTATTTGTATTGCTTTGGCTATGCCGGTGGCTTGGAAGCCTATCGTTTCGTAACTGCGAAGCAGGTCTTGGAGGTCGATTGGTCGGCTAAGATCCGGTCCTCGGATATGAACCGCATTGGTTGGGAGAGCTTCGGATGGTGTAAGTACACTCGCATGTGCGTTCGAAGTGGATGATGAAGACCCTTTTTCCATATCGTTGAGTCGACAGGCCGATCACGGAGTCACTCAACAAAGCTTCCACCGTTTAATAAGGGGTCAACTTTTGCCGCAATCCCATGTCACGTGATTAGATCGGCCATTCACATATCAAAGTCGTACTCCCTCTTCGCATTCGGATCAAAATCAACAACTTCCCCGGAAAGTCGATCGTTTGCTTTCTCTGTGCACCTTGAAACTCGTTCTCTTCGCAGCAATGGAGAGGCCCTCACAAGGCACTCGCCTGAGGCGCATCTCTCCGGGAGCGACCTCATCTCTACCTCGCCCGGCTTTTCTGCTTAAGCGGAACGCAGCTGATGCCGGTTTCGAGACCGGTCAGTCCTGTTTGCTGCTTCCTAACCCATACTGATCAATACGAACAGGATCTGGACCACGAAAGTCCCTTCCGACGAGCTCAGCTTCGACTCTTACCCTCCAGAGACGAGTACTCACCCTCGAAGCGCGGGAAGAAGAGCAAGCTAGAAAGATCGCTGAGCAATGGGAGGAGATTGAAAAGCTTCGGTCGCAAAGGAGGCTTCTGCTGGAAGGGGAGACTAATGATCGGGACATTGGTGAGGAAAGGGAGAAGGAGTGGTCCGACGAACGTGTACGTCATCACCCTGCTTCTTTGGTTAAGCTGATGACAGAGGTAGTTGTCGATGTCCGCTCAATTGAAGGAGATCCGATTGCAAAATAGTCAACTATCGAACGGCCTTGCTCAGCTCGAATCGGAACATGCGCAACTATCGAATCAGCATTCGAGTTTATCTTTGAATACGAGTCGGGAGATAGACCTCCTCACTTCGAGACTACACGAAGTGGAAGCTGAGCGTGATGGATTACGAGGATGGGAAAGACGGGCGAGGGGACTATCGATTGAGTTAGAAGAGGCGAGGAGGAAAGCGGATGAGGGGAGAAGAGGGAGGGAGGATGAAGGTGCTGAGCGAAAGTTGGATGATGCGATGCGGAAAGAGCTGAGGCGTAAGTCCGGGCCATCCGAGAATCGTTTTGACAGCTGCTGATTGGAAGACACAGGGCAAGCTCAACACCTTGTCACTCTTGAGCGGAACCATGCAGCGATGCAGACGGAAGTACTTGATTTACGACAAAAGCGGAAAGACGCCGAGGCGAATGAGCGAGCGGTCAAAGATGTGGAGAGGGCTTTACGGGATGAGATTCGAACATTGCAGGAGCAGCTCGATCGTGCTCGCCGAGATATGGAGTGGGTCGTAAGCTGTCGACGATCGAGAAGCTTATGCCTTACAGCTCCCTCACTCAGAGCTTTCCATCATCGTCATCCACCCCTGAGAATGCGTCGACATTGCAGCAGCGCCTCACGACCCTCTCGTCCTTGCATAATCAAGCGACAACAGACTTGGCTGAGAAGGATAAAGAGCTTCGTTCGCTCCAAGAGCGTCTGTCCACTTTAGCACAGAATAGCACCAGTCTTACCCTGACACTTACGAAACGGGCGGAGGAGGCCGAGAGGGAACTACGATGGGCCAAAGAGGGACGACAAAGCGCTGAGAGGAGGGAGGAGCTGGCGAAGAAGGAGGCGGATGCATTGAGAACAAATTCTGTGCGTCGATTCTTCGCGCGACAGGCAATAGCTTACGGCGGATCAGAGTCCCATTATGCCTGGCGGAGTTGGGCCTTCGGCAGGAGATCAAGCAGCTCGGATATCTCAGCTCGAAGGACTGGTCGAGACGTACAAAGCGGATCTCGAGGTCATATCGAGGGACTCAAGGGATGTGGAGGCTGCTTTGACGCAGGGTGCGGGTCTGGTCAAGCAGTCTACGCTGGAAGAAGCCGAAAGGCGGACTTCTCAGCTTGAAAGGGGTGAGCGGCAACTCTCCTGTCAAAGACCATGAACACGGAATGCGTCCCTGCTCACGTCCGGGTATAGACATTGAATCCCTCGAATCGACCATATCTCAGTTGACGTCCGCCAACACGACCCTTGACGCAGAAGTTAATGACCTGATGCGCCGCGTCGCTTCAGGGGAGTACAACCCCGCTCTCGAACGATGTATCGAGCTCAAGTCGAACCCCGCTGCGAAAGTCCAAGCGGTCCGGGCCAAGCAGATGGAAGATCTACGGAGGGAGAACGAGGTGTTACTGGACAGGCTCAAGGCAGAAGGGAGCGGAGAAGCGGCTGGAATACCTGGAGAAAGCTTTGAGCGGTTGAGGAAGGAGAAAGAGGAATTGGAAACGGCTCATGCCAAGCGGCTTCTCCGGCTAAAGGAGGTTTGTCGTCGTTCCCGGTCGTTTCTACTCAGGCTGAGAGCGCTCCGTACCCAGATCTTCGGCAACAAATCCAAAGAATTCCTCGAAGCGGTCTACTCCCTTCTAGGCTGGCGAATCAAATTCGACGAATCTGGCGCCGATATCCGCTTGACGAGCATGTACGCTCCGAAGGGTAAGATGGGTTTGACGTTAAAATTCGCCAGTCAAGAGGGACATTTTGGGACGATGCAGATGACTGGAGCGATGGCGAAAGGCTTGGAGGAGAGTCGTCATTTCTGGATTGTGGAGAGGCAGAGTGTTCCTGGGTTTTTGGCGCAAGTCACCACGGAGATGTTTGAGAAGACTACGGTGAGTTCCACGGAATGGAAACTGACCCAGAGCTGACAATCGTGCAGATTGGTAGAGCAGCGGGATATGTCGGGTGGGAATAGATGTTGTACGATGATGACGACCATGCATGATGCCACAACTACATCTCGCCACATTCCGTAATCCGGACTACCAGCTTCGGTCTGAGCGAATGGTGTCAGCACGAAATCTATCGCAATCAGTGGAAGAATAACTTGTTGTTCGCTCCTGTCGGTACATTCTCTACCTTCCTCACTGTCAACAAGCCATCTACGACCCGCCCAAACACGCAATGCTTCCCGTCGAGGAATTCGGCTGGAGCGCAGGTGATGAAGAACTGTGATGATCACAGGATCAAAAAGAGTCAAATAACCTGGCGGTTCCCGCCAGCTCGAATAGCTGTAAGGCAAAGGTAAGGGCCAGGGCTCACCTGACATCCATTCGTTCCCGGTCCAGAGTTCGCCTATGGTCGTTGCGAAGAGTCAGCACTCGGAATCCAGACAGCAGCTTGTGTAGCTATTCAGCGGAGTTCCCAGCGGTACTGACCATGCTCAACAGCCCTGGTCCCGTATGCCGTATCTTGAAATTCTCATCCTCAAACTGCGCTCCATATACCGAGAACGAGCCGGTCCCATCGTTTCGCAGGAAGTCGCCTCCTTGAATCATGAATTGAGGTATTCTGAAAGACGTATCGTCAGGATGAATGTGGCTGTCGTATCGGAATGGATCCTTGAGCTGACGTACACTCTTTTGAAAGAGAAGCAAAGGAAGTCCCCAGTGGTCAGCGATCTATCGCTGATGCCTTGAGCGTGGCCCTTGCTTACGTACCGGTGGAAAGTCGATTTCTTATATCCTTGCGGCACTTGATTTATCCTTGTTCTTCGTCAGCTTCACCTCTCCACTTGGTTCAGGAAGGACGAACCGGTGTTCACCCGTACATAATTGTCGAAAGTTCTCAGCTGTCCTGTTACACATGAGCTGCAGCTCACCCCGCTATATACACAGACCAAGCTGTATGGGCCAGGGTGATGAGGGAAAGGGCAGCTCACTTCGGCGTGATATCAGTGAACAGCTCTGTACCGTATCAACTCATGTATGCACCCCCTCCCCTTCTTCCAGCTTGGAAAGGGGTCTTGGGTTGAAGGAGGAGCTTACCCATCTTTATCCGTCCGGCAGGCGTCTCGCCGATGGACACATCAAAGAAGACAACGGGACGCGTTACCCCAGCCGGCGCGTCTAGTGAGGTTGACATGGCTTTGATGAGTATGTGAGAGGATCAAGGGGATTCAGCAGGTCAGATGGACAGAATAGGAATACAAAATCCGGTTATTCAATCTGCCCTGAAATCCACGAGTATCGAAATCAATATCTACTGAAGGGGACTGAGTACTGTCCCCGTTACATCCTTCGTCCATACTTCTTCCTCTGGTGCATGGCTAGCCCCTCTATCGAGGTGAGCTTTCCGGCAGCATGCCCAAGAAAGCCAAGGAAAGGTATGTATTGTCTTTTAGGTCTCCGGTCTTCTTGCGTCTTCTTTGGAGCGGGACAAACAGCTGATGATCATCGTCTAGACGGATCCTCATCAAAGTCATCTCTACCGCTCTTACCGGGTTCTTCTACACTACCTCTCGACTACGGACAGCCGACAAGCTAGCGATGATGAAGTACGACCCTCGCGGTGCGCTTCTTCTATCATCCTAGACTTCAGAACCTGGCTGATATGACGAACAGCGAAGAAACATGTCCTTTTTGTGGAGGGCGGGAAACTGAAATGACGATACAGCGCATACGAGATACCATGCATTTATATACCGCTATGGCACAGGTGGAAGACCGCGGATGACGAGGATGAGGGATCCTTCTGGGATGGTAGATGCTGGTTTGGAAAGATCGAGTGGTGTGGGTGAGCGGGGTTGGTCCGGGAGGGAGGGGAGGGAAAGAAGGCTCAGAGCCTGTCTGAGGATCAAAACTGAGGATGCTCGAGTAGTCCCTAGGAGTTGAGAGGGACGAACCTGCCGTGGGTCACTGAGACTCTGAGGACGAGCGATCTTGGAATGAGCGATCATGAGGTCCATCACCTTTCCACAAGGTGTCTCCTGCTTCCATCAGTCGGTCAACCTGTACAACCCACTGCCGAGCAGGACCCACAGCAAACACCCAGACCCTCTCCACCTTTCCATCCCATTTCCCCTCCTTCTCCCACTTTGCGACTCCTTTAGCTAGCTGGTCAACCCCCCATTCAAAGAACCGTCTCTCCCCCTCTCCCTTCTGAGTCAGATCAAGCGGTCTAGCCAAAGAACGTAGTTTCCAAAGTTGGATATCAAACAGTTTCTCAGCTTTACTCTTCTCCTTCTTCACGACCTGCTGGGGGACTGAAGAGTCAACAATCGTAGATGTCGAAGGGGTTGAAGTGGAAGTGAACCGTTCTGGTTGTCTCCGTTTGATATCTCGAGGAGGAGGTGGTTTCGTAATAACCTTCCCCACATGTTGAGGCATAGTTTTCGCCAAGATCGCTTGTGCTCGAGCTTTTCGGGCGAGAGCTGAATCTTGACGAGCATTGAAGTCGAGCGGAGCAGAGCAACGATGATTCGTTTGAGCGCGATGCCTGCTCGGATCAGCTATCAGGAGCTTTCATGTTTGACAAAGGAGAAACGAACAACGTGCAGAAAGCTTGAGAACAGCCGGGACACCTGACTTGCTTCGCCACGCCTTCATCCACCTCATCCTCCAGCGAGGAGAGGCCAGCTATAGCTTCAATAGTTGGCCTATCACAATCGGTTCGCTCGCAATTCGCTTTCGGTCGAAAGAAGCTCGGTCCGGCAACAGGGAATGACGAAGAGGCCGAAGGGGCGGTACATGGATGAGAATGGATATGTGCGCCGCAGAAGGTTTGATGACAGTTTGGGCAGGTTGTTGGGAGGAAGTCAACTGTCGTGCAAGCCGCACATTGAGTGCCAACGTGCAGGATGGACATTCTTTAGTCAACTCAGGTACACACGAGTCGAGTCGCTAATGAGAAGCTTCTATGCGGAAGTGTCGCAAAAGGAATGGAAAACAGTAGATAGAGTAAATAAGTGGTTGCAAAGGTGGACGAGCCGGCTGCTGTAGTCACCAGCCTTCGAGACTGAGAATCTCATTTGGATACGAACAGCTCCAGCTTTGTGTATCTTCGTGATAGTTCTACATGGCGCCCTCAATCTATCTATAGCTAAACAATGTCCCAAATCTCCTCCTGCAATCGCAAGTTTCAGCTCGAACTCAATCCGCATGGGGTCAACACACCATCGCACAACAAAACTTCCCGCAAGCCACACTAGCCGATAAAGAGTAATCGCTTATCGAGATCTTCTGATCGACCCATTGATCTCCGAAATTGTCCGCGCTGAGAAAAGAAGGCATAAGCTCTGTAAGACTTTCGCTTCCCCTCCAGGTGCAAGCAAGGAAGCGCTCGAGTCACGCAAAGCTCACCCTCGTGCCATAGCCCCGACGAAGACCGCTATAGAGTGTGTCTCGGGTAGGGTGGGGAGGAACTGGGATAAGCGGATGGTGGGTGCGTCGGCGGAGAGAGCTACATTCCATCAGCACGATATCCTTGCAGTCTATCAGGGCCAAGTCTGGCATACTGAGCTTGATAGTATTCGTCGGAAAGTGATCCGTCACAGGATTCTGACAGTATCTTCAGTGCGAGTCTTCAACAATCCCAATACCAGCCTGGACCAGCTGTATGGCACACCAAAAGACCCACTTTGATAACCCTCAACAGCTTCTCCGAACCCTGCACCCCCCTTATACTAAGCTTATGCAACAACTGAACTACTCCATTCATCAGCTTCTATTTCGACGTTCGAAGCCAAACCAAGCCAGGACAACCACCTCACCCATAAGACCGGAGAACCGCTTGAAAGTCCTTGGTATCCTAACACTCGGGTTTACCTCGATCAAAACCCCCTTCGAGGTGAGTATATAGACCTGCAACAAGCCAGCTTTATTCAGAGGCGAATCGAGGAGTGTCAACAAGCACTACAACATTACACCTCCATCAGCTCAGGTCGGAGGTTAAGGATGGAGAATGAGGATGGAGGATGAGATAAGGATGAGGATGAGGATGAGGATGAGGACGAGTGAGAGGTAAGACATCCGACGTACTTGATGTGTGATATCCGGCCTGGCATCGGCGATATCCCTTCCTGTCTTCGCGAGGATACCTTGATGATCATCGCAGTTAAGCAAAGCGTATTTCGCTTCTTTCCCAGAGGCGTTCTTTCCCCCAGACCCCGATGACACTCGATACGCTTCCAGGCATGCCTAAACTTAAGGTCATTGACGGAAGCTTGGATTCAGGAGTTTGGCGATGAAATATACTTGGGCGAGGACAACGATCAACCTCGGAGTGTTCTCTTTCGCTTCACTAGTCTTTGGGACGCTAGCAGGTTGAGGGACGAAATTTGCTGCTGCACCTGGTCTCCTTGAATTCGGTAAAGGTCGAGTGACTCGTGATGTAGCTATGGAGGATTCGGGATCGAAGGTCTTGGAAGGTGGAGTGGTGGAAGAGGGAAGCGCTTTGGAAGGGTTGAAGATGGGTGCTGAGGCGGACATTTTGGAAGATTTGGGTGAGGTCGGGGAGGAAGGGTTTGGAGCGGGCCGTTTAGGTGGTGTGGAGGAGCGGGTGGACATGCTGAGTAGACAGTGATCTCGTTTCGAGATCTCGCAAAGTTTCGAACGAATGAGTACGAAATGTTCAAAGCTTCAGGTTTGGTTACCGAAGTTTGGTGCACAGACCCTGAATGGGGAATCTCCTGTCTTTCTTTGGCGAAACTCAACCTCAGAACTCGAGTTGAACGCTCCTCACCCATCCCTGTGCACACGACGAGCCGGGGTGAGGGTTCAAACAGTAACCGATCTATGAGATGTATGCAGATGTCTCATCTCGTAGCACTATCACGCTCTCCCTCCTCACGCAGCATGAAGAATATCCAAAAACTCCTTCCCCGCAATTTCCGGCACACTCTTCTTGACCGATCCCTTCGTCTTCTTGCGCTCCTGACGGAGAAGCTCCTGTCTACGCACCGTCTTCGCGTAAGGGTTGAGGCGGAAGAGAATGGCCTTGTTTCGGAGGGGATTCTTCTTCTGGGTGAAGGGTCCTAAGAGGAAATTAGCGTCGTGCATAACGAGGATAGGATGGGCGTACGCTTTTGGACCGCCTGGCCGGCTGGTCGGACGACGGACTGGATCTCGTCAGAATTGATGAGGCGAGTGACGTCGGAAGTAGAGATTTTAGCAAGGGGAAGGCTAGGTCCATTAGCATTTGACCAGCTCGATGCAGATAGACTCACTTGAAGCCGGACTTCGCCTCGTACACTCCATCAAGAGAGGAAACGGCAGCCTCCGTCCAGATGATGAATCGCCCAACATGACCACCCGGTGCAAGCTGAAGGAGATTGAGAGCGTCGACAGAGCAGGTCTCCACACCGGGGACGTTCCTGAAAGCGCGGACGAGCCCCTCGTCCTTGGCGTAGACGATGAGTGGTCCGCGTCGCTGACGGTGGCGTCTGTTCCTCATCTTCCCTTTTCCAGCTCGGATCTTTCGGCTGTTCGACACTTTGGTAATGTCGGAATACGCGGAAAGGGTTTTGAGAAGCTCAACAGCGGCTTTCGTCTTGGTGGTCGACTCGACTGAGGAAGAGATGACGAGGGGGACCTCTTGGATCTGCTCGATACGATGTCCACGAGCGAGGACGAGTGACGGAAGAGCAGAAGCAGCGATGGCAGAGGCAACGGCGTATCGCTTTTGATTCTGATTGACCTTGACGTGCCACCTCCTCCAGGTCTTAGTCGGGGCGAACATCCGACCACCTCGGCACATGTTACCGAAGGCGGCTTGACCGGATCGTTGAGTACCTCCACCGCTCACACGGGGAATACGGGCGACGGCACGACCGGTACCCCACGACTCGGCGGAAGTCTGATGACCGGCATTCTCGGCGACAGCGTAGGGTTGACGGCGGTTCTTAGCCATGGATTCTGCAAATGGTCAGCGGGAGCAAGCTCAGGATGTCGAGTCATGGTCAAATCGCATCTGCGAGACAAACAGCTACTCCAGAGTAAGGGGAGAGAGCGAACGACGACTGCTCCATTCCACTGCTCCTACGCGATAGCTTCTTTGTAGCAGTCCAGCAGGCTCTCCAACCGTCTTCATGACCCCTTCGAACGCGGAAAGAGACTCACTGTGCACCTGCTGCACCACATCCAGCCTGATCGGGGCAGTGAAGACGGCTGGAAGAGGGAGCGAGCCAGCGGATTCGCCCTTCGCATCCCAAACGGTGATAGTAGGTCTCGCGGCCATGTTGCTGAGGGAGGTCTAAGATTATGGCGACGTGAGCAGGGGAAGTCGAAGACGATGAGGGCAAGAGCGGAACGGCGAGAAGGATCTAATGTTAGCCCTCTCGAGGTGAGACTTTGAAAACGAACTTACGTTGTTTGGCTGCTGAGGGATATATAGCTTGAGCTCTCTCGGAATCGCTACTGACCTTTGGCTCGGCGTTTCGAGGTCCGGAAATTAGTATGAAGCCCGGCTTGTGGCAAAGTCCACGTCGCGTGGTTGAACGTGTGCTGTTCACTGAAAGCTAATTCTAGCTTGCAGGACATTCCTTTGTGCTGGCACTCTCACGACCACGAAAAACTCATGATCTCTTGACGCCCACCTTACGCTTTTGTCCCTTCTCCTGATCCGCACCTTGAGTCAGCTCATAGCTATAAGGCACCTTCCTGACCGCACGACCCGATGCAGAGGTCCAAGACCTCCTCGACCTCCTCGACATCAGCATCGACAGCCCTACGCCGAACACTCCTCACCGAACGAGAACAACGTGACCACTATTCAGACGAGGACGACCTTGCCGACCCCCGGCCTTGGGAAACTCGAGCCCCGCTAAAGCTATACGGTTCCTCACGAGACGTTCACCCAACCCATCCGGCACTTGATAATCCCGAGAGAAGAGGAGGAGCGGACCTGCCACTTTACGACGTTATGGAAACGAGGAGACGGTACGGGGATAAGGAGGGTTCGGGGGATGTATTAGAAGAGAAGGAGTTGTTGGATGATCAGGGGAAATGGGGAAAGGGGCATGGTGCGGGACCTGGCGTTGGTGGAAGGAGAGGTTTACCACCGAGGCAGAGATTAGGTGGATGGGTGAGTTCCGAACTACAAAAGGACGAGCTGACGAGAAGCGGGGATTGATGGTTGAGCATGAGGAATGGATATGGACGGGGATATATACCTTGTTATCCGTGATCACTCGGTTCTGGCGGATAGGAGCTGCCAACTACGTCGTATGGGACGAGGTGCGTACAGGCTACTATCAAACACAAAAGCTGAGAAGATGCCTCTAGGCCCACTTCGGAAAGTTTGGATCTCACTATATCAACCGAGATTTCTACTTCGACGTCCATCCCCCTCTAGGGAAGATGCTGGTCGGTCTCGCCGGTTTGTTGTCTGGCTACAACGGAGGGTTCGACTTCAAGTCGGGTGTGGAGTATCCAGCGGATGTGCCATACACTGCTATGCGGGTGATGTTGGCGAGTTTTGGAGTAGCGCTGGTTCCGATTGCTTGGTGGACGGCAGGGGAGTTGGGTTGGTCCAGGTTCACTCGGCATTGGGTGACCATATGTGTATTATGTGGTAAGCCGAGACGACCCTCTCGCCAAGACCTCGCTCAACTTTCCTAAGATGTCGGCTGGTTGTGCATCTCCCGCTTCATCCTCCTCGACTCCATGCTCCTCTTCTTCACCTTCACCACAACCCTCGGTCTCGTCAAATTCCACAATCAACGGCACGAGTGAGTCGATCAAACAAGGACTGCTCTGATATACAGTGCATTCGGCGAGGATTGGTGGATATGGCTCGTCTTCACCGGCTGGTCGATAGGTTGCGTCTGTAGCGTCAAGTGGGTCGGGCAGTTCATCACCGCGTTGGTCGGGCTGTATACTATCGAAGATCTATGGGAGAAATTCGGAGACCTTTCCATGCCAATTGTGAGTAAGGCTGTCGTGCTTCGCTGACAACAGCGAACGTACATCAAACACTGGGTCGCGCGAGTATCCTGCCTCATCGTTTTCCCCTTCCTTGTCTACGCAACATGCTTCAAGATCCACTTCCTCATCCTCAACCGATCCGGGCCAGGCGATGCGCAAATGAGCAGTCTCTTCCAAGCTCATCTCGCTGGGAACGACTTCGCCGAATCACCACTCGAGGTTGCATACGGCTCGAAAATCACGCTAAAGAACTACGGGTATGGCGGTGGACTGCTTCATTCCCATGTCCAGGCGTTCCCGACCGGATCATTGCAGCAGCAGGTGACATGTTACCATTACAAGGATGACAACAACAACTGGATTGTCACGCTTCCTTGGGGTGCAGACCCGGTCGACCCCGATGGCCGAGTCCAATTCCTTCAGGATGGCCAGACTATCCGTTTAGTACACGATCCTACGGGCCGGAATCTGCATTCACACCCTATGGCTGCACCGGTGACCAAGGAGAACTGGGAGGTGGCAGGGTACGGCAACCAGACTATAGGGGACAATAACGATCTTTGGGTCGTCGAGATTGTCGATGATACACATCGAACCAGACACGATGCAACGGATGGTCGGATACATTCTCTTACCACACGAATGCGTTTCCGACATCGGGACCTGAACTGCTGGCTGCGGGCGGCCAATGCGGTGCTACCTCAATGGGGGTTTAAGCAGACCGAGGTAACTTGCGACAAGGAGAATAACCCGAAGGATGTGCATACCTATTGGAACGTCGAATCGCACTGGAACGAGCGATGTAAGCGATTCACCGCGCCACTTTACACAACGCTAACGCTATATAGTACCACCTGGGAATGCTCAACTATACCGTTCCCCATTCTGGCGCGACTTTATCCACCTAAATGTCGCTATGTGGACCTCCAACAACGCTCTCGTCCCCGATCCGGACAAAGACGATATCCTAGCTTCGAAACCGACTGACTGGCCATTCCTCCGCCTAGGTCTGCGAATGTGTGGCTGGGGAGATGGACAGATCAAGTTCTACCTCCTGGGCACCCCAATCATCTGGTGGTCGACGACGATCTCGCTCTTCCTAGGCCTTTTCACGGCAGGGTGGTATGTCGTGCGGAAGCAGAGGCAATACAAGGATTGGGCACCTGGAGAGTGGGATCAGTTCTTGCATGTTGGTAAGGTCGCTTTCGGGGGTTGGGCGCTGCATTACATGCCATTCCTCATCATGGATCGAGTCACATATTTGCATCACTACGTGAGTCATCCTCTTTCAAAGCAGACAGGGGCTAAGACATGCAGCTGCCGACACTTTGGTTCGCGGTTTTGATGGGAGGACACATGCTTGATCATTTCATCTTCGCCTCAACAAAGCGGAGTAGACGGAGTAAGCTTATATGGTTTACCGTCTGGACTGGAGCGATTCTTGGGAGTTTCTGGTGGTTCAAAGACCTGGCGCTGGGCGTTCGTGGTCCGATAAATGAGCATAAGGGTTGGGCATGGCGGCCTTCCTGGAATGTGAGTCTAACCCTTCCTGGATGCTGCGATCGAGGCTGATGACGAGGGTAGATGTACAATTGAGGGTGGTAAGCATTCATATGCGTAGGGAGTAGAAGCATATCTAGTCATGACCTCATGCTATTGACGCAGCATACTACTGTCCATTTCTTGAGGACAGTCATTAGCCACGCTCAAGACCGCCTTCAGTAGCCTGTTCCCAGTTGATATATCTTCAGCCCTTGACCTTTCCTTTTATCGTCAGATACTTTCACCAGTCCTCGTTTTGTAGTACTTTCAAATGTCCATCTCTTCGCCAGAAGGCACACCCGATCCACTTGATCTCAGCACTCTCGATTCAGATTCCCTCTTCACAGCACTGACAGCTGTTGACAAAGTCAGTCGTCCTCCCTAAACTTTCACTCGCTTTGACTTTGCGGGATCAGCCCTTCCTCACTCCTGTCCATCTCGGCAGAGGTGGACTTTGAAACGAACTAATCTCTGTGCGAGTTCCAGGCTGTTCCCGACCTCCTCCTCACCGTCAAACCAATCCTCTCTCACCTCATCTCCCCTCGCCCTATGGAAGATGACGAGACGGCTGGTCTAGCGGCAAGAGATGCTGTTGAGCGATACATGACTCTTCTAGATGTAAGTCACTCTCTCCTTTTCCCCTCTCTGCTCTCCATCCCTTCCTCTCTTCTCTCCATCCCTTCCTCTGTTCCCTCATCCCTTCCTGCTGCCCGTTCTTCCGCTCTTCCTTCCGTTTGCTCGACTAAGCATTGAGCCGATCTAAAGATGAGAGTAGAAGATCCAATACGTCCTCCGTCATACCGTGTACTACCTCCGTGAAACAGGCGCTTCGAGCTCGACACTCCGACCTCCTCCGGTTGATGCGATCCCTACCCCGTTCGCTTCGACTTTACCTACGTCATCTTCGGGTGGAGGAAGAGGACGAGAAGGAGATGGAGGAGGAGGAGGGGTAGGAGTCGTAGAATTAGGGCTATATGGGAGTAGACTGGAAGCAAGGACTTTGAAGGAGATGACTGAGGCTTTGAGGGAGCTCGGGAAAGAGGGATGAATCTCTTCCCACCCGTACGGACCATCTACCGGTATCTTCCGAGTCGATTAAGTTTCTGGAAGATCTGCCGAGGATGGAGGAGTACTTCTCCAGCTCTCGGGCGTCCGCTGGAGATCAGGACAGGGAAACTCGGTGCAAGCGGAAGAGGAGATCGATGACGGTCAGATCGCTTCTTATCCACCGGGTGTATCTTGATGGACTCGGAGGAACGACGGAGCTGAGGCTGTAACGGGAGAAGGCTGAAGGTGCGACTAGGGAGAGGCGGAGCAATTCGAGAGGCGAGAGAGGACTCAGCGAGCGAACACCTCTCGGAAGATTTGGGCGCGTATCCTTAGAGATGAATTGAAACGATTAACATATCACGCGTTCATCTCATCACCTCATCTCGCGATAACGCGTGGTAATAGTAAATAATATGAGTAGAGCGAAAAGCGAAGGGGTAACATAAAAAAAGGGGAGCTTATCTCAACCCATGATTGGTATCTACGACCTCTCGCCACGGAGACGACGAGCGAGCTGGAGATCCTTGGGCTGGATGGTGACACGCTTGGCGTGGATCGCGGCGAGGTTGGCTGGGTACACAATCAGCATTTGCTAGACAAAGGGTTGTGCTTGACTCACTGTCCTCGAAGAGCGAGACGAGGTAGGCCTCGGAAGCTTCCTGGAGCGCACCGATGGCGGACGACTGAAAGCGGACTGTGAAAGATGTCAGAGACCATCCAATGAGGATGCAAGCCGGACTCACGATCGGTCTTGAAGTCCTGCGCGATCTCACGGACGAGACGCTGGAACGGGAGCTTGCGGATGAGGAGCTCGGTAGACCTGGTAAAGACTCGCATCAGCCTATCTCTTGCTTCTTCCCTGTTGGATAGCCAGAATGCCAACTACGAGGCTGGAATGCATACCTCAGGACATTTGGGGGGGGACTCACTTTTGGTACCTCCTGATCTCACGGAGCGCGACGGTACCCGGCCTGTACCTGTGCGGCTTCTTGACACCGCCAGACTGTTGCGGCGCGGACTTGCGGGCAGCCTTGGTGGCGACTGAAGGGCGAAGCGAGGTGGAAGAGGATGGAAGGGATGGGGACGATGGGGGGAGTGGAGCCGGAGTATGCGGAAGGAGCGAGCGAATGGTAAGGTATAGGAACGACGGCGAAGAAGAAGAAGAGTCAGCGCAGGCAATCAGAAGAATTCAAGCGGGACTCACGCTGCTTCCTCGGGGCCTTTCCACCGGTAGACTTTCGGGCGGTTTGCTATTGAAAGGTTATTAGTGCATGCATGTCGAGTAAGTCGGAGGGCGACGGGTAGGGCGTAGTCCTCCAACATGATGGGCGAGGAAGAGTCAGAGACATGGATATGGAGTGAGGCAGTAAAAGCTGAAAGGTGCGTAGCGATGGAAGATGAAAGATGGGTGAAGGATGAAATGAGGAAGCAGTTCAGGAGAAGGATGACGGGTGGCGACGACACAGCATGCATGGTAGCCATTGATGGTATTGGCTACCACAATGACCAGAGCGCATGCATGGCAGTGACAGCCATAATGATGGGAAGATAGAATGGAAGTAGAAAAGGTGAGACGGAGGATGCATGGCGGGGTTGGTGTGCCTTCAACCTCTTCCGGAACTCTTCTTCCCTTTCTCAAACACGAAAACTAATTCCCACTGACCTTGGTGCGAGCTGCATGCATAAACCGAGAAAGATCACATCAGCACCATCCCCGTCGTCCTATGCATGCAGGAAAAGGTAAGGTGACTTACCCATATTGATCAGAAACGACGATGATAAGATATGTTAAAGTCGCTTGATGGTGGTGGTACGAATGCAAAATGTGTTGTCGAGGGGGAAATATCTTTTGTCTCTCGCGGGGGTTGCGCTTATACCATCTTCCGTTGTGAGTTTGACACGATCCGCGTCAAACCCCCGTTTCCAAACACGCTCGGGGTTTCCGGGGTTATAGAGAGCGGCTGTACAGGTCTGGCGACGAGCGGGTGTCGCGGGAACGGACGCTTTTTAGGAGTAAGACTCGCGGCAAGAACGAGATTTGGGCATGGGTTTCGATGGGGTCGAGGAAGGGGGAGTATGTCAATCCTGAAGGAGGAATTCTGAACATTTCATCCTATCATTTGTCATACTGAGCCGGCTGAATGATGTTGAAGCAGACCGAGTACCGTTCAGAGTGAGGTTTACCTGTGGTAAGCCCAACAGCAGCCGCTACAAGAGGAAACAAGGATGTCCTTGGAAAGCTTATTCCGAGAGGTGCCACACTGCATCCAAGCCACTACCGCAACAAATGTCAAGTCGTCCCAGAAGTTTCTCATAGTTCCATACAGCAGAACCATCCGCATGTCATCGCCATCTACTCTCCAGACCAGGGAGCTCCATAAACCAGGCAGAATGGGTAATCCAAGGCTCAAATACGCACTCATCGACGGTTCTCGTATCCCCCGGAAACGAGAGTCACGTGACTTTGTCCTGATTGCAACACCATTGACGCATCACCGCTTATGAATATACTCGCTAAAGCACGATTTTAGCTATCTCCACAATCTTCACATCACTGCACGATGGGATCATCCCCTCGGACGTCGCGAGCTCCCCCGCGTAAGCGTCGCAAGCATCAAGCTGTTGTCTTGACGCCAAGTCTCGTCGACCTCGAACTATCTGGTCCTTAGCGATCCACCTTCGAGCGATCCACCTTCGAGCAGCCCGCTACGCCGAGCTGTTGCAAAACAGCAGGGCATCGACGTCGCCGATGTTCACGTTTTGCGAGGGGAGGTGAGTAGCGCTGGAGTCGGGGCTGTAGTTGTCGGAGTAGGAGAGAGCGTATCAGCCATCCGAAAGAGAGCGAGGACGAGGGATGATGAATATGCGAATCTGACTAAACTCGTTGTCTGTCTCACCCGTCATCTGCGTCTCTTCATCAGCTGATACCGCGGCCACTAGAATGCCATGGAAGGCCGTATGGATGACAATGACAAGCAAGTTCGGGACCTCCGATTGGAGAACAAGGGGATGAAAAGCGAAATCGATTTTCACAAGAGTGAAATCGATCGACACAAGAGCGAAATCGATCGACACAAGATCGAGAACAAGGAGATGAAAGGCGATATTGATCTGTACAAGAGCGAAATCGATCGACACAGGAGCGATATCGATCGACACAAGAGCGATATCGATCTTATAAAAGTGAGTCTGTGGACCTGGATCGCTATCTCGCCCCTGTCACACTTCCATCTCCCCACATACAGCCAATAGTCGATCCCAAACCCGATCAGGCTATGTGCTCCCTGCAATAGCCAGTCCCTCTCATCTTGTCCGCTCCCGTCAGACTCCCATCACATTGTAAACTGCCGGGCAATCAGTCCCGACCCTGATCAGATGATGTGCCGCTTGTAATGTTGTCTTTGGCTGATTCCTCATTCATAGGCTCAAATTATCGAAGACGCTGGGATGAGGCAGCGCATCTTGCCAACGTCAAGGCGTTTGTTCCTTACGCCTATGCACGATGGTTGTGCCGGAAGTTGGACGGGACAGCAAAGTCGGGTAAAATCAAGACGAAGGGTACCCCCGAGAGGGATGTGACGGATGATTTATCGAAGAATAACGTGAGTTACATTGCGGACACCTCTTTTTATCTCAGCGGCTGATGGGCAACGCAGATCGTTAGGAAGCTGAATATTATTTTGTCCGATGGGTCCGATAAACTGCGGGACCTCAAGCGAAACGTGCCGGAGCTTCAGGAACTAGTCAGCGGACGAGCGGCAAAAACGATCATCAACGATGTCGACTTTGATACTCGTCACCTAGCGGCACATCCAGATCTTACCGACCTAACGATGCTACACAATGCGTTACAAATGGAACGAGCCGACATCGAGCTACCGGTCGATGATTCGAAGTTCGCCGGCGTTAATCGCCGGACCGTCAAAACGATTCTTCTAATACTCGTTCCAGTTACGTCAACGATTCTCCTTCGCGACCTCCGGTCGACACCTGGATTCTCACCTCCGCCAGGCTCACAACTCCCTATTCATTCGGCATATCATAACTTAGGCGGTGAAGAGATAAGATGAGTACGAAGATGTGTCACGTGCCTCATATTACATCACCCTTACAAATATGTGCATGTATTTTGGCTTCACTCCATTGGTCCTGAGTTCGGCGGTTCCTCTTTCAAGGTGTATTCCTCTCTGCTTCTGTTTCCTCTTCATAGGCCCCATATCAGCTCATTCAATGCAGTACTATGCTGATTTTCTTTCCACGATAGAATAACGAGATACGATCTACCTGGCCGATCGCGCTTTGAAGGTCGTATCACGAAACTAAGCCCCCTTTGGGAGGTTCACTTTCTCACAACCAACCGCACAAGCACTTCCCTGCAGAGAACTCTTCATCTTTACCGTCAGGAATCCGGAATGGAGCCAGTGATCAGAAGTGTCGCCTTTGGCTGATAGCTGTCAAGCTAATGTATTTCAACATGGAAGCGCAACATGAAGTAGTACCTCGAAATACGTCAACCTCTTTCGCCATAGTCTCCAAGTACGATTCTCAGAATAACAACGAATGATCACATTACGTCCGAGCCCGAGCTTGAACACCGAAGGCTCAGCAAGCCAATAAATCATGAAAAGTCCACCAATACATCATCAAATCGCCTTACAACCTCTCAACCTTCCCTAAACACCCTCTCAATCCTCCCTCAACCCCTCCACCTTCCCCCCCTCCTGCATCAACCCCCAACTCCTCCTCGCAACCCCATACATCTCCTCAACCAACATATCAACCTCCTTACCCTTCCCTCCATCTCTCTGCCGAACCCCACGTCCAGCTTCCATCCCCAATCCAGCTGTACTCAGATTCAGATCTCCGTCAAGAGCCCAGAGTGGGGTCCATGAGCCTGTGTGGCCGTGTGGCGCTGAGCGGGAGAGGAGGTGGTGGGTTATGTAGGAGATTATGGGGGATGGGGTGGAGGGGTGGAGGAGGGCTAGGTGACGCTTGAGTGGGGAGTACAGGGAATGATCAGAGCAAGTGGCGGAATCGATGGTTGGATCGAAGGTTGACGTAGGTGGGGTTTGAATTGGTTTGGAGGAGGTGGTAGTTGATGGAGCGATGGGTTTGGTTGGGAATGTAGGAGAGTGAGAGGGGATGATGAATGAGGAGAGAGTGGCAGGGGTGATAGTGATGACTGGTGGGAAGGAGCGGTTACTAGGCCTGGTGGGAGTGATCAGGATGGGACTGGTCGGGGTGACAGGGCTGTTAGGGCTCATGTTGTTCGAGAGATTGGTCGAGTTGATCAGTTGTGGGTTTGTCAGTGGATGAGTGTGTTGTGAGCGGGCAGGGGCGTCAACAGACCCTCTTATAGCGTTAAGCCGAGGCATCTCCTTTCACTCGCTCGAACACGTCTCAACCTCCGAACCTTTCTGCCGCCTTCCGGGCGGTTTGATCCTTTCATCTCTTCGAGCTTTCTAGCGTTTGGTCTGTCACCACATCGTCCCCCAACCCGTCCACGCATGCTGTCCCATATGCCCGCTGACGCTTTCACCTCCTTTCTTCCACCACTTGAGTTCCCTTTGAGATTATGCACCACTCAAGCTACGGCCCATAAACCTGTCCCCCATCAGCGCCTGTTCCGGGCGGACTCCATTGGCTGACGGGTCGAAGGTTGCCGGAGGGCCAGACTCACCGCCTCTTCTGGAAGCTCATCCACCATTTACTAGGCTTGGTGGCCCTCCCCCCAGTCTGTCCCGTAGGCTGTCCATCTGAGCCTATCGACTGTTCATGAGGGTATAGCCGGTCGCACAGTCTCACTGCCAGTTCCTGGCGAGTTTGAGTCAGGTAGCTCCGAAGCGCATCTGCATCTGATCAGCTCCATCCCTCCTCTTTTGCTTCTTCTCCTGAAAACCGGAGTAACGGATACTCACCGGCATCGACCCGGCTACCAGGAGCATGGTAGAGACTGTTCAGAGGGAAACCAGCATCTCCGGGAAGGGCGAAATTGTCCACGGAGAGTGTGGAGAGGACCTTTGTCGCTTCTTGAAAGCCGGGAGAGGGTCGACCGGGTGTAGGAGCGAGTTTGGTGAGACATTCTGAGATGAAGAGGATTAGGTAGATGAGCAGGCGGTCGGCGGGGCCTGGCTGAACGATCAGCTGAGCGTGGAGGATCTCGTATACGTCGACAGAGATGAGCAGGACGCACCTTTGATCTCGAAGTTTCGGAAAAGACAGTTTGCTCGGAAGCTGTTCAAAGTCAGTAGGACGACGAGTAGAGAGCGGTAGATGTCACAGATCAAGGCTCTCTTCGATGATGTCGGGTTGGGAAGGATCGGCTATCGAGAATCATGTACTCTTCATGACTATTCCGCTTGGAAGGGCTCACAAGCGATAGGAGCCGGACCTCGGATCTTGGTGTTGATAGTGAGAAGAGCCATGTTCCCGACTTGCCGGATTGTGGGATCATCGTTGAAGACGGAGTGATAAGCCTGAACTGTCAGTGAGAGTCATTGAGCTAATGAAGAAGACTGACCGGCATGATGGCCTTCACTACCGTTATTGAAAAGTCCAGAACAGCAAGGTGGTCCACAGCTGAGAATAGGTCATACGGAGATGCAGCTTTCTTTTTCGAACCCCCCAGCTACGATCAAGTCTCCTGATAGGCGATTTGACCTTTCTTTCTTCATCATATACCCCACGACGAACCTTGACGATGCCCTCGTCATATCCCAGCATGACGGTGATAGTCGCAGCCACGCTTACCAACGGGATCGGTCTCCACGGGAAACTACCTTGGCGGTTACCAGGTGAGATGAAGTACTTTGCTAGAGGTGCGTTGAAACCCGACATCTCCCTCAATCTGCAATCACAATCTTCTTCTTTGACAACCTGCTTCCTAAACCAACCCCAACAGTCTGAAAGAAAGGGCTCTTGCACAGCTGATCTCTCATGCCCAGCCAGTGACGACCGGCGAATCTTTACCCCCTAGTACGCATAACGCCGTCTTGATGGGTCGCAAAACGTGGGAAGGGATACCAACTAAGTTCCGACCACTCAAATCGCGTTACAACCTCGTCGTCTCCCGACAGGGCATTGACTTGTTCGTCCACCTTCTCCCTCTTTTCAAAAGCTGAGCGCCGGCTGAAGTGAATCAAGGTCTGGCGAGCCGATGACTAACTCACATAATTCCATCCCATCCGTCCTTGCCGCTTTACCGGCTACTACCCAACGAGTCTTCCTGATAGGAGGTGCTCAGCTGTATGATCTTGCCTTGACCTCCTCTCCGCCGATGGTCGATCGCGTCCTCCTCACTCGGGTAATGACAGAGTTCGATTGTGATACCTTCCTTACGGACTTCACGGAAGACCGTGCATGGACACAAGCGAGTCACAAGCAACTTCGCGAGTGGGTGGGATGGGATGTTCCTGAGGGTGAGGTGGAGGAGAAAGGCGTAAAGTACCGATTTGAGATGTGGACGTTGCGTCTATAAGAGAGATGACATGCTTCTCTAGCTTAGAACTTCTTGGGGTTGAGGTTCGCGCTGACTTGCGATAGATGCTCATGATCCCGACACCTAAGAAGGGTATCGAACCCGGGATCGGAACAAGTTTCCGGCGTGGAGCGAGATGGAAGACGTTGTCAGAGCCCTTGTGACCAAAGCCGAATGTGAACATTTGTCTCCTCTCGCAAGCTTAGGACTACCGAGCAACTACCAGCGACATCCATGCGTCAGTGAGCCGTAACCATGACTTCGTCCGACCGATCCACATCTGAGACTGACAGGGACTCTTTCACTTTCTCCTCTTTGCTTCCCGTGAACATTCATGCATGTATTTCTCTTCATCTTACAATGACAGATGGTTCTGATCGCCCTTCATCGTCCCTCAAGTCTCCTTTCGTTCGACGTCAGACGCCATCATGTCAATACCGAAGCGCGGACCCCTGCCTTGGACTCAGCTTTCGAAGGGAGGACAGTGAGGTGTCAATGGCATGCAGTGGGAGACCGGGTGTGTGAGGGTCGAAAGGCGCATGGAAGTACAGGGGTCATTGTAACAACATGATGGTTTAACGGAGGAGACTTCTGCTAGACAGAGAGGAGGTATGTAGTGGGAGAGAGGGCGGCTCTGAGCTTCGGATGGGAAGGAAGCTTCTGAGTGCTTGCTGTGACACCTGTGATGATGCTCCTTCATGAGCCTCGATTCAATGAGGTAGCCGGAGAACAGCGGCGATATAGTATTCGTGCACGGCCCCTGGTGCATTGTAGCCGGACAATCACGGCGATATATCCGCGCACATGAGCAGCGGTATCGAACATGCTGCTGTAGCCGGATAGTTGCGGCGTCATGGCTTTTTCCCGGAGCATACTCATGGGAAAGCTGCCATGCGGAAATCCATAGGTATTTACAGGTGCGTAAAAAGGCGGCAGGAGCATATGCCTCCAAAAGAGTACGGCTAAGGTCAGTCAAATGCCCTCATGTTACGGGGCGTTCCGAGTAGGTATGCAAGGTCAAGAGGCAGGCGTCTGTCACAGCTTTCGAACGAAGTAAGCGAGACATGCGAGATTCTCCCTTGATCGTCGAGACAGGTCTCTTCCCGCAACAAGCTGTTGTGCAGAAATTCAGGCCATCCTGAAAACCGAGAAGATTACTGACGCCGTAACTTTATGCTTCCAATCCTATTCAAAGTCACAATGGCAGTGGTCAGTGGCAAATCCTGTTCATCCATCACATCCATCAGAGTACCAAAAACCCCTCCCTTCGTGCTCAACTCTCTACTGTCCTCGATAGGCCGTCCCGCTCGCTGCGTTTGTCTGCTGGATTGGACCCCTCTTCTTCACCGGCTCGCTGTAGGAGGACTTATGCTTGCCTTTAGCTGAGCAAGTTTGTCAAGCGTGGCAGCGGCAGTGACACGAAGTGTGAACCTTCTCGCGACCTGAGAGCTGGCACGTCCTGTAGCGAAGGTAAAGCATTCGTGTGGCTCCGTATATTCGACTCCTTGGGATCGTCGGGCCGTAGGCGCTGTCGAAATGGGGGTTGGACCTATATATGGCTTTCGACGGGTTTGTAAGCTTGATTCGATGAGCTTGCTCATGACAATGCTTCCGATGAAATCGGCCTGAAAGACATGAAGATATGTAAAATTCAGGAAGGATCATTCGATCTCATCAGAGTATGATATCGCGAGGGTCTGCTTGATCCTTTAGGTTTCCGGACCAATGGAGAGCTGGTCTTTGACGGCGCATCAGGTTGATGGAGCTGAGCTGCTACACCCAATCGTCAGAGTCTCCTGTGTCGTATTCGTAATGCCAGGGTCGTTATACGCATGCCTCTCGAAAAGTAGCTCATAAGGCATACCAATAACAATCAAGGTATCCACACGGATATGCTGGTACTACGTTCGCCACCAAAAGCGCACGGGGGTAACCTCGGTGAACGTAGCCTGGATAGCATACGCTAGAGCCTCATATTACCTACCAGTCACATGGCCGGATTGGAGCTGTATGTACGATTTATTATCCGACATACGTAGTCGGCGTGAGAGAATCTCAGCTGGCGAGAGTATCGTCACTCTTTCGCAATATCCCGTGCCTACACGATTCTGATGCGCACGGAGTACAACTTCGAGCTTATCGAGTACCGTGCTCGACATGGCAGGACGACTTTTAAGCCACCCTCTTCTATATCGTGTTCATCTGCGTGAACCTCAAGCAGGTTTTCTCGTCCGCCGTGCTGTATACAACTTGAGCTGACTGCTTCATTCCCACCCACGGGATCGTTTGAGTAAGCTATCCTTCCATAATCCGCTCGATTGTCTTGGATCGAGGATCGTAAATATAGCGTAAAAGGGCGCAATAATCTATGCCGCAATCCGTTCTAAGCTACAAATGTCCAGCTCATCTACAATCTCAAGTCACAAACCGTTAACTCGCCTTTCTCGTAGCATGGCCGATTCCCATCCCCATCCTCACTAGCGTTTCGATGGAAGCTCGACCGTTTTGTAGCAAATCCTCATCCCATTGCATCGCTCCTTTCTCGAAAAGGCAGACGATAGTTGAGCCGCCTCAACCTGTTTTCAGCTGATTTTTACGACGTGGGGAAAGAGGACTAACCGAAAGCGAAATAGCCCATCTCCTCCGCTCGATCTACCATCTGTCCTTCCTCGACAGTCGTAAAGATGCTTCCGACCACTGCAACCCAGATCAGCTTTGGCGGGTTGGGTGATCGAGCGATATACTCATCGCGCCAACCCAAATGTTCATGACTAGGCCGAACACTTCGCTTTCGACAGGTACGACCTTGCGCACATTTTCCCCGTAGACGTCAAGCGTTGTCCGAATCGCTTGCGGGTTGACTGTATAGTATTCACCGTCGATCAGCGTCATCTTTCCCACCCTTCCTTTGACGGGTGAATGATAGCGATGATAGTCTTGCGGTGCGAGTCTGACGCAGTATGAATTGCCACTCTTAAGTTCAGGCATTACTCACCGGAAGATACCGAGGCCACCACCCTCGAACCGCTCCGCCACATCCTTGTAGTTCGGTCCGAGTAGCCGTCCAACCGTAAACTCCCTTCCCTTGATCCAGATACTCGTAGCTTCATTGACCGTCTCGAAAGCCATCATCCGACAATCCGCACAACTAACGAGTCTCCCTGGATCGTCGGGATCTGCGACAGGTCGAGCATCGGGCTTGAGCTTCCGGTAGAAAAATTCGTTGAACGTTTTGAAGGATCCAATCGGATCGCGAATCTCGTGGATGTCGAGACCGTGAAAAGCGATGAAGGAGGGGATATCGAAGGCGCTAGCTGGGGAGTCGTATTTTAAGCCTTGTTTGACTGTGAGGGATCTAAGGAGTCTCCGAGCTGAGAAGCGTCAGATTTGCATACGAGACACATCAATCACCTCTGGCTCCTTCCATTCTGCCTTTTGCGCCTTTGTAGAGGACACGAATTCCAAGTCGGACGTACACCTACAGTTGTCAGGATTTTCGTTTACTAAGGCAGGTAGCTTACCGCCATCTTCTCCTCTTGCAACTGGCCAGTCGTCCGATTTTGCACCAAGATATTCGCAGAGTTGGCGCCGAGCGAGTAGGCGCCGATCGCGACCTTATTGACCATTCTCGTAAAGAACTTGCGCTGTGCTTGAGAGGCGCTGACATAATTGGCCGTCACAATCCGGTCGACCCTGTTCCAATCGGCTGATGCACAAATGGCTAGATGGGTTACTATATCCTGTTCGGACCGCTTGCCCAGCCGGGATCGATGACAGAGTGGACAAGTGCGGATATTGATGATTCTTTCGCGGTCGTCGCCGGTGGAAGATGAGTCTGGCTCGGTGTCGTCGACTTCGGGCTCTGTAAGACCTGGAGGAGGAGTGACGAGCTCGCTACTCTGGAGTGGAGTGACGCTGCCATCTATGGAGGGGGACCGTTCGATCTTGACCGACGGGATGGAAGGACTAGCTGAAAGGTGAGGCAGCTGATTTCCCGGCCGATCTCGGTCGTCTTCGTCTTGTTGTGCTCGAGGTACGCTTCTTCGGATGTGTTCCGCCAGTTCTTGCGGATTGACCGCTGACGAGACATTGCCATTTGGTCCGGTCATGCCGATTCCGTGGCTGGCGGGGTACGGAGCGAGTCCTGGCGTGTTCGCACCGTCTGAAGTCGCTAGATCGTGTTCACTGATCTTCGCCTTCTCCGATCGTTCCTTCGTGATCTCCTTCTCGAGGCATAAAATCACCTCCTCAACTGTCAACTCGTCTTTGTCGGCGTCTTTGCCACAACTCGAAAAGTATCCGCGCAAAGTCCTCTTGGTGAGAGTTGATCCAAGCGAGTCTAGCATTGTCGTGAGTTCCGTGTAAGACACTTTACCGGTCTCGTCTGCATCGTATTGTGTTACGTATTGGCGCCAGAAGCGTTGTCGAAGCGCGTCGTATGGCTCGTACTTCGCTCGTACGGTAAGCTTTGGGGAGTGCTTTGATTCCCAGGGCGTCTCCTTGTCGGTGTGAAGGGCAAGCTATGGGACAATCAGGAAGAGCAGCGAAGTGTCGAAGAAGCGCGTACCGTGAGCTCCCGCATGTCGTGCTTCCCGTCAACCTCCTCCCCGTAAAGGCCCTTCTCGTTGGCTCGCGGTGCATCCGCTAACAGCTGGGTGAGGGGCATAGTACATGTGCCGACCATGTCATTACCGGAGACCTGTGAGGTCTATTTAGACGTTTTGTCTTAGTGACGCTAGGACCCACCTTGTCCCAGTCAAGGACGGCGAATTGTACTGTAAAGGTACTCTCATGACGTCGTACGTGGAAGAGCAGTTTCTCGTCCCATGTGGGGTTAAGGGAATGTCGGATGACTCTCGTGCGAAACACCTTCTTCCCAAAGGAGACGACAACGAAGGGGTCCATATCGAAGGACACTCTAAACGCTACCATTCGTAAGCTGAGTTGCATTGCTAGTTTGATACCGACAATTCTTGATCTTCGGCAAGTCTGTCGCACTCTTTATCTCGACCATGACTATACCAAGAACATCCTTTCCCTGGCTGGCATCGAAGTTGAAATCCTTGGTAGACCTTTTCGATGGCGTGGCACTCCTGTTCCGCTTGAAGATCGGCCGTCTCCTCGAATCGCCGGGAGTAGCTGGAACAGAGTAGCCAGGGGATTCGCTTCCGTCATGCTTCGTGGGACGATCGAAGTAACCGGGCAATGAAGGTTGTCGCGAAGGCGTTTGCGCGGGTTTGCGTGTCGGTGTGAGTAGACCTTCCGTCCTGAGCTCTTGCTCCTCTGAGGCATGTCGGAGTCCCGTGATTGACTTGGGTGGAGGCAGTCCCGCTGCTGTATTGTAAATCGTCTCGACCAGATTCTCGGTGACGGCCGAATCAGAAGGCGACTCAATCGGCTCGGCGTCATCGATCGCATCCGTGAATTCCTCATTGGATGAGCTCGTCATTCCATCGTCTTCCAGGACATCGTCGTCTTCCTCGTCATCGTCTTCCTGCTCGTGACCTGCTGCCGGTGACATTCTCTGACCTCCAGCCATTGGTGAGAGAAGAGCGGCAGTTACGGTGTGCAGCAGCGCGAATGTTGATCTGTCTTCGACCCCCGAAGTGGATGGGGTGAAGGATGCGCGCTCGTCTTGCCGTTTGAAGCGCATCTTGACGGTCCCGATTCCCTCGTGCTGAACACTTGTCAAGGGCTACTTGTCGTCTAAGAAGCCAACGTACCGCTGGAACCCCGAGCACACCGGCAATGCTCCTTCCCAAACCGCTGCGCTCTGCCAGAACGGTATACACGCTTCGAGCGTTTCTCAGCGCATCCTCTCTGCTTCTGACATTCTTGTGTTCTAGGAATCCAATCTGTAAGGAGACAGTACCTGAGACCTTGTGCCGCCGTCGAGTCGATAAGAGGCGGTGGGTGAGGAGCTATCGCCAATTCAGCCTCGCCTCGCCTAGCGAATATAGCAAAACTCACCGGTAATTGATCATCCCACAGCTTGACGTCTTCCCCGTGAAACCAGTCTACGATCGGTATCGTGATCTCGCCCATGTATTCCTTCCGCATCAGATCCTGAGCGATGTCAGACATCTGAAGTATCCCGTGGAGGCTGATGGACGGACCTTGTCCCAAACCACCCCTTCTAACCCTCTACCGCCGACCACACCAGCTAAGCTCAAGTACAGCGGATAATCAAACGTGCTCGATTCTGCTGGGAAGGTCGGATCGAGGGTCCGTTTGATCACAGGTGTAGCATGGCGGTGCGATGGCGGAAGGAGGAGGGTTATGAAACTAGAAAGACCGTCATCAGCTACCGGCGACTAATCGGATACGACGCCAGGAGTGATCGACCGATTACAACTTTTGGGCAGCTAGTGTAGGGAGCCATGTCGCTCGACAACGACTTACGGATCGCTCGTCCCTCTTCTGTCCTTAGCAACCAGCCCATCAGCCTTGACCACCCTAACCCTCAACCAAGCCGCCGGCTCTTCCCCTTCGAGCGGTTTCCTCGGTCCTTTAGCAGCACTAGCGATCTGCGCAGGGCTGAGATTCGCCTGACCTTTCACTCGATGATGCCTCCGTATCTTCTTCTGTCCGTTGCTGTCGGGATAGCTCGCACTTGAGCCAGAGTCCGCTGGGACGAGGGTGGACGAAGAAGCGATCGAAGATGGACCCGCAGACGAGGAGGTCCTAGATGTGAGGGGTCGGAGAGTCGATTGAGCTAATTTGAGAGGTTTGGAAGCTAGCCGGCGGAGTTTGGGGTGCTGGACGTGAGTCGGGGATAGGTCATTACTGGTGGACTGCTCGGGAATGGTTGACATTCCGTCAGGCAGGGCGAGCTCGGACGAAACGATCAGGCCGATGAACCCGGCCGGACCGACAATGCTACCAATGTGTCGGAGCCATTTGGATCTGGTGATGGCATTGGTAGAGCTGGGCAAGGGAAGGAAGCGCGAAGCAGATATTCGTTGCAGGATCGAGCACGCGAGAGCCATGCCAGGAAGGCAATGACGTGGGAACTGCCGTAACGGGCTATATGGGGAGTATCACACCGGTTGGCTACTTTAGCCGGCCGTTACAGCTCATCCCCTTCTTTCCGATGTCTTGACTTAGCTATATCATCCCTAGCACTTTGTCTGTTCAATAACGAGAAAGCTCCAAGGTTTCTAGTAAGGACAGAAAGCAAGGGCAGGAAGAATCACCGTCATGGCGTCACATCCGCCTTTAACGCCGGTTGGCTCGGCATTGGCTGGTGCTCTGGGGGCAGTCTTCTCAAACGCGTAAGTCAGCCAGCTTGCACCACAGGAGGTCAAGCCGATACACCGGCTCCGACTCGAGGGCGTGGATGTTGTTGACAATCATCGGTAGGGTGGTTTACCCACTGGATACCGTGAAGACACGACTACAAGCACTTCCCCCTTCTACCCTCGAACCGCCGGAGAATGAAGACGATAAACTGTCCCTTAGGAAAGTCCGCAAAGACCCTCTAGCACTACCGATCATACTTGCTCGGCGATTACGAAGATGGCAGATGCTCTCTTTGCTAATACGCATAATGAGAACCGAGGGTTTGACAGGCGCTTTCAAAGGATTCAGCGCGAACATGATCAACACCTTCTCCATGCGTGAGCCTCACTCACGTCTCCCTTAGACAAACAACCTAACAAGGCATGACTCTAGAGTTCGCATACTTCTTCTGCCACACCCTCCTCCGAACCCAAACCCTCCACCGTCTCGCCCTCCGTTCCCCCTCAAAGCCCCCTTCCCTCTCCACCACCTCCGAACTCCTCCTCGGTGCCCTAGCAGGCGCCTTCGCCCAAATCTTCACCATCCCCGTAGCTGTGATCGCCACTCGTCAACAGCTCTACCTCCCCCCTTCCGATGCCCCGACTCAACCTCCTCCATCCCTTCTGGATACCGCTAAAGAGATTATCGCTGAATCCGGCCCGACGGGTTTATGGACGGGTCTGAAACCGGGTTTGGTATTGACTGTTAATCCGGCTATCACATATGGTGTCTTTGAGAGGTTGAAGACTTTGACGCTTGGGCGGAGTGGGAAGGCGAAGTTGAGTGTCGGTGAGGCGTTCTGGTTGGGTGTGGGGAGTAAGACATTGGCTACGGTCGGCACTTATCCATATATCTTTGTGAGAGCCTTTCTCATCAGCCTGTATTCATCTGCTGATTCATTCCTTAGGCCAAAGTCAAACTTCAGGCGAAGGCCATCGGGTCGGACAAGGTCAAAGCGCTCGCCAATGTAGCTGAATCGAAGGCGGACGAATCACATTCTTACGCCGAGATCGCGAGCCATGAACCCGATCCGTCGGCTCCGGTCGTCCCGACGTATGAAAGCGAAAAAGCAGCAAGCGGTCAAAGCATGTCTTCGACGTCACAGACGCACCACCAGCCACGAGGAGCGATACCCCTCCTCATGAGTGTGTATAATGAACGCGGGTTCTTGGGTTGGTATCAAGGTTTGACAGCGCAGGTCATCAAAGCCGTTCTCTGCCAAGGTATACTTCGTCCAGGAAAGTTTCCGTACTTCATGGCTGACATCTCAATCAGGTATACTCTTCGTATCGAAAGACCAATTCGAGGTGTACGCTTGGGAGATCATGACTTTCCTTGCCAGGCTACGAGCTCGAGTCGCTTTCAAATAATCTCGATTAGGTAGATATTCAAATCTCGTCATAGATGCATGCCAGTACAAGCCACTATCAGCGTGAGGGTATCGCCATTACCTTTCTATATACGTGAGGGATGCTTGGGAAAAGCGAAGCAGCATGAGGATACAAACGTGTAATGATCGTGCAAACATTTCTCCTTATCCATCCTATGCAAGCCCGTCCGCAGGCTTGATCCGCGTCGGACTGGAGATGACCTCAGCCAGTCGTTCCAGCTTTCCATCTGCATTTGCATCCCGCCCATCGACAACATCCCGGATAAGGTGCATGGTGTTCTCGAGACTGCGCCGACGATTCGACGGGGATGTCTTTGTCGTTCCGAGGGAGGTCTGTCGGGAATGACCACGACGCCATGCCATTCCGTTGAGCGGTGAGCCTGTAGGGGTACCTGGTGTTCCTGCTGGAGATTCGTCCATGATCGGTGATGGAGGTTCTTCGGGTGTATGAGGTGTGGAGATCGAAGGAGAGGCAGGCTTCTCGTCGTCGGGCTAGGCGGCATAAGCTGATGAATGAATAACAAGGGTCCTCGAGTCTCACGTCGATGATGTCTGGTGGTAGTCGCTCGTTCTCGATGTCGCTCTTCCGCCTTATAGTATATCAGCTCTACCGAACACGTTTGCAGGGGACGTACGCGTCGTCGAAGCCCTGTATCGCCTCCTTGATTCCCTCTGCTCCGGACGCAAGCATCCCGGCAGGCAACGTCCCGTTTCCGGCGATGCTCTTGAGCTCGGATACCCGTTCCGATTCCTCACTACGGGTCAAACATATCAGCGCAGAAGAGTACTAATAAAGATCTCAGCCTCACCGCAGAAGCGCAAATACTCGCGACATCCGCCCAACAGCCAAGATTTTGTTTTTGATGACCTGTCTTCGCTCTGTCGATCCTTCCTCCACTGTGAGAGCATGATCAGTAGAGGTTCGGCAGTCTTTAAGAGAAGTACTCACTCAATTCCGCTTCTGGTGTACCCGGTGTGATAGCCATCGGCGTCTCGTCTTCCTCCTCTTCCAGCTCTTCCTTGGTGCAGCAATTCAGGATGGCGATGAGCATGTCGGTAACTGTAGCACTCCGGATCAGCATGGAACCCTGCAGCAGCGAGGTAATCTACTCTTCTCCCCGACGAAAGGCAAACTCCATGTAAAGACGTCCATGAAATTTGGCAGCCAGTATGGATGTGGTGTGCAGTTGAATTGTCGGATGCTGCTTCATGATCAGCAGAGTCCCTCAACATGGCCAGAGCGACCCACTTCATGACATTCGACTCATACTTCAGCACAGCAGCTTTGTTGGCGTACACGTCGAGGTAGTTCGGAGCGGAGAAGATGGTCATAACAGATGGAAACCCGGTAGTCTTCGTCTTCCGGTACATACGATATCTTCTGAACGTCAGCCCACCGAGTAGTATCTAGTGAGATCGTACCCCGCATCTTGAGCCTCATGCGCACGGATGATCGACAACAGATTGTTTCGCTCCAGGAATTGGCATGCCGCATTGTATCTGCAATATGGGCGAAAAGACCCATGTGAGCTCATCTGAGCTCATAGGAGGGATCGCACCACTCACGTAAAAAAGTAGCTACACCCTCGAACATGATTGTGCACGAAATTGTCATTCACATTCTTCTCCGACCCAAAGTCTTCTAGCGGATCCGCCCACAATATATCGCACATCAGCCCATGTGTAGGTGGTTCTCGGTAGCGGTTGATCTGTGGATAGATCAGCGTGAAGAGTTGAGACTATGGGTGAAGTACCGCTCGTAAATCGTCAAGGGTATGGAGTTCGGGTGAGAGACCGCCATGGATGCACAAGAATTGCTTGTTCATGATTGCGGCGAGGGGAAGGTTGCAGAAGGATTCCATGCAAGCGTTGTAGATCGTTTCGGAATACTTGTGCTTGCCTAAGGAAAGGTTGATCAGCCGCGCTTAGGGTCGACCGTTTGACAGCAGAACACGACATCGTCTCAACCCACATTCGAGCTTGAATGTGAAATAATCAGTCAGATGTCGACATTCATGGTTTCCTCGGAGCAGGAAGAGGGTGTCGGGGTACCACATCTTCAATGACCACAGGTAGAGGACACACTGCGCGACCGAAGATCAGCTCCCTAGCTCGGTTCCGAGGAGTCTGCAGCTGACTTCGATAGAGAAATATCCTCTGTCCACGTAGTCGCCTAAGAACAGATACCGCGTTTCTGCTGGATTACCTCCAACCTCGAAGAGCTTCATCAAGTCGTACTAGACCAGCTATCAGCTCAGCCACGTTCTATGAAGACTCTTCAGCTTACATATTGGCCATGTATATCTCCGCAGACTGTTAAGACTAAGCTCAATACCTCCTCGAATCGTCGCAGTTAAGACTTACCCGTTATAGGTGCATCCACCTCAAGCAAGTTCGGCTCAGACCGTAGGATATCTCCTCCCCTGTGAGCAGTCCATCAGTCAAGTCCTCTCCTTAGGCCCTCCAACCCACTTCTCCAATATGTACAAAGCCTGCTCTTCCGTCAATCTCCCTTCCCGATAGAAGTGGTTCTTCAGGAATGCAATGTCGGGTTTCGACTTGTCCTCTTTCGAAAAGAATTGCTCGGTCGTAGGGACATACATGGCGGGTGCTTGAACCTGACATGAGCTCGTCAGCCTTATTACCGACAAAATGCCCATGTGCACGACAGAGAGGAAAGCCTGCCAAACAACGCAGGAAGTTGTCGTGTGCAGTGACACAAGTCATTCTACGAGGGCATCATCCCACTCAACACCCATATCTCTGGCTCGCTGAAGCAAGACCGCCTTGTAAAGGTATACGCTGGCAGGAACCGGGAGCTAGCTTGAACCCTCACAAGCTCGCCCCAAAAAACCAACAGCCATGGGATCGGGTTGGAATCCGCCAGGATGGGGACTAGAGGCTGAGTGGGTACTCACATCTTTGACAACTCTCTCTGTTGTACTGACGACCTCTCCATTCTCGAGCTGATGTTGAGTGAAATCGATCTCTGGGATGGTCACATTGGCTCGATTGGTGATGGCGGCGATAGCGTTGGCGGTTTGGGTGGTGGGTGAGGCCATGATGAGGAAGGGTCGGAAGAAGGTCTTGGGCCAAGATTGGATATTCTAACGGTCTTATCCTTTAACCTGTCGAGATCTTCCGATCAGAAAGGTTAGGGGAAAGGGATGTCGAAGAGGAAAATCAGGTATGGTTACGGCGCGACGAGCAGCACGGCTAGAAGCCAGGGCCCCCGCCCGGACGCGCCAAGCCTTGATTTTATTTGCTAATCCCCGTAATCCCGGTTGAGGGGTACACCTTTGATTGTCAAAGACCTGGCACTGGCTCAATTTGAGACCCGTACTTCAGCTGCCAAGTCGTCGTTGATCCGACCTATCGCACCATGCCGACGGTCGAGGACTACTTTGACGATGATACTGACCTACCCCTTCCCTCATCCTCCAAAACCCGCCCAGTCCTACCCGATACCGGTCTCCGAGGCGCTCTCCTCGAAGAGATCAACCCAGAAGACGACGATGACGACCTCGAGATGGACTACACCAAACTCGCCGAACAAGGTCGAGGTATCTTCGGGGAGGACTCAATCGCTCCAGAACCAGCTGTATCATCGGGCAGTAAAGGGAAGCTAGCAGTTCGTGACCAACCTGGGGATCTTCGACCTAGTGGAAGTAGTGGAGGACCGCCTGCTATGAACCCGAATACTCCGATGGGAGGGTTTATGGGAGATATGATGAGGTTACAGGAGGCTGAGGAGGAGAGGTTGGAGAGGTTGAGGAAGCAGTTTGGGAATGCGACGATGGCGAAGGATCCGAGTGTTCATAAGGCGTGAGTCGACCGAGCTCATCTGTAGCTTGGATCAAAGCTGTGACGATGTCTTGGGCTGACTTACTTATTCAGATGGAACACCGTCTATCCACTCTACTTTGACGCGAAAGTCTCGATCAATGATGGAAGGCGAGTGCCGAGACAAGCTTCAGTATGGTGGCCACAAGCGACCCATATCTCCCAAGCTTGTCGATCATTAGGCCTTCCTTGCGCACTCGAGGTGAGTCAGGGCTGGAGCAGTAGCCCTAACAGCTATATCGCTTGCCCCGACTGACATTGACTGTGCCTGTTCGCAGCCCGACAAGACACATCCTGCGGATTGGGAGAATCCTGGACGAGTAAAAGTGCAGTTTATGAAGGATGGTCGGTCCCTGAATCCTATCGTCAAGAACCGTACGTACAATTCGATCTGTGTTCGTCCTCTCGCTCAAGTTGACTTTATCAGGAACACAGCTGTATAGACAACTGGCCGACCAGATACGACAACAAAACCCTTCCATCGCCTACATTGCTAGACCCAAAACCATTACCACCATCAAGTCCAATACAACTAACGCGAAGCACAAATCCAAGGGTAAATCCACCTCTACCACCTCCACCACCTGCCGCGGTCCCACTCGACCACCTCCACCACCAAACCCAATACCAGTCCTCGAATCCCGACTACCCTTACATTCACCCGTTTGCCCAGCTGGCGTCGCCGTATCCAGCATCCAACGAGACTTGGAGAACGAGAAAGAGGCCAAGAAAAAAGGTATAGCACCGCCTGGAGAGGAGACGAAGGAGAAGGCGCCAAAGATGAAAAGAGTAGTCGTCAGGGGGAAGAGATGACACATGGATGTATTCGCAGTGCACAGGCTATTTACCCTTTCGAAGCAATTCCGCTCGTAGCATTACGCCGCCTTTCGGTACGAAGATTGTGCTTCTCCCCATGGAGATGCCTTCTCTCCTCGGTAGATCTCGATCTTCTGATCATCGTTTTTCATTCCTTCGGTTCCCAACTCGGTATAATACTTCCTGGCCTCCTCCCCATTCTAGCAACGACTCCCTTGATGCTCCTAAAGGATCTGCGAATAATCATAGTCCGTGATCGGAGCTCCCGTAGCGGCCAACTCCGCGTAATACAAGTTCGTCTCGGCACAGATCACCATCCTCCCAGTCCCGGCAAACTGCCTTCTTTAGCACGGCGTTATCTCGATGAGGGGGGCCGAGACTCACCTGGAAGTTCGCAGACGTCTCTCCAAGGAAGATCTTCCCGATCAATTTCCCGCTAGGGTTCCAGACTTGGACGCCGTCGCCACACCCCGCGTATACGTTCCCGTTCGAATCACAGTGGATGCCTAAGCGGGATATAAGAAGTATTCAGAATGGTGAAGGTTAGGACAGACCGTCTGGATTGCCGGGAGAGACAAAGGCGAATGTCTCGCGATTGTTCCACGTACCGTCCTCGTTCACAGCAAATCGATAGCTGAGTATTGTCAGCGCTTGCCTCCGCTGCAGATGGAAGAGGGGGGGCAAGGCTGGTGACGTTGAAGAACTCACATGGTTGCCGGTTCGGTTTGGTTGGTACCGAAGAAGCCCTAGTTGAGTGTAAGCGTCGCTCACGCCTAGCTGAAAGGAAGCTCACGTTACTGGCTCCTGTATCCGCAATGTACGCGTAGGAGCCATCAGGAGAGAAAGTCACGCCTGATTCAATCAGCACATATCTTACCCCGACCCGATATATAAGACCTACCGTTCGATTTGTCAAACCCGTCTGCAACGACGCTTACGAGTCCGGTATTCGTGTTGAACCTATAAACCTGGTTGGGAAGGGCAGGCAAGGGACGAAAAGCCTGGAGGTAACCGTATGTAACATCGGTGAAGTAGATCTCCTTGTTACGGGGGTTGATGGCGACATCATTGAGCGAGTTGTATTGCCGGCCAAAGTAGTTATTCAAGAGGACTGTAAATGTCAGCCCTCTTGTCTGGATGAGGTTGGCAGGAGCGGGGTGAGAGGTCGCTTACCTGTTGCATTGTACGGTGCGACAGGGTTGACAAGGGTCAATGCCGGAGGGAGATCGTCTCCTTGTCCTTCTGAAGTGAAGATGATCTGGCCTTTATAGTTCGTCGCGCCTCCAACACCTCAGCTGTGTAGCTTCAGTAGCGGGTGGACCTACCATTTGGGTTGACGACTTGAGGATTAGAATTCACCGTCTCCACCTTGACGATCCCAGTCGCATTGACTTTCCCCTCGGACGCCGCAGAAGCAGCCTGACTGAGACTGATCTTTTGGATGATGGCGGATTTGTCCAGACCCGTACCAGCGGCGATTGCACCGGCATTTTGGACAAAGAAGACCTCATCGGTAGGCGGGTACCTAGAAGCGATAAGCTTATATCAAGCGTGACGAGAGGCGGACATACCAGACGACTGCTTCGTGGAAGAGTGGGTTGGTCCCGGAATCAGCGATCAAGGTAAGACTAGGGTTGTTGCCAATGATAGCGTAGAATGAGTCGTCGTAGATGTGGAATGGTTTGGCCTTTAGCGATGCGAGGGTCGTTCCGGGCGGGATGAATTGCTAATCCGTTCTGTTTCAGCTCAAACTCTGACTGCTGAACAGGTTGACGATGGGTAATGGAAACATACCGTGCTGAAGTTCGCTACCGAAGACGGCGGGACAGTATCAAGTACTGCGAAAGAAGCCGGCGAGATGACCTGAGCTTGAGCGGGGGTCTCGTCCGCAGTCCAAGCGAACGTCCCATGCGAAGCCGGATCGAGGTGCGTCCGGACGTAGATGGCGGACACCAATGCGATGAGAGCTAGCGGGACATACATCATTGTTGGATTCTGCCACAAGGTGTTGAAAACGTTCGAGGTTGTGTCGAGTTTTCTGATGAAGGGGATCTGTAATGTCTGCAGCGGGACACCGGGGATTTATCAGGTCCGAGTATAGTGTCATCGATTGCAAATGTTCAGCCGGGTCCAACCGGACGAGGAGGCGGTCCGTTCTTCCGTTCAGAGGGGTAATAATGTCAGTGGGGCCGCCGGATCCAAAAAACGCCGCTGACGTAAAAACCGGAGTGATCGAGTTGGAATATTGATACCGGATCTTCTGTCTGTTTCTCGACCGCATGCGGCGAGGGAGCATCGACATGCGGGGCCGACGTGTTCCACCTACTGAACACCGGACCGGTCACCGGTAACTCTTCGGGGATGGTGGGGTAGGGGGATCGAATGGGAATGAATAAGTCCCCGCGTCCCGCTTCTTTTTACTTCGACTTTCCATCCCAACCTTGTCTTCACCCTGCTTGGTATTCAACATGGGCCGATTCAACTTAAATCAGGACGCCGCACCGACGGATCCAGAGGACATACTTAAACACTCTCATGGCGGTGAAGCCGATGTGAATGATGTCAAACAGGCGGAAGCGCTACTCCTCGAGGCAGAGGCCGCCACCGAGCAGGAGCATCAGATGGGTATCTGGCAGGCGCTTAAAACGTACCCACACGCTAGTGCATGGTCTATCTTCATCTCGTTTGCAGTCGTCATGGAGGGTATGTGGAATGGGATTTGGAGCTTGTCCCACGCTGACTGTACGATAGGTTACGACGTGATTCTTCTTGGATCGTTCTGTGAATTACACAGAAGGAATTGGACTCAAGCTGACCACTTCAGACGCCTACCCTCAATTTGTCGAACAGTTCGGGACCTACGATCCGGTGTCGCAGTCGTATCAGATACCCGCGAGATGGCAGGCGGGGTTAGGGAACGGATCCAACGTCGGCGCCATTTTCGGACTGATGCTCAACGGTTGGCTCGCCGAAAAGATCGGTTATCGCAAGACCATGATGATCTCACTCGTGTACATGACCGGCATCATCTTCCTCTTCTTCTTCGCCAAGAACTTGCAAATGATTCTAGCCGCCGAGATTCTCTGCGGCGTCCCATGGGGCAGTGAGCTCGAGCTGTCTATCTTGCGAGTGCTCGCTGACGCTTCATCAGTCTTCCAAACGCTCACCACTTCCTATGCTTCAGAGGTCGCACCCGTAGCACTCCGCGGGTTCCTCACAACCTGGGTCAATGCTTGCTGGGGTATCGGCCAGCTTATCAGCCTCGGCGTGTTGAGGGGGCTCTTGAACACGCGCACCGACCAATGGGGCTGGCGAATCCCATATGCAATCCAATGGTTCTGGCCTATCCCGCTCTTCCTCTGCGCCTACTTCGCCCCAGAATCGCCTTGGTGGCTGGTCCGGAAGGGCAAATATGCCGAGGCTCGTCACTCTCTTGCACGCCTCACTTCCGGTCGGGGCAGCGATAGCTTCGACATCGACAACACGATCGCCATGATGAGGCATACCAACCAGCTGGAGAAGGAGGTCAGTTGCCGTCAACGATCGGTGGCGCTGAGCTGATGGAGACGTATAGATCAGTGCCGGTACCTCATACTTTGACTGCTTCAGGGGTGTCGACCTCCGTCGAACCGAGATCGTATGCGGGGCGTGGCTCGTACAACAGTTGTGCGGTAGCGGTCAGTTATGCACCGCTGCGGGGTCCCGTTCTATACGCTGATGGTGAGCAGCGTTCATGGGCTATTCGACCTACTTCTTTGAACAAGCGGGCTTGAGTCAGACTCATTCTTTCGACCTCAGCATGGGCCAGTACGCGATCAACACCGGCGGTACCATCATCTGCTGGATGTTTATGGCCGCGAACGTGGGACGACGGTATGCAATCCTCCAGACATCACATGATCCACGCTAAGACTTTTTCAGATCGTTGTACCTTTGGGGTTGTGTAGGAATGTTCATCTCCCTCTTCCTCATCGGTGGTATCGGCCAAATCGGTACCACGTCTGCGGACTGGGCTTCTGCGATTATGCTCCTCTGCTGGTCCGTGGCCTATCAATTCTCGGTGAGTCGTGTTTTGTGCCGTTATTCGCAGTCTGACGGTGTGACTCGACAGGTCGGTACTGTATGCTATTCGCTTGTCGCGGAACTTTCGTCTCGTCGTCTCTTGATCAAGTCCATCGCTCTAGGTCGAGGGGTAAGCCACGTCACTTTGGCCACTCCACAAGTACTCATCCATTGTTTAGCTCTACTGCATCGCCGGTATCGTCATCGGCACAATCACGCCGTACATGCTGAACCCCACCGCATGGAATTGGAAGGTGCGAATCGCTTGATAGTCTTATCTCAATCTGACTAGAGTCAAACAGTCTAAAACCGCATTCTTCTGGGCCGGCTTCTGTCTCCTTTGTATTGTCTGGATCTTTTTCCGTCTTCCTGAACCTTCCGGTCTCACCTTTGGAGAGATTGACAAGGTACGTCTTTATCGAAGCATTGTGCAAAGGATGCTGACCGGGTTTGTAGCTGTTCGAGGAGAAAGTCTCAGCAAGGAAGTTCAAGAAAGTCGGCGTCGACACCTTCGGCCGCGAGCGTCAGAAGCTTGAGCATGTTAAGGATGTCGTCGGTGTTGGGAAAATTCCCGAGGAGGAGAAGAGAACGCAGCATGTGGAATGAACGGTCCGAGAGAAGCAAGATAAAACGGAAGAAGGAATTTTTCGATTCGATAGTTAGCCATTCTATTCGTTCATCTCCTTCGGTCTTCCTTTTGTAGCTTATAAAATAATCAATTACTGGAGCATGCAGAAGTCAAAGCAATCGTTCATTCCTTTACGCTCCGGAGGGACAAATTGCATCAAGAGGGTGGGAGCGAGGTGTCACACGTGTTCATGGGGTTCTCACTCTCCCGCTCCTACACTCAAGCTCCTTCATGGCATCAATCGGTATTCCGGAGCTCAGGACATCCTCATCCACGCTTCCAACGCCACCGAAGTGGACCTTCCTGTCGAACGTTTCGAAGCGATGATGAACGCTTTCCTGGTCATCGGTCGGACGAAACCATCGTACGAAAGTGTGGCATCCTGCTCCATCTGCTTCTCTCGGCCGCTCTTCGAGAGAAGTCTTTACTATCGAAGAGCGCATTCATAGTTGACCGGCCAGATCTCCGTTATGATATTACATCGCGCGTCGGCGAAGTCTCGGATTGACGTTGGACGATGTGCGGAAACGCAAGCCATTGGACGCCCATGGCGTCGCTTGCCGACGGAGACGTAACGAGGCGAACGCCTGATAGTTCAGTATTGGCACTTGGTCCGAAACTCACAGCTTGATCGGAAATGACAACCCGGATACGTGGCATCCACCTCGATGCTTGCCAAAGAAGTAAATATTGACACTAATTCTCAGACGTGACTGCTGGCATTACTAAGCGAACCTAAGGAGTAAAGATGCGGGCACACTTCCCGCTCGCATGGCTATACCAAACATTCCTCTTCCTCCAACACCACCACCTCCTGCTCCCCCTCCTCGTCCTCGTCCTCCTTCTCCTCCTTCTCCTCCTCCTCCTCCTCAACATCCTCCTGGCCCTCCTCCTCCTCGATTTCCTCTACATGCTCGCCATCGACATCCGTTACGTTCCTGACCTTCTTAATCTTGGGTATAAGTGATTTTTCGATGATGTAGAAGCGCTCTTTCGGGGGGTGTAGTGTATCGTTTCGGGGTAACGATCAGAGGCGAGCCCTCTCGCCGGTGAGGCATGTCGATTAGTGCGCGAGGTTCTGTTCCGGAGTGGAGGCGGTGCACCGGTGAATGTCACACCGTCGGGGTCTGCGGTCGTTAGCTTAGCGGGTAGATGTGAGACTCACACGTCGCCACCTTTTAGTCGAGACCATCGGGATTCTGAGGCTTCAACTTTAGGAGCGAATGCTCCAAGATCGAGGCTGACATCGACCACGCTCCTGTAACTGAAAACGATGGGAGAGGAGAAAGAGGGGGTCAATGGCCTCATTGTAGCCTCGCCTTGGCGCTGGCGCCAGTGATCGACCAGGACGTGTGCTGGTTAGGCGGTTCGGGTAGGCCTTGTTGGCTTCGACCTGGGTTCAAACGAGGCCAGCTTTGGTTCGTACTGACAGGAAGTCTTCCTTCCAAGCGTCGAATGATCGAAAGTGGGAGGAGGGAGAGAGCGTGGGCTAGCGAGGTCGATGAGGAGGGGTTTGATCGGAAGGGAGGATGTGTTCAGTACGATATAGCCCAGTTCGAGCCGACTTCAACGGCTCGAGTCTTGTACTCATTTGATTGCTTCAGGAGGGCGAGGGCTACGCATCCCGGAGAGGATGGCAAGATTGCGAACATTGGGCGGGATGAAGGTGAGGTCACCTGCTAGTCAGGTAGACAGGTGAAGACGTCAGCCTTTTTGATATTTTTCGCGCGAAGCGAATCGTTCCACCTTACATGGCGAAGGGCGCGACATCAGTAGGGTACCTGTTGAAAGACCGTCTTCCATCAATGACCTGTTGAAAGATGATCTGCTGAATGAAAGAGTGTGGATGTACGATGGGACGAGTGTTCTGTGTGGCAGGAATTGGAGGTCTAGCTTTACGATCCTGTAAAGCGAATGATGAAGGATCGCGAGACAGCACCAGTTTATAAGAATGAAACAAACGGGCTTTTTGTCACTGATCAAGGAAATCCACGTCATTCCCTGACCGTCCTACTGCATCAAAAGTGCGAAGCGGTGCTCCACGGCACGCGAGCGCAATGTGTCTCCTTTCACGCGCGTCCGAGTCTCAGTATCTCTCCTACTCAATCCATCTTCTGCTACAGCGAAACGAGCGACGTCGACCCAGTAGACGGACTACAGGTATAGCCGGCAGGTTCTTCGTTCTGTCATATTCCGCTCCATCTCCCTTCGGCGCGACACCCTGCCACCAAGACGCTCAACTTCTCCTCGTCTAGGATGGGGAAGGGTTTGTCATCGGGTCTCATAGATCCGAGATATTGCTGTTGCGGTGAGTGAAGCTCCTCATTCGTTACTACCATAGTGGCGTTTCTAAGTGCTGACGATCACCTAGCTATACCAATGGTAAACACCGGGATATACGCCATCCTCGCAGAACAAGCAGTCAGTCTCTTCACCTTCGTTGACATCTGCTCGATGCCCGAACAGGAGGAGAAAAGCTGACCAATGCGCAGGTCCTTGGCGTGGCTCTTGGCGTAGCAGCACTGTCAACACCCGATGGTACGCTCCTCGGTACACAGTTTCTCTCCGAAGCTGATCAGTCCCAGTTGTCGGCGCTGTCTTTCCTAGCTTCGCCAAAGTCATCTTCGCCGTGGTCTGCTTTGCTGTTGCAGCTTGTCAACCAATAGGCTTAATCGGTGTCTTACGAGTCAGCCTCCCCTTAACATCTCTTCTTCCGCTGATTTGACTCACCGGATATAGGAAAAAACATCGACATTCAAGTTTTACTCCCTCTTGAACGGTATCGCCGTCACATCCGCATTCAGTACAGCAGCAGCCCTCATCATCGTCTCTGCGGTTCGACACAGTACCGCCGTAGCAGCATGCGAGGTGAGTAGCTTTGCCCTCTCTTCTCCGGCTGGACAAGCTGAAATTGACCATCTCGCATCATAGGAAAACTACTTTTCGGTCCCGGCGAACACCACGACATCTGCATCGCAATTATCATCGGCAGAGAATAGCACTCTCTCGGGTGAAGGGCAGCAATTGTGTGGTCCTTTCGTTTGGGTTGATGTGGGTATCATGGGTGCTCTATGGGTTCTCTTACTCCTACCTCAAGGTTACTTTATCTAGTACGTCTCCTTTCTACTACCAATAACTTCCACTGACCATCTCGTACAGTGTCACACGGACTTATTCCGTCTCCCAAGTGTCAGATCACAAGCTCTACCATTCCGTCTACTCCGAGAACCCCGAGGCATTCACCATGTCCATCCTCCGTTCAACCCGATATAACCCCGGATCAGTGTACAAGACCGCTCCTCCACCTGGTCCGCATGACGAAGCTTTTGACCCGAGACCTTCGATGGATGAAGGTGGAGCTGGGATGTATGACGATACGAAAGGGTTTGGGCAAGATAGGGTTTATTCAGATGCGAGTGGGAGGTATGAGGATGCTTATGCTGAAGGGTCGAGGGCGTATCCGAATGAAGAGAGGTATGAAGGGTATGGTCAGCAGCAGCAGGGGACACCACAGGGATACGGTCAGCAGCATTATGGAGAGCAGAGCTATGGACATCCGCAACAGGGAGAGCAGGGGTATGGGTATACGGATGAGCCTGGAAGCGGAGGTGGAGGGGGACAGTATATGTTCAATACGCCTGGACCTGGGTATATCGATCATCCAGCCGAAGCGAGGAGTCGAGATCCGGGACAGACACCGACGGTGAATAATTACCAGTCTGGGCAAGGGGTCGGATGGGGAGGTGGAGATGGCGGATTGAGGAGACCGGAGGGGGTTCAGAATCATCCAGGTGGGTCCAAACGGTCACCCTAAGAAGAGACAAGCTGATCGTGCCAGGATATAGCTGAGGGAATGTTTGGGAGAAAGTCGCCTCGGATATTGTAAACCTCTTCATGTTCTATCATGCTACGGACGATACGCCATGGATGATATGATGCATGGTCATCGCGATTGGCTTGGTTTACACTGAGCTACATGAGGTATACTATAATGCGCACCAAAATGGATATCTGGTAATGCTTGGTTGGCCGGATCGTGTGCCACGACTCGTGAGGGACTCGTTTGGATCATGATGCCGGAAGAGCTTCGAGAAGATCGAAACGTCCCGATCCTACTTCCTTGATCCCTCGCCTCCTTCTTTGATTCCTCTTTTTCTTTCGCTTCTCCTTCTCCACCTGTCCATCTCCACTCACCACCTGTCCATCTTCGCCTACATGATCGTCTTCCGCCTCTTCAATATCGTTCGGCATGACACCCGTCGGTACCGTTGGACGAAGCGGTGGCCTAATCCATCCGACGACATGCTCCTCGATACCCTCAGTCAACGCTGGGAGACACTCATCATACGCGGCCCGCTCTGTGTCCGTCCATCGCCAGATCGACGACGATTCCAGCTCTATCCCAGAAAGGAGGGAATGCAAAACCGTCCCTGAAAAGAAGACGAACGGGACCAGGTGGGTCAAGCCTGGATTCTCACTCGGTCGGTCTGGCGAATCCGGTAATAATAGGAGAGCTTGAGCGAGGAGATGAGCATCGGTCATTGTCGCGCTGATCTGAGCTATGAATCCGCAATGTCGATTCGTCAGGACAGGGTATGAGCCTTCTTCGGTATCTCGGCTCTTGCTGGAGCAGGAGTTCTTCTGCCATGCGGAGTAGCAGCCGAGTCCTGCTTTTAGGACCGCTTCGACGTCCGCTCTGCGCCATTTGTCGGTTCGAGCGGAGAGAATACACAATCGGATCGTCGCGATGAGCGGATGAAGATGAACCGGAAGGGACAAGATGGTGGGTGTATCCGATTGAAGCGGATTGAGGTACGCTCGTAAGCGGACTTCGAGGTTTTGCAAGCAAGTGGGGTTGGCTTGTTCCTCTTGCGGTTGTAGCTCGATCGTATGTGGAACGATTCGAGCTGACGAGCCCTGTCGGACATATTCGATGATCGTCCGGGGTACTACAGCTGGAACGGGTATAGAATCCCCCTTCTGAACCGGTGAATCATCGTTCACTAGCGTCTCGCTTTCCGAACTAGTCTCGGTCGCAACCGTAGTCTCGCCTGACAAATCTGCATCAGGCGGTAGCGACGACTTCGTGTGCTCGCCGGCTGCTTCCTCCTTCTCCTCCGCTTTCGCAGATTCCGGCCATCGTAGACCGCCGAAGCCTTCCACGGCGATCTCCCAAGCTCTTCGCCTCACTCCTCGCAGTATCTCCGACGCTTTAAAACTCGGTCCTGATGGGTCTTCCAGGACTGTCCAGAGCAACACTCGACCCGGATACAGCCACGCATGTGTTATGCCATTCAGCAAACCCCTCCGCTGTGCAGCTGCGTATGCCTCCTTCGCACGGCTCGGCTTGACTGTCGAGGAAGAACTTTGACATCCGATCTCATCAAGCTCGCCGCAGAATGGATAGGTTTTACAACATTCACCACCGATCGGGAGGATGTACTGGAAAGTCGCCTCGATGATCGCATCGACCAACTCCTGTAACGCTTGATCGTTGACGAAAGGTCGAATGCTGAGCTTCCGCATGACCTTCGTGACGAGCTCGACGGCATGATCGCCTGCATTGCCTGACTTCGGTGGAGTGGATTTTGGCCAGAAGATCTGCTCGCGCAGTGTTCGAGCGACTTTCTCGACCTTTGGGACTGCGGAGAGTCCAGCTTCGAAGAAGATCTCGGCGGCTGCGGGTGGGGTGTAGTCGTTTCCACACAATGAGGCGAAGAGGGGTAGCACGGAAGCTGGGAGGCGAAGTCGTTGGCGAAGAGCTTGTGGTGCGAATGAAGTCATGACGAGCTGGGGATTCGTGAGGTTTGCTGGGGGTAGAAGGGTGGACAGCCGCTGCGGAGGTCCTCGTCGGGAATTGCTCGCAGTATGCCATCCTGAGCCGTGACTTGAGGGAGCTTGCGTTTCCGAAGCCCCATCGATCCACCACATCATGTCGAATGGGCAATATCCGATCAATCTTGAGCTGACACCAGCACCTCCAACAAGAATAAGGAAATCCGAGTCCTGTCCTAGTACATATCCGCCAAGTCGGTCGGCGAGGATGACGCATTCTCCATCCGCTTCGCCCAGGGGAACGAAGCGCGTCGCCACGTCAAGGGATGCAAGAGCATGTATGAAGGTGTGAGAAGCGAAAGGTGGAAGGATGCAGCTTTGTCGCGAGAAGGACGGTCCTGATCGAGAGGTCGGCGAGGTAGTATAGAACAACCGAGCGGTAGCTAGCTGTTGTTGCGATCGACGTAAGATCGTATCCTGTTTCCCGGGTGGAGCAGAGCCTAGGAGGTATATGTCAGCCGGGAAAAAGTAAGAGATCAAGCAGACTAGCCATCAAAGACGAAAGTCGGTTCCAACCCAACTCTTCTCCAAGCGAGTATCAACCTCCTCACAAGCCTGTAGAAGCGGAGATAGTCTCCTCCGGACGTCCATAGCAGACTATCAAGGTATAGCTGGTAGATGATGCTATGTGAGAAGAGCATCAGCAAGCGGTGATGCTAGTAGCGATGGACCGACCCCCAAGCGTCCACCACGACAGGTGTTGTACTATATCTCTGGGCACCTCCCTCATCAAAGACGATCATCGTACTGAGTGATCGCCTGTTGTCCTTGACGAACGAAGTCAGTCCATGTACACCCATCGGAGTAAGCGTTGGGTCAAACACAAGTGAGATTGGGGGGAAGAGATCCAGAAAATCGCGAATCGAAAGAAGATCTGTTTAGTGCCTGAAAGAACGGCAACAACAAATTATCCTCCTGTGGTCGTTCCTCCTTCCAATTGTATGAGGATTTGCCTGTGCGAAGGTATCAATCGCAAGATAGAAGTTTTGCAGCAATTTCCTTCTTCACCTCGGAGTAGGAAGCGGTCCTTGGCTTCATGAACGTCCTCGTTCGGATCGTCCAATGACGACGTAAAAAATGAGTCGAGACGACGGCGACGACGAGGTCACGAACGGTCATGCCAACCCTGCCTCTCCACCTCCCCGATCTCCTCTCTTCGGGCCGGATCGTCCACAAAATTCCCACTCTCACTTCTCCCATCTATCTCGCCGGACAACCCTGTCTACAACTCGCTCACACAACTTTACCAACATGAGCCGTACCCGTTCAACTCCTCGCTCCGCCACCTCGATGTCGGCAGATCCCGAAATCCCTAATCCACCACAACCGCCCGATCCCGCTCCTTCAGAAGCCAACGCCCCTCCACCTGTCGAAGAAGTCACGAAGCTAAGATTGGCGGCGCACTATAGTGGACTGGTTTTGGCTAGTATGGTCGGGACACTCATCCGTCTCGGATTGCAGGCTTTGTCAGAATGTAGGTGAACGCTTTGAGGAATCTGCAGTAGTAGCTGATATGGATAGACGATGGGATGGTCATGTACTCGCTTGCTTGGGCTCAAGGGGTTGGGTGCGGGATCATGGGTCTAGCTTTGACGAGGAGGAACGAGATCATAGCCATGTAAGGGGTTGTTCGAGCTCCGTCCCGAGTGTCGCTGAACGATACGTTTAGCTATCCTCCTCTATATACCTTCTTCACGACCGGTATGTGGGTTCTACCGGGGAAGGAAGAGTATGCTCATCGTCGTAGGTATCGCCGGATCCGTGACGACCTTCTCCTCATGGATGCTCGAAAGTTACCTCGCATTTAGTAACTTCTACGGCTACGACCGGAAAGGTCTACACGATGTGATTGCTCTAGACTCTTCCAGCTCGTCCCTGGTCTGATTCATCTTCGTAGACGGTCGATGGCCTCGCATACTCGTTCTCGACCTTCCTCATCGCAATCGCAAGCATCCACCTCGGATTTCACATCTCCGCTCTCACCCCTCCTCTTCCGACACCATCACCCCGAACCCGTCTCCCCAGAGCAACCGAATCAAAGGAATCACCTCCTTCAAATCTATTAACCCGCCGAACACCTCTTCTCGACATCTTAACCATCATCTCAGCTTGCCTATCCTACCTCATCGCTCTCCTTCTCTATTTCTTAGCCCCGAGTTCCTGGAGACATCGAGCTACATTCCCAATCCTCCTCGGTCCACCTGGGACGATCATCCGATTCTCTCTCGCCCGGCTCAACACTAGACCAGCCTTTCTCGACAGGTTCCCAATAGGTACTTTCATAGCCAACATCAGTGCTACGATGATCATCTCCGGTGTCTTTGCTGCTCAAAGAAGACCTTATGCACAAACGGGTGGACTTATGTGCAATTCCTTCTATGCGATCCAACAAGGGTTCTGTGGATGTTTGAGTACAGTCTCGACTTTTGCGGTCGAGGCGAGGGCGATAAAGGGAGTTTGGTGGAAGTGGGTTTATATAGGTGGGAGTGTTGTTTTGGGTCATGTCCTGGTACTCGCCATCGTGGGTGGAGTTGGGTGGGATGAGGAGTATACGAGCCTTTGTACGGGATGAGAGCGGATTTTGAAGAGTAATCTGGAACAATGCATGATATTGGGCAATTGGGGATACCATACGGTAAGGATTTTTAGGTGACCGAGAGGATCTATGGGATCTAGTGATCTAGTAAATTGATGATAACGGGGAAGCGCTGGTCGGACTCGTCATTTGATCCGGTGAAAGAGCCTGCTTCTTTAGTTCTCTCATCGCCTTGGCCTGTGTTTGGCTGAAAACGATGGAGATCAACTGCTAGCTTTGCCGCGGTACCATGGATTGACTCACCCAAGCTACGAAATCTGGCCTTGCGATGCATCTCCGCGATCAATGTATCCGCGTCCTCTTCCACAGCACATCCTACCCTGCGTCAAACAACCCTTGCTTGAGCGGACGATAGCGAACTGACTCTGCATAACCTGAGCGAGATAGAGACGGTGCATCTCCTTGGTGAAGACCTTCCCGATCATACTCCGTACGACGATACAGAACGCCTCGACTTCGGCGACAGGCTACGCAGTCCAATCAGGATTTGTCGCTTGATCTCGTTTAGATGACGCACAGGAGGAGGTAGAAGACGCATCAGAGCCCCGCTTTTACGAACTCCTGCAAGGGCAACCTCTTTCTCCGCTTCAAGGGAGTTGACGTCGTGCAAGAGCAGATTGATAGCTGCGAACTTATGATCCTGATCTCCGTCAGATCCCCGTATCAAAGGAAAGTCGGTCAAAATCGCTCACAAGCATGACGATATGAGTCGGGATCACAGGTTCCGACGATCCATCGAACTCCGCATTCTGCTTCTGATCAAGAGGCAAGATCCCATCACTGCCCATTCCTGTCATAAGCTGGTCCAGCCCAACTTCGTCTCCGTATATTCCTTCGGACATCGATACTTCGGTTGATCGAGCCATGCTGGAGGTGTCGTGGCCATCGGATCCCTCGCAGAGTTGATATAGTGTTGACCCCATCGGACGAGACTTCGGGCTCGCTGAAGGCTAAATTGATTGCGCGGTCCAAGATCGTGACCTTTAAAAACCGACATGAGTCATGCTTGGAACCGATCGAAGAGAAGCTCACCGCTTTGATCCATAATGCGCTGCTGTCGTGGTATCAGTTGGGATTTGCCGGTAGGGGAAACTCACTACGGTATATCCTGGGTCGTCTGAGCATAACCTAAACTATACAGTCGATCACGGTGATATCGTCTCACGGGGTGACGCTGCCCTACAACGAAGCGTCAACATCGGTTTGATCGCCGAGGTTATGCTCACCGAGGCGATGTCAGCTAGAGGTCGAGGGAAAGGCGTGGTGATATCTTCCGCTTACCAGCCGGGAAGCTACGTCCAAAGTGCTCCGACTCGGTCGATCGAAAGGACGCACCAGCTGCATCCAATCGAGTCAGCACTCCTCGACTCCTCCGCGAGATAGGTTGCATGGTCCTCACAAGCAATGAATCCGGTCGGCCAGCTCAATCGCTTCTTCTGCGGGGATAACAGGTAGACCTGGTTTCGTCGATTCGGGCCGGAAGGTGCAAGATTTGATCTGAAATAGACCGGTTGACAAGACGAGCCTGAGGGATCTGTCAGCTCATATGGTACCCTGACCCGTTAATCTCACCTTACGGCCATACCTGCAAACATTCAACCCTACAAGACTGTCAGAATGCAACCGAGGAGAATCGAGCCATCTCACTTCAGTAAAACCTGCCGGATGTAACCGAGTATGTACTGAGGAGCATCGCCGCCCTCAGACTGTCTATCAAACGAGCGCCATTCGCACTGGACATGTCGAAGTTCCTGCAAGCCGCAATGAAGAAGGTGCTCTCCAAGGAAGACGATGCAGGACTATGTGATATCCTTGTCGCCCAGAGATACTACTGTAATCAGCTTACTCAATGACCGGTAAATCCGAAGACGTACTATCGCATTGAGCAGGACGCTTTAATGTCGTTTCGTCTTGGACGATTACGGATCTATGCGACGAGGAAGGGATATGGGGGAAGGTGTCTTGGGTGGGGTGCGAGACTATCCCTCTTCTACGGGAGATACGAGCGACACGGAGAGCGATGGGACGATTGAGCTTGGAGTTGATGGAGAGGTATTTAGGTGGAGAAGAGAGATGATGGGAGAAGGCGTTCTGGATATCCAGTGTTTATACGGAAGGACGGCATCCTCAGCTCGTTGAGGAAGAGTCACATGCGAGCTTGGACGACGTTATGCGATCCCTTGTTGGCCCGTTGCCTTCGCTCGCGTCAAGACCAGGCGGGGTCGGGATGAACTGCAACATCCTCCGCACATCATTTCACTTGCCTCGGCCGCCACGCAATCTTTCCGTCGCCTCATAGGTTCCGAAGTCATCTCCGGCGAGAAGAGACCGAAATTTGTGCTTTACCCCGATGGAGGCCATGTATACCATACGGAAACGCGGAGCTGGTCGGAGAAGTAGCTCGATACCGATCATTGGGTGAGGACAGTCTGGTCTACAGTGAAAGAGCTAGAGTCTGCGAACGACGAAGGCGGAGAAAAGCTATGGGCGGAGTGATCGTAGGAGGATGCTGTAAGGTAGGTTATGAAGAGGTCGCAGCGTTACGGAAATTGCTCTATGCACATGATACTGCATGAGCTATATCGACAGCTTCTCCAGACCATCACGCGTCCCATCTTCATCACTAGGACTGAGCGGTATTCCCAGTACATCCACTCGTTTCTGTAGGCCTGGCCATGGCTTGCCTGTATTTCGATGTGAGGGTTTGAGTCTACCGTCCTCGCCCGCCAGAGAGGTCATGACGCCGTGCACGAAATTTGATGATGTGAGCGGTGACAAATCCGACGGCTTCTCCAGTCTCTGCAGTCTGCATCAGCTGGATTGCAGATGTGACACAGGCAAAGGCAAGTTCACCTGTTTGACTTCATCATAATCCGATTCCATCCCCGAGACCTCCCTGACCACCTCATCCGACCCAATCGCATGATACAGCCGGACATCATGTATTCGGAACAGAACATTGTCGACCCGAACGAATAGTCGGGCAAGGATGAAGAAGGAATGAGGCATCACTCGCTAATGTCTCATAAATCTCCCTACTCGGGTAGAGAGACAGCACTTACTATCCGGACATTCAGTATCGACTCCCCGTTATCGTGCAGCTCATCTTCGAAAAGCGGGACGTCATCGTAGAATAGAATCTGGTCAAGTACAGGATCTTGTCGGGAGAGAAGGGTCATCGGTATTGAGTGTGATGATGAGGGCTGGAAAATCTGAAGTCGCCAGTGAGTACTGAACAGCCGATTAGTATATGACATACAGATGGACCGGCAACGGAGCCCGAGTAGATGGTCGAATATGTCCAGTCGTGCGGTTTGACCGGTTTGCTAGGAAGCGGTGCATCGCTTAGTAAAGTAGGTGATGCTCTGAAATGAGATGAGTCGAGAATCTCTTCGCATCTGTGGCTTGATCTACCGGCTCTTCCCCCATGCTTCCGCCATGGAAACCTTCACTCCTCCTCCAACTCGTTCCTCCCACCCTTCCCCTACAGCTACCTCTGCAAGCGAGTCGAGGGTCGAGAAACAGATCGAGATTGGGGCGTGATCGGTGTTCGGCAGACTGGAGGGCGATGACGCCGATGAGGATGATGCATGAGATAGTGAAAGCGAATTGTTGCCGAATGTCATCTCTGGTAATGGGAGATTCAATGACTTCTCAGCTCTGTACGTGACGGCCATCAGCTGAGATTCCTTACATATCTTCGCAAGAGCAGCATGACCAAGAAGTGCAGGAAAGAAAGTTTGAGAGAGCTCGGACAGACAGGACCGTAAACTGACGCCTCAATCTCTTTGCCATTGAGAATAGGTCGCTTGGTTGCAGTAATGGTCCAATCTCCTATCTCGATCGTCGACCCATGACGGCTCTTCTTCACGCTATACTGTGGTGGAGCTGAAGGCATACGCGCCGACGCGGTGTGAGAATCGAGGGTCATACTGTCGAAAATGCCATCAGGTTAACAACACACTACGCAACAAGGCGTTTCTCTGCCAGCGACGGAAAACTACAGTAAGTTACTCATACCAGCGAGAGTGGATGTTCACTTTCCCACGGTATGTACAACTCGACTTTCTCTGCTTCCGGCGGCTACCCGATCGGGCATTTCATGGCCGGCCAGCCCCTTGTATCGCATTCGCTCACACGAGCTGACGCGTAACATATATCCGTGCTTACCTATCCATACAACATCGGAGCAGCCTTTCATCCTCCATCTATTCGTTTCATAGCGGTACCCGGCATCATGCGTACCTCAGCGCTCTTAGCGCTCTTACCCCTCCTTGTATCCCTTGCCACCGCTCGGCCATACCACTCAGGGCATGATCACTCGGTTCACAGAGCTCATCGCATCAGGAAGTCGCTCTCTTTCGGTCCGACTCACTCCCATGCATCTTTCGAGGTGATTGACGAGCCTGTCACCCCTCAGGGGCTACGGAGCGCCGATGTTGACGTAAAGGAGGTCGCGAGAAGGTTCATTGGCGAGAAGGTTGGAGCTGGAGAGGGAGATGGATTCTATATCCGTGAGGACGTGAGTTCAGCTTCCTCGTTTGTTTGCTGCCTGTCTTCGGAAAGCATGTCCTGCTTTGTTGTCAGGTCGGATCGGGCATGATAGCTGACGTGCCTTAGACGTATACCGATGCCCGCACCGGTATCACCCACATCTACGCTCGTCAGCTCCTGAACGGCCTCGAAGTATCTGACGGCGACATCAATCTTAACATCGACCGTGATGGCCATGTCCTGTCGTGGGGCAGCTCTTTCCACCCCGGTCCGGCGCCGAATATGGAAGGTCATATGTCCGGTAGCTCTGGCGAGACCGAGCGGGTCTGTGCCACCCTCCACGAGACCCTTGCCTCGTATGAAGCGGAGTTGACTGCTACAAAAGGAGAGACCGGCGCTTGGGGTCTCGTCAAGGCTGCCACTCAGGTTGTCCTAGGCGGTATAGGCGAGGAGGAGCATGTTGACGAGCACGAGGTCCACAAGATCCACAGGAGCATGCGACATATCAACCATCACATACACGCACTGTGCGATGGAGCGCAGACCACCGAGGAGAAGTTCCTTTCTCCGGTCGAGGCGCTTCTCTCGCTTCTGCCTCGCGTCTCGCCAAAGTCAGCCAATATGCGACCCAAACTTTCGGCTGAAGACTTCTCGGCGTCGCCCCACCATTCGCTCTTGCCAAAAACAGCGCCCTCCGAGCCGCCAACACAGCTTATCTCCGGCGAAGGTTTGTCAAAGCACGGTGTGATAAACGACGTTCCTGCTCGACTCATGTACACCCAGGTGACCGAAGGCGCTCCGAGACTCGTTTGGAAGCTCGAGGTGGAGATGAAGGATAGTTGGTACGAGGCGTATGTTGACAGTACGACCGGAGAACTCCTACGCATTGTCGACTGGGCTAGCGACTATTCGTGGGATACCCTGGCTGAGAAAAGGGCCAAAGCACACGCACAGAAGGGCGGGAAGCAAAAGCCTCTCCCAAAGCCGCCAAAGAAGCTTGACCCATACACCTATCAGGTTTTCCCGTGGGGTGAGTAATCTGCATTGACTCATCTGACACTCAGGTATCAACGACCCATCTGTCGGCAACCTCTCCCTCGTGATCAAACCATGGGATCCCGTCGCTTCCCCTCTCGGATGGCATATCTTCCCCACCTTCGCGAACCCTTGGAACGCAAAGCTACCCGGAATGAATGTCACCTCCAACTACACCACATTCTACACCACAGTTGGAAACAATATCATTGCGCATGAAGACTGGGAAGGGCAGAACAACTACCTCCTCAACTATCGGCCCGTCAACGAGTCAATGACCTTTGTGTATGACTATGGCGAGCCGGAAGGGCTTGGACCGAAAGAGTACGTTGATATGGTCATCACTCAGCTATTCTACACCTCCAACATGTACCATGATCTGGTGTACCGGCTTGGATTTGACGAGCTCTCGGGGAACTTCCAGGCCCATAACTTTGGGTTTGGCGGGAAGGGAGGTGATCCGCTAATCGCCAATGGACAAGGTGAGGACTTTTCCGACCGAGCTCCAGGGACCCGCTGATGTGAGACTTAAGACGGCTCTGGCTATAACAAGTAGGTCTCAGCACAGGCAGTTTGATTGTAAGCTTACATCGGTCGTGGTGCCAATATGATGACTCCGCCAGATGTGAGTTCATGTTCCTTCGCAACCTGGCATTTCAGAATGATGGAGGCTGTTCTGCTGCTTTTGACAGCGAGGAACCATCGCTGACAGTCGCTGCAACATCAGGGTCAGTCCGGTAAAATGCGGATGTGAGTGCCATTTTGCTACGCGCGTCTGCGCTTTCGGTACTTATGCTGTATTTCAGGTATCTGTGGGATACTGCTACGCCTTTCCGTGATGGAGACCTCGAAGCTGGAATCATCGTTAGTAACATCAGTAAAGTACGGTATGAGCTGACGGTGAGCACAGATTCACGAGCTGAGCCATGGCGTCTCCACCCGTCTCACTGGCGGTCCAGCGAATAGCGGCTGTCTTGGATTCGGCGAAGGTGGCGGGAGTGAGCTTTTTTGGCTCAGAGACCCAGCATAGACTGACCTGCTTTTAGTGGGCGAGGGCTGGGGAGATGCATTGGCCACCTTGATCCGCCAAGTAGAGGAGCACAAGGAGTTCGGGTTAGTCTAGCATGACGGTTCTACCCATCCGACATCTCCCCTGCTTGACCGTCTCCTATGCCCTCTTTCCCCCTTCCTTCCCTCTTCCCAACTCAACTGGTACAATTTCGGTGTTGGGAGCTGATCTTCCTTCAGCAATGCCACCGACACCTATAGCATGGGTGCATGGGCTGCCAACCGGGACAGAGGTATCCGGAACTTCCGCTACTCAACCAACTCTACTGTCAACCCCTCTACGTATAAAACTCTCGACAGTGTGTTGTATCCCTTACAGAAAGATGTGAGGCTGACGGATATGTCTAGAACCTGGCTACTGGGGTGTGCACGCCATCGGAGGTGAGTAGACCTCTCAACTCAGCCCGCTTGCGCTTACATTGATGCAGAGGTGTGGGCCGAGTTCCTCTTCATCATGTCTGAGCGTCTCATCGAGAAGTACGGCTTCTCCACTACCCTCTTCCCGCCGACCAATACCTCCGAGCCCAATGACTACTACACCAAGACCTTCGAGGAGTCCGTCGATTCGATTGGTCGCCCGATGCCGTTGATCCCGAAGCACGGCAACACTCTCTCCATGCAGCTCATCATCGATGCCATGAAGATCCAGCCATGTCGACCCTCTTTCTTCGATGCTCGTGATGCCATCATCCAGGCCGATCAGATCCTTACCGGCGGATCGAACGGTTGTCTGATCTGGGAGGCGTTCGCCGAGCGAGGTCTTGGTACGGATGCGAAAGTTGTCGGTCAGACGCCTTGGGGCGGTGGTATCCGTACCGACGGTCACAAGGTCCCGACCAAAGTCTGTAAGGAGGAGAAGGAGTAGGCGATTCAGACTGTATCGTTATCGAACGAGATGACTGCGTGGACAGTGTGCTATTCATGAAGGGGTTGCCAGATGGGTAGTTGACATAGGAGTTGTATCTTTCGCTATCATACTTGGTGTATCATCTGCACGAGTGTCGAAGAGACGTGTCGAGAGGGAGACGGATTGTTGGTCGACAGTCGTTTTAGTTCCTCTCGACCTCGCCAACAGATCACCTCGGCTCTGCACCTATTTCCCTCCCTTATCGCTCTCCCGCGCTTTCCCTTAAGCACCCGCCCCTTGCCGCTTCTCCTCCTCCCTTGCTCTCTTTATCCGGTCACATCGCATCTCGCTCCCTCCCTATCCCGCAGGCAGTCCCCGCAGCAATCCTTAGAGGACCTGAGTATCGCAAAGTCCGCAATTCTCCGGCTACACACCGAATATCCCGGGTCCGCGCGACTCGTTTCACCAATCTCACCATCCAAACTTATACAATCATGATCTGACCCGAAGCTGTCTCTCAGCATGGTCCCGACCACATCCTATACTATACCGTACTGTTCTATACATCTGTCCTTCTCAGCCGCTCTCCTGTCTCTTCCGCCAGAACTTCAAACTCGGATATTCCTATTCCTCTCTCCAGACGATCTTGGAACGTTATCAAGATGTGTTGGACAGCTTGAGGGGATCGATCAGGATGGTTACTTGAGGATGATGTGGTTCAGTCAGGTGGGTCTGGGTCGAACCCCATGCAGGAAGTGCAAGGCTGATGGTGGTAATAGACTGCACCGGCTAGGGTTGATTTCGCGCTCTTCTCTCCTTTACGAGCGCGACCCGATCCGGAAGAGCTGGTGAATTCTTTTTGTCAACGGAAAGAGGATGGTGATGGCTGATGTTGCGGCAGGTGAGGAGGGGGACGTTGAGAGGTGTAGCTATCGTTAGCGGTGTTCGAAGTCGAGGCTACTGGTGCAGCGAATCGGTAAGTCCGGAACCCATATACACCCCACTAAAGGCTAAACCGACACTCGAGGCCGTCCGACTCTCCCGTATCCACGCAAACCTACACCTCAAAGACCTCCGCCGACACCTCTCAACATCCCTGTCACCACTCAACCGACCCAATCCCTCCGTACTGTACTCCCTCCGGATCCTCCCGTCACCAAGTATCGTCAGATCCCCTTTCATCTCGGCAAAAGCCCATGAGCTGGAGAAACAGCAAGCCCGGGATACGGTAAGGAGGGCTCTGATGATTGGGTTAGTGGGGCAAAGGACATTGGGGCAGGCCATGGAGGATGGTGGAGGGAGGGTTTGGGGTGATGAAGGGGAGAGGGTTAGGTGGGCTATCTGTCCAGGGATCAGGGAGAAGAGGAGGTTTTTTGAAGGGTTGGCAAAGGAGGGTTGATCGGGATTTATGTGCTTGATGACCATAACGATGCAATTACGAGGATTCATGACTACTGTAGCTCTCAACCTTTTGTGCGCATTCCTCCGCAGAAAAGGACAAGACAGACAAACGCCTCGATACAACTCATTCTATTGGTTGCCTTTCAAGCTACCTTCGCGGACGTGATTTTGATGGCCGAATAAAGCTTGGACCTGACAACAGTCCTCTCCTGTACAACAACGTCAAGAGTACACAAACACACTTTCCGCGGCCTACAAGTAAGCCACCCCAAATCAACGATATCTCTCTCAAACGACATCACTCGTCCCATCACTTTCTCGTCATTCACTCAACAAAAGTCATTTGAACTCTAGCGTCGGTTTTTTTGTCTCCAACCGTACAGAAGCCCTAGCCCTGATCTTGATAAAATTGTATGACCCGATAACCTCTCCTTCCACCCCGTACGACCGTATCTGTCCATCTCCTTGAGCAGTAAACCTACCGTAACACCCTCCTTCCACCATGGTGAGCGATTCCTCGAGACATCCTCCGAGAGAGAGGTGAGATGTTGATTTCCCTTGTTGGATTTAGCCGGTCGCACCACGCATGACGTTCAAGATCACGGTACTAGGAGATGGAGGTGTGGGAAAGACGGCTCTGACGGTACAAGTGGGTGGTTTTTTGGACTTATGCTCTTCCGACATCATCATCGACTGATTAATGGTAGTTCACAATGTCATCTTTCATCGAGGTTAGCTCAAACAAGTCATCGCCAGCGGGATTCCAGCGCTAATCTAGCTCTCTCTCTCCCACCTCTCCTTCCTCTCCCCTTCCGTTTGATTCGTATCGCTACCTAGACGTACGATCCGACGATAGAAGATTGTTATCGGAAACAATGGGTTGTGGACGATCAACCTTGTCTCTTGGAGGTTTTGGATACGGCTGGACAGGGTGAGTAGGGTGTTTCCACTTCGGCCTCAACTATCTAACGAGAGACGCACGCAGAGGAGTACACTGCTCTTCGAGATCAGTGGATACGGTACGTCCCGACCTTCCTCTGTATCGAGATATCAAGCTGATCCTGGTGACACTAGCGACGGTGAAGGCTTTATCGTCGTTTACTCCGTAACATCCCGATCAACCTTTGCCCGGGTCGAAAGGATAGTCGAACGTATCATCCGGGTGAAAGAAGATCCTTCCTCCTCAAACTCCACATCCATTAACGACCCATATCGCCATTCACCTTCCACCTCCAGGCGGAGGAGAGTACCTATCGTCATTGTCGGTAATAAGAAGGATAAATACCAAGAACGGGAGGTATCGACTGAGGAGGCGAAGGGTTTGGCTCAAGGATTGGGATGTGACTTTTACGAGACGAGCGCGAAGACGAACATTAATGTTGAGGCGGCTTACAAGAGTTTGGTCAGGTCGATCAAGGCGGCGAGAGGTAGGCCTGAGGAAGTGACAAATGGGGTCGGTGGAGGAGGAGGGGTCAGTGGTGGGAAGCAGAAGAAGAAGAGGTGTGTGGTTTTATGAAGCGGCGTACATGGTCAGGGGGAAGAAAGAATTGTAGCTCGTGGAAGGGGAGGAGGAAAGAAGAGGAATTAGTCAGAGGAGGGCGAGGATGGAGGGAGAAGGGGAACGCAGCAGATTTGGCGGGACGGAAGGAGGCGCTCCAAGACGGATGTTTGGAGGAGCAAAAGGTGAAAGAAAGAATCGAGAGGCGGGTCGTGTGCGGGACGAGGAGAACGGAGGTAGAAGGACGATGAGGTAGTCGGAGGTAGAAGATGGAGAGGTTGGTAGGAGAAGGACATCCCCTTTTTCGGCAATGTCACCTGTTTTGGGCTTTGTTGACTTTCCGTCCATCTTGAGCATTGCATATGCATACATCACGACGCTTCGTATGTATGCTGGAGCAGTCAGGCCGCTTGTGACTGAGAAGCAACTAGTATATATCCCGAGAGCCGGTGTATCCGGATCCTCACCTGACTCCGAACCCCACTCCGCCTCTTACCCCGATAGCTATTGCCAGGACTTCCCCCGCTGGAAATTGGCATGTCTACCCGTCTTGATAGTCCTTAACAATTGAGCATGCACCTCGCTCGAAGAGCTCGCCGCATTCGAAGGTATGAATATGCTCAGATATGAAGACTGCAGGCATCTGTTTGACTATTGCGTGGAGCAAAGGAATTGCTCAATACCAGATTCCTTCCCTGATGAAGGCAGATAGGCGCGCGAACCACTGCTCCGCGCGGCCGGTTGATGACGTTTGATGCTGTTGCCTGTCGAGTCTCTTCATCACACGCAGTTGAGCTCTTCGCATCATTGAACTACGAAGAGGTCCCCTCTAAACCGGGCTATTCGGTATTGACGAATCATCAAGAAGACAGCGCTCAGCGAAGGACCTGATATCCACTTTGACCCAACCGGTCAATCCCGTCGACATGCAGGCAATAAAGCTGTCCAAGAAGTATCCAGAGTTCAAGCAGGATGAGATATTTGACTTGATCAACAAGTTCAAGTGGGTGCATGGGCTCGCCCACCGACTTCAGACCTGCAATCCTGCAGAGGTCGAGTTTAGGAGGAGCTAACACCGCTTTCCGCAGGCAAATAGATGTGGAGGAACGAGGATCCGTGGATAAGGCTCAGGTTATTTCGGCTTTACAATCTTCTGGAGAAGCGGACTATGATTCGGTCAGCTACCTCCGGACGGGAGACTAGAGTGAATAGCTGATATCAGCTTGTAAGGCTCGAGAAACGCTGAAGAGTGTGAATATCGACTCTTCCGGGCGAGTGGAGATGGAGGACTGGGTACAGCTGCACTCGTTACTTCGTGCATCAAAGGCTTCACCTGCGTAAGAAGCTGATTGCTAGAAAGAGACAGGTACTGATGGTGCAGGCTTGAGACGAATAAAGGGAAGATCTCGGTCAAGGGGACGGCTGGGACAAACGCTCAACATACCATCAACGAGGATGAGCGGAGATCTTTCACGGACCACATCAATGGGGTGTGTCATATTCCGCTTGGTAGGACATGACTGAAATTGCTCCAGGTCCTCGCAGGTGACAAAGACATCGGACACCTTCTCCCTATACCCACCGAGACTATGCAGCTTTTCGACGAATGCCGAGGTAAGCCATCATGGATCGCTAAGGTCAAATAAAGCTTACGTGCCCTAGACGGTCTCGTCCTTTGCAAGCTCATAAACGACTCCGTTCCCGAGACCATAGATGAGCGTGTCCTGAATAAGCCTTCTGGAGCAAAGGGGAAGCCCAAACCGCTCAACGCTTTCCAAATGACGGAAAACAACAACATCGTCATCACTTCGGCCAAAGGTATCGGCTGCTCCGTCGTCAACATTGGTCCGAGTGACTTGGCGGAAGGGAGAGAGCACTTGATCCTCGGCTTAATCTGGCAGGTGATCAGGCGGGGTCTGCTCAGCAAGATTGACATCAAGATCCATCCGGAGCTGTACCGACTGCTAGACGATGGCGAGACGATGGAGGAGTTCTTAAGGCTGCCTCCCGATCAGATCCTCCTTCGGTGGTTCAACTATCATTTGAAAGCCGCAGGATGGAAGAGAAAGTGAGTGGCTGAATCCGCTCGAAGCGCTGACTTCGGCAGGGTCGAAAACTTCACACGCGACGTATCGGATGGCGAGAACTACACCGTCCTGCTCAATCAACTCAAACCCGATGAATGCTCTCGCGCACCGCTACAGACGAAAGATCTGAATAAACGAGCCGAGGAGGTCTTGCAGAATGCCAATCGAATAGGATGTCGGCGTTTCCTCACTCCAAACGCTATCGTCGCCGGTAATCCTAAGCTAAATCTTGCCTTCGTTGCGAACCTTTTCAATACATGGCCCGGCTTGGCACCGCTCGAGCCGACTGAGGCACCTCCGCCGATCGAGGACTTCGATGCCGAGGGCGAGAGGGAGGCGAGAGTCTTCACACTATGGCTAAACTCATTAGACGTAGAGCCGGGAGTGTATCATCTGTTCGAGGATCTCAAGGTGGGTGACCCGTTTGAGCCGGACTAACGGATAGGACGGGAGCATCTTGCTTCAAGGCTTTGACAAAGTCATACCTGGCTCAGTCATCTGGCGACGAGTATCCAAGCCCCGTGAAGGACAGGAGCTATCCCGCTTCAAAGCGGTCGAGAACACCAACTATTCGGTCGACCTCGCAAAAGCGAACGGGATGCATATGATCGGTATTCAGGGATCCGACATAGTAGACGGCACCAGGACACTCGTACTCGGCTTGGTGTGGCAGCTCATGCGACTGAGCATTAACCAGACCCTAGCATCAATCTCGAAGGGCGGCAAGGGCGTGACAGACCAGGAAATGGTGAAATGGGCGAATGAAACGGTGAAGAGAGGCGGGAAGTCGAGCACGATGAGGAGTTTCAAGGATCCCTCATTGTCAAACGCGGTGTTCTTCCTTGATTTGCTGAATGGAGTTCGACCTGGTATCGTGGACTATGCGCTGGTCACGAAGGGTGCCGACGACGAGGAGAAGCGGATGAACGGTTTGTGGCGTCTCAAGACTAATTTCAGAAGCTCATTCTTGCATAGCCAAGCTCGCGATATCGATAGCGCGAAAGATGGGCGCTTTGATATTCCTGGTACCAGAAGGTGAGGTTTGCTTGTAGCTGGGATGAAGGATACTGACTCGCTTAGATATCGTTGATGTCCGGCCTCGTTTGGTGAGAAAAGCTCTCTCACTCGATGAGTTGCCGCTAATCCCGCTTAGATCCTTACTTTCGTCGGAGCTCTGTGGAGCGCATCGCTACATCAATGAAGTGCATAGTAGGACCACGGGATCATCTTGAAAGCAGTTTGGAGGTTTTACGACAACCATGACTTGGGACCGTAATGCATCCAGTTGCGAGCAAGCATGTTAATCTAGTCATGAAAATACACACTTAAAGATCAAGGATGGATCAAGATGGTTTGCCACGCATTGATGCCTCGTGTTCAATCATGGGGAACGCGTAAGGACGGGTATCTGGATATGAAATTGGTCAACAGCAACAGTGCGGGATAATGCAAGAATGGAGGGCTAAGTCCCAGCAATCGGCCGGAACCAGAAACGGCCTGCCCGAGTCATGACCGCTTCGGCTTGAGAATTGAGGACGTCGAGGTGTCATTTATCGTTAAAAGATGTTCCCGCCCTCCTACTCGATAACGTTCTCACTTCACGACATCAGCAAATTCACGCCCGACCTCCGAAGGCTGATGAAGACCATTCTCGCCACCTAATCACTTTCGGAGCTTGGCACGATTCAGCTCTTCACATGACGACTCGATAATATCTGTGAGAGCCGGATTGGTGACAGCCTTTTGACAGCTCACCCAAGTGGTTTGGGAGGTGCGCTTGGGCATAGAATGCGGTGATTAGCCGAAGGTGAGCTTTCCATCACTTAACGCTTCATACATGCACGAGTCACCCTGAGACGTTAGCTGACCCGAACCTTTGTCCTCTCCTTCGTCTCATCAATAACCCCGTATCATTAAGCCTTGACATTTGGCGTGCAGACCCAAATCCTGCGAAGCTCCAGGCCTTTCAAGTACAACATGGTCGGCGTTACTTCCCGTCTATCTTTATCAACTCAACCCGGCCCTTCCACCTCGACCCCTCCCGCTCGTCGACCCCAAGGAGCAAGGAAACGAGGGGCCACTCCGGGACTATTCGTTGCCAATCCAGACAATTCCGATGATGAGGGTTTCTCACCAAAGTCACCCATCCGGGCTTCACCCGTCATGGCGTCAAGCTCGAGCTCGGGTAGATCAGGTGTTCCTATCGCTCCTCTACATTCGGGTCAAGGAGGATCACCATCAACCACTCGAGGGGTCATGCCGTCCATGCCGACCATACCTGCCCCTCAACCCTCTCCACGTCAACCTGCCTCCTCTCCCCTCACCCCTCAACAATCTGAATCCACTCTCACTCCATTGGCGGCTCCGCCTGTCCCTCCTGTCCCTCCACAACCCCCTCCACAGCCAGAACGGCATATGAGGAGGGCTTTCACCACACCTACGCCCGACCACAGCCAACGACCCATCCATGAGACCCGTACGGCTAGCGCCTCCTCAGCATATCGGGAGATGCCCCCTCCCTCCCCATCTCGAGCACTCCCGCTTCTCCCCTCACCTCCCATCAGATCCGCTCTTCCTTCACCTCCGCCCACCTTTTCTTCCTCCGCTCCTGGTTACGGGATCAACGGTCCCCCTCCACCATCGTCTTATCAACAGCCTACTCCCAGCTCCATCCGGTCTCACCCGGAGTACCTGCAACGGACGCAGCACAAAGATAATCGCTCGGACAGCCCAGAAGATGTCATCAGCCCTGCCACCAACACCAGTGACGGTGGTCGGAGTATGGCGAGCTATGTGTCTTCGGATCTCGGAAGCCGGATGAGGTCTGGATCCACTCAAAGCATGGTCCGATTGCAAGTTACAACCGACAATGAGCAGTTCACCCTGGTGGATATTACGGGGATGCAGACTCCAGAAGCTATCAAAGAGAGGGTGTACTCAAAGGTAAGCCCGCATGGCTGTACTCGCTGACGAAAGCTCCGTTTTCGTGACGAAGACTACCCCACCCTTGCGCTGTACCGTACCGATATAGGTGAACAACCAGACCCATCACCTCTGTCTAACGACGGCCTGCTGCAACTTTGCTCCTCCGTTGGCGATGCCAAAGCAACGCTCAAACTCCTAGTCGTTCACTCAAGCGTCCCGGAGTCCTCGTCTGCGACCGTCGTCCCGCCTGACCAGACTGGAGACGATCTGCTGTACCGGTCCAACTCACTTCGACGAGCGCAGATGGCTCCGATCATGACGGACTTATCTGCTCATTCTCGGCACATCCCGGTCCGGACACCGAGCCACCATTCCAATCAAGGCAGTCTGAGCAGTGTGAGCGAAGTCTTCGATGCTGGAGGGAACAGTAATAGCGATTGGAGTGAGATTGGCCATGAGGACGCGGATTGGTCCGCTGGATCCAGCATGCAGGTTCGACGCCCACCTAGACGAGGCGTTCGCTCAACGAGGAGTCGGAAGCTCAGAGGTTCAGCGGCCAGTTCGCGATCACCCCTCACCGATCCATCCGCTTCCGCGGGAACGCGCTCTCCGGTACTACCCACTCCTCCACCGTCTTCGGTACCTCCTGTGCTGCATCCAGCATCGCTCACGTCTTCCCCGATATCGCGCCGATCCGTGGATCCCGACACGCAATCATCCCCATCGACCAGTTCTGACCCTACTCAACGCAAAGGAAGGGGGACCCTCGATGCCAAAACCGGGGTCTCACAGTCTCCGGTGACGAGACGGACTGCACTGATCGGACCGTCTCGGCCTTACGAGGAAGCGGGACTCGGCCTCGATATGAACCTTGATGGAATGGACCCAGAGACCCGCGCTCTGATTGCGCAATTCCAACTTGAAGAGGAACAAGCTCGAGAGGCGGAGTATGAGCGCAGGCGGCAACTTCAGGCCGATGAAGAGTATGCGCGGAAGGAGCAGCAGTCGGAGAGAGATGTTTGGCAGATGATGCAGCAGGTTCAGCTGGAGAACCGGGTACGGCTGCAGGAGCAGATCGAGCAGGATGAGATCCGAGCGGTAAGTCATGTTGCTGGAGCTGAGCGCTGACTTGCATAGAGAGAAGTTGCGGCGGAAGAGCAACGACTCGAAGAGCAGCGTCTGAGACAAGAGGTCGCTCGTACGGCTTGGGAAGCAGAGCAGCAAGAGGCATGGGAAGAGCAACAGCGAGATGCGGCAAATCAGGAGCGACTCAAAGAGGAACAGGAGCGAGGAGCACAGTGGCCCAGCGGTGGAGGAACAGCTCAGCGAAACTCCCTCGCCAGTCGCATCCTTAGGAACGTCGACGTCCGTCAGACACGGACTCCAGCGGCGGCTCGGAAACCCACTAACCCACTCTACGAAGCCGCTAGACAACACCAATACCCTGCTTCCAACCCCGTCTTTGGCCAGCCTATCTACCAATCTCCTCCGACTCAGCATCAGCCGGAAGTGCCTGCTTCCGGCTTCAACCAACCTCTCCGTCGACCTTCCGGCTTTCCTACCGATGATTACGCAGATTCGTCGCATGCACAGCAACTCATCTATGATCCAAGGTTGCGGGAGATGGGCCGAACCGCTTCCGGTCCGCGTGCGCAAGGACCGGGTGCAGTATTTGTTCAGAGGCAAACTTCCCGCGCGCGACTCCCTTTCTTTCCCCAACGGAATGGCGATGAGCCTGTTCCCTTGCAGCCTATCATGAATGCACGGTCGATGGGTAACCTCCGCCCGGTGGCAGTCCATGCGCCTGTATCGAGACCACCTTATCAAGGTATACCGGCTCGAAGCCCCGCTACATCCTCTCCCATTGCCGGACCTGATGAGCGGGGCTACCTTTCCACCAGTCTTTACCGTAACTCTTCCTTGGACCGACCACAAGATGGCCGATACCCCGACCCGACCCATTCCGCGCCTCCTAGACTGCCACCCTTGCAGATATCCTCCCCTTCTGGCCCGAGCGGATTCGTGCACTTCCCATCTCCCCAGCCGCGCAACTCTGGCTCCGGCTCAGGCACCTTGTACGGGGGTGCTGAGGTCCCATTATTGCCGATTTCGCCAGTCCGGCAGCTTCCGGTCGATCGGCTGCAGCAATCACCGCAACAGCAGAGCGCTCGTCAAGGGTTCCCTAGCCCGAGCTCTCCTCGGACTGCCACACTCCCTCGCCGACCTGCCACGCTGTACGATGAGAGCGTTAGTCACCCTGCTACTGCAATAGCGGAAGACGGCTATGCGACCTTTGCCGGAGCCTGGCGGCCTCGCAGTGGATCGGCTTCCGCTGCGTACCGGTCCAGCTCGCCGGTAGCCAGCGACTCCAGAAGAGCTAGCGAGCCAAGCGTGACCCTGGATGAGCAGTCCGAGACCCAGCTACCTTATACGTATCAGGAGCTATCACCGGAACAGTCTTGGCTGTCCATACCCCGATCGAACCGTAGAGATACGAGTGATAGTGCCTCAGTAGCTGGTACTGTCAGCTCGGGCTTCTCCGAATCGACTATACGACCGCGCTCGGCTTCTGGAGATGGGGAGGAAGGCGACTCGAACGATACCGCAAAGGCTGGCGAGTACAGCAGTCAGCTCCGCGCTATGATTGAACAAGGAAAGGATCCGGCATCGAGAGTACTAGAGGAAAACGACAAGGAAGATGACGAGGAAGAAGCGACCCTCTTCCTCACAGGGCCGACGACGTCTGCCGCACCAGCTCCCTTACTTCGCAGACCGACCATACGTCCAACGCCTTCTAGACCTAATCTCAAGGTGGACACGGCGTCGGTCACACCTGATCAAGTTCCTCCTCGAACTTCTACCACACCATCCGATAGTGCAACGGAATCGGAAAGCGAAAGTCGGATCAGTCGCGCGAGATCCTTTGCGCGACCTAAAGATCAGCCAGAACAGTGGCATGTCCGACCGGAGCCTGAACAGCTTTATGAACATCTTGACAACTTCTTCCCGAAGATCGATCTCGACCGGCCTTTCGTTGAGGGCGGGCCGTCAACGCCAAGCACACCTGCGGCCGAGTCGCCTTCCCGCCTCGACACTTTTCAACCGCCACCTACACACCCTTCGCGACAGCCACCTACTCCTACTATGTCGCCGAGATCAGTTGAAGCGGTCCGCGCCCTTCCACCGCCGGTACACCCTTCCCGTGCCGCGGGCTTCAACGATCGACGCAAGTCTATCCGAGTCGTCGTTGACCACAAAAGGCGGACAATCCAGCGAGAAAGCAGGAGTGTCGATATCAACCGGGACATCTATGCCGCAAAGCAAGATGCGAAAAAGCTGGACAGGAGGAAGAGTTCGAGCATGTGGGGTCATCGGATCCAAGAAGTCACCCCATCCAAGCTTGTGAATGGTCAAGTAACCTCGACAATCCCAGAGTCTCCGTCAGCAGATGGCAAGCCTGGCAAGTCATTCAAACTCCTTCAAATCCAAGCTTACAGGATTCCAGCTACGCTCACCTGGGTCAAGGGTGAGCTCATAGGCAAAGGCTCGTATGGACGGGTCTATATCGCTTTGAATGTCACGACTGGTGATATGATGGCTGTGAAGCAGGTGGAGCTGCCTGCGACGGAGAGGGATCGGAATGACAGGCGGCAGTTGGGTATGATAGAGGCGCTCCAGTCGGAGATTGCGTTGTTGAAGGATATTTATCATCCGAACATCGTGACGTATCTAGGTGAGTTGACTGCTCCTTGAAGAACTCGACCTGACCGTCCGACAGGGTGTGAGACAAGCCCAGAGTACCTTTCTATGTATGTTGAGCTGGCATTGTGTGAGAGAACTCGCTGATCTAGCTTAGCTTCCTCGAGTACGTCCCTGGTGGGACTATCGCATCGATCTACCGTACACCGAATCAAGCGCGATTCGAGGAACAGCTCGTCAGGTTCTTCACCTCGCAGATCCTCGAAGGCCTCGCATATCTTCATGCCAAGCATATCTGGCACCGTGACCTTAAGGGCGATAATATCTTAGTCGATGCTGCGGGAGTATGCAAGATCTCGGATTTCGGGATCTCAAAGCAAACCTGTGCGCTCGATGTTTGGAAAATCAAGCTGATATCGGTATAGCCGATGCCTATGATTCATTCGGCCAAGCTACGAATATGAAAGGCTCAGTGTTCTGGATGGCACCGGAGGTCATCCATTCTGCTAGCGAGCGGACGTACTCTGGTAAAGTCGATATCTGGAGTCTTGGCTGTGTGGTACTGGAGATGTGGACTGGGAAAAGGCCTTGGGGCGATATGGAGCAAGTCGCAGCGATGTTTGAGGTGAGTCCTCCCTTGCTTATAATTTCGGATGATTGCGCTGAAGGCGTATTAGCTATTCAACAAACGAGCTCGTCCCCCTCTACCACCAGATATCCACCTTTCCGACACTGCGCTGGACTTCATGAACACCCGATGTCTAGCGAAAGATCCTCGAGATCGACCGATGGCGAAGGATCTTCTTCAATATCCGTTCATCACCAGTATTGATGAGAATTGGACATTTGCGGCAAGTAAGATCGGGAAGGCTGTGGCGAAGAAGGCTCCAAAGTCTGTCCGATCGACGGCTTCGTAGGAGGGAGGTGAAATACATTCATGTTGCATCAGAAGGAGGAGCAGTCGTTCTTTTTTCGTTCGAGGTTTGATGTTGTCATTTATAGCAAATGGCCGACATTATGCATAGATTTGCTTCGTTCACTACCGGCGTGCAGAGTTCAAGTTCCGGACATAAGCGTGCACTGTACGACTTCAGTACCTGAAGGCCCAGTGTATCTCAGCACGACATCATCTTTCCCGACATGGTCAAGCTAGCTTCCGGATTACCCGGCGCTCTGACGGAATGAGTAAAATGGCCCCAAAGGCCCGACCTGCGAGACGGATCATCTGGGGATACCAGTCGCTTGCTTTGTGTTCCTAACCTTATCCTCGATGCTCTCGCGGCGTAAGATTGGCGAGCATGTCGAGGCTCGCCGCCATGACGAGCTGCAATTTATCTGAGAATCCTTTTGGTAAGATTACCGGTGACTATCAGGCAGGCTACGCTGGACAAGACTGTAGTAGGGGTGGTTTGGACCAAAGATGCTTGATATGAGCCGCTGCTCATACCTTATGTTTGTCCGCGGGGGAGCGCCGTTGAGCGACTGTTCTGGGATCTGCTCGGCACCAATCCGTCTCAAATCTTGGTCAGGCCCGTGCGGACGGTCGCTCAGTATCACAAATGTAGCCAATAAAGCATTTTCTTCTCCCAGCACGGGTTAGAAGTGTTCCTCCTCACCTGGTCGAGTTCTTGGAATTGGCAATTTCGACTTCAAACATCTATGCCCTCCATGACATTCTGGTGGTATGACGGTGTGTGCTAAGGTTTAACATTCATGTGATTGTATTGTGTGAAGTACTTATGATCTGGTCTGAACACTTGGCATCTCATTCTGGCTGAGAACTTGGCGTCTCGGAATCGCCCTGCCATTCAAGACTAGATTTATCGGTTCGATTGCTTCAGGCCGCTCATCAATTGACCAATAATATGAGGGAGAGATGAACTCACAAGCATGGCCAACAATGATCCCACGTCTTTCGCTCCTCCCTGTTGTCCCTGGTCATATGGTCGCGCGTTTTGTGGCGGAGCCTGGGCTGAATATCCAGGAGGGCCAGCAGGTCTGTGTGGCGGTCCTGAAGCTTGTACTGGTGGGATATAGCTTTGGTGCTGCTGAGGTGGTGGATGAGGACCCGTTTGATGTTGCTGATACGGCGGGTTTTGCGGTGCTGGATTGTATGGTATATTACCTGGGTGAGCTGGCGGAGGTGGTCGAGGAGGACTGGCATTGGGCGGCGGATATGCGGGATACGAGCTAGGTGGCACAGGTGCGCGTTGATTATACGAGCTATAAGAATGATAATTGTCTGTAGGCGGTGGTCGCCCGTAGCCTCCCGGTGGTCCCGAGGGTGCATTTGGACTTTGAGGCGGATATCGATTAGGTAGGGGAGCGTTGTATTGATTCTGCATGGATTGACGTGAACCTGGTGGTTGAGGTACCGTCGGTGCCAGCACTGGCGGAGCGGCACTTGCGCTCAGTGTGGCGAGAAGCTGTGAGGCACTTTAGCTGATGCAGGGCGTCCGAAGGGGAGAACTCACCTGCTGCACCTTCCGCGCTTGTTCGAGTCGATCGTCGACCGGCTATACCGTGTCAGAGTAGCTTTCGATCATTAGTGGGAGACCTACCGGAGGTCCTGGAGGAAGCTCGCCATACCTCGCCTGTGCAGGCGGAGGTGGCCCTGGTGGGTACGAGCCTATCAGATCAGCCTAAGCATTAAAATAGGTAGTGCGGTCTTACTTTTTCTGTCCTCGACCGGTGGCCCCTGATCCGGCGGTCCCCTGTATCCTCCACCACGCACTTCACCATATCCCGGTCCCTCGCCACTTCTTCTCGGCCCTCGTCCTGGCGCGCCACGCTGAGATTGGTCGCTGACAACGCTAGTCTCTCGCAATCTTTCGGCCGCCCTGCATAGAGCATGAGCTTTGTAACGCGATGGGAAGGTCAGACTTACGGAGGCGGTGGGAGTTGTGTGTCCAATTCATCCCATACGAAACGCAAGTCCAGCGTACCATTCATGAACGGCTTGTCCTGCATCTCATCGTGAAAAAGGGCTGCGCCTCGGCTATCGAAGAATTCTACCATCTTTTGGCTGCGACTTTGTCAGTTGACCCATATCGACGCAGATCGAAGGGAAATAACTCGGGTTCTCGACATGGTTTGATCGACTTGATGTCCCCGAAGCGCTCGCACAGCCTTCCCAGTTCGAACTCGCTGAGCGATCTCTGATGACGCAGACTGGCCAATACCGAACCCTTTCCACTCATTAGCGAGTCGGTATACACGCACACCGGGCTAACCTGGTTCTTCTCCGGATCGCATTTTCCTGTCTGTTCATCCGCCCTCGGCAAGCTGTAGTGAACATCGATCTACCTCGTCATCAGCAGTGACGAGGTCGTTGCCTTCGATGTACTTACCGATCGTCCCACTATTTGAGTATTATGCATCCCGTCTCTCGCTCTCTCAGCAGCTCGCAGATCAAACTGAGAAAGATCAGCCTCATTCGCAGGCGACTTGTCAGCTCACGTAGGTGATGAAGATCATCCCTCGATTCTTGACCAGATCAAAGTACGTCTTGATATCTCCATAGCTCGCAAAAGAGGCGCGCAAAGCGTCGGCTTCTGCTTCGAACTGGCATATCAGAACTTGTCAGCGAAACAATTAGGTGTCGACCATAACTCACCGTGACATTTCGGATGAATAATGTCCGACATGGCCGTTCGCGCTGAACTCGCTCTTCGATGGACTGACGGTCATGATCTCCGAGACGGCGTTGTGGTCGAACTAGTGAATCAGTGGGGTGTGAGAAGTGCTTCCATATCCTCGAGACGATGCGTTTAGGAGAACAGAGTACGACTACGCTTGGGAAGGGGGATGACTTGCTAGACCGTACTCGCTGACAGAGCGAGGTCACGAGGAAGGACTTCACCGCCTAGCCGTTCAGACGTATCAACGCAGCTGACTTCACTCTGAAAGCAGTTCAGAACGTGACCTTCCCAATGTGTTTAACGACAAAATTGCCCTGCGACGAGGCCCTCTCATGTGAGTCCGAAAATATCTGCTCACCATCAGGACTTCTGTCCCTTCCGCCCCGTCGAGCTGCTCCTCCCCTACCGCTTATATAGTCATCTCTGGGCGGCGGTCCTCTGTCCGAGTAATCTGAACGAGGTGGACCTCTCTCACTATAACCTGACGAAGGTGGACCGTTCCCGTACGGAGGTGGATAGCTAGGCGCATACTGCTGAGCTGAAGGACCAGGTCCATGATTGTACTGCGGCGGAGGCGGAGGTGGAGGCAGAGACTGCTCATACTGCGGTCGAGGGGGCAGATATGTATTCGGGTTTGGCGGTAAGTTTGGCGGAGGATAGTTCTGGAAAGGGCGGTTCATAGTTCAGGCAGAGACGTCCAACAAAGCCTCTCGTCGACAGCTTTCGAGGCGGTCAATCTTGGAGACGTGACCGAAGCCTTATCCTCGTCAAAGTCCAAGTCGTTTCCCTAACCACTGCTCAGGGGTCCTTTCCTTTACCGTCCGTCCCTCAGTACGAGGTCGTGAGAAGATCTCTTGTTCCCTGATAGGATCGGATCCGGTTGGAAAGGTATGTTTCGTGGGATATTGAGTGATATGTAGCGTTGGTAGAGATATGCAGAAGGAGAAGACAGGATTATATCAGCCTTTAGGTATATTACTGATTAGGCGGATTTGACTCGAGCCTAATCTCTCGAAGGTAAATGACGCGGCTGAGGCTGGGACATTCAGCCGCAACTGCTTTGCGTTTGCCATTCATTGAACACCGTACACTCGATATGTCGAAGACCAGTTCCTTCAAACTCGTCTTGCTGGGTAAGTTGAATAGCTTCATGTTACCTCATAGCTCGCCGCGTAACCAACAACTGGGCTTGAGCGGATTGAGCAGGCGGAGGATTTGAGCTGATCTACGATGTCAAACAGGAGAATCAGCGGTTGGGAAGAGTAGCTTGGTTTTACGATTCGTACGCTTCTAGTGTGGATATGTCTGTGAAGATGTATTGACGATCTCACTAGGTGCGGAATGATTTCTCCGACTTCCGGTACGTTGCCCAGAACACAACCTATGCACAGCTCATCCGGTCGTCCAACAGGGAATCAACTATTGGTACGTATAGCGGCGGAGCTGGCATTTAATGGGCGCTAATCATCACTTTGGGTCACTTTCTCTAGGCGGTAAGCTTATACTGTCCCTTCTTACCCCATACAAGCTGATGCAAGCACAGCGGCATTCCTCACACAGACAGTCACCCTGGATGAATCCAGTGCCATCAAGTTCGAGATATGGGACACCGTATGTCTGATTGCCTCTCAAGATTGTGAGCTGTACTGATCCTACTGCGTCAGGCTGGACAAGAACGTCAGTCCATGGAAAACACGATGGAGTGCAAGCTGAGCGGCCGGTAGGATACAAATCCCTTGCACCAATCTACTTCCGAAACTCCAACGCCGCTGTCATCGTCTACGACATAACACAAGTACGCTTTTCCTTACCTTATAGTTGAACACGCTAACGATACCCCTTAAGCCACCTGAAGTCCGCTTCAACTCCTAATCGACCAGGACCTCCGCTAACTCTGCTCTCAGACATCCTTCGAAAAGGCCAAATCATGGGTCCGCGAGCTGCAACGTCAAGCTGACCCGTCCATCGTCATCATGCTCGTCGGCAACAAGCTCGATATGGAATCATCCCGTCGGACGCCTCGGGAGATGGGCGAGCGGTTCGCGCAGGAAGAGGGATTGTTGTTTACGGAAGCTAGCGCGAAGAATGGAGACGGAGTACAGGACCTGTTCATGGAGATTGGTAAATCCCTCAGCTCATTCTTTTTCACTGCAACTGCTAATCTCGTGTCGTTCAGCAAGGAAATTACCGCTTGCACCTCCCCCGCAACGAGCTTCAACAGCTGCAGGCGGAAAGGGGCTCAAAGTGTCAGGAGAGCCTGAAGAGGTCAGGTCGGCATGTAATTGCTGAGCGTCGGTGAGATAGAGTCCCTAATACCTTTAGTACATCTTACTGTAGTTGTGATCCTAATGACATACATACGATGCACGTCCCATCCGCGACACTGTTCCGACGTCCGACGGACCGTTCTGCTGGAATCGGCCCTTCTGACGTCTGTCTCGATCGGTGATGTCGTTCTTTCATCCTTTCTCTACTATACGATGCAAACCTGTCCCCAAATGTCCTGATACTTTCTCTTCATTCGCTTCCCCCACTAACAGGCTGACCAAGCGATCACAATGGCATCGTCAGAAAAGAGCTCTTGGCTCGGCCCTGTCATTCGCCTCGAATGTGAACCCAACAACTACCCATGTTTGATTGTTTCACCCTCAGGAGGCCAAGTTTGCTCACGAGAACAGGGGGAAAGGTCGGTACCGATTCTCTAGCAGCGGTTCTTTCCCAGAACGCAGCAGGCGACTCCTTCAAGCTCGACCGTTCCGAACCTTACGCCGAGGTCCGCTCCTTCATCTCGTACCGGGGAATAACAGCTGATGGGAACAGCTGTGGATGGGTACACACCCGAAGAACCCTGGAAAGATTTACGGACGGGAGAAACACCCTGAGCTGCTAGGCGACGCGATCAAGTTCTCACCTCCTTTTCCCTCGTACAAGAAGGATGCATCAGGTGGAGAAGGGCATGTACCCTTTCTGTTCAAGATTCTAATATGCAAACAAGGTGCGCACACAATCACTGCTATCAACCTTCATCGACGTTCTTGGTGCTTTGGGCTGATGTAGAGCAGCTCTTCCTCTGCAGATTCATCCCGACAAGAAGCTAGCGGAGAAGTTACACCAGCAAAACCCCGATAAACCCGAGATCGCGGTCTGTCTCGGTCCCCGTTTCCTCCGATGTGCAGGGTTCAAGCCACTCTCCACAATCCGGGAGCTCCTACTTTCGACTCTACCGACTCAGTGAAAGCTTTCATCTCAACTCCTCCATCTCCTGAAGCCAAGGGTGAAGAGGTTGACCTAGGGGAAGAGCCGGAGAGGTACTACTTGAGAGAATGTTGGGAGGAGTTTACCGCTATGGAGGGTGAACAGGTTGAGAGTGTGGTCAAGGCTTTTACGAGGAGGGTGGAGAAAGAGGGGAAAGAGGCTTTCTCGGGTATGGGAGGGGAGTTGCAGGATGGGGAGAAGGGGAATCTCGTTGAGGGCGTGTAGGAGTTTGGAGGAGTATTATCCGGGTGATGGATCGACTTTAGTTCCTTGTGAGCGGAGCGAGCGTGGTGGACGCGGGACAGAGCTGATTTGGACTAGGCTGTTCATGAATCTCGTTGAGCTGAAGAAGGGGGAAGGGATGTATGTTGGAGCTGATGGCCCACATGCTTGGCTCACAGGAGGTACGTCCTTCCTCCAACACAGTAAGCATCAGACTTCTTTCGCTCACGCCCACGCCCGCAGAGATCGTCGAGCTCATGGCGGCATCCGATAACTTTTTGAACGCCGGGTTCACCCCTTGACAAAGATTCCAAAGCCGTCTCTGCACCTCAAAACACCGGAAGAACTCATCCTCCGACATCAACCTTTCTCAAAAGGTACAACCGTAGTGTACTCTACACCATTCGAGGAGTTCTCAATACTCCTTGTCACCGGTGCTGAGGCGTTGGCACCGCTCAGTGGACCTGGGAGTCCCCATCGTCACTGAAGCTAAGGGGACGACATTGTGCGATCGGAATGAGAGGGAGACGAAGGATGAGGCAAAGAGGGGGAGTGTGTATTTTGTTGGGGCTGTGACTGAATTGGGGATCAAAGGTGAGGGTGAGGTTTGGATGGCTTTCTATGATGGTGATAAGGGGAGTGGCGAGGAGGTGGGCAAGCAGTAGCGGGAGAAAGACGCATTGGAAGAGATGTATGCAGTATAGCATAGCGGTTTATGATCATAAAGCGTTATATCTCATGTCACGTCGAGCCTCTATCTACTGACTACGCCTGTTCCACCGAATTTTCCTCTTCTCCCGATTCAACAAGCGTCTCATCGCTCTTCCTCCCTTTCTTCCCCTCCAAAGCAATCTTGACCACCTCCATAGCCTTCTTTTCCTCTACACGGCGTACCCTATCAGCACGGGCATTTTCCGCAATATGTAACCCACTGACCAGCAACAGCATTAACGATAGTCGCCCTACATCCTTTCCCAACCCCCTCCACCTCCCCCATTTTCTTTTCCAGCGAACCAACGAAAACTTCGATTGAAGCTTGAACCTCTTTATCGAGAGTCACTAGCTGTTGGTACATGGCGGAGAGGAGATCGTCCTGCTTGGAGAGTTGAGTGAGCATGTTTTCGTAGATCTCGTTGCTGCTCTCATCAACTCGCTCCTGATTGATGAATCGAAGGGGAGACGATACGGACATCTCTTTCTTGTGTGTGACGTTTAGGGCGTGGGTGTATCGCTCCAACTGGAGAAAGTCAGCTCGACCCATACCCTGTCGTCTGCAATTGGCAGGTACAGGAGATGTGAGACGATGAGCTTCACGATACTCTCAGCGTCCTTCTTCTCTGCGGTCAGGGCGTTCCGAGCGAGCTGACGATGCTTGTTGATGATCTGCTCTATATCGTTCGGTCAGTCGTTCAAACATCACCTAACGCCATGCATAGCGGATCATCAATGCCCGGCTCGACAGGGACGTTTTCGGCAGTTATGAAGGAGGTAAGGAGAAGGATAATTAAGCTTACTCCGAGCCTCGGCGATGGCGAGGGCGATGTCCTCATCACTGATTTCCTCGGATCAGCTCGATACCACTGTTCATCGAGGAGCGAGAGATTAAAGAGATCCGTTGGAGGAATAACTGCTCACTCTGCTTGAGAAGAATTGTCGTTGTCGTTGCTCTCCTGTCTCGCCGCTTTGCCGGTTTTGGAGGCCATTTTGCTTGATCGATGCCCTCGGTCGATGTCAAGTAGCTGAGTCTAGGGATATGCTAACGAATACGTGGGATGAGATCTGAGAAAGACCAGGGAAGAAAGCGAAAGGAGGAGGTCAGATTGAGACGGACCCTGATCAATGATGAGGTCTGTGCTTCCCGATGGCCCGTGCGCTCGCGGATATGAAGATCAGTCCACCCCATCCGAAACTTTCACGAAATCAAGTAGATCCTGCATACACCAAAAGATCCCTATTATCAAGGTATCTACGAGTCTCGTTCCCTATTCCCTCTTCCTTTTGGCCCCAACAGCAGCGATAGCCGCCTGGGAACCTGCGCCGAGGACGATCGCTTTCAGAAGCTTGTTTTCGTTTTCTAGGGATGATTTGTCTGCGCTCAACTGGGCGACTTGCGCTTCTAATTCTTCTACGAGCGGTTGTCAGATACAAGCAGTAAACAACAGATCAGGACGTACTCGCTCGCTGTTCGAGGACCTGTTCCCGCTCCTTCTTCTTCGCTCTGAACCGCGCAGATGCCTCAGTATTCCTACGTCGCTTACTGCGAACAACGTCAGGATAACCTTAACCAAGGTCACGCTCCACTTACTCCTCTTCGATCTCCACCATCCCCGCACCCATCTGCTTCAACTTCTTCGCCCCCGATATCCTTCCATCTTCACTAGGTGACTCTCCCCAAGTGACCGTCGACGAAGACAGCGGCATGATGTCCATCGTATTGATCCCCGTCGTCCTCGGTCTCGGAGCGGTAGAACTCGAGGCAGTTGCGTTATAAGGCAGAGGGACAGATAGAGCTGCTTCGTGAGCGAACTGAGCGATAAAGGATTTCAGATCGGCCGGTGCGGAAGGTGTCGGTGGTGGGACTTCCTCCTTAGTCTGGAGTTCGGAAGGTTGAGTACCAAAGTTGTTGAAAAGGTCGTCGGTGTTGAGGTAATTCCATACGGCGTCTTCGTATTCTTTGTTCAGGCCGCCCGAAGGTGGGGAAGGGGATACATTGTTCAGCGTCTGAAGGTGTGCAGGGAGGTCGGGAAACATTCTGGGTGGGATTTACGGAGGGGAAGGGTCCTCGATGGGATAGGAAGTAGGTGAATCCGGGTGGCTCGTGCGAAGGAGTCCTATCGATCAAAGGAAGGTGATCGGAGTTGTAACAAGAACGACGTCGTTTCAAGAGGAGTAGCGAGGGAGATATAAGTGTTGAGTAGACTGGGTTTGGACACCTTCTTGCGATACCGCTGTAACTGGATGACGGGACTACAGTAAGGATCGATGGAACCCGATTTGATCCTTAGTGATGGCGCAAGAAAACACAATAGGAGCTTCGGTAGGAACGGAGTGATGCGCGCTGCAGAAACGTGGGAAGCCAAGCAGGGGTAGTTCCTCCTCCCTTCGGATATCGAAGGTGATGCCAGTGGTCCGCTTTTTGATCAGTAGAAAGTGTCGCGGGTTACTCGAGGTTGGGGGATGCTGATATGAATATGTAGCGGAGAACGAGACAGGGCCAGGTGAGCAAGCCAAACGATGATACCGCAGGAAAAAAAAAGCTATGCCCCGATATGCTTTGATCGCCAAGTCGCCGGCTGTGAAGAAATGCTACTTCGGGAAAGGACATAAGTGGAGGTTCGTTTTGGGCTTGATCAGCAGCAGATTGATGACCCCGATCAGTATTCACCGCCCGATTCGGGCTTAAGATATCTCCGAAGATGATATTCAGGCCAATTGAAGGTCCTTGTCACTGCCACATGGCTCATTGCGATTGGATTCAATTGCTTCTACACTTCCGTGGATCGTCAACGCATCTCAACCTTGCTCATACCTCCTCATCCGGTGATTGAAGGTCTAAGACAACATGGTGAGTGTTCCTTTCCGTTATTCAGCAGGAGATGCGTAGTTTCGGCTAGCTTGGACTGGGTACGACCTTTGGGAGACCCTCACGCTTGGGACATGGTTCGTGTACTAAGGATGATGCTGGACGTCACGGGGACGGCTTGTCAAGCAGACAAAGAGATGGGAGTGAATCCGATGGACGTTTGGAAGGGACTCAGCTACCGGATAACTAGTTGAGTGAAGCAAGTGGTCGGCAAGGAGGCCGCGGCATCGTGTTACTGCCACTCCACCCACAACAATCATTTCGTCTTGCTCCGATGTTTTCCTTTTATTACCCGGCCTGAACTGCTTCATGTCTGTGTTAGTCAGCCGAGCTGACGGTACTCCTCAGGCGCAACAACCATCCACCTTCAAGCGGTTCGTCGAGGTTGGCCGAGTCGTTCTCGTAAACGAAGGTCCATCTGCCGGAAACCTCGCCGTCATCGCCGAGATCATCGACCACAACCGGGTACGTCCTCCGTCGAATTACATGTTGCTACAACTGAGTGACCTAATGATTCCCTCAGGCGCTGATCGACGGTCCAACCACTTCCGTTCCCCGCCAATCCTTCCCTTACCGCCATCTTATCCTTACCCCTTACACACTTGCGAAGCTACCACGAGGCGCAGGATCCGGCGCGATCAAGAAGGCCGTTGAAAAAGCCGGAGTCATGGAGAAGTGGGAGCAGAGTGGGTGGGCGAAGAAGCTCGCAGCGAGGCAGGTTCGAAAGGTTAGTCTTAGCCCGCATATTCACCCACAAAATAGGTCGCTAATGACGCCTTTCCTCAAGAACGCATCCGACTTCGACCGCTTTCAGCTGCAACTGGCCAAAAACACACGCCGAGATCTCGTCCGGAAGGCATACGTGAAGGAGAAGAAGGCAATGGCCTGAGTGGGTCGGAAAGACATTTCTAGGGTTGGAATGATCGAGTAGAGTGAGGGCGTTATGGCATTGACTTCAAATCCCAATGGCAACCGGTCATGCTGGTGACCTTCAAGTGACGAAAAAACATCATTGCGCTTCGAGTGGGACAGGCCTCCACAGCTAATAGTCAAATCAAAGTATCCAGAAATCTTGCCGAACTTGAAGATTTCGTCCTGCTCCACCTTTAGCGACGCAAGTTACAGTCCTCTCATGGACTGGCACTCTGTGATGACCAGCCTCACAATCGCAGCTGATGGGGCAGCTGATCAGCACTAGGACTGCAATTGTCCCGCAATCAACCTCAACCTGGCATCCACCTCGAGGTCTTGACAACAGTCGGTAATTAGCCGCTGCACAAATCCTTAATGTTACGTTTCCTGTAGCAGTATTGACGGGTCATCATCAAGCGCGACCTACTTGCAGAGAGATGAATTCGCACAGCAACTTATTAGTACGTCATATTTAAATGACGAGTATCTCGCTGTATTCTGAGCACTCTCCTTTCATCACCCGCGCTTACGCCCGATGAATACAGGTATAAATTGGGGGAACGAATTGGATAGTCTGGGTATCACTATCGTTCGCCACCCATTTGCTCAACAGCCCAACAATCAACGCATCGTCGTATTGAACACCCCCGAACCTGCCACTCTCACGACCGTACACTTACCAAGACGATGATCAAAAGCGTCAACTTGCCAGACAGGTCGAAAGCCGGTGAGCAGTACACGTCTGTATGCTATTGGTCCGACAACCGATGCTTGAATTCCTCTTCAATCACCAACAAGCAACAACCTGGTCTTCTCGGTTGAGCTTCTTAGTCAGAAGATCTCCCTAAACAATGATTTGAATGGTGATGTACGAAGGGATGCAGGATCCTACTGAAATCATTCAGAGTGAGGATCTTTTGGCCTTCGAGCGCACAGCGTCTAGGCGAATCGAGGTAGCAGCAAGGACGAGGAAGGTGGCACGTCCAGAGCTCGGTACAGTGCGTGAGTAGAAAGTGGATGATCACCATCTATTTTATTGGTCACAAACCGAGACAAGCTTGAGAGGTGACGGCCAAATACCACGCGATGGGACACTGTTGTTTCCGAGAATGTCCAGTGGCCCCAGCTCAAGTGCGTAGGAAGCCTGGCTACTATCCAGCGTCGTTCAGGGTCGGCAGCCATGATGACAAATAACTTACAGGAGTTCAGGGAGGCTGTCGAGAGAGGCGAAAAGTTGTTTGGATGAGCTCGAGTGAGGTATCGGGCATTCGGAGCCTGATGTGGAGATGGGATGCATCTTACAACTAGACAGCAGGTTCAAGCTGGATGATCGGGGCCCCTGAAGAGTGGCCCACCAAACTGCTCGTCGACCTAAAGGCTCCTAAGATCTTATCAATCACTCATCCTTGGCCATGTCCGTCCTCTGTCAAGGTCTGATGTCCCGCCAGCGAGTCATACTTCCGCGGATGATCTCATCGCGATCAAAAGGATAAGGACTTCTGCATCCCAAGGTGCATTGATATTGAGAAACGAAGAGCGGCTCCAGGTTCGCTTGAGTGGCTTCAAGGGTTGAACGTCTGGGACAAGGAACCGGACTCCTTCGTCGAATCTTTCCCCGGGGCTGATTGACTGGATTATAGATAGGGTTCTTTTGAGGTCTTTGACCGAGACATACTTGAACTACTAGTAGTCGCGTCTTAGCCAATACGATTCTACTCCCATTGATATCAAGAATGTTGACTGAATGCGTGACTTTGCTCGTTGAGCCGATCTGCATGACGTGATCTATCAGATTGTCCCTCGATGCGACTCTCTTTCAGACTCAACGATCCTTTGGGGATGACGTCAGGATCATGTGGGAAGCAGTTCTCCCTAGATCCGGCGAAGTGTCCAGATGCTAAAAGCGATGATTCATCGCCGAAGGCAGACTGAATCCACTCATCATAGCCATCATGGTTCATGTATGACGCTCAAGTTGCGTATGAGCTTCTGCCTGGGAAGGGAAGATAGCACTCGGTGCGTCTTGCGAGACGGCTTGAGAAGATGCGTACGGACCTCTCGCCGACAATTTTGTGTATGACGCGTAGATCAATGATGATGCGTGGCCTTTGAGATAGAATGTGCATGAAGCAAATCGAATCGTCAAGATCATACGAGCCAACATTTCCTCTCATCAAGGTCTTGTATTAAAGATGTTACTCACTTCCTTTCATGCATTCAAGAACTACGTCACTGGCTAGAGGGTTTAAAACGAGTATGCCCAGAACGAAGATCGATCAAGCAGCTACCACTTTGCGTATCACCCGCACACATCACACCAGAGCAAGATGCCCAGCTATGACCACAACAACAACACTTCCGCTTCCACGGCGTACTACTCCGATGTTTCCTATGGGAAGCAGAGTGGCAACACGTACCGATCCGAATCAGGATCCCACTAAGGTTTGATATGTACGTAGGCTGATGAAGACAGGCCGCCCAGCCCCTGATCCGCGTGAGCAGCGCCCCGCGAACGGTGCCTATACTCACCCCACAAGGACCAGCTCCGGTGAGCCCTCTTTGATCGATAGAAGCACAGATCGAAGTGCTAACATGCTTCCGATAGGCAAACTCTTTTTCCCGGTCTGGAGCCTTTCGCCCTTTTCAGGCAACTCCGTGAACTCGTCCGGCCGGCAAAACCCTCGCGATCATCCAAGTACGACAAGCTACGGCCAGCAAGGCAGCAACGGCCAACCGCGAAGTGGCTACGGCCAGTCAGGTGGCTACGGTCAACCACCGGGCTATAGCCACGGGACGTCCAGCCGCGGTCATACAGGCAGCTCTGGAGGACATCAGTCTGACGTTTAGGGGTGAGGGGAGGTGGGGGGAAAGGAAAGGGGTTTGAGCGGAGCAGTGAGGATGCAGTTCAATAGGTTGATTGATGGAATCGGAGCATCTTGTAAGATTTGTAAATGAGCGATGCAAATCATAACGAGAGTATAAGCCCCGGGAGCCCTCGCTTCGATTTGAGCACCCACTTGACTGGGATCAGCGTCGATTCGTAACCAGAGCTCGCTCAGTATAAGAAGAGCTGCCAAGACGAGTAGTATTGTAACCATATGTCCTACAGTCAGGGGGTTGATTCCCGCCTTGTCAGCTCTGATGGCTTGACGGCTTCTGGACAGCAAGGTCGATCTTCTCTTGCGAGATACTGAGCGAGGAAAGATGCCGGAGTTGTAGACAATGTCGCATGAAAGCCGCAATATCGATGTCCTCATCTAGGTATCTCCTTCTATTCTCGTTCGGCATCGACGATTCGGAGCATATCTGTGGCATCCATCATTAGGGATTTTCGCCAGCCTCGGTTCCAAGTCACAGAGCTCTATATCTCCTCCCCCGCTGCTCCTCTTCATCGTACTTGTCGATGTCCTACATGTATCATCGCAGGTCTGCCCAGCTCTTCCCTTTCGGAGGTCTCGAACTTCCCGAAAGCTTCAGCCGATGCTTCTTTCATGTCCGGAACACTCACATGAAGGTAGGATCCACCGTCACCGAACCATCCTCGGAAGGTACAAGAGCATTTGTAACTTCGACCGCCGGTCCTCTACCGCACCTTCCCCATCGAATAAGGTTCTTCCTAAAGACATCGGATGGAACTCACTGCCGAAATACACGTTCGAGGGGCCAACATCTCACTTGTCCAGTCTCGTACGAACACTCGAACTGCGTGATCGAAAACAGCGCACAGTCATCCTTGCAGGTTTTCGCCAAGGTCGACATGATTTCAACTGGTTGAAGCTGAGCGTGTTTCTGCGACCTTGGAGTGCGTAACAAAGAGGTGATTGTGATCGGATTTGCTCCCGTCAGTTCAGGGTTTATCCCCCGCCTTATTTCCCCTAATGTCGAGGGGTGCCTGTTTGAACATCCATCGCTATTGTTTTTCTTCTACCTTTGTATCATTCCTCCCCTCCGCCTGCGCCGCCAACAATTGAAACGGCAATACGTGTTTCGAGTGTTCCAGAGCTTGTGCACGGATCTTCAGACTTCCCGGATTGACATTGGGAGTCGGACCATTGCCTTTCTTTCTTACCTAGAATCATCCCGGACCGAAAACCCTCTCATTATCCAATACCTCATCTCATCGAACGAGAGAGATCAAAGCTTTTGGCCCCATTTCGCTGTTTATCCCGTCAAAAGATGACTGTACCGACTTCGTGCCCCTTGCCCTACCTTTTTGGACCTCGCACAGACCGTGCCTCCACCACAAAACCCCATCCTTTGGACCAACGCTGATCTTCTTATTGTGCCGGACAAAAGCGTTTCGCACTGATCTTCATTATTGCTTCGATCGCCCGTTTGAGCTACTGTGCGGATGGTGTGCACAAGACGCGAGGTGGAAGCGAGGTCTAGATATGATGCTCCCACTTTCTCCTTTACCTGTATTCCACACCCATCCACTTAACCTCGCGTAGCATATCCTATCCATATCATCCAACTTACACTTCGCTCTTACCCCAACGTAAACCCCTGCAAGTGACCCCGCAAACTCTGGAAACGTACCGTCTCGGAAGTTTACCTTTCGCGACGAGGTGAGTCTCTACCTCACCCCAACCAGCCCCACCTCAGACATCGCTAACCGTTTCAGATGCCCTCCTCAAGCCACCATCCCCGTCTCCCAACCTCCCCACCTGCACCACATCGTCGCGCACCAAACTCACCCACCTACTCACCTCGGCGCTCCCGTCCTCGCCACATCCGCATGCACCCACCAGAACGTAACGGCCTCTTCACCCTCTGCGAAGCCGACGAATCGGATTCCGAATCGGTATTCTCATTCAACCTCCCTTCAGCCACTGCATCCAGTGACATCCTCCCTCTCGAGCTTGACGTCCCGTGTGATGTGGATGAAGAGGAGATGATGAGCAATGGAGGACATCGATTGTCTTGGTCTTCTACGAGTGAAGGGGATCTAGCGACACCTAATCTCGAGGAAGAAGACCCGTTCTCGCTGGAGTATACTTGGCAGGATATGCCCGCGGAAGGGCGATGTGAGCTGCCTGTTCACGCTTCTCGCTATCCATGTCGACCACCGCCTCTCGAGTTGAGGTATCACCATCCTTTCAGCGCCGCCGCGCTCACCGAAGCATTAACTCCTCGACTGAAGACAACCCGTCAACCCTCCCTTCTCCCTGCTCTCCCTATCATCCCGCCAACATCCCCAACGACACCTCGATCCCGCCCTTCAGACGATGTCAACCTCGTGTCAGCCCTTGAAGACCTCATCTCCTCATGTGGCGAGCGCTATCCCGGAGAAGTCACCGCGCTATCCTTCCCACTCCCTCCAGCCAGATCACCAGAGCTTCGTACCCCTACAACCCCTTCTCCGAGACCTCGGACTCTCTACCCTCCACCTCCACCATGTCAAGCGAAGAAGGAGGACTCTTGGCCGTTGTCACGAGGTGATCATTCGTTCTTGAACAGCTTGAGTAGGGGAGGAAGCGATTCGCCGGCATCTAGTTCGGGGAGTAACGGGTCGAGGCGGAGTTTGCCGGAGAGGAAGGGTCTGCCGGTGGGGTGGATGGGTTTTGGGGCCGAAGCGTTGTGAGCGAGACAAACGCGACGCGCAGCCGGACGATTGAAAGGGTGTTGGGTCAGGTTGTATTGATTGTTTTGATTGTTTTGATTGTTTTGATGTAATGCCTTTTCGAGAACTAGAGGAGAACTTGACGGGTCATGAATCACGACGCTTATGTACGACTTCGACATCTTTATGCTAATGCATGATTTGCGTTGCGCTGTACTACTTTGTCCACTCTGACCAAATTCGCTAAAGTGTAGCGATTCGCCTGCCTCGTATCACTGAAGCCTTTGCCCAATTACGCCTTGAACTCATATCCCCCTTGTCGGTTCTTACATTCCATCGAGAATTGACTGAACACCTCCCCTTCCAATCCGGGATAAGTCAACTTCGCCTCGAAACTCTGTCCATCACCAATCGGTCCGACTCCCTTCGGTGTCCCAGTGAGCAGTAAGTCTCCTTCCTATCATATCATCATCAGCGCTAGCAAAGCTAGCCCTTGGAACAGGAAACCCACCTCTAGTCGCATGATACCGGAAACGAAGCTTATCAAACTGGGTATTTCAAAAATCATATCCGCCGTCGTACCGGATTGTTTGACGGTCCCATCGATCCGAAACTCCAGCCCGACTTTCGTGTCATCCGCAATCTGGGATTTGGGTATGAAGGGACTAGACCCATCCATCATCAACCTTTACCTCGTGTTTTTCCGACGGAGCGAGGGGGAAAAAGGGGTAGAAAGGTTCGGACTCACCCTATAGGACAGAACGTATCATATCCTTTCGCAGTGGACCAAGGTAATCCTTTCGCTTTCACTGCGTCTTGTACGTTCCTAGCTGTCATATCCACAGCCAATGCTATGCTTTTTCCTCAGCTTCGTCTTCCCAAACCCGCGTAAACGCGGGAAAGCAGAACAATTCACCGTATCCAGCTATGTAGCCGTCCGCCTCGGATTTAGGGATATCTCGTCCGTTCTTCCCAATCACTACTCCGAGCTCCACTGCGCACCTCTGTCAGCATTGAGCTCACACTAGTGAAAAGGGATGGTCAGAGCTCACCCTCGTGGTGAACGATCGTACCTCGAGGTATCTCGACGTGTCCTTCGCCTGGGGAGATGTAGGAGGTCGTCGGTTTCAGGAAGAAGAATGGCTCTAGACGCAACTGGTCAGGAAGGGTCAAGCAGGACGAAACGAATAGCTTGTCCAGTCATGCACGTACCCTTCGGAACAGCGTTGCCGAGCTCTTTGGCGTGGTCGACATAGTTCCGACCTATGGCTACTATCTGCAGGAAGAAGATTCAGTCTAGGTATCATCCACCAGAGGTGCAGAGTTATGTGAGACTGACTTTTCGACCTGTTCTCAGGAAGTTTGACATTTTTCGTACCTCTCTACCAGACCGTAGCGGGTTCAAGATGATCGGTCCAGCAAAAGGGCTACAGAAGACTTCTATGAAGCGAGACCTTGGAAAAGCTAATCATACCGGCGGCGACCTGCAGAATAACGTGTCTTGACATTGTCATCTTCCTCTGTCACCATTTCATATCATTCCATTTACCATCAGCCATAGTTAAAGAATTGGTATTCAGAAAGCATGTCATTCGGTAGACCAGGCGGGTTCGGTGACGCCTTCAAGGTCTCACCACCTCAACGAGGCTCCTTTCCCCTCGATCATGATGGTTAGTCCGTCCGACATTCTCCGACATCCTGGCAAAGCTACCAGAAGCTGTTATAGGCAGGCTGGGGGTGCTGACACTCTGATTCTTAGGTGACTGCAAGGACGCGATGATGGCGCATCTGAAATGTTTGAAAGCAAACAAATCGGATAATGGGAAGTGTAGGTTGGAAGCGAGGCGATATCTGGAGTGTAGGATGGACAAGTAGGTCGTCAAAGCGTTCATGCCGCTCGCTGACTCAGTAGCAACCTGATGGTCCGGGATAACATGGCGAACCTCGGCCTGGGAGATGTAGGAGAAGCGTCGGTAATCCCCATAATACAAACGACACCCTCTGCATCCCAATCACCCCATCCTCCTCCAGCCGATTCCCCAATGCAGCGGATATGACCTTTTTCCGCACTACAAGCCAAACCTCCACCAACTCCCTTTCTCCTCACCTTCCTCAACATCCCTCCTCCTCTCCTCAATCTTCCGCCTGACCTTCTCCCAATCCTTCTCCAGCGCTCTCAGATTCCACATCACCTCGTTCTGATTCGTATCCTCAGACAAGTAGAATTGGATCTTCTTGCTAGCCCATCCTAACGCGTCATCCTCGTCAACGTCATCAAGGGTCTTCTTCAGTTCCCCTTCGACTTTCTCCGCGTCCTGCCTCAAGGTGGAAAGACGGGTTCGACGGCCACGGATCGCATCGATGATGTTTTGCGTGGCCTTGAAGACGCTCTCCTCGAGGATCTCACCTCGTAAGCGACTTATGGTAATGCCGGGACCCACCTTCATCTCCTTCGCCTTCTGAGCCAATTGCCGTTCGCGCTGCCGAAGCTCAAGCACAATCGCGCACGTCTCAACGTCAATCGCGATGTGTTCTCTGCGGAAAGTCAGAAGAATTAGCAGTCGAAATGACACATACGCCGAAGATACCCGCACATCCTTATACGCGGCTCGGTCTTGTAGCGAGTGTCTATCGTCGTCAGCAGCGATCATGCACAGACGACTCACCGCCGCTGCAGCATCGGTGCAGCGATTTCGTGCCGCCCCTTCCCCGTTCCATGCGGCGTTACCACTTCCCACTCCATCCCATTCTCCTCGACAATCACATCCGCCCCATCGCTCGCTGTCCTCAATATGGCTGTCGCTCTACATCTTTCCCTCAACGCCACAGCTCGTTCATGCGCAGGTCGTGGCATGAGGGATGGCCGGAAAGCCTCTTCAGACATACTTCGAACATCGACACTTATAGGCCTGCTCATCCGTGACGCTGTATCGGATTCATTCGAAGGCCTCGTGATCACCGATGGGCGTTTGCTCGCTCGAGAAGTGGCGGAGAGGAACGACATGCGCGCTGCAGGGTTGCCGAAGTGGGGTTCTAGCTGGCGGTGCGAGGTGCTCGGACTCGGTGAGACTGGGAATTAGCGATGCACAGTTTATACAGACTTACTGGACATCGGATCGAGTTCCTCATCAACTTCTTCCACGTCTCTATCACATCTCAGCATGATGCAGGTCATGCGGACTCACGGCTCGATGACTGTTGGGACCGTGTTCTGCTTCCGACTGATGAGGCTATTCCTCAAGCTGCTCGGACCAGGTCCTCCAGTATCAGAATCTGACGTCTCGTAGTTTGGCCCTCGGCGGCTGGCTTTAGCGAATATTTACACGTTTGACTTACGAGACCAAGCCAAATCCTTTGAGCGCTTGACCAGTCCTTGCAGTGACCCGCTCAAATGCTCCTTTCGCTCCAACGCTATCCTCCGCATCCTGATTCGTAAAGTCTCCCGAAGCCGCCCTCTGCCTTAGTAACCCCTTGTCCGGCCTCCTTCCATGCTCCGCCACATTCCCACTCCATAAGTCCGCCACCCTTCTCGCACCCATCACATCCCAGTCCTTCTCCCTCGACTTGAGCACACCCTTGGTATACGCCTCAAGATCGGTGGTGACGACATCAGGCGGAGCCACGGTCCCAAAGTTCCCATCAGCGATGATCATCCCAACGCCAATATCGCTTTCTGCGTCATCAGGTCGGTGTCGAAGATGGTGCTCGCGCTTCCGAAGTGATGCATCCTCAGGTGTCGACCCTTTCAGATTTGCGGATATACTGCTCGTCGCCTGCGCTACGCCGGAAAAGAAGATACGATGGACTTTCAGCGCATCTGTCGGAGAGCGGGTTCGCTCGTTGAGGTAATGACCATTGAGCCAGCGGACGCTTGATACGTCGAGGTAGACCGCTTTGTGTGGACCGCGACCGGCAGTGAGCTGAAGGTTTCGTCAGTACCTACCTACTAGTGTCGTCCCGCTCACCTGGTATTGTTGCCATGCATGGAGGAATCGACGAATGCTGATGAAAGGGTCTTTTGGTAGCTGACATCAGCTTGATCTCCTATTTTACGTCACCTTCTCCACCCCTAACGCTGCAAGCTGATACCGGACACTGGTAACCGAGCTCAGCAGGGCTGCCATTGTCTTCGGATCGATACATCCCCCCGACGTTTCTTTCTGCGTGAATGCCTTCAGCCTTGACAGTTTACACTGTTGAGCGTACCTCCAGCCGCATCGACTCCTCATGCTCCATCCCCATAGCTCGCCTCCACTGCGCTATTCCCGCCTTCGTCTCATCGCAGAACAGCCCATCAACCTCAAGATCATCTCTCTCAGTCCCGAACATCCCCCAAATCGCGAGGCCTGCCTGAACCAGTTTGGTCGTCTGCACCACCATGAGGGTAAACGGATCATTATGCATCGGGTGCAAATTGTGCAGAGCGACAGGGCTAGCAGTTTTCAAGGGGGACGTCGTAGGAGAGTTCGTACGGGAGAGAGGTTGATTGGCAGTCGCAGGTGTTGGAAGTCGATAGAGCTCGTAGAACTTTCGACGAACGGCAGGACTATCGGTCAGCGAGTCACGCATGAGACAAGCTTACATCGGACTCTCCATGCCCATGATTGCTCGACCTCCACATCCCAGACGTCGAAGAGCGGTATTGAGGATCATATATGGTCTTGCCTTCCGCCAATCACCGCCAGGAATCGCGAAGCTATCATCAGCGTGGAAGGTATTGTTAGCTCACATGTCCTGCCCGAAGACGGATGGAGTAGTGACCAATAGTGTTCCATATTCGGTCTATGATAGTCAACTCGACCTGACGTCAAAGGAACGACAAATCCACCTTGCGCGGTTGGGAGCGGGTCTCGGATGCGAGGTATTGGGTGACGGTGGCCAGCTCGAGGTCACCGATACTCGCTGAGAGGCCTTTCTCCGGGACGAGGAGGTAGGCCGAGATCTACAGGTAATATCAGCATACAATGCTTCAGCATACAAAGCCTCTATAAGAGCTTAGCAGATTGTGTGACATACGTGCTCGGTCGGCTTGCCCGTCTGCGTGACGACCGTCTGAGACCAATGAGTCCGGGACAGAGCCCTGAGACATTAGCTACAGTCAGCGGCATTTCCTCAACCCACCATGTCCTGAGAGAGTAAAGCGAATATCCCGTCAACACGACCTCCTTCTCAACCTTCAACCTCCCTAATTTCGGCAACCATCTCTCCTCCAGCTCTTCACGGGACCGATCCGTCGGGATGAGTAGACCCTTGACTTGCTTCTCGACAAGCCTAGGACCGTCAACGGATGTCGTAGGCGAGGGAGAAGGAGAAGGTCGACGGGTTTGGGATGGAGGGGAGTTGAGTGAGACTGGCGAGAGTATTGATGTCATCTCGTCTGACCAGTTATAACGAGTATCATCCGTAGTCGCTGTACGAATCGATAAGCGGTCCTCTTATTGAGGAAGATAGAGGAATCATCACCATTTGTAACGTCAATTACATGGCCGGTTGCGCTTACGTTCCAAGGCCTGTCATGCAAATCTACAATGTTCCGACTTGTCTAGCAAAGCGACAATCCCTCATGACCTACATCTCGTCTCGAAGAGAATATCTTCGCTAAAGTGATGACCCATTCCCGCGACACGATGGTCATTTCCCGGACCTCGTCTAATGGGCTGCTCTTGACGTCGCTGATCAAGGTCAGAAATCCCATTTATCTCACAGCGCTAAAATCTAGCGAGTCAAGACGGTAGGGGTTATGAACTCAACTAACTCTTCTCGTGATATAACTCCACCACTTTCTCCTTGGAGCCGGGGCAGATCACCCAGTCGTCGGTTCGACCGAAGCCGAGACCCAAGCCTTTATCGCCCCATAAAAGGTGGATTCTTTTAAACATGTACAACCACCCTCCTTTCCCCAAGCATTCCTTTATCCCCCCTCCAAGCCGACTCACAACTCAGCGATCCAACCGGAGTTGCCACATTACCTTGGTAGAGTCACAAAAGCGATTGCAAGTCGATGACCATGGTGCTTCCGGCTAAAAGCTTCCACCGTCAATCTATGTGGAAGCTCGTCAACCCATCGAGTTCGTATTTGGTTCGGGCTTACTGCTCTACTGACTCCGTAAGCCGAACACCAGTCAAGAATTCTCCAGATCTTTATCGAAGGTTTCAAAACAGGTTCATCCGCTCGCTCCTGCCTATAGCGTCGACCTGACATCAAGATTAGACCGTTTCGTCCAGGCCCTCTGCGAAAGGGACGAGAACAGGATGATCCTCTCCTACCTGGCAAAGCTGGAACCCGCGTATATCGATACTAAGGAGTAAGTCTGGGTGGTTGAGATCGAGGGGACAATCGTTTCCGTTGCGATCTGGTCGGCTCCAAGTCGGACTTTATGGGATACTTTGAGGCTGTCCTTCTCAATAAACTCATCATGCACTGACCGAGTAGTGAGGAGAAGGCGGCCTGTCATGATCGATATGTGGCGAGTTTGTCGGAGGACTCAAGGAAGTGGCATGCTACAGCCGTATATCGTCCGATCCAAATTGAGGAGTTACTGATGGACGATTCAAGATGGCTCGAGCTGGAGAGAAGAAAAAGTCGATCACCCCCGGGATCATGGGGGATACATACTACCTTCACGCCTTGGTCAGACTACCCTCCGAACAAGGCAAGGGGCTAAGCAAGGCGTTACTAAACGATGTGGAGACCATCGCAAGGTATGAACGGAAGCAGATGGGCCTAGTGGCGATGTCTAGGGATAATGTGAGTTCATGCGCATGCTCCAAGCTGATCAAACTAGGTGGATCATGTGTAGGTCTAAACAGGTTTCAAGCTGTTGTGCGAGACAACAATCACCTACCTTGATGAAGCACACACTCGTACGTTGTGATGCTGAACGTTTGCCATTGGTATATGCATGCAGGATATTCCTCTCGAGTGGTGTTCCGGCCCCACGCGTCACGATCCTAGCTTCTCCGCCACGATCTCATAGATCAAGAACATACAAGCGGCGTTCGGTACGACCCGGAACATATGCGCTGTCAAACCACCGTACAGATTCGCCACACCTTCCTCGGCAATGATTAGTCGGAGTGTTTGAAGTAATCCGGTATACTTTATTCGCCCGTTGACGGCGGGTTGTCGTAATCGTGTTCGAATGACTTCGTGCGGGTAGGTGACGAGGGATGCGACGGCTTTCGCACCTCCAGACGCGCCGACTATACCGCCGATATAAGATAAAAGAGAACGACGGTCCTCGTCTGTGGTTGTCGGTCGAGCTATCCGTTTGAAGCGCTACCATTTGTCAGACAATTCTTTGTAACATTGTGATCCTTACTTCGTACAGAACCCATTGTATGACACCCTCAGAAACGCCGAGATAGCTCGCAGATAGACCACGATACAACCCTCGTATTCCGTCCTGTCTCAGTATGTCCATTGTCATTGTCACCGCTGGGCCAAGAGCTGAAGGTCGAGGAGCAGTCCCAGCGGAGGTAAGCGTGGCGGCTTGAGTCAGAGCGGCAGCGGAGTTGGCGATGGGACGTGGTAATGGGGAAATGGAAGGTTGTGGTGTGACGGATGATGGCCTCTTTCGAGCGGAGAGTTGAAGGCGGGTCTTGATGACTGCGCCAATCGTCAGCGAGTTCTACATATGATTCGTAAGCTCTCACCCCATATAGGATTGGTTCCGGTTGCCGTCATAATTCCTACCAACGATTTCGGTCAGCATAGTACTCTGGTGTCCTGGCGAAAGTTCCCGCTCACCAGCAACAACAGCAGCACTCAGATGTATCACAGGACTATCCTCCGCCATCTGTCCTTCCTTCTCTGTCGGTGCGTTCGGAAACGTTTTCGCAAGGTATGCCTTGGTGGTAGGGTAGAAGTAGAAGTTGATAGCTCTACGATTTGTTTGAGCGCAAGGTCGGTAGAGGCGAATTTTACAACTGATAAGTTCGAAGCTGAGCTAACCTACCTCGCTGGTATAATCCCGACTAATGACGGTCCCAGACCCTTGTACAGAGCTCGCCAGCCTTCTTCAGCCACTATCCGCCTAAGCTCGCGTCAGCCGGTTCTCACGGTTAGGGATATATTGATAAACCAATGCCAAAGAGATTATCGGCTGACCTCATTAAGTAGACCGTGTCCACGAACTGCCACAATCCACCCGCGCTCCGCCGAGGCAGTTGTTTCGCGGCTGATGTAGCGGTCGAGGAAGATGATATCTTTTGGCTCGGGCGAGGATCATCGGTATGTCGGAACATGTCGGATTGTAGTCTTGTCTGTACAGCTCGATGAATACGGAATCAAGGGGAATCAATCGACACACCTTGACAACATCAAACGGAGAGGTGACTATCGCACCCGTCATCCCGCCAAGACTAGGTTACGGAAAATATCAGCTCTTCCTGGCTCACGAGCTGAACCAGCTCCTCACCTTCCCGCAGCGGAATGCTTCCATCCCTGCAATGCCTTCTTCTTCTGTAGGGGTGATACTGTCGAGGGTGGAGTATTCGATTCGGGCGCCGGAGAGGGAGTACCCGAGGAGCTCGAAGAAGAACGCGTCGAAGATGATGACCAGGAACCGAGATAAGACGTCGACGATGTCGAGGCGGACGGGCTCGACATGTCGAAGTGGCTCGCGGCGAACTACCTATCGATAGTCGAAAATCCGCGACTGGAAGAGCCGGTGTGGGCCTACAGGTAGCTTTCTCCTGACATTCCGCTAGCTGAAATCATCTTGTTAGGAGGAGGGAGAGCAAGCGAGAATCGTATTTTACAGCTGTCCGGTGGAAATCGCAATCCTCGTCACGTGCGAGCCTGACGTGTGTCCTATAGTTTACGCTATCAACGTCATGGAAGCGAAGTGGAGGTGAACCTTTCCTCGACTCTTCTCCATCAAATTGTGCCAAATGACGGGTCGGTAGCCACAGCGAAGACGGGCATGTTCATCCTGGTCGCTGTCAAGGTAGTCGAGTATGGTTCTGCCAAGGTCTTACTGAAAAATTGGTCAGGATACGATACCCGTCGCTCCGAAAGCCTTCGGCATACCTCCTGCAATCACCATCCAGGATTCGCTGAATAGAAAGTCCGTCTCTCATTCCGTCGGATCAGGTACTCAAACCCCATGAGGCATAACTGATGACTGATTGCAGATATGCCAACAAGCTGATACCCGACAAGGGTCTGGCTTTATCAGCCTATGACATTCTGACTGCCGAGGATGGCAAGGTCACCTGGGGAAACGGGTTGATGTATTATAAAGGTAAGCCATCGCCGGATATGGGCTGCTATCGAACCAGATGTGATAACCATCCTGTAATTTCGCATGGCTAACGGCTGTCTCTCCAGTATCCTTCCGTTTGATGCTATTTGCACCCTTCGTCGGCGAAGTCATAGTAGGGAAAGTCTTATCAACGAGCCAGTACTACATTCGGGGTATGTGCCCGTCAAACTATAAATTGTTCGCGTTGACTGTCTTGATCAAGTATCCCTCGACTTCTTCCGTGACATTTACATCGTCCCATCCCTTCTCCCGCCGAACTCTGCCTAGTAAGCTTGGCCTAGTTTAGGCGCAACTGGATGGTCGAGCTGATTTTCGGGCAGCGATCCCGTTCAGAAACAATTCTTCTGGTACTCCGACGACGAAGATTCCGAGCGGATATTTACCAATGAAGAGCTGTTGGAGACAATCGACTCAGGTTTGTCACCGGCTCACCCCTATAATCTCTCAATTGATCGTCAACAGCCCGACTATACATCGATGAGGGCGAACCCATCCGATTCCGAGTCGATTCAGTCGAATGGCAGGATGTCCGACCGATACCGCCGGCTCAAGAGGAGCTGGTAAACGGGAATGTCAACGGAGATGGACGACATGAGGAGGTTGCGGAGAAAGATCCGTTCGCGAGGGCAGGGTATAAGATACTGGTCAGTAGCGTGCTGCAGAGGAGGCTGAGCTTACCCAAGTATAGGCGACTATTGCTGAGTCAGGACTTGGGATAGTGTCGTGGTGGAATGGAGCAGAAGAGGCGGACGGCGGGATGGAAGAATAATTTGCTGATCTGGGACTCTCAAACGGTAGGTGCAAGAATGCCTGGCTGTGCCTGTACTGACATACTCAAGTTCTTCAATTCGTTTAATACCCTGCATCTACTCCATCAGTCCGATCGATAAATGCAGCTTCGAGCACTTCGATGAAGCCAATTGTTTTAAAGTCGGGCTCAATAAGTCGATTAAATGGCCTGCATTCGACGCCTTGCTACTCGCTGGCGGTGCCAGCTCTGACATTTGAGCGATTCATCACGAGATCGGCGCTTCCAACTGGAAAGGGGCGGGGGATGTGCGCACTCATCGTTATTTCTTGATCGAGTTAAGCGGGGATATTCAACGACACAAAACGCGGTAGCCCAGAGGCAGTAGACCTGGATGAGATCACCTGCGCGACTGAGCGATTCAGGAGACATGCTATGGCGCGAGGCCAGCAATAAAGAGAGAGCTGTCGCGTTCTCCTTCATCGATCCTCGACATAGCTTAGATTTGTATCTCCGACCATCGTACATTTCCGTTTCCGACCGTCTATCCTCTCATCTCCTTCCCCGCGGCTTCCTCTCACCCTTGTCTCGCTGTATGGGGTTGACAGAGAGGTTGGACATTTGTGCCGACATCACAGTATCAGGCGAACATTCACGAGTCGAGCGGCTGGCATTGCGCGACCGCAGAGGGGTCGTGGAAGACGCCATTGATCGGGCCGTTGAGGCCCGAGAAGTGTTTCGAGTCCCGGTCCCAGCCGAGTTGGCCGCTTCTGCAGGCCTTGCACGCTCCAACATCTTCTCCAACGCGGGATTTGCAGTTCTTTGAGTGTTCTTCTGGATCCGTTCCTTGAACTCGTGGTGGTCGAGAAGAGGCTGAGTCTTGTGGGACAAAGCATCGAAGTCGTCCCACGAACCAGGGCATCTGCCTCTACAGCTTTTCTTGGATACGCTTGAGACGAGGCGGCCGGTTTGTGAGGGATCGATCATCAGAGCGACGTAGCTGGAGTTGAGCAAATTTTTGGCATCGTTCTGAAGTCGAAGTCTTGCTGTCTCCGGATTGGCGGACGTCATCTCCGCGAGTCCGCGAAGGTACCCGTTGCCTTTGAGTACTGCAAGGGTCTCCTTCACCGTGTCTTCTTCCGTAACCCCATCCTGCATTGGGATGAATTGCAAATCGACAAATTGGTTGCCTGGATGATCGGAACACCCGGTGATGACGGAGGAGAACATCACACCCTCGCTCGGAGCAGGCTTTCCACCGACAGTAGCAGGCCCAGTGTCACTGATCTTCTCTCGCCATCCAAGGTTCAGACCAGCTCCTTGACTTCTTTCCCAGGCTTGGCGGAGACTCATCTGGATTCGGTAGTAGTGGGAGGATATGGGGCTGGACCGAAGATACGCTACTCTATTTATCTTCTAGCTGAAGGTCTTCTCCGGAAGGCGAGACGTCATCTATTCGCCACTGAAAGGATAAGGGAATTAATGGCGAAACGTTTTCAAAAGTGCTTTTACTTCTTGACAGGTGATTATTTGGCCTTCTCCAGGTCAACTCGAGCGATGTCGTTGGTGGTTATTCTGCCTCGCAAGGTTTTTGATGGCACTCACTGGTGACGTAGGCTTCGAGACGATGGTGCGATAGGTGCGGGTCCGCACGCGAGGTCTTTTACCCTGAAAAATGCACCGTGCCAAACCAACTGCCTCGGTGACGAGAACACTTTGAGTGATATCAAGCCTTATATCGATTCGAAGCATGAAATAGATTAGTCGTATCGGTTCGAAGCACAAGATAGATTAGATGGCTCGTTTATCAGTCACTGTACGATCAGATGAGCTACAAGAAGCGTTTCGTCGCGTATGAAGGGAGGTCATTTGGCTTCTAAGGGAGGGAAAAGCTGCATCTGCCACAGCCAAACTCTCGCTGCCCGTCAGGGAGGAACCGCTGTACGGTGTGAGCGGTAATACCCGGATTCACGAGTGTCAGCATCAGGATACCCTACGTCACGCATCAATCTCTCGTGTACCCAATCTATCTATGAGCCTGGCAAGATTCTGTAAAACAAAAAGATGGGACCGTCAAGTACAGCGAGTGAGTCGGGGTGGGGAAACAAGAAGTGGAGATGGGAACTCTGGGGAAGAACAGCCAATAGGACCTGAGACTCAGCCGTTACTGGGCATTGATGCCGTCGGCCCCGCAGAACGCTTGACCGGAACGCCATCGCAAATGAGATGGAAACTGACGTCAGTATTCCGACCATTGTCCCTCTCGCTCTTCGCCAAGTACTTCTCCTGCAGAGCAGTATGCGCATCCACCTTGTATTCGATAGGAAGCTTCGCAAGCATGCCTTGTATTCTGGCGACCAGAGGAACGTTTTGATCGCCGCACTGATCGCGCGATTGGATGGCTGTGCTGATTTATCCATGATGTCTGAACAGCGGTAACACTTCATTTGGCGGGGTCACTGCTGCTCACGTCCACTAACACGTCAATGGACTTTCTCGGCGGAAGTGAAGGTGAAGCGGACGGAGCCTGTGTCGTACCGTGGGTGGGCATCTTGGAAGAGCTCGTCTTTACATGAGGAGCGCGCTGATGGTGAGTGACAAAATTGGGATGAGTGAATCGATGAAGATGCAGATTTCAACAACAGTTGGGGAAGGGCAGCCATAAATAAGCCAACTTGTCAGGCTCTCAAAAGCGAAAAGAGGTCTGAAAGGATGCTCAGCACGGTTGATGGCGTGATTGAGGCGATGAGGCGATGAGAATCCTTTCAGGGTAGCCTAATCTGACACGAGGTTGCTATCCTAGGGTAGGAGCGGGACGAAGTTACTTACATCCTCGTTGAGAGTCGCGTTAGCCTCAAGTCTATACAGTCTCGTGCCAGGTTTCTCCTGATTGAATCCGTACGCCATCTGTCGCTCCCCATTCCAAGACCTTCTTCTCGCCTACAATGTCGATAAGGTTTGGGAGTTCTAAGACGATCTCCGTGATGATCGTAGCGAAATCTGGCTGGCTCGGTGCAAAGCGGATGAAAGAAGGAAGAGATCCGTAAGCGATGGTTGCAGTATTGATGAGTCTGCGAAGAGGGGTCAGCAAGGGGGCGAGCCAAAGATATCGCTGACACATCGGAAGTGAGGCCTTTAATCGGACTATGATTCGTTCGGAACCGCTATGGCTAGCTTAGTCGACGCGAGAGGGACATCAAGCGTGACTTACATGCATCCGATATCCTCCTGTCGTCTGGGGCGATCCATCAGCCTATGACATGAGATCACTCAGGGTAGCACTCACTCCTATCCGATCTTCGGTCGACTATGCCTGAAGTCAGATCCGGAAAACCTTAGTCGAAATGAATCGCTTACATGCAGATCTTCATCGTGGGGCCACCAAGGTCCGCCCTTCTCCGCTAAGCCTTCCAAATCTCTCTCCTCCAGCATACCCAAATGACACCCTTTCAAAGGATGAGAGAAGATGTAGTCAACCTCGTCAGGATTCGGCTGAAGCGCCGTGATTAGTTCCGGATCCGAGACGAGGCAGACGACGGCTTGACAGTACTGTCAGCAGGACATTGTACCACTAGTGATTCGACCTACGGACCACGACAATATGATTCCGCATGTGCGCGTTGAGGGGTAGGATTGTCATGACGGGATCGAGGGTGGTGAGGTGATGTATCGATGGATGAGGTAGAAGTGGAAGGCCAACTTCTTCGAAAGCTTCGCGGCGCTGCGACAAGTCATTATGGGGTCGAATGACTCATGAGACCAGCTTACAGCTGTATTTATGACATCAACGTCTCCAGGGTCCATTCGTCCTCCTGGTAATGCCTACACCGGACGGGCATTTAGCGCCTGCAAAGATGCTGGATATCCTCGGGGTTTACTGTTTGTGAAGGGTGAGATCTGCGACGGTGAGAGACATTTCGTTTCTTCTTATAAGGAGCACGCCGACTCACCTCAAAGTCTTTGCACGCGTCGTGAGCAGGACGTGCAGTCGATCATCTCCCGGTTTCTCGAATAACGCCACAAGCACCGCCGCTTGTTTGACTAGACCGAAACTGAAATGAAGGGGAAATCAGTCATCCTGTATACCATCTGAAATGAAAAGAACTGACTCTGGTAGGGGCGGTGCTTCATACCTCAACAGGTTCTCAATACATCGCCTTGACTCAGCGGATAATCTCGCCAAGATGTCCGGGGTGATCTGTGACCCAGCGTCCACATGAGTCCCAGGTAAGGTATCAGTCATCGGAAGGTCGACGGTCACTCCTTGCGATGTAGCGGTCCAGGGGGGTATGTCGAAGGCGACCGTGAACGGCCGGCCCTTGCTGCCTTTCTCTGCCTCGAGCTTGTTCCGACCTCCCACAGATCTCGAAATAGCCTATGAAATCAAGATCCGAGGCCGATGATCTTCAGTGTAAAGTTCAACCGGCTCTGTGAGTAGTGTCTTTCCACACTCTACTCGGCACACCCCAGCCTACAAAGCGGAGTCCCACATTCGGGATCTCGCCAGCGGCATCGGAAAATCCAAACCACTTGACATTGATATGACCGCCTGTTTGTCGCACTCTAACAACCTCGTTGGAACAACATCACACGATGTCCGGAAAGCTACGTGTCGGCTGGCATCGCGAGCACTTCCTCTCCCCACTTTTAATTTGTTCCGAGCAGGATAAGGGAAGCAGTTTCGAGCTAGTGGAATGTCCAGGTGGAACTGGGGAGATGCAGGTCAAGTTGAAGAACGGGGAGATCGATGTTTGTATCGGTGTGTCAAGCTTCGTCTCACTCGTTGAAAGCAGACACTCTTGCTCTCTAGAAGGTGGTCGACGAGCTGACGTGGTGTAGCGTTAACGGATGCGCTGATCGCTGGACTGGCGAATGGGCAGACCTCATATAAGCTGGTTGGGCGGTACATCGCAAGTCCACTGAGATGGTATGCTCATATCGTTGTCCGCATACGATCACTGAGAGTAACTGTCCAACGTAGGGCAATCATCACAGGAAAGGAAAGCAAATACAACTCGATCGACGATCTAAAGGGGACGAGCTTTGGCATATCACGCTTAGGAAGGTGAATCCGCTTCGAAACTCTTCTTGCGACGCTCATTCCGATGCAGTGGATCTCAGGTCCGTCAAGTCGCAGCACGATCTATAGCATGTTGACCAAGCTACGACCAGGTGATGGCATCCGTACTTTCGATGCAACAAGGATGGACAGAATCCGAGCAACCCAAGTTCGAGGGTTGGTCCGCACCGGGTTTTGCGATTCGATGACTTTGGTTACTGATGTCGTACCAGTCAAGGGGCAATTCAAGCCTCTTCGAGATTCCGTCAACTCAGGAGAGAGTGAGTCCTCCAGAGCGAAAGGTGGATTTGCGTCTAACGATGTTTGCGTTAGCCTCGGTCTTCCTATGGGAATGGTTCACGACAAAACCCTACGTCGATTCCGGCGAAGTCCGGTTTATCGGTTCGGTATATAGTGAGTTCTCCTTCCCTACCTTCCCTTGACCATGATTGACCCATTTCCGCAGGTCCCTGGCCATGCTGGCATATCGCCGCTTCCCCTTCAGCTTCATCCGCCGCCATCAAATCCTTCCTCAACTCCCTCGAACCGCATGTCAATCATTTCAACTCTGCTTCAGCAAGAGAGAAAGAGGATGTAGATTTCGTGGTGAGGTACTTTGGCCATCAGAGAGAGGATGTGGTAGAGTGGTTGTCGACTGTGAGATGGGAAGATGGTCTGGCGATGGTCAAGCGGAGTGTGGTGGGGGAGACGCTGAGGTAGGTATCGGTCTTGATGCGCCTACGCCAGATCTTAACCTGGATTTAGCGTGTTGGAGAAGGCTGGCTTCGTGAAAGCGAAACCTGGAGAATGGGGAATGGAAACATTCGTCAACACGGAAGTCGCTCAGCTCGTCTGATGCATTGCATACTGTAGTCCCACACGGACCCTTGCCTTACCATTCGTCTGAGAATCCTGTCGGACGCGGATGATTTTTCGGCGGAAATAAAATCCCGATCGTCATTACATAACCGGTTTACATGTATGAGGGTGGAGGCGGATCGAGATCAATCGAAATATATGCGTTGTCCCGGTCCCGCCGTAACTTCTTTTTCGACACAGAAAGTATCCACAAAGCAGCTCTGATCACCATTTCACGCTTCGCCCCTTATATCCGTCGCGCCATGTCTGCTGTCGCTGCCAAGAGACCGGAATGGGTGGATATCCTGAACAAAGAGATTGAGCTTAACCCGAAGTTCACGGGTGGGTCGAAAAGTCCTTTCTAGTCTCTCGAACTACAGCTTAAACCTTCTCCTCAGCCTATGCACTGTCAACATTATCGCCGGAAGGAAAACCAAAAGTTCGATACATCATTCATCGAGGAAGTCAGTACTTCCCCTTCAAAAGGTTCAAAACCGATCGGGAACTAGAGCTGAGATGAAAACACCTCTTAGTAACCCCCGGAAACATCCTCCTCTCAACCACCGACACCCGTATGCAAAAACCCGTTCACCTCTCTCACGATCCGACACTCGAGATAGCTTGGTGGATAGACGATTCAGCCGTCCAATTCCGAATCACAGGGAAAGGTTACATGATCCCTTCACCTTCTTCATCCAACGGGAGCGATCTGATCGAGACGGCTGTTAAAGCGCTCGGTGAAGGAGGTGCGGGGGGAAGAGAAGGTAATCCAGAGTGGTGGGAAGGGAAGAGGAAAGAGTTGTGGGAAAAGGAGATGTCTGGGCATTTGAGGGGGAGTTTTGGGAGACCGAATCCGGGGAAGAAGTTGAGTGAGATCGAGGAGAAACCGGAGGATTGGATCTCACGTCTAGATGTCGAGTCGGTAGGTCGTCTTGCTTCGAGTATATGGGGATCGTGGATTTGGAGACCAGACTGATGATGATGGGGGTGAACAGGATGACCCGAAGATGAAGAAGGATATCGAGTTTGCTTTGAATAATTTCGCGTTGCTCGCGATCGACCCAACGAATGTGGAGTATTTGGAGTTGAAGCCGACACCGAATCATAGGACGCAGTGGAATAAGCAGCCGAACGGGGATTGGGAGAGGGTAGAGGTGGCGCCTTGAGCAGATCGGGTCGGAATAAATAGATCGCAACGCTCACTATAAACACATATGCAGCTTGTTCTGCGCTAATCCCAAAACTTGCTAGTAAACACTTGCCTGAGTCATCTTGGGCTGTCCCGTCAGATTGTACAGTCGTAAATCGTTTGAGCTTGCAGCGATCATACATTCCCTACCCGCTATGACTACAACCCCTTACCCCTTAGATCCGTATGATACACCCGAGATTAATCCTCATCATCACCCAGCTCAAACGCCTCACCCGCCACCATTCGCCCACGACCCACTTGAGGCCGCTGAACCTCCCCTCGAAGCAACGACGTCGCCGCTTCTTCGCCCGATCTCGCTGGAATCGGTATCTTCCCAACTTCCGGCATAGGGAAGATAAGACCCATCACTCGAGCTAATACGATCCAGCTTGCCAGCCAGGCGAGAGCCACAACGGAACTCGCTAGCCGGCAAAAGGTGTTTCGATCACCCACATCTATCAGGCCAGGCCGTGTATCGATCGAAGGGTTCGCACATGGTCGATTGACTGTAGGAGGGAAGAGAGTGTAGGCAATCGCGGCCACTGGTATTCAGCAAGATTAGCGGGCGTCATCTTGCTGAGAGTATGAGGCTTACGGGGCCATACAAGGAACAGGATGCATGCGAATCCTACTTCCAAAGCGCGACCTTTTCTGACATAATCCTCTGGGTCCGCAGCCCTCGATCTCCGCAAGCAGTAGTGCCGGAACAGACTGCTCGGCCGATCAGTCAAAAGTGGCAATCCAGGTTCAACTCACGAGATGAAGGCAAACGAGGAACTTAGGAACGCTGTGCCGAGCATGACGATACTTCCCGAGACTTTCGTTTCTGGTGAGCGGACAGCTACTGCTAAGGAAATGAAACACACGATATTTCCCGTTCTCGATCACCAAGACAGTCGCATTCGCCCTCCAAAGGGAGAGAGCTGTCGTGATAATAGCACCCATCGAGCATGAGCACAAAGAAGCGTAGTTCCATAACCGCCCTTCAGCGAATTTGTCTTTTCTGGGCGGTGGTAGCGAGTCTCCAGAGGGTGATTCGCCATCAGCGTATGGATTTGATGGCTGTGGATGGGCCGCCGGAGTGAGTGGTGTTGCTGGAGTCGCAGTACCGTACGTTTTCGTCGACGATGAAGGGGTCGCATCGAGTCGCGGAGAAGAAGGTGGTGAAGCTAGCGCGAGATCCCACATGATGAAGGCATCTGTCGATTCGGGATTTTTCGCCAGTCCATCGCGATCGAGAAGAGAAGGGGAGTGGGAAATGTAGTATGAAGGGGAGAGGGCGGTGGAAAGGATGACCAGGAGTAGTGCAAGGTCGGCCGTGGAGAGGAGGTGAAGAAGGAAGAGATCGAAGGTGAGGAGCGGGCACTTGGGAACTGTACTGTTGAAAGCGATGTCATTCGAGCATACTCCTCGCTTAAGGATGAATGCGGAGAACGCCATGGTTCCGGCTGATCGTGATCAGACGAAGCCAGGAATCGAAAAGGGAGCGTACATGTCCAGAGTACCCATAGCATGCTGATGAAGGTGAACTCGATCCGATCGATATATATCCGCCAAGGTATCGGAAGGAGTATTCGCGCGAAACGACTATGTTTATGAGACTCCGCTTTATTCGAAGCAATGGCTCACAATATGACGATACCTCCAAGTCCGACACTACCACCTATCAACTGTAGTCCCCGGATATCTCCTATGTACCCGCTGAACATCGTTGCACCTGCCAAGACCGTCAGCTCCGCAAATGACGCTCAGGCGAAGCCCACACCTCTGTTCAGAGGTGCCGCGCAACCGATCGCTACAGCCGACAACAATCCGACGACGACATGCAGAGCCCATCTCGACTGGCCAGTGGTGAAGAGCGCTCGCGACATGGCAAGCTTCCGCCTATTGAGGGGGATACTGCAACATGAGTTGTTGAAGTGGAGGATGTGCTAACGTGGTCAGAATACACGTGACCAGCGGAGATCGTGATGGGCGGTTCCCTTTGTCGTTAACGTCATTCACCTACTTTATTGACAAACCCCCTTTATTGACGTCTTCTCCTTCAATCTTGAAAATCCATGTACTCGGCCCAACATGCATAGATTCAAGGGCTGGTCATGAAGGGATTAGGTTCTAGAGCCATGAGAGCGTCCCTGACCAAGTCCTCACCAGTGGGGATGGGCTTCGAGCAACACAGGGTGGACGAACGACACGCTTGCCTTCAATTGGCTCGAGAAGGTTTTCCTCACATCAACCGTCCCCTCCACGCCCAATCAGCGCCGCCTACTCATCGTCGATGGGCACGGCAGCCATGTCAAGGCTCGCTTCATCGCCTGCTGCATCCAGAACAAGATTGACCTCATGGTTTTACCGGCCCATTCGTCCCATATCACCCAACCCCTCGATGTCGGGATTTTCGCCCCTCTGAAGGCCGCAATGGCTTGGCAGGCCGA
>JAABUH010000057.1_pt1 | contig 159942 bp, 208 predicted proteins | sample 5559121 | NCBI WGS metagenome assembly JAABUH01 (sample SAMN10711871, study PRJNA513364) | rock metagenome | isolation source: Antarctica rocks | place: Antarctica: Victoria Land, Battleship Promontory nord | collected 2015-12-28
AACCCGCGCCCACCCCTTCCCCCCCCCCCCCCCCCCAAAAAAAAGAAAATGGGAGCGTGACCTACTTCGCTTTAGTCCAAAAAGTATCACCGCTAGCCATGTCGAGTGCATTACCAAGGAAGGGGACCCAGCTCGCCATGAGAGGTGGTTTTGGGATCCCATTGTCCAGTTCTGAGGGACGCACGGAGAGGAAGATCCGGCGGAAGACGAGCAAGGAGAGAAGAAGGGTTGGTAGGAGAAAGACGGAGACAAGTAGCGACGGCATCTCGCTTGTTTTGATATTGAGTGGAAGAGCTTTAACGGCGATCAATGGATAAACGAGTCAAGCTGAGCCAGCAAATGAGGAGAGTACAAGCTGATCAGCAGGATAGGTAACTTATCTACATGGGCTTGATCCCATTGGCAAGTACGAGAGGCGGGAATTAACGGAGATTTCGTACTCGAGTAATGAAGGATTCCGCCCGGCACATCCCTTTTCCCATAAAATGAGATCTCCTTTATGCAGTAGCTTGATATTGGTGGTTGTGCGAAACTTCTTTTCCTGTGCATATAGTTCGCCTCCCAAGCGATCGCCTAGTTGACCGTCTTGTAGTACCCGTGCGGCCAGCTCCGACCGTACGGATTGAGTTTCCCAACTGCGAGGAAGGGATCAGCCGGGTCTCATCCCAGTATATCAAGTAGCGTTGGACGATTAGTGTGACCAAAAGACTCACCGAACCCGCCCAATTCCGGTTTAAGCGGCATCTACCAACCACATCCACATTAGCTTTCCAATTCAAATCCTACTGAAGACTGAAAACCACGAGCGAACTCACCGGCCCATACTTTGGCCAACCATAATTGAAACTCATCCCACCTTTCCCAGTGATCCCATATATCCCAGTCCCCCTACCTTCCTGCGCAGCGACGATAGCCGGTGGGAGACCCCATACAGGTGGTTGTGGGACTTCCCAGGGGACTTGTGCCCAGAATCCTGCGGAGTTACCGCCTGAAGCGAGGGCTAGGTGGGGGCCGTTGAAGTTCCCGTTGGGAATGAAGGATGCTCCTGGGTAGGTCGAGAGGTGAGGTGGGAGGATGAAAGCCATGGCGAGGGCGAGTGACGGCGAGGGCGAGTGACGGCGAGGGCGAGTGACGGCGAGGGCGAGTGACGGCGAGGGCGAGTGACAGCGAGTGGAGCGAGCGCGAGTTGTGCGATATGTGAGGCGTGTGAATTAGGTGAGGTACGTGAGGTGTACAGAGTTTTAGGTGTAAAAGGGCGATATCTCGGAATAAACAGCCGACATCTCTTTCAATGCTATTGATGTGAATGAGGACAAAGGAGAGCAAAAGGATGATTTCGATGGGCTGACGAGATGCTCATGTTTCCTAAGCTAGCTCACTCCTTCAAAGGACGGCTCGTCGACCGGTCACGTTCCGCATGAACAGCATTGCATTATGTCGTGAAATATTCCATCATCGAGATTCGTCCCTTGTCGTTACAGGCGGTTATAGCAGGTCGTTCACTCCAAATCTAGCTAATCCCTCAGTATCTCCGCTGACCATAAGCGTACCAATTCCTCTCTGGTCCTCCCATGAACGTCGGATTCCCCATCTGGTCGATCGGTTGATTCCCGTAGGCCACGCCAGACTGAACACCATAATGGTACGGATGCATTCCCTTCGCAAATATCAGCACCACCCGCTCAGGAGTTGAGGCTTACCGGACCGGCCTGCGCTTCGCCCATCGGAACACCATGACCGCCCATCGGCATACCTCCGCCCATCCCGCCCATCCCCATTCCAGGCATTCCCATTCCAGGCATTCCCATCCCGCCACCTCCCATTCCCATCCCCATGCCCGGCATCATACCTCCACCCATCATACCCTGGCCCATCATACCATTCTGCATCGGTCTCGGCATCCCCATCGCTCCGTAACCTGCTGCGGCCATCCCCATCCCCGCGCCAGCCATCATTCCTTGACCAGGCATCATCCCCTGGCCGGGCATCATCCCTTGGGGTCCCATCATTCCGCCTTGCATACCGCCATACTGTTGTTCTGCCAAGAAAATATCAACAACCGGCCACAGCAATAGGCAGGATAACACACGATTGTAGCCATTCCTGTACCTCCTTCGTCCGTCCTCCCCGTCAGAATCGTCATCGGCGTTGTATCCGGAGTATCGAGAACGAGGGCGAGAATGTGAATGGGCGTCGGTCAGGTAGTAGTGCTACACAAACGGTCAGGGACGTGGCGTTGATTCCGATGCTATCGTGGATGAGGGCTTACCCTATCGAAGAGGTGCTTCGCAGTCGCAGCGGCATACTCTGAAGCTTCCTCGATGACTGCCCTTGAGCTGCGAGGTGTGACTCGATCCCATAATGAGAAGACTGTGGCATGTTGTCAGCGTCCGCAATCACCAATGACAGCTTTCCCTAGCTTTTGAAGTGATGGAGAGGACGGACTCACGTTCCGCCACTGCTAGACCGACAAGTCTCTCCCGATTCTCCTGGGTCGGATACGAGTGGTATGCAGAGTGATGATCTCGATCCCAAATGCTGATGGTTGATTTAGCTCGAGCATACGGCAAGTAGCCCAACAACTCGCAGGAAAGCTTGGTAAGCTGCTGCGCCACCAAGGGTCTTGTTTCCAGCATCCTCTCCCTCGCCACGAAAAAAGACTCGTCGATGCGCTTCTCGGGCTGCTTCTTCGGAGAGATGACGAGCGGCGAAGAAGCCTGTGAGGGTCGACATCTGTGGCACATTAGACGAAAGGCTGATCTAGAAGCAAAAAGGAAGGGTATCCATGGAAGAAAACCGGAAAGCAGGCGGAGACTTGGACGAACGATGTTATCGAAGAAGGTCCGCTCGAGCCGTCCGCCAGAATACCTCGCATTCGCCTGCGGTTAAATGAGCAGATTAACGGGAATGGAGGAAGCAGGCCCAACCAGATCCCAGGCCCCCCATGTTGCATCAGGCGTATACCCAAGCGCAGGAAGCTGATAATCGTATCCCTTCATGACCTCGTCAGTCCGTTCTCATCCACGACATGTCGAGAAAGGGGAGACGCACGAGCTGCTTATATGCCTGTCCATATCCCATCCCACCCATTCCTTCCATACCGCCACCCATCTGACCCATACCCATCATCCCCGGCTGACCCATCATTCCTGGCTGCATTCCCATACCCATTTGACCCATCCCAGGCTGCATCCCCATTCCGCCCATCTGACCCATGCCCATACCACCCATACCACCCATACCGGGTTGCATCCCCATCCCGGGCATCATCCCTCCTTGCCCCATCATCATCCTCGGATCCATCCCAGTCTGTCCGGGTGGGGGAGCGTAATACCCCTGCATACTGGCTAGAGCGTGAAGCCGGAGTGTTTGGAGGTAGAGTAGGAAAGGAAGTGGAGAGGAAGCCGTGTTTGAGGTCGTCGTACCTATCTCTCGATAGTGTGAATATGAGTGGGATCAAGTTGGTTGATAAGGATGTTTGCGATTAGTGAGCCTAAAGGACCCCCTATGACGTTGCTGCTTCGCGGAGTTTCGGAGTTCGGGCTTCGCTTTTTTCCTCGAGCAGGGAAAGAGGATTGTGATGGGCAGGTACGATCAAGGGTCATCTCGAAGCTCGGGCAATAGGCAGTGCCACGCTCGGTTTTCAGGATTGTATACATCAGATAGCATGTCCGACTGGTAGATCAAAGTATCCTTCCACCTCCTCCTTCATCTCGTTCTTCGTCCTTGGCGGGGGAGGTTTGTCCGAATCTCTCCCTCTGCTACCTTTCACCAACACCTCCCGAGCGGATGCTGGAACTTCACTTCGTCGGAGTGGGCTTGATCGAGCTGGTGAGGAGGTAGGTCTTGGTGGAGATGGGCTCTTCCTCGGTCGTGGTGTCTTGCTCAGAGAAGATGACGGTGAGTGTGATGGAGGCGGATAATTTGGTGATGGAGTGGAGGCAGATCGCTGATGACCCGATGGAACTGCTGTCAAAGGAAAAGATATCGTTGACGCAGGCTGTAGCTCGTAACGCACCACCGGGCCGTAATGTTCCTTCCTGTGTGGTGCGGCGGAAACAGGATAAGGCTGGCCAATCGATGACCCCGTCTTTCCTTTAACCTTCCTTTCCTCTCTACCTCTGCTCGACGCCGGAGAAGGAGAAGGCTCGGGTATAGTCCCCGTCAATTGCCTCTTCAAGTCAGATAGGTACATCGCTGACCCCTCCGTCGACCCCGAGCCAGCTCCATCATTCCCCCAAAGTCCCTGCTGACTCTCGTTACGCCGTTGCTGGCGATTGGCACGACGAGTACGATGGTAGGCCCGACACTGCTCAAAGAGAGTTCGTGGGTGTTGGTACAAGGCGTAAAGGCAGAAGATGGTGACGAGGGAGAGGATGATGGAGAAGGTGATGTAAAACGGGACTACATGACCACGTCAGCTGATTGATCGAACACAGTCGGTATTGGGGAAGAAAGGGAGAGGAGGAGGGGAGGGGCCCTGTAGCCTGATTGTGGAGTGAGACCTACTCGGATGCTTCTCAAACCAATCCAAGCTCGAAGGCGAGGGCTCGCTGTCTGAAACATGAGCAGCTGGGTGGTAGTAGTCTCGAATGATCATGGAACACAGGAAAAAATGAGGGTTGCCCGGACGACGATCGCAAAGCAACAATCGAGAGCAGAAGGCGATGGTTGATGGTACGAATCAAAGCGGATCAGAAAATGGTGAAAAGTGAAGAGAACTCAGAATGCCTAATAGCGTCAAGAAGTCGAGTTGATATCGGTCCCGCAGCATCATGTCATCCTTTCGTAGAGTCGGGAAAAAAGGAGCGTTTAAAGCTACGCTTTTAGCCGAAAGGATGGTACATGAAACGATCGATCCAGACCGTGGAAGCAGTTTCCGCTGGGATCATCGGCTTATCAGCTTATCTGCTTCACTTCGACATGTCCGGTCTTCAGCTCAAGCAAAGAGTCCCGTCATCATTTTGTCTTCAGAATGTCGCCCCTACTCCTAAGCCATCACAAGTCCTTCCCGTTCTCGCGGATTCCGGAGCTCCCGCTCCCGTTCCCTACCTTCTCTCACTCGCCCGGCTCGTTCCCGATTATTCGTGGGTCCCGTCCTCGGCGGTCTTTCCCAGAACTTGACAAGCGCTGCTCGGGAGACAGTAACGATCGCATGCTGGGAGAAGTGAACGGCAGTTGATAGATTGCCTTCGACTAGCCGTGCCTGCGTTACTCCGTCAGCGCGATGCACCACGACACTTGACATAGGGGCTAGTGAGAAGGGGAGCTATGATTCACGAGTACAGGTTGAAGTAGCGCTACCTCGCTTCGAGGTGGAGCAGCATGGAAATGTCCGCCAGTCGAATTGACCTCTAGAGGTAGATGTGATCGGCTCTGTACGGCTAGCGACAAGGTGGAACCCATTGCGATACGGTGATATGAAGCATTCGGATGATGATGTCTCGTTCGATGCAGCGAAGCAGCCGTAAAGTCCCACTAAAATTGCAACCCGATCAGCCTGACTTTTACACGACGAAATGGTCGCCGCACCAATATGAGCTTCCCATCTTCCCCCACACTTCCGAATCGGTATCCTCCGCCCCGAGTCGGGTCGAACGCGATGCAGGTGACGAATGCTGAATGCCCTTCACACCGAGCGACAACTCGGGATTCGCGAGGGGAGAAAATGGTGATGAGATCGTCTTGTCCGCCTACGGCGACGAAGCGGGAGTCGGGGGACCATGCGACCTAATTACAGTCATCAGAAGCGGAATGAGTGCCTCATGCCGATGTACTCACGCAGTTGAGGGAACCGAAATAACCAGCGAAGGTATCTGTCAGTCTACGAAAGGTCAGGCAAGTCTCTTGCATCAAGCGTCGACCTACCGCTCTTCCTGCACATCGATCAGTCGTAGCATCCCGTCATCCGAGACTGTAGCAAGGATCCGTCCATCCGGCGAGTACGCGAATGCTGCACTTTCATCAGCTAGCTCCGCCTAGGAATGACATTTCGTATCGCTCACCAGTCAAGTTCTTCTGCCCAACTCTACAAGCCATAATAGGGTTCTTCCCCGCCCAAGGGCTCCTCTCCTCCTTCTTCCCCTTCTGAACCTCAGGAACCGAACTCCATTCCTCATTTTTCCACAACATCAACGAGTCTTCGTAGATCTTCCCATCACCGTCATCCGCGGTCCGGTTCATGCTAGGGGTGACTGGCACTTGTGTATCTCGTTGTGCTTCAAAGAAAGTCGTCCAAGGCATAGGCGATACCTGAACACTGGTAGCTACAGGGTCTTCGGCAAAGAGATTGAATTGCATGAGAGTTGCGTCGGCGAAGGACGCGACGAAGTTGGCTGGTTGGCGGGGATCGAATTGGATGGAGGTGACGATGTTGGAGTTGAGCAGGCCCTGCGTGATCGTATCAGCATGCGATCAAGAGATGAAGTGAGGGGAGCTTACGCCTTTGTTGATGCGGGTATAGCGTCCGAGGGTGAAGTCGAGCCATACCAGATCACCAGAAGCGAATCCGACCACTATGTCGAGTCGATCGGAGCTGGCAGTGAGATGCGAGACAGCATGGCAGGTAGGAACTACAGAAAATGTCACTCGAGCTAGCGGTTCCTGCGGTACCTTTTCAGCCTGAGGGATCCAGTGTAATAATCGGTAAGGTTCACCTTGATCTTCCCGCCTTCTTCACCCCATCCGAATGTGCGACCCAGATTCCAAAATCCCCATCTCACCAACTCCCCGCCGTTCTTACCTTTCTCAGCCAAGATCTTCGGTAAACTATCCAGCGCTTGCAACCGAGTCACAAAAGTCGAGTTTGAAGATCGTAAATTGTTCTTCGGTCGAGGCAATGCATTTGGAGCTGTCAATGTCTTCGAGAAAGGCATTCGTTTTGACGAGCTTGCTTGCGGTAAAGCGGAAAGCGGGACTTCGTGAGGGGTAGGCGGTAGAGGTTGCTCCGATGATGGTGGGGAGCTAGAATCGGACGAAACACTCGGCTCGTATCCCGGCAATTGAGGTTGGCCCATTGCAGCTCCAGGTGCTTCTCCTTTGCCTCCACCCATACCTAGGAGACTGCCGATACCTTTCTCTCCTGCTTTAGGTGGGAACCATACGTTCACCCAACTCATTCGGACCGGATGAGCAGGCTGAGTCTGTCCATTCACCACTGTACTCCCAAAACTCATGGCTGTCTGGCCTCCACCAGCTTGACCAGGTGGAGGATGAGCGACGATGAAACCACCTGCTCCGCCAATGAAGGATGCAGCTGGAGCTGAGGGGAGCCGAGTTTCGAAGGTGGGGAGTGGAGCGGCTGGAGTACCGATTGAAGGGAAGAGGGAAGGATTGAGGTGATATGCGCCTTCCGGAGCATGGATGGTCTCGGGGAGATCGGGGATGGGGACGATCGGTACGGCGGGGACTACGGGGCGGGGTGGAGGGAGTCGGGGAAGGAAAGCGGAGGGTGGGGGAATGTAGAGCTCCATTGCACGAAAAAGGCAGGGGCTTGTACGTAAGATTGCGTTTAGAAAGCCGCCAGTGCACTAGGAGCTTGGGCAGACGCTCTAGCTACAATCTGATGCTACCAGAGAAACAGTCGATCTGAACGAAGAATGGACCCACTTTGAGCTGTACTCCTACGGGTCTCCACAAGCATCTCGGGCCGTTCAGAGCGGAACTCACGTGACCGGCAGAAAAGGCTTAAAATCTAATCGGGATGGGCAGGCAGACCTGAGGCCTTTCTGCTTGTGATGGTACACGTCGATAAATTGCTACTGAGAGATTCAAAAAAGTGTGAGCTACACAGCTCAGATAGGGGCATGACAAAGTCTTCGTTCTGGAGGAATGACCTCTTAGAGTTGCGGCGATATTTAGTGAGGCACACGCTGAACAAGGTCCATTGCTCCTGTCAGTGTCTATCGCTGTGTTCAGTGCTTCGACCTTGACGTGGTCCGAGTGACGTCTGTGTTCACTTAGGAGAGAAGATGTAACCATTAAGGTGGTCCCAATCGTACGCAGAAGCGCTCAGACTGACAAACGCCAAGATAATAAACAATCAAGCGTAGTCTTATAGCTGTTCAAAATGCGCCGGCAGATCATCGTCACGTCAGGTAGACCGCGTAAACGAGGACATAGCCAATCCGTCCTGTGTGTGGTGTCTAATAAAAAGCGGAGTAACTACTTTGACCCTGAACGATGAATAACCCGCGCGCGACGCGTCCAGTCTTTGGAAGAAGGTTTCGTCTCGTTCTCGTCATTTCGCCAAACATCCCTACATTTGCCCTGCTTTGTTTACCTTGTTTCTGCTCTTGGGTATCGAACCTTCTCCATGCTTTGTCTCTGCTTGATCCTCGATTGACTATCTTGCTCTCGTCTTTTGTAAAACGTCTTCACTCACAATCAATCTGCTCCTCTGATCGATTCCCACGACATCAATGATCATCAAAGTCTCGACCCATCCGATTCATTTTCACCCCATTCCCCATTGATCAATCCCGATCTCATAAACTCAATACTCTTCGACTCATGCCCAGTCATCCCCATCCACCGGTCTTCCACCCCGACCACCCTCACAACCGTATCGCTTACTCCATACAAGCAAGCCCATTTGCCTCTGCTCACGCCAACATCCCAATACGCCGGACGGCGCAGGCGAAACTCGATGAGCCTACTATGAGCGACTCGGATATGTCGTCAGCTTCACAAAGTCCTCATGCTCAGGGTCTATGCTTTTGCGGGAGGGAGGTGGATGGTCTTGATGGTGGAATCTACTGCTCTGTTGGTGAGAGCAACGACACTTTTTCGCTTCGATATTGATCGAAACTGACTTACATCAGCCTGCGCACGATCGGATGCTTTCTCATCACTATGCTACAAGTCTGCCCCAGAACCATCATTCGCTCCACCCAGCTCTTTTCGCCAACCATCGATCGCCTCATCAGCGTCGTCTTCCTTGTCTCGCAATCCATCGACATCATCAACATGCACCACCGCCAGCTCAGCCTCCGACTTCACCGATGGAGAGTGGAATGCATCACATTACCGTCGACTAGCGCGAGCCGATCTCAGGCGAGAAGAGAGGAAGGAGGACCGGAAACGACGAAGAGCGGATGCGAGTACTGTCTCCACGTCTTCTTCGGCATCACGAAATGTACCGGACCTCATTGGAGGCGGTGGACATAGCCGGAACGCATCGGTCGCAAGTTCTGTAACATCCCTGTCCTCAGGCTGGAGCGGTGGCAATCTATCTCGGAACGCCAGTTCAGCAAGCTCGGTATCCGCATCCTCGAGTCGAAGAGGATATGGAGGTGGTGTCAGTGTCGATACGGTAATCATGGAGGATGACGACGAAGAATGGCTCGCAAATGACGAAACGCAACGATCATATCAGCCCATCCTACCAGGGAGAAAACAACATCGAAGGGGAGGAGGCGGTAGTCTGTCCGGAAAGAAGAAGAAGCAGCTCGATTCGTTCGGCATGGGGAAGGATATGCGGGATGTGCTGGAGGAGATCATCCAGATGGAAAAGGGGTTCCTGGTGGATGACGAGGATAGAGATGCGCCGCCTGGTTTGTTCACGGCGACTTTCGACCAGCCGCCCAGGACGCCTTCGCCGATGTCGCTCGATAAGCGAGCATTCGTCATCCCTCTCGCGCCCGGAGCCCCTGCGAGGGTCTACCGATCATCACTTTCACATCCTCATCCTGCACCAGCTTTGGTGCAGCAACGCCCACCGAGCTTGATTGGTCTCCACCAGTCTTCTCTTTCCGAATCGCATACAGCACTCTACCTCGCGACTGCATCACCGATGGAATCGTGTCGACGCAGTGCAAGCCCGAAGCTGCAAGCTAGAGAGAGTTTGACGTTCAGCCCCGAGGTGGCCGGGCCAGCGATCATGAACCCTCTACTCAGCTTGCCAGGACGCTTCGACTCGCCTGCGAACCTTACGCCCTCTCGAAGACGGCCCAATACATCTCCCACGGCGTATCATCCGGTTATGGACCATTGGCGCTTCCCGGCTGGTTCTGGATCGAGCGCTGATATGGCAACTCCGACACGTCCAGTACCTCCATCCCAAGCTTTGAAACGAAACGCATACGAGACGCCGGTCCGTCCGTCACTCAAGGTCAACACCGACACGACCGCCAAAATCGAGCCTCAACTGCTCTGGCCACCCCCTGCTCCGCCTCTTGCGCCAGCACTCTTCCCCGCGTCCCCTGCGACATCCACTCCCGACTTCCCGTCAATGACGCCGGCACAAGGTGTCCATGCACCGAACTCGGGAGTTCGGCTCGGTGTCTCGCTCGGTAGCATGAGCCCAGACGAAGGCATGGACGTGGACGATGAGGATGATGGTTCGACGGCGCATGGACACGCTCAGGGTGGGACCTACCTTCCGGTCTTCCTTGAAGCGGAGGGCTTCGCGGGCGCAAGGAGGTGGTAAAGAGAAATCTGAAGACTACGACACCCTTGACGGGTTACGACAAACACCGAGATCACTATTGAGTAGTGAGACGACAGAAACGGTGGAAACGACGGAGACGAAGTTCATGTGATTCTTGACGATCACCCCGGTAATATCATATCATTGCATCATACTGCATTCGGCGGATTCATGCATGTATTGGGTGCAGCTGCGACATCTCTCGAAGGTAGACTTTGTCGGACAAGCTCCGTCGAGCACCGTGAGTTCCCGAAGAGCCAGAACATCCAAAAGTGTTTAGTGCATTCAACATAATCCGTGGCCAGCTTATGAAGTCAACCTCTCCCGTTCCCTTTCCAACCTCTCCCTCTTCGCGCGGAGCATCATAACCTTCCTCCTCTGCGCCACACTTAACTCCTTCATCTCCAATCCAGTCAACCTACTCCCCTGCTCGTTCCCACTCTCACTCTTATCCCCGTCTTCCTCCCCTCCTCTAACAATCTCGACCTGACTATTCTCCTCCTCGTCCTCATCATCTCGGAAAGTCGGTTGAGGTAAAACAGGTAATCTAGCAGATTGAAGTATCCCAAGCCTTTCTTCCAGCCTCTTAAGCTTCCCTACTTCGCTCTGGATCAAGCCCTCGGCTTTCGAGATGAGTTGATCGATCTGCGGTGCTAGAGAAGTTGAGAGGGCGGATCTATGGGCTAGGATCGTTGGATGGGGTAAGACTACGTAATGCTAAGTCCAACCCGTCATGTTAGCTTTTACTTTATCCTTCCTCTAAGCACTATACAGGAGAAGAAAAGTGATGGTGGATTGTGGGGGGAGGCGTAACTTGGGAAGGAGAAAGAAGGATTTGCTGTGTGTGGGAGGAACGTACATGTTTATTTGAGAGGATCTTTGTGAGACGAGGTAAGTCTGATACACCGGGTTGTAAACGTGTCAATCCGGAGTTCAGGGCTGAGGAACATCGTTCGGTCGCTCGGATACATTCTTCGAGGTGGGTGAGGAAATCGAAGGATGTACCTGGGGGAGGTGCGAGTGGGTAGGTTGAGGTTCGGAAGGTCATGTTCAGTCGGATTTCGGGGAGGTATGTAGGCGAGATGAGATGAGGTTGAGTTTTGGCCGGGGTTGGACGCGTTTGACGCGGTGAGAAGAAGATGGTCACGTGATACCTGCAGTGCTGTAAGAGGTTGTCAGAACCGAACTTCTACATGCAAGACCTTGCGATACGAATCATCTCGACCAGGGAGGATACGAAAGCCTTTTACACTATTCTGCGAGCCAGGCCAGGAGAAAATCATAATATTACCGCAATCTACGGACAGTCACACGATCAGCTTCCAGTTGAATGATCTTCTACGTGTCGGAGCTGTGTGGGAACCCAATGTTCGCTGATGCGAATCACGATATAAAGGATCAAATAGTCGAACAAACCAATCATCCTTCGCTTTATCATAACCTCAGTTCTCGGACCTCGTCACCTTCCTAGCCTTATTCATATCCCTCCATTGACTGATCATCGCGCATTGCTCTCGGCAGGAATCCGAAACCCCTCAGAACCCCTCTCGAGCCTAGATTTCCACTTCGGGGTCAACGGTTGATTGGCACTCAACAAACCTTAGCTACTACCGCTGACAGTACATCCTCTTCAACATGGCGCTCATCCCTTCTGGCGCTCCTCGAGATCCCGGTACGTCGCTTTCATTGCCCTCGATGCGATGCTGATGGCTTCCTCAGCCATTATCATCGGCCCATTCAAGCCTGCGTAAGCAATTTACCTGCTTCATCTCAGTTTCAATAGTGTTTCTGACTGGATCTAATTCTGACTTTTCCCTAGGCGACCAGGCTACGGACCCGTCCTCTCCTACCTCCAAGCCGCCCAGCTCAATACACCGCTCAGGATCCACCCCTTACTCAACCTCAGGACATGGGATCCCAAACCATACGGGAAGTATCTGGGTTGGAATTGCATTGAGGTGGGTCTCTCTGTCTTTCAACTTCACAAGCATTGGCTGACGAAGGGTAGCACCCGATGTTCGCGGCGATTTGGGTGGATTACGATGGTGCGGCCATGTACGGCATATTATGAGAGGTACTGATTGCTGGTCTCTGACTCGCAGACACTGAGACTGTGAGCCTTTCTTAGGTCTAGGATCAAAAGGGTTCATCACTCATGTGCCCTTGATATAGGAATGTAAGGCAGTCAACCCGCAAAATCGCCCCGCAGATTCTGACGATACGAAGGGATCAAAGAACGTGGTCAACCGGCGACTTCACCAATAGTCGAAGAATTGAATCTGGGACACGTCGAGACGGGATGGAGTGTGAGGGTGAGAAACCGGATGGGGATTACATGGTGAGCGAGCTCCACTCTCTGAGCTGAGTGAGGTCGCTGATCAGCTTGAAGCGAGGATGTGCTGTTCGCAATGTATGTTGATCGGGATCCGGACTTAGGGTACTAACCGTATGATCAGATATGACTTCTTCGCTTCGCCTCGTCAGCCCCTCGTCACCTCGCTGGACCTGCCTGACGTTTTGTAGTATATGTTGATGAGCTTGGTGAAATGCGTTAGTGACCCAGATCTCAAAAGGGCGATAGTCGGGGACTTCGGCTGATGTCGTTCCTCGCTAGATCCGCGTGCTGTACGAATTAGTAAATCATCGCTGAGTACTGCATCATAGTCGACCTCGCTGACATCCCTTAGTGGAACAGCAATAGTTAGTGTACTTGTCCTCGGTAAGCCTATCTCACGATCATATAGCTTCGAGAAGCGGCGGATGGGATTTTTTGACCTGATGGAGGGTTATCGCAAATCGGATGCTCTGGTGAGCTGATTCGTCTTGGTATCGGCGACCATCATTTTGACGTGTCCGCTCAGCTCGGTCAGACGTACTTCGACGGCCTACACAACGATCCCGAGAGTGTGGAGCGTCTGAGGAACAAGTATAATTTCCATAGTTCCAACTTGATCTTGCTTCGACTAGGCAATTGCTGAGGGGTAGCTGATATGGGATTGGTGTGCATATTTATCTGTCGGCTAGTGTGCTGGAGTGAAGGTGCTCATTGGCTCATCCGCTGCTTCATAGCCTGTGTTATCATCTTGCAGCTGCTCTCGTGTATCTTCTTTATACCTTGAAAAGTGCTCTTCGTCTCGGAGGTAGAAATTCCGATGCGGGAATAATTACGGTCGATCGTCTTTTTCATTAGGCCTGTATGACGTGCTATCCCTTTTAGCTCCGGCACCTAAGCTTCCGCCTAACCCGATCCCTTTAACTCCCCCTCTATTCGTCGTCCACGCCGTCTTCAGACCAAAGCCTTACTCTTCGTACCACCTCGAAATTCGTTTCAGAATGAAGTTCAACGCCGTCGCTCTCCTCCCTCTCCTCGCTCTCTCCGCTCTCGCTGAGCCAGTCGGACCCACTCAAGCGCCGGCCAGACGAGTCCTAGGCATGGCGCCTCGTCAAGGTACGCTTTTGTAATCTCTCTACCTCTCTCTTGATAACTGCTGTTTCCTACGGCCATTTGCTGACTCTCGTCTTACATTGTTCCGTAGCCGCTTCCGAAGCTGGATCAATCGCCAACAGCGCTCTCGGTACAGGCGGCAGTGCAGGCGCATCCGTCACCTCCGCTGCGGGCGGTGCTATCAATTCAGCCTCGAGCGCTGTAGGTGGAGCGACGAGTGCGACGGGCAGTGCGGTGTCCGGAGCGTCAAGTGCAGCTTCTGCTGCGAGCGGTGCGTCGACTGCGGCTGGGTCAGCGACGAGCGGGGCGGCTTCGGCAGCGAGTAGCGGATCTAGTGCAGCTGTTGGAGCGGCTGGTGGACAGGCTAGTGGTGCGACGAGCTCGACGGCGGCGGCGTAAGTCTTATCTTTTTTGATCAAGAAAGGTTCAGAACTGATATTGGGTTAGGACTTCCGCGGCTGCTTCCAAGGCGGCTGGAGAGATGGTCGCTGGTATCTCTGGCGGTGTCGCTTGGACCGGAGTCGCCGGTGCTGTCGGGATCATCGTCGGTGCGGCGAGGGTGTTCATCTAAACTCCCAAGAATTCCATTAGTCGCGAGAAGACTTGGAAACGATTGAATGCAAATTTAGAGGGACAGAGAAAAGCGTCGTAGAGATGCCATGCGGTTTTGCGGAGAGGAAAATTATCCCAGCGTATGTATGCAGTGTTGAGGTTCATCACGATCACACGAGCGCAAGCCATGAGTCCTGATTAGCTCCGATTACTATCCCGGACGGACGGCGCTCGGCGAAGTAGCCGGGTCAACCGTAGTCGAGACGCCTCTTTTTACGTCTCCCCATGCTCCTCCACCTTTCGATGCGATAACCATTCAACGACTCGTCTCTCATGCCTCATCGTCATCATCACCGTCGAGCAGTCTCTTCAAGTCTGTAACCCTCCTTATTCCATGAGCAAGGATCCATAGCTTTGCTCTTCGCAGTCAAGCAGACTAGAGGACAAGATGTTCAAGCTATTCAAAGACCTCACCCGAGCTCCCGAACCACTTAATCGAGCTCCAACAAACGAATCATCCCAAGTAAACACCCTTCAACAGCCCTATACACCGCGACAGCGGAACAGATCTCCCACACCGGGTTTACCGACGACTTACGTCTCCTCGGAGACTGCGAATGGGAGAAGGGCTTCGGTTGCGAGACCTGTTGAGGCTGTGAAGGAGGAGGTAGAGACGGATGAGGATGCTTTGAAGGTTGTCGAGCTGCTTAAGCAGATTGAAGAAGCTGGGACAAGGGTGATGACCTATGTCGAGGTGAGCAGGTTCCCCATGTATCACTAGTCGTGCCAAGCAATATCAGACGCTATCGCAACTTCACTCAATCTCTGGACATGCTAGATCTCGCCGAGCTTTCCGGCGGCATAGAGGTTTCGAGATAACCCTTGCATCCATGCGAAATGGTCTAGCATGGGTTCCTCCTCAGCGGGAGACGTTAAGCGAGGAGGTTCAGGTCTTGGAAGTACAGAGGATGGAAGGTATACGACTGGCCCTTGAGGTACTCACATGGGGTATGGATGACAGAGAGGGAGCAGTGTTTTTCGCTGTGAGCAGTTCCAATCGTCAAAATTCAGATTTAGTTGAGAGAAGAATAGCGCAATGTCGGCTATATGGCTTTGCTACCCATACTGCGACGCCTAGCACCTGCGTCCACTTCACCAGCTTCATCCGAATCTTCCACTTCCACAATTCCCTCGGATCCCGTTGTTCCATCTCGTGTCCCTGACCCTCAGATCCTGGCTCATCTGCTTGCACACATCTTCAACAATAATTACACCATATTATCGCTCTTTCGGCCTGAATCGCTTACAGAGCAGGACGAGGATGAGCAATCAGGTCTGAACGATAAGCTGGGCGAGGTCATACTGCGCTGGGGAAGCGCTTTGCGCCTTCTTTGGGCGTATCTCTGGGGCTTTGACGAGCCAACAGCCAAGGGTAAGGCGAAGGCGAACCCACGACAAGAAGAAGCATGCGTATGCGGCCATTACGAAGCGAACACGCCCGACAGGGCAACGATGGTCAAAGTCACACTCCGGATTCTCCTCGCCGCGGCACAAGCATCCACCGCCAATCTCTTTCTCATCGATACCTATTTGCCCCACGTGAAGGCCTTCCTCATGACTCGGCTGTACGGTATCGAGCCAAAGCGGAAGTACGAGGTGACTTTTCCACCTAGGGAGGACTGGCATGTCAGAGATGACGGAGAAGAGGACTTCGAAGAGCAGAGCTGGAAAGAACCATCGCCATCTCTCCGAGCCGTTTACTTGGCTCTTCTCCGTCGGATGCTGGAAGCAGGCGTTACACAACGGCTTACATGGCGCCTCTTCAGCCTGGCCAAGACTCCGTCGAAGTGGGAATCTACGGTGCCCAAACCCAATGGGACGGCTTCTACAAACGAAACTGGGGTGGAGAGTCAGTCACCATCGCAACCAGATGCGGATGATACCCCTCGACCTAGCCGAAAACGTCCAAGACCGCCGCATCTCACCATACCTGCAACCCTCTCCCCTCATGATCTTGGTACTGAGCGACTCAATGCCGAGGTGCTGGACCTGGTCCGCCATACTATGAAAGTGCGGTGGCCTTCCGCCTTCGTCTTACGAGGCGGGTCAAGCGATGAGGAAGGGGGTCTGGAGCTCGCTGACCTGGGACGACCCTGGCCACCAGCCCTTAAAGGGTTCAACTTCTCTGTGCGCTGTATCGGTTTATATGGAGGAAAGCTCTGACGTCTCCCAGTGCTGGGTATACATCACCAAGCTCAACCGACCTATCACTCTCCTGCACCTCTCCCAAGCGACCAACGTCTTCCCTATCTTTCAGGTCCGGATCCTGGAGAACTCGCAAATTGGCCTCTTCACCTCAGTACACCGTCCCTCAGCATCCGCTCCATCGACACCGGCCGAGGACTTGCCTTTCGAGGAGATGGTCTGCGGTGCTCCCGACGCACTGGTACCGCATAATCAATGGGTACACTTCGCGGTTGGGTGTCGCAAGCCAAAGGGAGCGGATCATGCGGAGGCGAGAATCTTCATCAATGGTGCACGAGTGGCCGTTATGCGCGTGCGGTATCCTGTTCCGATCCCGCCGAGTACTCCTGTCACCGCCCCGCAGCTTTTGGCCAAGCCTACAATACCGCTCGAAGCCATTCGTGCTAGTGTAGGACGTATTTACCGGGCCCCGTCAGACGTTGGCAAGTCCAAGGCTTCAGACGAGTCTATGGGTCGAGGGGAGGATAACGAGTTGATGCTCGGTCGGATGCTCTTGCTTGAGGATGCTATACCTGAAGATGCTGTTTTGCTAATTCATCATCTCGTAAGTCTCAAAATGATCGACGCAATCCAGATTTCTCACCTCGAGCAGGGTCCACGGTACTACGGCAACTTGCAAGAGGCTCTCGGCAAGTTCTTGACATGTGAGTGGAATGGGCTGGGTCAAGCTGACAAGCAGATGAGGCAGCCACATCCATCAACATCCACCTCAATGCCGTAGCCCAAAGCGCAGCCGAGAAGAAGCTGTTCGCCGCTCCGGCAAGTTCTTTGCTAGGTCGCGCGATCCGAACAGGCCCAGCCATCACCGAGGAATCCATTCTTCTCTCCTACTGCGCCAAGGACGCCTTGCTGCATGATTGCTGCATCAATGCCGCTGTACCTCATCCTTTCAGAGCCAGGCAGTTACGGCATGGTACCGCTCGTTTAGTCGGTCGGATATACCCACATTCGTCCCGGACTCTGGACGAGTCGGTCGCTACGGTTGGGGGAGGAACAGTCGTACTGAAGATGGTTGACATGGCTGAGACACCGGAGGAACTGTTCAATACCCTTAGTATACTAAGAGACCTCCTCAAGGACAGCTGGCAAGCGAGTGAAGAGATGGAAAGAATACGTGAGATCCGCATCCCTAATCTAGTCAAGCAGCTAAGCCGGGAACAGGAGGCTTCGAGCTACTCGCTGCGATCCTCCGACCGAAGATGCCGAATATGATGGATGCGAATTGCACAAAGATCATCCTTTCGATGCTCGGAATCAACATGGACAAGCCGAGGTTTGTCAGTCACCAAGTCTTTGCCATTTGGCTGACCAGGATCTTAGTATCGCTACAGTGCATAATCCCGTCGCGTATCGCGCCCTCGGCCTCGAGTTCGAGCTGTGGGGCTTCGCTTCTCTTGGTGTCACCTCTCTCTACCTTCAGCATTTCGAAAGCCTTCTCTCCACGTCGAAGTATGCTCGATTCAACGTACTGCGGACCTTCCAGAAATCCTCGATTGTGAGGAAATTACTATATGCCCTTCGATCAGGATTCTTCGATCTTGCTGTGGTCCCGATGGTCGTCGGTATGTTCGAGGCATTCTCATAGTAAGGCGCCACTGATGTTAATCCCAGACACACTCCGTTTAGCCTTACTTGCTCGCTGGAGCGCTCAGGATAGCATTAAGCCAGTCTTCTCGTATCTTATTTCAGCGTTATGTCAAGGTAAGGCATAGGCTGTTTGGTCCAGCATCTGGCTAATCAATGTTACAAGGCACTCAGTCATTTTCCATTAAGCCTTCGGCCGAACCCCCACCCTCCCAAAACCCAGCTTCCCTTATTTTAGCCATGATGGCCGACCTTTCGAAACAGCCCGCACGTCTCGTCAAACTGCATAAGTCGCTCGCATTGCATCGCCTCCTCGTCATCTTCATCTCCAGCAATCAAGCATACTACGTCGTCATACCCTGCCTCCAGATTCTCGAATCCTGCCTCGTCATTCCCGGTCTCGACAACATCCAGAAATCCTTCGAAACGGAGGGAGGTTTCGCGCTCCTTGCCAGGACCCTCGGACCGATGTGGAGGAACGATGTCCAGGCGATGATATTCCGGATGATCGTCGGATCGAGCGGGGAAATCAACAATCTTCTATGCCCACCGCTGGTCTCATGCCTTTTGACAGCGCTTGACTCTCTTCTCCAAAGTGCAGGTGAAGGCGAAGAAGGAGGAAATCGTCCAACTCATGCTCGGACCCGTTCCGGAACCGTCACTATCTTCCGCTCGGTTGCGATGTCGCCAATAGTAAACAGTACGTGTCCGTGACCTAGGTCCAGCTGACCGATCATCCAGCTCCGAATCTGCCCGAAGATGACTCGAGGCTTGAAGACTTGTTGAAAGAGCTCACAGTTGTCTACCGAGCTTCCTCAGCTTTCCGCGGGACCGTCACAACTCGTCGAGTAGAAGACATGCTGCCCGCGATTGCAGACTACGCCGCTGTTTCCGGTTCATCGGCAAGATCCGCCAGCTTCAGGTCACAGCGCTTTATTGCTGGTCAATGGATGCAAGCTCTGATAGATCTCGGAAGGTTCACTTCGTCTCTGGTCACTCAGGTACGTCTTGACTCTACGAATATTGTCGGGTATGACCTAAGATAAGACAGATGAAGCTCATTGTCGAACAACTTGGCACATCATCATCATCCCCGAGAACGCCCACTGGATCCTTCGTCATGTCCCCAACCTCACCCCGATCTAGCATATCCAACTTCGGCTCGTCGTTCGCCGGCCGTTTCGGCACTTCAACATCCCCATCGTTACCTTCTTCCCCTAATATCCGCCGTCGACCATCCGAGACTGGCAGTTTCGGGCATACTCGGTCCAGATCTATCATGGAGAAACGGATACCTCTGAAGAGGGTTCTTACTGGCGAATCGGTACTGGAGGGAGGGAGAGACAAGAACAGCGCCTGGAGATTGATCATCATTCAGACGGTCAGTTTGAGACATAGGGGCACGCTAAGCAAGCCTTAGGATTTCCAAAGCCATTCCAAGATGACGCTCGAACGGTAAGGAACACCATATCGAACCATTGGCACCCGCTGATTCACCTCGGATCAGTAAAGAGCACTGGCAGCGACTCTCTGAAGCTGACTGGCCCAAGCACGCTGCTGGCTTACGAGCGGAGAACGGGTTGTGGCCGGCCTACGATGGGCCGGTCACATGGAGACTTGACGGAAGCCAGGGTCCGCTCCGTATGAGGTGAGACCGAATTGGCATTAATAACCAGGCGGGCAAAGCTGAGAAGATCATAGATCCAGAATGGAGCGGAGCCATGCTGTGCCAGAACAAGGCATGCTTCGGACTCGACACAAGCTACGAGACGCCATCCCTTCCGCGGACGAGCTATCTTCGGCTGTCTCCCGGATCAATGTCGCACCTTGGGAGGATCCTTTTGCTTTGGCGCTGGGACAAGCGGCGTCGATCGCGGAGGAAGGTAAGTAGCCACATGGAACTGCTGCGTTATAGCTCATTGTCATAGCCGAAGCTCCGCCTCTCGTCGGTCCGACCACAGCCACAGCTCAGCCATCTAGCCCCAGTGCGGAAAGCCGAGTCGACGATGAATCTTTCGTCGAGGTCGAGGAGAACAAGGATGACAAGATGCGGCGAATTGTCAAGACCATTCAAACGGGAGATGTGGTCGAGGAAGCGCACAATATAGTTCGCATCGTCGGAGTGGACGCTTGCCCCGGGCTACTCATCTTCGGGAGAAAGAACCTCTACCTAGTCGACGGATTGCTCCAAACCGCCGATGGCGAAGTGATCGATGCGAAAGATGCTCCGAAGGATGTTTTGACTATCCCTTCGGGTACTTTGGTGGGACTGGAAGGGAATGACCAGCTCAGTTATCGCTGGTGTGTTCAGTCAACGCCGCTTGTAGCAAGAGCATGTCTAAACCATTTTTTAGGTCATACAACGAGGTTGTGGAGAGCAATAAACGGGCTTTCCTCTTCCGAGACGTCGCGTAGGTGATCACGGTGGTACATGAATCCCGTGAATTGACATGACCGTAGTCTCGAACTATATTTCTCCGACAAGCGAAACTTTCTTATCGTCTTCAACAACAGGCGGGAACGTCAAGGCGTAGTACAAAGGTTGACATATAAGAACGACCAACGTGACGCGATCTCGAGGTCGATCATCGGCAATCTCGTTCTTGATACCGTCAATAAGGCAATGGAAAAGGCTGAGCAGCAGCTGGAGGCGATGACGAGGAAGTGGCAGGCTCGCGAGATCACCAACGTACGTACCTAGATCAGTAAGCCAGCTAAGCTGATCCGCGGAACAGTTCGCATACCTGCAACTGCTTAATCAGCACGCCAACAGGACGCCGAACGGTGAGGCTGCCCCGAGGACGTATACCTGAGAGAGGCTCATCTTGGCGCAGATGTGACACAATACCCTGTCTTCCCTTGGGTATTGGCGGACTACTCGTCTCAGAACCTCGATCTGGACCAAGCATCAACCTTCCGGGATCTTACTAAGCCGATGGGTGCTTTGACCGATGCTAGGCGGGAAGCAGCGGTAGAGAGGTACTCGGCGACAGAAGGTGTTGGGGAGAAGCCTTTGTAAGCACCTTCATCAAATCAGTATCTTTGGAGGTTGATTCAGCGCAATAGCCACTATGGAACACATTACAGCTCCTCGATGATCGTGTGCGGATTCATGATTCGATTGTCCCCGTTCACCGAGATCTTCCTCGCGCTTCAGGTATGTTGAGACGATCTGTATCATTGCTGACATGATCTCAGGGCGGTAACTTCGATCTCGCCGACCGACTATTTTCCAGTATTCCTCGAGCATGGGACTCTGCATCAGGCGACAACCGAGGCGATGTCCGAGAGCTGATACCGGAATTCTTCTACTCTCCAGCGTTCCTCGTCAACTTGGTACGTGCCACATCCTCCTCTGTATACCGTGGCTTGAAGGCTCTTCCGCTTCTAGAACCAGCACGACTTTGGTAGAAAGCAAGTCTCCGGAGACGCTGTAGATGACGTGGTCTTGCCTCCATGGGCTTTAGGCGACCCCCTCCTCTTCATTCATCGACATCGGGAAGCACTCGAATCCGATATAGTATCAAAATACTTGCCGTATTGGATCGATCTCACCTTTGGATATAAACAGCGGGATCCAGCGTCCTTCAACTGCTTCCATCCTCTATCGTACCGCGGCGCTGTCGACTTGGAGAGCATGGAAGATGAAGGCGAGAAGGCCGCATCTACCGCGATCATTCACAACTTCGGGCAGACGCCTTTGCAAATCTTCAAGACTCCTCATCCCCATCGACTTCTCAGCGGTAGATCTTCGCTACCAGTCGGTGTCCGCTTCGGCATTGCGGAGCAGTGGCAGCTGTTATTCCGAAGCATAATACCCATAACCGAGACGACAACCCCGATCGATGACATCGTCGAGCCGCCAGGCGTGGACGTGCGACCTTTCCCTCAGCAATGCCATCGCCTGACTATTCCGGGGACCGCCCTTTCCGTCCAGTTCGGTTTCACAGACGGCTCGATCCGAATATACTATCAGGAGGCGGCCCCGAGGGTGAGTCACGGGTAGCCTTATTTATGCAGTCCTACATATCGAGATGAGCTGACCTAGAATGTATAGCTTGTACACCTTGTCGAAGGCATCTCAGTCGCGCACGCCATATTCGCCTTACCCACCATGCTTGTGACCGTCTCCACCCAGGGCGTCTTGACGGCGTGGCGGATGACGATCAGAGGTCCGGGCTCCCGTCGTGGCGATGTCTCCCTGCAAAGGGAAGGCACCTTACGCGGACATACCCGGACTGTCACTTGTCTCGCATCAAGTCCAGCTTGGAGTCTTCTGGTCAGCGGGTCAGAGGTACATTGTCTGATACGAAGCTATCTATGGTTGACTAATACAAGCTTCACAGGACGGATCAGCGATGGTATGGGATATGAACCGGCTCAGATATACTCGAACACTGCAGACACCCAGGCTGGATCAACCGGTGAAGTTCTGTGCGGTCAACGACGCAGACGTGAGCCTATTCCGGCTATGCTGGATACAGTCTGACTGGTTTTCAGGGTCACATCGTCATCGCCACCAAACGTCACCTGTACTTATTCTCGCTTAATGGCCAACCGATCGCCTCGATTAGTGTCAACGGGGACGAACGGATACCCAGATTCAGCTTCGGCTCGTCCGACAAGTTGCCGAAACCCGAACCGGAGTTTACGGGTGGCATATCCTTCCTCAAGCGAGACTTCCTCAAGTTTGGCGTCCTTTTCGTGGTTGGTATCGGATCGGAGATCGCGCTGTACCGATGTATGCCTGGCGTGAAAATCTTCGAGGACGAGGAGGTACCGCCATGGAAGTTGGTCGAGCAAGGTAGACTGAGTCGTTCGGATGACCATGCTGGTGGAGACTGTACAATGGTCAAGTTCTGCGGGTATGTCTTGACATTATTAGCCTGTAGGGGGCTGACTGTCTTTCATTCAGCGACACACTTTACGCAGCCTTTAAACCCGCAGTCGGTAACCACAAACATGTTCTGTATCAATGGTCCCTACCAGAAGGCGGTGCTCGGCATGTCGCTGAGTCGATCTCTCACACCTGTATGGCCGAGCATTGTGGTCGTCATTTTGGTCTTCTAGGTGAGTGTGGTGTGTTGCAGATAGAGCCGTTATTAATGAGCGTATAGAGCCCAGGAGGCATTGTGGCGGATGCGGTGGTGTCTTTTGCGGGTAAGTTGGTCTCTTTAACGAACCGGTGCTTCGAGACTAAGAGATGACAGGACACATGCCGTATATGTGGAAAGCTTCTCCATGCGGTACTGCGACTCCTGCCGAACTCAGCTCGCGCAGGCGTTGGTTACAGGCGTCATAGCGAATCGTCGGGACTCGGCGATTTCTTCACCACGAAGAACTTCAGTCGCACCCAGCTCCAACGCCGGGTCAAGGAGAGGCTCGCTCGTACCTCAAATTGTCTCCGTGTCTGGTCCAGGATCTCGGAGAGGCTCGATTGCGGCCAGTCATAGTCCCTTGGCGAGTGTGGGCGGGAGTACACTTGGTGTGGCGACATCGAAGTGATGATGCATCGGCGTCTCCGCTCCAGCTTCACTGACCATCTTTTGAGAACGAACGGACATTCCGGTAGCTGACATCACATATGCCTCCGAGAAGACGATGGTGTAGAGGGAGCAGGCGAGATGTTGGGGCTGGACACTTGAGCGGGCACTGTGAACAGCTTCTTCCCGCCTTTCATCAGCTCCCATTCCGCCTCAAGAATAGCCCCAGGACTCCCTGCGTCCTTCCCCTCATTCGGAGTCTCCTTGCATACCGTAGACTTCTGTGTGTCATCAGGCCAGTTCTCAGCCTGTGGAAGGGACCGCACATTCGACGACACCTGCAGAACGTCCAGCAAGACCTGCTGTAAGATCCCATCCTCCTGACCCGATCGTTCGTTTCCTTCGTATTCAATGACTGTCGGTGTCAGACTGATTAAGCTAGGTCTGACGAGAGGTAACTGCTCCGTTCCCCAGAACGCAAGGATAGTCGGTCGCAGCTGCAGCCGATTCATCAGCCTGACCCATGAATTCCGTTCGATCGAGCTTACTCCACGTAAATGAGCGGCTACCACAAAACCTGCAAAGATCGCTTGTATACCCGATTCCCAGCGTTGTTTGCGAGCTTTATCTGATGACGGTACTGGTGGAGATGATATAGTCATTCCGGCGATATGGCAGGGCGGGTGAGGGTGAGAGCTCTCATGGTCAGTTTCCGTTCCCAACTGCGTTCCAGGCAGTACAAAGGAGGCGTCAAAGGACCAGCTTGTGTTTTGTGCCTTCCGCTTCTGTTTACCTTGTCCGGGGCGCTTTAGGTTGCATCGTTGGTGCCGATGATATAGAGAATGAAGAATAGGAGGAATATTTGTACATCGTCTTTCATAGCTGGTATATACATGTTGGTCATGATACATGTAATGCGGGTATATCCTCAAATTAAATCCATACGCACACCCGGCCGAAAATTCAAGCCAGGTAGTTGCTGATAGTCATCAGCTTGCATCCCTCCAATCGGCGACTTCACGCACTAAGTGTCTTTGGCGCCTTCAGCCCGTTCCAAGTACTCTTTGTCGATGAGAAGGTCAATCGCCTTCTTGACGTCCGGCACCTTTGGCGTGAATTTGGTCGAGATCGTGGCTGTCACCTCCTGGATCAAAGCTTGGTGCTTCATCGTCTGCACACCTGTGAGCACACGTCATGACTTTGAACACATCAACACACCTTCCGAGCCTTCATCAATCGCACGATGGTCGCTTGATAAACGAATTTTCGGTCCTCGTCAACGGCTTGAAGCACCTCTGTCGTTTCGGCCTTTTGCTCCGACCGGACTGTTCTGTTAAGATTCACACGGATCTGTACAGGTACTTCAGCACTGGGTCGAAGAAGTGCTCATACGAAACATACGGTCTTGGACTTGAAGTCTATGACCGCGGACCATCAGCCAAGCAGATGCAACGGACTGCCAAAAAAACTAACTCAGATTCAGGTCATATGTGTTGCCCTCCTGCAACAAGACCCTAGCCTTCACTAGCAAGCTCATCTGCGGCTTCAAGATATCGTCGGACAGCCGGGTACCAGCGAGGATGTCCTGGTATGTCTGAGTGTCGTTCTCGTTGAATTGGGTAAGGATGGCCATTTGGTAAGCACTGGCCATAAAGATGTATTTCTGCGGGAGGTATGTCGTGCGGAGCTCGGCTTTTGAAACGTGCCATAACCAGGTGAGCTTCCGACCACTAAGCGGAAGGGTCAGGTCAACTGAGCCGGAGAGTGTAAAGCCACCGACGAGTGTATTTCTCCATGATACCTGGAGAAGCGGTCATACGTCCCTTGGATCTCGCGAGGAACAGCGTAGTCAGTCTGAGCAGGGTTGAGGGGCCAGAAATTGGTGCCGAGGACCATCACGGTGAAGTCGACTGCGTCATATCAGCAGACAACAATATGTCAGGAAACCTACTTACGATCGCTTGATATGCTTTGCTGCCGTTCCCTCTCTTTGAACTTCTCGGTCAAATCTCTGCTCAAGTTCATGTCTACCAGCAGAGTCAGTCATCTTCGTAGATTGGAAGGCTGGCGCACCGGTGAACATTCTCGTAAGCTTGTTCGTATAGTCGAACCCAGACAACTCCTTGAGCTTCGTGATCATACTGCTTTCCGAGTCGTCTGATGCCGATGCCGAAGTGACCAGTCGTTGGGCGAGCTTCTTCTGGTAGAACTTCTGGAAGACGTCCTTATCGTCGATGAACTTGAAGATGACCATCTACATATCTTAGCTCGAAACGCCTTGGACAGCGATATCGACGTTACATACCGCTTGGTTGAGGGCCTTCTCCAGAGATTCCGCTTCTAAGTCCTTATTGCTTTTCCGCAGTAGCTGATCGCAATAGCTCGCGAGCAATTCAGGAGATTTTGTCGATGTGGTGCAGGCAGCATTGGAATTACAAAAGTCACGACATGCCTACGATCGTGTCAGCAAAGACTCAAATCGGTCCTGAGCCAGCTTACCCGATCAAGACTGGCGTTGAATCCTAGCTCCGCTCGGAAAGGTCCATTGACGACATCGCTGTACTTCGTATGGACTTCCAGCAGCGCTTCGACATAAGCCTTAGGATCCTTTCAAGCAAGTCAACACTACTCTGCTACCCATCTGTGCATACCAGTATCTCCTGCTTCCCCGCCTCGGCCTTTGCTCCTGGCGCAGGCATAACCTTCTGCACCACCGCAAGCCCTGATCGCTTGACATGCTCTTCAAATTTCTTCCGCAAAGGTTCCAGACCGTTTGGTATCCGCATGAGAAGGCTGTACATCCGCGAGAGATCTAGCGCATTGTTAGCTCAATTACGGACGGAAACCGTCGAATGACCATCCACTCTGTCCGCATCCAACAACGTCTGGAACTCCTCCCACATGATCTCGGAGTGCCCAGATATCAATACCGACTCGCATCTCTCCTTCAACTGCGGTACATCAGTCAGGTCAGAAAAGCTCGAGCAACTCGAAAACAAACGTCTTTTCGCGTGCTGTCATGAAGATAAAGGTTAACTCGATCCGCTTCCTCCTGCAATCTGTCCTCCGCCTTCTTCATGTAGTCCGAAACCGAGTTATTCGCCACAAAAGCGCTCGACTCCGCTGTATAGTACAGTTTCGTCGCGTCGAGAAAGGGGGTTTGGAAGAATTCCTTGTACACATCCAGCATTTGTCGCTGCGCATCGGCTTCGTCGAGGCCAAGGGACACTGAGGGGAAATCATGAGCGACATCATCGTCCTGACGTAATGACTGACCGTAGCTGTCCACCACACGCTTCAGCAGACCGGAGTCCACCGCCTCGCCATTCCTCTGCTGTTCGATCTGCCTCAACAACGCTTGGGTCAAGCGGCTTGTGCCACTCTGGCTGTTCTGTAAGTATTTGAAGAAGTTCTGTTTCCAAGCTACTAGGGCGAGCTACGAACAAGGCGTCAACCAAAGACTTGACGTAACAGAGACATACCGTATAGACCGTGTATACCTCCTTCCGACCTTCATCCTTCTCCCGCTTCACCCAATGCTTATTAAGGTAGTTGAACAGCTTGTTGACGTAATTCGCTCCCATGGTGTATTGATCCCACTGTTTGGCGTATAACTTCAGCAGGTCGAGGTCAGACAGCTTCTCGGACTCCTGCATCATTTAGATATCAGCGCTTTCTAGCGAATTGCAGCGGTTCTCTGACCTCTTTCATATCCTTACAATGCTCTGACAGGTACGTGTGCAGACTCCGGTACAGATCCGCACCCTGTAGACTTGCTCCTCCTCTTCCTGTCCCGAATGACCCGACTGACGGTTTATTCTGGGTGCAGAAATCGTATATGGAGGTATAGAGGAGGATGTAGTAGGAGTACGACATGCCGAGGTTGAGGCTGCAAGGAAAGGGCTGTTAGCTTGGGGTTCCGCCAGTTAGGAGATAGTGTATGACAGACGACACTGGTTAACAAGATAATGTGGAAGGAAGGGTGAAGTGAGGAGGTCATCAAGGCGGACAACGAATACGTACCGAGTCATGATATGATCCACTCCAACCTTCAGGAAAGCCCAGGCGGTCTGCGGTAATAATGTCAGCCATGTTATACGACGGTTAACTGCTACAACTTCCTTGCCATAAGCAGACATACCTTGAGATCAGCATCCCTATTGATGACGAGACCCATCAGCTGCTGAACAACCGTGCTGAACGCGACTCACTTGAGAGGTTTGTCGTGCTTCGTCGGCTCAACCCATGTCGATGTACTTCTTCCATTCGCTACAGGTGCCATGTTGGAGGAGATTGTCAAAGTATCGCCCTTCTCGATGAAAGCGAAAGATGAGGAAGAAGGAGAGAAACGAGGGAATGAGGCATGAAGTCGGACAAAGCAACAACGAGGAACGGGCCTTGCCGCTTTGATACATCTGCATCCGAACACGTCATTCTTGTTTCATGTTCAAAAGTTCGGAGGTTACAGTCCATAAATGCTGTAGCAGCATGAAACCATAACGAGGACGGACTTCTGCTTGAGAAGATGAGCTTTTGGTCCCTCATCGCTGGAACTTCATGGCTTCCGGCATGTCGCACATGCAAAGTACATGTTACTCCCGCTCGCCCTCCCCGTCGCGGCATCACCATCCCCCACCCCGAACTAGATCCCTCGAGAGGTCAAACCCGCCTGATAGTCCGCACCGCCAACCGAATCCCAAGCATGATCCACGCCTTCGCCATCCTCCGAGCCATCGAATTTCGACTGGGTAACAATGTGATCTCCATGGAGATCTCAAAGGACTTGGATACACTCCAACCACAAAGTCGGCTCTTCTTAACCCTCTTACGACCTGTCCAACTTTCCAAACCCCTCCTTCTGGAAATCCCTTCGCCGAGAATATCGAAGAGCTCGAACTTCCTTGGTGGGCCGAGTCTGGAGGATGTACAAGCTGCTCTGAGATCTACGCAATCTCCGATCGAACGTGAGCAAGGAGAAGGGAGTACGGGTAGTACGAGCACCAGCGAAGAACCACTTCAGTTCCGGGTTGAGCCTTTCGCCAACATTCACAAGGGATCGAGGAGAGGGTCAGTCCGACCTCAGATACGGATGGGGAAGGAAGTGGAAGAAGATGAAGAGATCGTCGAGGCTCTACGGCAGTTTGGAGGTGGATTTTACGGTGGGTTCACAGGTCTTGCGGAGAGGTTCCGACATCTGGCTAGGAAGAATCAGGTCGAAGAGGAGAGGGAGAGAGTGGGCTTTGAGCTGCCTAGTCGATCCGGGATTTTGCCACGATCACCGTCAACCTCAACTTCTTCCACCGACCCGCCGCCCGATGACCAAGGGGGATTGACCCAACCCTCCAAATCGACCGAGGCATCTTCATCCGTAAATCAACTTGTCCCGACGGAACCTCCCCAATCGACCGAAGCATCTTCCAACACAAAACAACTAGTCCTAACATCGTCATCATCTCCCTCCTCTCCCTCCATTTCCCCCAGACCCACAACAGACCTCGAAATCAGCAAATCCCCCTTCAGACCATCCATTCCACCATTCCCGACAACAGGCCGCCAGAACAGCAAATCTATCTCCAAGAAGGACAGGAAGACCTTGCGTGGGGAGGCGAAAGCTGCCCGAACGGTAGCAGGAGGGAATGAGAAACAACGTCGTTTACAAGCCGTGGCTATCGAGTCGGCTAAGCAGGAGATACTGTCGAAGAGGGTGAGATCTTTTTCAATTTCCCCTCCAAAGGAAGATGCAAGAACGGAGGAAAGGACGAGAACTGGTGAAGTTGAGCGGAAAGTGGAGAGTGTGGTGAGTGATGCTGGCGAGAACGGCAAGGCTGAGGAGCGAGGGCTGAAGACGGAGAGGTACACAGTGAAGGAGGAAGAGCAGGAGCGGGAGAAGGTGACGTCGAAGGAGCAGGAGAAGGTGAGGGAGAAGGTGAAGGAGATGGAGACGAAGCATGAAAAGGAGAAGGAGAAGGAGAAGGAGAAAGGGAAGGAGACGGAGACGGAGAAGCACGAAGAGAAGGCTGATAACGGTGGAGGGTTACTTGCGCGATGGTTTGGGATGAAGTAACGTTTTGAAGTATCGCATCAAAGCATTGCATGCATCCATCATAGGCACATGAGGTCTGTCCTGAACTGTGGTGTTTCTGACCAGAAATAAGACGAAGAAAGGGGATTCATTTCGTGTATCCTAAAGTTAAGTCCATCTACATTCATCGGACCTTCCCATTCAAACGCTTCTCTTAGATCTGGCGCGTCTGACCCGCACCTCCCAGTCCTTGCGCCCTGCCAAGTTGCGCCCCGCCAATCTCCTGAGAGCCGCTGAGAGCCTGACCGCTTGCGTGTTCGCCGTGCTGGTGATGGTGATGATGATGCTGGTGATGCGGCTCGACCGGAAGACCCGTCGCGTTGGTGTTGCCTTCGGGACCGAAACCGCCCGCCGTCGCCGCGCCAGTATTACCGTAGCCAATGACAGCTCCATGAGTGGTGGCTCCACCGAGCCCACCACCGACGCCCGCGGTGTTGCCGAGAGCAGGGTGAGCGTTCGTACCTGCCACGCCGCCATCGAGACCCGTGTGTCCCAAGTGGTGCTCTTCGAAACCACCATGACCCTTGCCGGCGAAGTTCGGGTCGGTGCTGCCAGTGGGACCCGTTCCGGAGTGACCGTAACCGGGAAGATTAGGATCGGCAGTGTTACCAGTACCGGTCTGACCTTGACGTGTTAGATTGTTGTCGGCGGTGTGGCCGGCACCAGCGCCAGTGTGGGTAGTGCCATGGCCGGTGAGTCCGCCAGTAAGGCCGGTCGACGGGGTGCTGGCGGTGGAGTGAGTGGTGTTGTTACCGCTGAGCCCAGTGCTAGGACCAGTCGCAGTGCCAGTACCCGTGGCGGCGTTGCTGCTGAGTCCGCCAGTGTGACCGGTGCCATCAGTACCGGCAGTGTTGGCGTCTTGGTCGAGGAGACCCTCCTTCTTGAGCTGGCCTTTCTCGACCATAGCTTCTTTCCCGGTCATCTGGCCGACTAATCAAGTCATCAGCTTGACAAAGCGGCACGAAAGCGTTGGTAAACAGAGTTTGGGCCTAAGAAGAGAAGTAGAAAGTGACTTGACTCACCTGCTTTCTCCATCGTGCCCACCATCTTGTTGGTCATCGGGACCTTCTGCTGAGTCTGATCACCCGCAACATGAGTGCCTCTGTTTGGAGCGTCAGCAAATGTTGGTGTATCTACCGAAGCGAGACTTACTGGTCTTGACTGTTCATTGTGGCGAACCTCTGACTTGAGATAGGTGGTATTGGGATGTGTAACGTGAGGTGGAGAAACAGAAAAGACAGTTTTGATGGGGAAAACAGAAAGTGGAAGCGTATCTTTATCTGTTTCACTCGAACCCCAACGAGGTGAAAGGAGGTCGAGTGACATCATGCCGCGCTTCAAAGGAAGTCGGTGACGCAAGAACTGATGGGAATGAATCATTTTGATGGGAGTTGAGGGAAGCAGGGTCCGAGCGTAGGACCCTCGTTCCTTCTGACGGGGAGAAGCATGTTTCAGCTCGGGTCCTGTGATGACTATTTGATTAATTGGTGTTAGTAGTATGTTCATCCATATCTGCTCAAAGTGAGTACTTGAGCTGACTTGGGAATGGCGCGTTTAGAGAATAATAAGCGAGTGGAGGAAATGACAACATGCAAGGTTTACAGGAGCAAGCGAGAATCACTGCTTTACAAGCATCCTTCCGGTTTCACGTCCGAAGCAATAGGCACGCCAGAAGTTCTTCCGTCTGTATCTGATTCCGCTGAGCATTAACAGCGATTCGATTCGCTGTTAATGCTACCCCTTGTAACTTTCAATCCATCTCTTACGTCCCGCATCCCTGAATACAGGCAATCTGAACTACACTCGCCATGTCACAAGCCCATCGTCCCACCTGGAACCCAACCCAAGGCCGCGAGACCAAAGCCGGTTCCCAACAAATCTCCAAGCTCTCCCTAGCCTCCCATACAAAGCTCAAATTCCGTCAATCAGGCCAAGGTTCCTCATCCGATGTCGCGAGACGTGATCTTCGTGCCGAGCTTGTTGCGGCTGAGAGGGTGGCTCAGGAGAAGAAGAGGAAGTCGGCTGGGCTACCTCCTTCGCCTGGGATGAATGGGGCTTTGCGAATCGAGAATGGTAATGGGCATGGGGTAGACCAGAATCAGGATGGAGAAGAAGATGAAGAGACGAGGAAGAGACGGAAGTTGCTTGAGGATGCTGCGGAGCTGGATAGGGATGACAGTGATGAGGAGGAGGGGACGAGTGGGATTGAGAAGGGGAAAGGGAAGGCGGTGAACGGGGATACAGACGCGGAGGATGATGATGATGACGAGTTGGTCAGCATGCAAATGTGGGATTTTAAGCTGATGATGTTGCAGTGACGATGCTTCGGACGAGGACGATGATACGGCCGAATTAATGGCGGAACTAGCCAAGATCAAACGCGATCGGGCAGAAGAGCAAGCCCGTTCCGTAAGTTCTCCTCTCAACCTCTTATGAAACGCTAAGACCTTCCTCAGGACGCCTTGAAGAACGCAGCAAACGCACGAGACCGAGAAGCAGAGATAGCTACAGGAAACCCTCTCCTCAATCTACAGGCAGTACTCGGTCAAACCCCTTCCACTCCCGGTACAACCGCCTCGACAAGTGCCAGCACGACGTTCGCGGTGAAACGAAGATGGGATGACGACTTGATCTTCAAGAACCAGGCTGCTGGAGTGGACGATAAGCCAAAGAAGGGGGAGTTTGTGAATGATCTGCTCAGGAGCGAGTTTCACAAGAAATTCATGCTCAAGTGGGTGGTCTCGTAGTCAAATCTCGTATGGTACTGATGTCGACAGGTTCATCAAGTGATTAACCTGGGAGAGTGGAGGATTCCTCTTCTCCATGCAGGCTTTGTATTCGCTCAGCATGCATGACTTGCAACTATGCGCATTGACCAGCTGCTTGATATTATGCACATGTAAATCCAGATATCTAATGATCTATACCTCCCACCGCTCCATCCCGGTGTACTTCACCCCGCTCCTCCCCAGGACCTCACCCATAACGAAGACCCCTTCTTCTCCGTTCTCTCTTAAACTCCTCACCGCCGCATCCAGATCTTTTCTACCCAGCACGATGACCATCCCGACCCCACAATTGAATGTCCGTGCCATCTCCGCCGCACTCACTCCACCAGCCTTCATCAACCACCTCCATATACCCGGTAACTCCCATGTCGTACAGTCTATTCTCACTCCCAGCCCTGACTCGGCGCTGAATATTCTCGGGATGTTTTCCATGAACCCACCGCCGGTGATGTGCGACATCCCCTTGAAGAGACCGGCTTTGATACCAGGAAGGAGCTGTTTGATGTATATCCGAGTGGGGGTGAGGAGTGCATCGCCAACGGTAGATGATGGTTCCCAAGGTGCGGGTGATTGGAGATCCAGACCGGAGAGAGTGACGATCTTTCGGATGAGGGAAAAGCCGTTGGAGTGTGGCCCGGAGGAGGGGAGAGCAAGGAGGACGTCACCTGCTTTCATATCGGAGCGAGGGAGGAGATGTGTACGCTCTACAGCGCCAACAGCAAAGCCAGCCAGGTCATAGTCATCTGAAGTGAATCTCAGCTCATCTCCAAAGAACAACGTAGTTGCTTACCACCATGATACATCCCAGGCATCTCGGCTGTCTCTCCTCCTATCAAAGCGCACCCAGCTTGCAGACATCCCTCAGCGATCCCCGTGATCACACCCGCAGCTACCGCCACATCCAACTTCGCACAAGCAAAGTAATCGAGAAAGTACAGTGGTTCTGCTCCTTGAACGATCAAGTCGTTCACAGACATCGCGACGAGATCGATCCCGACAGTCGTATGTTTCCCGTAATTCAGCGCAACACGAAGCTTCGTACCCACTCCATCCGTCCCAGAGACGAGGATCGGATCCCGGTATCCAGTGGCAGCGAGATCGAAAGCACCGCCAAACCCGCCAATCACAGAGTCTGCTCCGGGTCGTTTCGTCGCCCGGACGACGGGCTTGATGATCTCCACCAGCTCGTTCCCTGCATCTACGCTTACTCCTGCAGCGGCATAGGTCATCCGGTTCGGTTGTACTGGCAGTTCTAGCGAGGCCGTTGTGTCTTGCGACGAGAGAGCACGGTAGGCGATATCCCGCCGGTAGGTCTTGCCTTTGAAGTCGACCTTCTCCGCTCCGGAGTAGGCAAGGGCTACTGCTTCCCGCAGTGTTGAGGCGGAAGCGCAGACAGCGAGGACCCGTCCGCCGTCCGTCACTCCGGTCATGTCTTTGACTGCGGTCCCAGCATGAAAGACGTGGACTCCTGCAAGGGATACTCAGCTAAATGATAGGTCCTTCAGTTATGATGGCGCATACCCTCCGGCATGTTGGGGTCGATTGTCATCGGTAGACCCTTGGCATATTTGCCTGGATACCCCTCTGATGCGAGGACAACCGAGACAGCGTATCCTTCCCGGTAACCCAGCTTGACCGAATCTAACCGCCTTTCGACACACGCCTTAGCTCTATCAGCCTTGAATGAAAAAAAAACTCATCATCCTGGCTTACGAGCATGACCTCCGCCAGATCGGTCTCGTCATCGAGCAGGAGCATGAGCGCTTGCGTCTCCGGATCGCCAAATCGTACGTTATACTCGAGCACTTTCGGTCCGCCCGGTGTAAGTATGAACCCAGTGAAAAGCATGCCGACGAATGGATGACCTGTTTAAGCATGAGTATTCGCTACCAACCAAAGGAGCGGCATACCATCCTCCCGCATCCCTCTCAACGTCGGTTGCAGCACCTGAGAAACACACTGCTCCATGACATCCGCCGTCACTACCGGTGCAGGTGCATAAGCTCCCATCCCACCTGTATTTGGACCCGTATCCCCTTCTCCTATCCGCTTATGATCCTGCGCCGCCGGCATCGGCACAATCGTATACCCATCACTGAACGCCAACACACTGATCTCTGGTCCAGTCAAATACTCCTCAACCACCACTTCATTACCCGCTTCACCAAATTCCTTATCCACCATGATAGACTTTAAAGCGTCCAGCGCTTCAGGTATTGTCTCGGGTAGAAGAACGCCCTTTCCAGCAGCAAGACCGGAAGCTTTGATGACGCATCGTCCTGAGGGGAATGGGTTCGATTGTAGGTATTGGATTGCTTGAGGGTATTGCACGTTTGTGAAGGAGCGGAAGGAGGCTGTGGGGATTTGATGTCGAGCCATGAATGATTTGGAGAGGGATTTGGAGCCTTCGAGCAGAGCAGCGACGGGTGTGGGGCCGAATACGGGTATGCCAGCTATGAAGGAAGTCAGCTCGTACATGCCACCCTTGCAAGCGCTCCAGCTGAGTAGCTTGATAGCCGGAGACAGACATACCTTTCCTGAAGGCTAGCTCGACACCGTCGACGAGTGGTTGTTCAGGTCCTGGAACCACCAGATCCACCTCCTTTTCCCTCGCCCAAGCTGCGATACCACTGAACCCCGCCTGGCCTCCCCAAGGAAAAGCGACATTTTCCACCTTCCCTCCCACCATAGCAGTCCCACCATTCCCAGGACACACATACACTTTAGCAACTCGCTTGGACTGAGCGAGCTTCCAGGCGAGAGCATGTTCTCGTCCGCCAGCACCGAGCACGATGACAGATAGAGATTTCGGCGGGGGTGGGAAAGTGGTGATATCCCCCATCGTAGCTGAAGTTGTCCGATGGCTTGGGTCTTGAAGCAGCTCAATGTCTCGTCGGCTGTCTTGATTTTCGCATTACGCTACCCACGTGGCAGAACCCTGAGGAGCGTAAGTGAAGTCGGGGCTATAGACGGATTCCCAACCGTACATTCCTCCTGTTCTGCACGGTACAAGCAACCGAAAGTCATCATTTAACATGTCCGCCAAAGTTACTACAGTCCCGACGAAGCCCTACTTGGGCCAAAAGCCCGGTACTTCGGGTCTTCGTAAGAAGGTCAAGATCTTTCAACAGGAGCACTACACCGAGAACTTCGTACAGGCTATCTTCAGCGCTATGCCTGGAGGTTCGGAGGGCAAGACTATCGTCCTTGGCGGTGATGGACGGTACTTCGTGAGTCGGACGAAAACCTCCTTCAATACCTCTAGTTTGCTTGGGTTAGGCGGGTCGTAATGTAATCGGTTCCGCTTCCTTTGGCTGATTATTTACAGTCAACCGAAGCTACGCAGATCATCCTGCGCATAGCCGCAGCAAACGGCATCGCCCACATCATTCTCGCTCAAGACTCCATCCTCTCGACTCCAGCTGTCTCCGCCCTTATCCGTTCTCTCAAGACCGATGGAGGAATCCTCCTCACCGCATCACATAACCCCGGTGGTCCGGACAATGACTTCGGGATCAAGTTCAATATCTCCAATGGTGGACCTGCTCCGGAGGAGGTGACGAACAAGATCCACAACTTCACTGAGGATATCAAGGAATACAAGATGATGGAGTTGCCCGATGTAGGTTCGAATCCACCTTAATGTATGAAAGCCTGATGAGTCCAGCTCGACATCAGTAAGACTGGCGAGTTTACCCATGGCCCGCTGAAAATCACCATTGTCGACCCGGTCGCGAACTACCTCGACCTCCTTAAATCCATCTTCGACTTCGACATGATCAAGAACTGGCTCCACAATACCACTCCCAAACCCACCGTCCTTTTCGACGCCATGAACGGTGTCACCGGACCCTACGGTCGAGCAATCTTCGTCGACACCCTCGGTCTCTCCGAATCATCCATCCAGAATTGCGTCCCCAAACCCGACTTTGGTGGATCTCATCCCGACCCAAATTTGACCTACGCGCACGAATTGGTCGAGCGCGTCGAGAAGGAGAATATCGAGTTCGGCGCTGCAAGCGATGGTGATGGAGATAGAAATATGATCTACGGGAAAGGAGCTTTCGTCACTCCCTCAGACAGTGTGGCTATCATTGCGGATTGGGCGGAAAAGGCGATCCCTTACTTCAAGGGTGGGATCAAAGGGCTGGCTAGGAGTATGCCAACCAGTGGAGCGGTCGATATTGTTGCCAAGCAGAGGGGTTTGGAGGTGTTTGAGGTCCCAACGGGATGTAAGCATGTTCTCGTCTGGATGAGCAACGAGGGTTTAAATGATCTCTTTGATCCAGGGAAGTTCTTCGGGAACCTCATGGATGCTGGGCGGCTTTCAATCTGCGGGGAGGAATCATTCGGAACTGGATCAGATCACATCCGGGAGAAGGACGGTGTCTGGGCCATCGTCGCCTGGCTATCCATCGTCGCCGCTGCGAACAAGGAGAAGCCTGGTGCGGGCATTCGCGACGTGATGATGATGCACTGGAAGAAATACGGCAGGAGCTTCTTCTCTCGGTGAGTGCATGCGTCTGTCCTCCGAACTAGCTTGACAGTGGCTAGATACGATTACGAGGAATGCGAGTCTGATGGCGCTGAGGGATTGATGTCTCATCTCCGGAAGCTCTTCGCCTCTTCCGACTTCAAAGGCTCTTTTCTGAAAGCCACTTCCTCCGATACGTCCTTCAAAGTCGCAGAAGCAGACGACTTCTCGTACAAGGACCCCATCGATGGGTCAGTATCCACCAAGCAAGGGCTGTACATCAGGTTCGAGAACGGCTCGCGGATCATCTTCCGACTCTCTGGAACGGGATCTTCTGGCGCCACGGTTAGATTGTATGTCGAGAAGTACTCCAAGGATGAGAGCGAATATGGAGAGGATGCGCAGGTCGGGTTGAAACCTCTCATCGAGGTGGCTCTGGCGGTGAGCAAATTACAGGACTTCATCAAGAGGGACAAGCCCAGTGTCATCACGGTGAGTATACGTCCTAGGATGGCCAGAATCGAGCTGATGACCATCCAGTAATTATTGTGCGAAGGCGAATCCACAGTGGGGAGGATGTCCACGTATAAATGGTCCATACGAAAACAAATGCACCGCCTTGTTTCCCTGATTCCATTGCCCGGATGCGCAGCTCATACCATCTAGTAAGTCATATCGCTTCTCGCTGCCGAGCCGGAACGCGAAGCAATGACTTTGAGGGTCCAACTCCGCCAGTGCCTCGTTCCTCAACGAAAGGAGATCAACCAGGGCAGGGGTCCTTGGATCTCTTGACCTCTGCGTAGTGCGGTGAAACGTCTTCATACCCATTCTGAAGGTAAAATGAGAGGCAAGTTATACGACGCAAGCCGGTGACGAGGCCGGATCTTTTGATCTCCATCAAAGCCATACAAACCCTCGCTTTTCTCTCCTTTGAGCGATACCGGCAGGTCCCATCACTACTTCATCATCGACAACATCACCTCTTGGCAATACAATACGGCAAACGGCGACGCGATCCCGCGTTTACGCTTTGACCTTTCATCCGGGTGAGATCCTAGCGATTCTTTACCATCCTTCCGCTCGTCATTCCCCACACCGTACCGCTAAGCATTGCGCCAGCACCTGCCATCCTTTCCGAAACCATACAACCTCACGACGCTTGTACGAACTCCATCCATCCTTTCACCCTCAGATCCGCTCCACTTCCTTTGGACTACCCCAGAAACGCGTATCAAAAGCTTTCACGACACCCATCCATCTCTCCAACAACCCCGAATACCGATCGCAGCCGGCCGGTATCTTCCCCTCCTGTTTCGTCTCACCTACGATCGCACCTGGACTCATCCTGGGCGACTTCGGTATACCCCTCCAAATACCTATCGAAACAGGTGATTACGAGCTGGTCTCGTGATCCGCCTTCACAACAATTCTTCTACCCATCATGTCCCTTTTACAGCGAGATAATTGCGTTGCTTGTGATGGATCGACACCTACATGTAATTGTGCGAGTGGGGAGCAGTGCATTCTCACTTCTCGGTATGTTTGGTCTCTCTCACTGACAAGGGCTTCGAGACTGATGGTCTGTGCAGGACATGCTCTCAATGCCCTTCCATTCAATGCATCAAGAATTCATCGTCTTCCGGGGGAGGAGGTGTCAACCCTGGAGTAATCGCTGGACCAGTGGTGGCTGTATTGTTGATCGCGAGTCTGGGTCTGTTCTGGTGGTTGAGGAAGAAGAAGGTGGGTCTACCCCTCGTTCCCACAATGGCCCATCTGACGGTTCTCAGAAGCGCGACCTCGCTCGACTGGAAGAGCTCGCCACCCGAGCCAGAAAGGCAGAATCAGTAGGCTTTCACCTTTCTCGCTCAAGTTCTCCTCAACCCCCTTCTTCCGCTCGTTCCGGCTCGAAACCCTCCGACCGAGCTTCTCTCCCTGCTCCTCCTGCCTCCGCCCGGCGTTCCTCATTACCTCCCGCACCGGTCAACGCGGAGTACTACGATGAGAGTGGGGCGAATGTCCGCGTATACCGAGGCAACGGGACAATCAACCTCGACCCGAATCATCCAGACAATGGCAGTGCAGGCGATCCATTCGCTGACGGACAAAGCGTTTCCACCACCAATACCCAGTCTACAAACATTATTCCTTTCCAGTACATCCCTCCTAGTCGATCAGATGATACCCCTGGACGCGCTCAAGCGAGTCCTGGTCCTGGCGGATCGGTCTCACAAGCAGCGCGAACGCTGGACGAGGCGAGGCAGAACCTCTTCCGCCCGAGACAGACTCCACCACAACGTCCAGCCCGATCACCGGACCTTCATCTTCGCCTTTCTCCTCCGCGTGATGGTGATTCACAACCGGATCCACGATCGCCAAAGTCGCTGCCGCCTGACCATATGCGCGACTCGTATCTCTCCGGCAATTCCAGCACCCCAAGCTTCCTTTCCGGCAACTCGTATGACATACATACTGATGCGCCGAGGATCGTCACGAGCAAGCAAGTCCAGATCGGTCGACTACATCAAGCCGAAGTCGTTCAGCTTGGCCAGAACCAGCAACTCGGCGGACAGGGCAGGTTACTACCTGTCCATGGCAACCAAGCTCAACAGTATAACGCGAATGGTCAGCTCCTCCCACCAGCCGGAATCAGCCCGTTAAGTCCCGGCACAACAGGTGGTAGCCTCCGAACATTGACACCAACGAGCCGGAACTTCCAGCAAGAAGATGCTGAAGAGGGGTTGATCTCGGAAGAACCAAGCGCGACCACTCCAACAGACTTGCGATTTTCGATGGGCAGTCTCGCATACGATCGCAACTCGGTCAGTACGGTGGGGACGGCAAACTTCCTCGCTCGACCGAACTCATCTGCTCCTCGATTCCAGCCGCCTTCACCCGCTGCCACTGCCGCCTTTGCTGGACCAAGGGAGTCGATGTTCTCAACGAAGAGTTATGCGGATTCATTCCTTGGTGGATTCCCTATGATCCCTCCATCTCAAAATGGACAGATGCCTCATCTACCAGCGTCAACGCTCCCAGTGTCGACATCGGTGTCGACGCTGGATCAAGCAACGATTCCACGACCACCACCGACCTACAAACCCCTAACCTCGGTACGACCGGGTAAATCAAGTACTGTCATCGCCGGAGGCCCTGGGACCGGCCCATCCCGACCCACAACAGCTATATCTGTCACCGAATCATTCCTTGAGACGACGCACGACTCGTTCCTTGGGACATTCCCATTCGTCCCGCCTAACATCGATGATCTGGCGGAATTACCTATTGCGGATATACCCGATACCGCTGTAAGTAAAGGGAATGGATTGCGCAATATGGCTGGAATGAGTACGACGAGCGAGGGATTGGGAGGTTTCGACTTTGCTATTGAAGGTGCTCCGCCTTTACCGGGGAGAGAGGGGAAGGGTGGAGGTGGTGGTACTAGGTGATCTTGCGATTAAGTGTTCTGCATATGTATCGGATATCTTGTTCCTCCAACAGCAATACAAATGATGATGATCAGGTAATTTGCAAGCGGTTTAATGAGATGGAGAGGAGGAACTAGGAGATCGCGTGGCGTGGGTTGCATAACGCCGCAATCGTCCGGATATGGGAGGGAAATGGGAGGGAAGGAGGTGATATTGCCGCAGTTGTCCGGCTAATGCGAAAGGGTGAAAGAAAGGGCAGGACGGTGACTCCGCAATCGTCCGGATTGTGCAGACGTTCGGATGGTCTGAAGAGGTGATAGTGCCGCGATTCTCGGGCTGACGTGCTGCATTTGCCTGGGTTCTGGTGCCGGTCATGCTGGACATCGGGCTGAGCCGCAGGCATTCCATTGGGAATTTAGCTTTTCAATCTGGACGGGTTTGATCTCGTGGAAGACGCTGCGATTCTTGTCTCGACTGACCGTCCGATTGGCTGGAAGTCTCTGTAAAGGGGTAAGGCATGCATACGATACGTCCAAAAAGCTCGTGAACGCAAGACGAAAGAAACTCTATTACTTGGGAATCGCAGCGATCTCCACACCACCCTTCGCGTTCAACGCCTTCTTGATATCTCCGTAGATGAAGACTGCCCCAAAGTATGAGCATGGTGTGAACGACCTTGAAGAGGGAAAACTCACACTGCCCAGCGGTGAGGGTACTGATCATGACCAACCTCGCGCCCATGCCGGTGAAGAGACCGGTAACACCGAGCTGACCGGCCATCGTGATGAGACGGGATGTCGTTCCTTGTCCTGGGAGGCCTTTGGTCTTGTTGATCTTTGAGAGGAGGGTGTCGGCGGGTTGAGAGATGATAGCGGCGGCCATACCGGCGATAACACCACCGGTGAGGTTGAGAGCCTGGTTTTGTGCGCCGGTGAGGGAGTCTTTCGACTTGCCGGTCGCGCGGAGAATGTTTTCGGAGGCCAATTCGAAGCTGTGCGAAGCTCTTTAGCACGAGCACTCAGTAAGGTGTTATTGAACTCACACGGCGAACTTGGCCATGGTGTATGGGACCTGCTTGAACAGGATGGGACCGAAGCTGTCCGCGATCAGTCCAATGCCACACGGCGTGCATAGGTATGCTCCGCTCACCCAGCGTAAAACGCCATCGGCCCCTCTTCCCGCAAGATACGGGCAAAACCACCTGCCAGACCGCTGGCGAAGGAAGGCTGAGAGACGAGACGGATACGTGTCGCCTCGAGGGGACAAAGGGCGATATCTGCGAAGAACTCTGCGACGGCGGAAGCACCAAGGTAGATCGCTTGTCTGTTCTGTCGGGCTTTGTCGACGCCAAAGTAGTCGATCGCCTGTTTCTTGCAGAACTCGTACCTAGGAGCTCATCAATTATTTGCATAAGCGAGGAAGTGGGAGACATACCCTCCGAATTTGAAAGCTCCCTGGATGGCGTAACCAACGACGGTAGGACCGAGACCAGTGAGTAGTGCACCGGCACCCTCAGCAGCGATGACCTGTCGGAATCCGCCAACCATGCCCTAATCCAAACATCAGACACATATGCAGCAGTGAAAGCAGAACTTGACCCACCTTGTTGTACACCTCAGGGTCGAGCTGAATCCGTGTCTTCACCACATCGACTGGAGTCAGAGCCCCATGTGTAACAGCGCATCCCAGAGCTCCAGCAAGCGCGAATCTATCGTGGGAGCTCATCAGCTTACTAGGTCGCGAAGACGCGACTCCACCATCAAGAGAGAAAGTCACTTACCGCGAATACAAGTCAATACCGGTCGGTAGATCTGAAACTGAATCCTTCACCGCCTCCTTCGCGTCCTGATACTTCATATCTGCCTTCTCATAAAGATCGGCGCCCTTCGCCTGAGCATCTTTCGCGAACTGCTTCGTCTGGCCAATCGCGTTGTCGACCCTATCGCCGGTAGAGGGAAGGAAGATGGAGTTGGTAGTCGAGAAGAAAGGGTTCGGTCGGTAAGGTGACATTTGGAAGTAATGGAATCGTTGTAGTAGCAAGAGCAGGTAAACAGAGTGGATCTTTGGAAACGGAGGGGGGAACAACGGAATGACGGCCTGGAATTGGCTTGTCGGAATTTCGGAGATATTTCCGTTGCATTCCGTAAAAAGTAGGAGCGGGAATGGGACAAAGGGGAGGATTATTTAGATGAGAAGAGCGGGTTCCGTTCGGTCATGCGGGTCAAGCTTTTCGATGTTTGAACAATAAAGCCATTAAGATGGAATGATAAGGTTCTCGAATCCTCATCTCGTCTGAGGCGGATCCGATATAGGCTTGACAAAGTAAGTGAGAGGATGATCTCCTGCTGGACACATCACTGACCGTCGCTGATGAAGCTCGATTCGCTGCAGGCAAGTCAACATGTCCTTCACATCTTACATCGCGATCACCGGCACATCCTCCGGCTTAGGCTAAGAGACCGCTCAACAAATCGCCAAAGCCCGTCTAAACGTTCAGGTCGTCATTTGTTCGCGTACAGGAGCCGACAGAGCCGATGAGATTAACTCTTCAACCGGTCATTCCAGTGTCGTCTACCTCAAGCTCGACCTATCGACTCACGCCGATACGCGCTCCTTCGCGAAATTGTACCTCTCACGAAGATTCTCTCCTGTCTCGGCTCTAGTCCTCAATGCTGGCGTACAGCTTACCGACAAGGTCCACATGTCACCCGATGGGATCGAGATGATGTTCGAGGTCAATCTTGTCGACCAAGCTCTCCTTCTCTTCCTTCTTCGACCGCAGCTACTACCGGATGCGAGAATCGTCATCGTCGCGAGCGGGATCCACGATCCGATTTACCACTTCCCCGCTTCACATACTACACGACCGCCGAAGCACTCGCTCACCCAGCTTCAAGGGAAGGTTCCGACACTCGTGATGCTGGGATGAAACGCTAACGCCGAATCGAAGCTATGCAACATCCTCTTCGGTTACGCACTACATGATCGTTCTGGGTATACAGTAATGTCAATGGATCCGGGCGTCATGTCCATTGGTCTCTATCGTTCAGCTCCAGGGACCTTCGGCACAGTGTTACGATGGTCGCTCAATTCCTGGTTTGGGAAGTGATATCTCAAAGTATGTGCGATACCGCCTTCTCAGCTGCGACTGTTACGAAGATGACGCTCGATCCGGAGTTTGGAAATCGGGAGAAGAGCAGGAAGTATTATACTACTGTCGGAGCTGAGGAGGTCGAGTCGAATGAGCAGAGTTATGATAAGGCGTTGCAGAGGGGTCTTTGGGATTGGACCATCAATGAGTTGGCGATCGGGGATGAGAATAAAACTTTCTAGGCTATGTAGCGCGAGGGGAGGGGAGGGATATACCAGTTTTGATGTTACTCTGTATTACGATATGTATGTAGTTGTTTGAACACGCGACCGCTGCTCAACCGAAATAATCGCTTCAAAGGGACTGCCACACCGAAGAGCCACATCCCACCTCTCACCCCACATACCCCGCACCACACTGTTGCTTTTGCTTTTGCAATCCGCTTCAGCTATTTCCACGCGTTCTAGGCTTGGTCAGACCCGCTCTTAGCTGGTCCATACGCTGTATCTGCATCCAGCAACTAGTACAACTTGCTTGTGTCCATTTCTCTTTCAGCATGATCTCCGCTCTCCGACCTTTCGTCCGACCATCCTCATCCCTCCTTCGCACAGCTAGACCGGCCGCTTCAACTTTACGATTTTCCGCCATACGACTCGCTTCTACCGGTGGATATCGCTTCTCCTATCATCTTGTATTCATACACTGACAGAAGATGGTATCGCTCAGCTCGCTTCACGACCGACCACGAATGGGTCTCCTTCGACACCTCATCCGGGATAGGGACAGTCGGAATCACCGAATACGCTCAAAAAGCCTTGGGAGATGTAGTTTTTGTTGAGCTACCCGGAAGCGGGAGTGAGGTATCCCAGGGCGGTAGGTCCCTTCATTTGCTCCCAACCAAATCCAATCCCTCATCTCTGCGATCATAGGCTATATATTGATCAATCGCCCTGCTTAGACCCCATTGGAGCCGTCGAATCCGTCAAAGCAGCCTCAGATATCTACGCACCCATCTCGGGCGTAATCGAAGAGATCAACGAGACTCTCTCGGATCAACCTGGTCTTTTAAACAAATCACCTCAATCAGACGGTTCGTCCCCTATCTCATCCCCTTCCAATAAGGAACTACAGGCTGATGGGGATTGGGCCGCAGGATGGTTGTGTAAGATGAGACTCACTATACCGAGCGAGTTTGAGGCGTTGCTCAATGAGAAGGCTTATAAGGCGCATTGTGAGGGCGAGGAGGCGGCGGATGATAAGGCTTAGTTCGTGGGTTCGGCGTAGGGGTGGGGTCAATGAAGATCCTTTGATTTTGGAGGGTTGCTCACTCCGCTGATCTGCCACTCGCCTTACGATAACGCCGAGTCTGCTCCGAAAGGTAGTCGAAGCTACTCGAATGGTCGACTTGACTACTACCTGTATCGTCACGTGGACCAACTTCCTTTCATAAGCTCGTCTTCTATCTGTCGAATCAGAGTTGGCTAGGGTATGAAAAGACGAGACGAGACTCGAGCCCAAGTCTTACTTCTGACATCGATCATGCACTGAACATCCATTCGAGACCAATTAAATACAATCTTTATACATACCAACTGTTGAACATTGCGAGAAACCAAGACACAATGCCTGATCAGAAGCAGCCAGCATCCACTGATCCAAGCCGGAGCGTTTACCAAATGTGTTAAGAGGTCTCCCATGATGATCGTATCGTATGGATTCGATGGCGACGAATATCAATCTTATGATCATATCGAGAGATATTGAATCTGTTGATCGACGCACAAGTACAAGCATCATACCCGGGGGAAGTGACGGAAGCGATATAGGTGACGGAGACTCGTATAGACCCTCATCGGCTAGTAAGACTGACTGCTTCCCCATCAGAAAATTCTCTACTCAATACCGTCCTCGCCCAACCCACCTACCTTTCTTGTCAATCGCCCTTCGAGTGACTATGCGACTACTCTGAGTGCTTAGAGGGACAAAAGTAAGATGGACTGTAGACGATACATTCCATGACATGGATGGTTCTGCGCAGAGGTGATTCTGGTCCGCTGAACTCAATGGTAATCCTTCGGTTTTTGAAAGGAGCTCACTCCGCTGATCTGCTGCTCGCCTCGAGGGTACCACCGAATCTGCTCGAAAAAGTCGTCGAAGGTATCCGCCTCCGTTGATTCGGGACCTCCTTTCGCATTCCGCAGAGCCGCTCCTTTGGTTAGCCTACCTCTTATCCTTATCCACTCGACAGCCTTCAAGATAGCCGCGAAGGAGCGCTTTTTCGCAGCTTTTCCGATACTTGCTTCCTCCTGAGATCGCGCCGCTAGGACTCATGACAACTGACCCTTCTGAACTCAAGAAGAACCCAACAAGAAGCCAAGAAGAACCAAGACACGATGCCGAATTCGAAGGAACCGGAGAGACTTGATACCGACATATCAGCTGGAAAGTCGCCGACTTTCCAAGGAGGTGAGGGTGACAGGGACAGGGGTCATCAGTCGTCCTCACCCAGCAGCGGGAATTACCAACCGCAGCATCTGAGAGGAAGCGAAAGCCGGCCTTTCTCCACAAACCGACCTAGGCGGAACGTCCCTAGCCACTCAGGCTACAATCCTTCCCAAGAGCCCATCAATAGCGTACGAAAGAAGGATGAATAAGGGAAGAAATTCTGGAAGACTGGATTGGGAAGCTCGGAAGACTGGAAAGAGACCCAGAGTCCGAAGAATTTCGGCTACAGTCAAGCAAACCAATGGGGAGGCGTTGCAAAAGGCGGATACGTGCATAACATCCGGCAGTCGGGCGGGCTTGGCGCCGCAATCCCTGAGCTGGAGGTATCCGACTGACATTCTCCAGCTTACAACAAGGACCAAGACCTTCGCCCAAGCGGCAAGCCGATAGGTCGTGTCAGTCCTACTTACCCGGTCCGGTCGACAAGGACACGAGCAGCTCCAGGACAAATTCAGGTGTGAAGCGTCCTCAAGGTCGAGGCGGCGGACCCTCGTCCGACAAATGAAGGTAGGAAAGCAGTATTACGTGGGCTAGGAGTGGATCTTCTAGTGGAGTTACGATGTTGATACTCATATGCCGATGTAAGCTGATGCAAGGATGGAGATGATCGACCTTACTCATGTCTGCCCTGACGCCCGGACCTCATATCCGCCGTTTACACTGAAACTGACGATCTGCTATGTCTACTCCCCAACGAAAAGGTTTCTTTGAGCTCGAAAGTGCTTTGAGCTCGAAAGTGAATATACTCTATCAGCGACGTAGCTAACATTCACAAGCGACGAGGGAGCTTGACCGAGGGGGTGTAAGCAACGTTCAGATGAGTTGAAGATCGCCCTTACTTAGCGTAATCGACGAGTGCTTTGCGATACCGCCACGACTGCCGTGGTACAATGTTTAGTCGATCCGCTTAGCCTCTTCTCACATCGCATGGTATCGTTCCGGTCACAGCGCGTAGAGACTACCTCCCAACTACCTAGTCTTGAAAGCATGACCTCTCGCCGTCACTTCTCTGCCATCTTTCACGACTGATCCGAAGCTGAATGCGTGAACGTAGCGATGGAGTCTGTTCTCTACAGGGTTGAAAGCTTGTCAAGCTTCTCAGGGGTGTATGGAAGACGGAGACGCGTTGGAGGGAAGAGAGATGAGCCGAAAGAAGGCGAGGTGGATGAAATATGGAGGGGATTGACGTGGATTGCGTTGTTCGTACCCATACCTTAGCCCGGACATTGCGAGAGATGCGCTTGCCCTATTTAGGCATGACCCAGGTCTAATAGTTCACCCACATTACGAGGCGACGATGGCTGGATAGCCCATTCCACGATGAATGGAGCGCAACAGGATGGCCATTTCAAGGGCGATGATAACGACCATGTCTAAGCACTTGCATTGGGTCGTACGTTTGAAGCCGTTAAGGCATGGTCGCATACCTCATGCGTGACGATGTAAGATGCGTTCAAAAGTAATCGAGGACAGAGGATCAAGAACGCCCCGAACAGCCATGTTGTCTTCAAACCCGTCGACTTCAGCACTGGGGGGATGATGTCGCCGCGTACACTGCAGGGGTTGAAGATGTGGATGAGGGAGCTGGGGAAGTTGGCGCTGGGGCTTTTGCTAGAGAGGATCAGTGTTTGTCCACTTGAGGGGAGGGCCAAAGTGCTAGCTAGCAGCCTTTTCTTGGGGGACGGGACTGGCTCAGAGAAGCTTCTACGAGGATAGATGCGGTGAGACCAGGAGTAATGGTGAGAGAGACGCGGATACCTGATCGACCAAAGACATACCAGACGACCGGTATGCATACACAGAAAACATAACAAACAGGAGGACGGCCACGGAAAGCGAAGAAGGCGTAGTATGTATGGAGTCCCGAGCCGTTACGCAAAAAGGATTGTTTGTGAGTTTTCGACCAAAGGGTCGTTTTTCCAGAAATTGAGTGACCACCTTGCGATGTTCACCACGGTAGGATGTTTTTTTGCAACCAGCAAATGTATCGGCTCGGATCTCTCCTCATTGTCAGATACGCTAACCCTAGCAGAAGGACTGGAAGTGATGGCGGGTGGCGTGTCTGAGCAGTTGTAGTTCCGCGTAATTCGGTGATCTACGGTTGATCGGGTATCGCCGCTGGGTGGCGAAGTTGGGTGAGATTGTGTATAGCGCCGTTTGAATTCAATCTATTCGGGCTAGTTTGTTTCGCCTTCTTTGCTTTTTGAATCTCCAGGCAGCTGAACGATATGTCTACTCCACCACCTGCTGAGAAGAAGCCCGAGGAAGCTGGATCGTCGAATGGGGGGAAGCAGGAGAATGAGGTGAAGAAGAAGTTACCTCAGCTCGGAGCGTTAGAGGATGATGACGAGTTCGAGGTGGGTCTCCCTGACTTACTGATCAGCTTATACTGATCCTGTCATAGGACTTCCCGGCAACAAGTATATCATCCATACTTTTAAATGATCTCTCGCTTATGTCAACGCAGCAGAGAAATCCGGAAACATGGCCGATGCGATGAAGAAGACTGCACCGGGAGATCACCTGTGGGAGGATAATTGGGACGATGATGACATTGAGGATGATTTCACGAAACAACTCAGGTGAGCTCGTGGTTAACGTCTTGGCCTTGTCAACTCCTCATGAGTCAACCGGATCCGTGTCCAGTGAGCTAATTATTTCTTCAGGTCGGCCATCAATGAACGCAACGGGATCACCGACGAAGTGATGAAGGATTGAACTACCATGTACCGAGCATACCACGAACCAGCGATCTCATGCATATGATACCTACAACACAGCTCAAATATCCAGATCAGCTACAACCTCTTTATTCTTCGCCTATACGCCTCCATCTCCTTCTTCGCCTCCTCCTCATCCCCAGCATCTTCCTTCTCAACCCGCCTCCTTTCCTCCTCATCCCACTCATCACCTTTCCCATTCTCCATCTTCTCCCGCATGACCTCCTTGATACCCTTCCGATCTCCATCTCCATTCGACGCACTGATGATAGGATTCCTCTCCATCCTGTCAAAGAGGACGAACAGTCTCTCCGCCTCGCGCTCTTTCTCCTCCTGGGTCATCTCGTCCAAAGCTGGGTTTGATCGATTGTCATCACGGAGTGCAGTGATGGGATGTAGCTCTTCAGCATGTGCAGCAGTCGTTGATTTCGGTTCAGTGAAGTTCGTGGTAGGCTGGTCGGAGGTCTCCTCGATCCGAGCTGGAGGCGGTCCGGAGATACCTTTCCGGAAAAGCAAACCAGCAGCGTTGCCATAACCGATCTCGACGGAGAGTGTAGAAGCTGTATTCGATCAGGAAGGATCCAGCTGACGGAACCAGGTTCCAACACTCACCGTCACCATCACACACCGCCCAGACCAGCTCTCCAGCTGTATTTCTCGCTTGCAAGTGTCCTGAGCACGCTATGAGACGCAAGAGGTTTCCAAGCAGTCCCTTGCGAGCTTCGAGAGGGCCAGCTTCGGGTGATCGATCGCTGTACGCTGTCAGCTGCTTGGCGGAAAGAAGACCAAAACCACGCACAGATTCGATGGCAACAACGATTCCTTCAGACATGTCCGCATTGGCTCACTACCGACCGCAGCTCTCGTCAAGAGTAGCAGCACCGGAGGGAGTACCTCGTCCAATACCAGTCTTTGAGGCAGCTCGTCGTCCGGCTTCTTGGGGAAGGGTAGGAAGGTGTCGAAGAAGTCCTCCAAGATCTTCATGACCCGCTTTGGGAGAGTCGTGGGATCTATTCTACTCACAGGCGGTGTGATAGTCCGGGCAGCGCCGAAGCCAGCATGCCGCGGAGATGAAGTCGTCCTTGCTGAAAGGGACGAGTTTGAAGACGGGATATCCGAGCTTTTGCTCCGTGTCGCTCCACCGATCTTGGTAAGCAGCGCTCTGACGGAGGACGGTGGAGGTGAAGATGACCGAGGTTCGGGAATGGTGTACCAAGTCGGTAGGAGACGAGGGAGGAAGGGTATAGAGAGAAGGACGTGGATTGTATGGGTCAACGGTGGGGACAGGTCATTAAAGGGTATCTGATGAAGGAGGACGAGAATCAGGTAGAGTAATCTGAGCAAGAGTCAGGATGAAGATTCGTGCTGAAGGGGTAGTAGACAAACGCATCAAATCGCTCATCCCAAGGCTCTTCGTTAGAACTGGTTGTGGCGTAAGGGTAGAAGCGGAGTACATTGTCGACCAGCTTCAACAGCTCGCCAAGTGCCGTGAAGTTCGTTGCTGAAGGTGGGAGGTTGTTCAATTGCTAGGACCATCAGCGTGATCGTCCTTGACGAAGTATAATGACTCACAAGAACGAGGCTGGCCATCAGGTCCTCCTTGTCCACCATGTCCGCAACCGCCTTGGGCCGGTCGAGTGTTACCAAGAAGCCAATCCTACCCAACAAGAACAACCTGTCCGGGCTCCCCACGTCCTCGCCCGTATGTCCAGCAGCATTGGTGCCCTTAAGCGCTCGAGCAATGGCCACAGCTCCTCCTGCACTGGCGAAACGATTCCGTCCACTTGCATGGAGGACAAGGAGGTTAGCGAGTATTCTTAGCGCTTCCAGTGAGTGACGAGATGACGGAGAAGGTCGAGCAGTGGAGATCGAACTGGTCAGTGAGTCGAAAGGCAGGGAAGTGTGATATAGAAGGGTAACGAGGTGTGTAGCAGTGAGAAGCGTTTCCGAGCCGACTGGATTTCGACCAAGCGACTTGACAGCACTGAGGGCCAGCAGGTATACTGTCGTTTATCAGTTTGATCTCTCCAACCTTCGACTCACCATCTTCCGGCCACTTTGTCCATGCTGCACCTTCCCATTCTTCAAGGTCAGGTAGAAGAGCGTCGAGGTATCGTTCCCGCTCAGTCGGGTTGATCTGGGTCGGTACAGCTAGAAGCGATCAGCCAGAGATTGACTGAAGCTTGTAGAAGGCATACCTTTGATTATGATGTCTAATGCTCTACGAACGGAGCTGATATTGTTCGCTCGGTCAGGTATGTCGAGATACGCCGAAGCGAGAAGCGGTCGAACGATGGTCATGGCTTCCATCGCTGTAGTCGCTTGAGCGGGTTGGGACAACGCGAATCGCGCTGTTCCCCGCTATCTATGTATGGAAGGTATAGCAGTTCGTGTCATGTCCCTCAAGAAATCCAACAACATTATATCCCAGTGGCAAGAAGACGCGAAACGTGGGGGAACAAGGTCGAGATGTGTCACGTGCTACTCCTTCATGCGAGACGACCTGGCTACTGAATGAAACCTGTACTCAAGTACAAATGAATGGACCAGATCGTGCCAGAAGCCTGTGCGAGTCTCCAACAGCGTGGAGTAGAAAGTCAGGTTATCATAATACCATTCCCACAATAATGCAGCAATCTCCTGTCTTCAATCCTGGGTGTCGCTTGTTTCAGGTGAAAAATCCTTTCCACAAGCAGTTGCTGGGAGATTTTACGCCTATCCCTGTCTGAACTCGTAATCTCGGCCGAGTCTGAACCGAACGATGATTACGCTCGCTTTAGACATGAGGAGGCCTACAGCTTCAAATGCTAGCCGAGCATCGCAAACCGCTCGGTCTCGTAAAGGTCTTTACGATTGCGCGACTTTTAGTCGGTCGACCAAAATGTCTAGCCATTGATTGTAAGAGCCGAAAATGAAGATTTTTCAACCGACGACTTTTAGCCACAGATGCAAGAATCTCTTAGATGTCTGACGATCCTTCGTACGACGAAGGGGAAAAGCTTGTTATCCGCAGAACCTCTCGTCAGGGGGTTTAGCCGCCCTTTATCCATGGAGTCCCCGCGCTGTTTCTCGTGCGACCAATCGGGAAAGAGAAGATCGGGACGTTATGCTGGAACAAAGCTAAGTGCGTCTGAGCAAAAAGACCCTGCCGAAAACCTGTGAGGTTGAGCGAGTATAAGAGGATGATTAGGAACTCCTTCTGGTCTTGTTGACCGAATGGGGTAACTGGCGTTCAATGGGAATCTCAATTGAGCTAAATCCCGGTATGAACAGCTCTTTCTGATATATGCTAGCACAAAGGTATGAGCTTTACAAGTTCGTTTTACGAACGGTAGGTGACAAAGCCGTAACGAGACATTTAATGAACTTTCGTTTTTCCGTGGCTTCGGCCAGCGGGCTGTGAGGGTGTTTTGGACCCTGATTCGCCCCTTTAGACCCGTGAAATTCCCTCTCTTGGTCACTAAAAACGACAATCTCTCAGCCCCACCAGTACTTAATACTACTCTCCTATCTTTCTCATCGTTTTCCCCTCGTATCGTTTACTTCCCCCTCCTCCGTTGTTATCGCCACCTTCAGGTAGTGCGGTCATTTCCTCCGCCCTCCTTTATCCTCTTAGTGACCAGTGACCAAGCGAGAGCTTCACCCGATTCTAAGCAGCTTGATTGCTTTCCTGCCCAAACAACAAGGGCTTCCAAGTCGTCCACGTCTACTCATCACTTTGGGTTGTCTACCTCGACAACGTAGACCTTGTACAGTCTACGCTCACTGGGGCTACCTTACTCTACGCTTCGATCCATTTGCGCACTCTCCCGGTCCATAATCGACCCCTAATACATCATTCAAAATGTCTGTCATGAACGAGAAGGCCGGTCTTACGACAGAAGTCCCTTTGAAGTGAGTGGAATACGCTGTCTGGAATCGTACTGACGAGCTGCAGAGAGTCCAACAAGGTGGCTGGAGATGCTCCTGGTACGTCCCGAGCTTTTTCCAATGCGATCACCGCTGACCCCTCGTAGCGGCTGCGGTGGAGCCAGAGAAAAAGAAGAGAGAGTACAAGGATATGGAAGAAAAGCACCAAGGCGATCAACATGCTAAAGTTGACATGAATACTGTGAGCATTGTTTACTTTGCTACTTCGAATCCACCTAACATCGTCAGATCCAATTCACCGCGACCGATCTGTACGACAAGGATAAGGTCGATATCGAGCACGTCGTCATGGAGGAGGTTCTCCAGCTCCTGCAGTGTACTGAAGCTGGTCTCACCGACGCCGAGGTGACAAACCGTATCGGCATCTTTGGTCCTAACAAGCTAGAGGAGAAGAAGGAGAAGTGAGTGACTCAACCCGCTACGCCTCTGACAATCAGCGTCTTCCTCCAATTCCTTTCCTTCATGTGGAACCCCTTGTCCTGGGTCATGGAAGGCGCAGCTCTCGTCGCCATCGCTTTGTCTAACGGTGGTGGTACCCCTCCCGATTGGCAAGATTTCGTTGGCATCATCCTTCTTCTGTTGATCAACTCGACCATCGGTTTCGTCGAGGAGCGTAACGCTGGTAACGCCGTCAAAGCTCTCATGGAGTCGCTCGCTCCCAAAGCCAGGGTCAAGCGAGACGGTAATTGGAAGGAGGTCGAGTCTGCAGAGCTCGTCCCCGGTGATCTTGTCGCTTTCAAGCATGGTGATATCTGCCCTGCCGACTGTCGTCTCACCGAAGCCGTCGATGTCTCGTAAGTTATCCCCTGTACACTCAAAGCTCCAAGCAATCGTTGACGTGCCTCAGCATGGACCAGGCCGCTCTTACCGGCGAGTCTCTGCCTCAAAGCAAGAAGCTCGGCGACGAGTGCTTCTCCGGTTCTACCTGTAAGCAGGGTGAGGCCGAAGGTATCGTCATTTCCACCGGTCCCAACACCTTCTTCGGTCGTGCCGCCACCCTCGTCGGCGCAGACAACGATCAGACTGGTCACTTGCAGATGGTCCTCGCCCGTATCGGATCATTTTGCCTCGTTTCGATCGGTACCTTCGTCCTGCTCGAGATCCTCATCCTTTACGCCGACTTCCGCTACTCCTACCGACGTGGTCTCAACAACATTCTGGTGCTTTTGATCGGTGGTATTCCCATTGCCATGCCAACAGTCCTCTCCGTCACCCTCGCTGTGGGTGCTCAGCAGCTCGCCAAGCACAAGGCTATTGTTACCCGAATCACCGCTATCGAGGAGCTTGCAGGTGTTACCATCCTTTGTTCCGACAAGACCGGTACCCTTACCACGAACAAGCTCACGATCGACAAGGAGAACGTCAAGTGCTACTCCAAGTGGGATGTTGAGGGTGTCTGCCTTCTCGCCGCATACTCTTCCCGAACAGAGAACCAGGACGCCATTGACGGCTGCGTTGTCGGCACCCTCGCCGACCCGAAACTTGCTCGCGAGGGCATCAAGCTCCTCGACTTCAAGCCCTTCAACCCTGTCGACAAACGTACCGAAATCACGTACCTCGACTCCGCTGACAACAAAATCAAGCGCGCTACGAAGGGAATGACCGGTATCATCATCGAGCTTTGCTCCCGAAACAAGACCAATGCCATGGAGGACCAACTCGAGGCAGATGTCGAGGAGTTCGCTCGACGTGGTCTCCGTGCGCTCGCTGTCGCTTTCGAGGATGTCATGGGCAATGAGAAGGATTCTCAGGGTAACGGCTTCGAGCTCGTCGGCTTGCTGTCCATCTTCGACCCCCCGCGATCCGACACCAAGCAGACCATCGACGACGCTATGGCTCTCGGTGTCAAGGTCAAGATGGTTACCGGTGACCAGCTTGCCATTGCTAAGGAGACTGGTCGACGCCTCGGTCTCGGCGATCATATGTACGCGTCCAAGGTGCTCAAGGAAGGACCTGGCCCGGACAGCAAATTCAAGAACATCGATGAGATGATCATGGACGCCGATGGTTTCGCCGGTGTCTTCCCCGAGCACAAGTTTGAGATCGTCAAGCGTATCCAGGGCCTCGGTCACCTTTGTGCGATGACTGGTGACGGTGCCAACGATGCTCCCGCTCTTTCTCGTGCCAACGTCGGTATCGCTGTTGAGGGTGCTACCGATGCAGCTCGTGGTGCAGCGGACATTGTGCTCACCGAACCCGGTCTTTCTACCATCGTCCACGCTATCTACGGGTCCCGAGTCATCTTCCAGAGGTGAGCAGTGTATCCACCATAAGAGCTTTCCCGCTGACTCGACCCAGGATGAGGAACTATGCGGTCTATGCCTGTGCCGTTACCATCCGTATCGTCGTCTGCTTCGCCTTAATGGCTTTCATTTGGCGATTCGACTTCCCGTCGTTCATGGTTCTTATCATTGGTGAGTTAATTTTGCCTTTATATTGACTCATACTCATTGCACTATCAGCGGTCTTGAACGACGGTACTATCATGACACTTTCCTTGGACCGAGTGCTTCCGTCCACCACGCCTGACTCTTGGGATCTTGCCGAAGTTTTCGCATACGGTATCGGCTACGGTCTTTACCTCACCGCTTCCACCCTCGCTCTCTTCGCTATCATGCACTCGACAACCTTCTTCGAGCGCAAGTTCGGTGTCAATCCAGTCGGCAAGGACGTCAACGACTACCAGGGTCACATGGTTATCTACCTCCAGGTCGCCATCATCTCGCAAGCCCTCATCTTCGTCACTCGATCTCACGGTCCGTCCTGGACCGAGCGCCCGTCCTACGCCCTCATGGGTGCCTTTTGTCTCGCTCAGCTCGTATCCTCCATCATCGCTGCTTTCGGTAACTGGGGCTTCACCCAGGTGCACTCCATCTCCGGAGGCTGGATCGGTATCGTCTGGGTCTGGAACATCGTTTGGTACTTCCCCCTCGACTTGGTCAAGCTTTTCCTCAAAAGGACCATCATCGCTGCTCTCCAGAGGAGGAAGGCTCGCAAGACGGCCCCAGCTATTGTCGACTCAAACGGCGAGAGACTCCAGCGTACTGCCTCGAGACACGAGTCGCTTTACTCCAACCGAACCAGCTTCATCTCTCGCGCTGCCAACCGACTTAAGGGTGGGACGAAGGTTAGCATGTCGAAGAACGAGCTGTCTCGGTGAGTAAATTGAATAATATTCTGGCTGCCTCTGCTAACTTCACCGCAGCTTCTCGAGCATCCAGGCTCAACAATCCGGTGCTGCCCTACAGCGTGCCGGGTCGCGAGCGGCGTAGTGGCTTCCTTTTACCCCTCAAAATCGCTGTCGCTCCTCTGTGTCTCTCCTTAGATAGTCCTTTTGGAGTAACCCACCTTCTTCAAATCCGAGCATTTCATTAGTTCCTCCAATAATGCCTCAGACAGTTGCATGCGATGAAGATTTGGCTAGAGTGGACAGAATGTAGCACAATGACTGATTTAAGACTTTTGGAATCAAGAAACCTCAGGGAGAACTCCAGTAGACTGATGGGAGAAGCTCGATCTCGATATATGATCGCTTTTGCAGATTGCGATGATCCTGACGACTTGCATTCCATTAGTGTTGTACAGTACATCGTCATCAGCAGTATTTGCCGGCTTTTTGATACACGAACGTGAGGATGAGAAGGCGCTCAGCTTTGAAGATACAACACACCTGTATCTGAGCCATCATCACTTGGTACTTGCAATCATGCAATGGTTCTCCGGTACATTGATCGATACTCCGACCCCTAGGAATCTTCGAATCCGACGTGATCATCTCATCGGTACGTTATGCCCGCTTGCCGCCGAGTCCCTTGAAGCTATGGGCGAGAAATGATGAGCGATGCAGTCGTCAATGAAGAAGGCTACATCGAGCGAGTAACCCCACTCTCAGACTTGGACCCAGGTTCCCCCTTCGACCTCGCAAAAACACCTAGCCAAGTGACTCGCTTACCTCCTCACTCCTTTCTCTTACCCTGCTTCGTTGACCTACATCTCCATGCTCCTCAATACCTGTATGCCGGGACGGGGTTGGACTTGCCGTTGATGGAATGGTTGGATCGGTATGCATATCATGCTGAAGAGAGGATTGATGCGGACGAGGAACTGGCTGGGAAAGTTTATGAGAGGTTGGTGAGGAGGTTAGGGGAGGTTGGGACGGGTTGCGTGGTTTTGTTTGGGACAATTGGTGTGAGGGCAAAGTGAGTGAGTATGTTGGGCGTTCCCGGTGAGGAGGAACTAGGGGAGTATGAGCTGAGGGTGGTTGGGCAGTTTGATACTGGCCAAGGCTTTCTTGGATGCTGGGATACGAAGTTATGTTGGGAAGCTGTCTATGGACCAGTCTCCGGTGAGTCGTAGTCCGTGAGTGGCTGGGATAAGCGCTTGCATCCCTCGTCCTCTCTGTCTACGAATGGTCCTTACGAGATCTTAGCGCCCGTCGTATGGCGAAACCTCTGTCACCGCCTCCTTATCCTCTCTAAACACCTTCCTCGACGAGATGTTCGACCTGACTTCCTCATTCCCACCTCATCGACGAATAGTCCAACCAATCATCACACCCCGCTTCGTACCCGTCTGCTCCGACGAACTGCTTCGCGAACTCGCTAAAGTCAGTGAAGAACGAGGGGTGAGGGCACAGTCGCATATGTGCGAGAGCTCGGACCAGATGGCTTGGGTCGAGTCACAGCGGGGAAAAAAGGATGAGGTGGTTTTCGACGAGGTAAGTTGATCCACTGAGATTGTGAGGTGGGAGCTGATGACTAGGCCTAGGCTGGACTGCTGAAGGAGGGAACGGTGCAGGCACATGTCACTAGCTTGCCAGCGGAACTTATTGAGCTATGTAAAGTTCGAGGTGTGACAGCAGCGCATTGTCCGCTGTGAGTCTGTTTTGATATGTCAGTATCAACAGCTGACAAAAATAGGTCGAATGCGTACTTCTCCGATGCCCAGTTCCCACTACGCGAGCGAGTGTCTCGCTGCTGTCGTATCTGCGCAATCTGATTTAACGCAGAGCAATCGATGCAGACATGTCCGTCGGCCTTGGATCAGATATCGCAGGTGGCTATTCCCTCTCCATCCAATCATCAATGCGACAGGCGGTCATCACTTCCCGATTGCGAGAAGGGCAAAGGCGAGAATCGAAGGTGGATGGATCCAGTCGAAATGTAGATTGGGTCGAAAGTCTGTATCTGGCTACAAGGGGTGGGAAGAAAGCTTTGGGTCTGGGAGGGGCTTTCGAGGTTGGTATGGAGTTTGACGCGCAGCTGAGTAAGTGGAGTTGACACATTCCGTCAAAGATAAGCTGATGATGCTCCGAAGTCGACTCGGCATCTGAAAATAGTCCCATCCACTTCTTCGACCTTCCTCCGGCAGAAGAGACTGACGACGCATGGTGGACTGAGGCGGTGGAGCGATGGTGGTGTAATGGTGATGAAAGGAATCGGAAGGGTTTGTGGGTGCAAGGGAGGAAGGTCTGCTGAATGCATCATGAGAGTTGATGTGAATCACGTAACTGATGAATCAGGGGACGTTCCTGGTGTGATCCGAGCGATCCGTGCGCTGATGGTCGTCAAGTGATCTTTGATGTGCGCTGACAAAGGGGTCAAATGGTCGAAAAGATAGGCTGATTGGAACTCTCCAAATCAGACAACCAACTTGCCGAAGGTAGATGCGGTGGAAGATACGAGAAAGAGACACTTCACATCATGTCAGGTGGCCAAAGGACCCCGTATCATTTCGCTCGGACCTCTTTCACTTTCCGCGTTCGTCCCTTTCCCCATTTTTTCCATTCTTTTCACTTCTCTTCAATTTCGCTTATTCCCGATTTCCATTGATTCGTGTATTGTCTGTGTAGCGCGACGACTCCGAGTACTCATTGGTGCTTCTCTCTTAGTCTTTGCCATGTCGACCTCCCCACCCTCATCCCACCTCGAAACCCCCATCTCAGGCCGATCCTCCCGCGCTCGTAAACCCGTGAAACACTTTGGCTCCTACGTGATCTCTGAGGACGTGATATCCGAAGAAGAAGGGTACAAAGAGACGGAAGAAGAGGAGGATGAGTCTTTCGAAGCGAAGGGGGGGAAGGAGGAGAGCGATGATGAATCTGCCGTGGAGGATGGAAGTGATGATGGGATGAATTTGGTGGGTCGGACCTGCCTGCACGTTGGTTTTCGAGACTGATAGGTGGTAGAAGCCGAAGAACACTGGGAAGAAGGAGAAGGAGACAGGAAAGAAGGACAAAAAAGACAAGGAAAAGGAAAAAGACTCGGGAAAGAAGGGGAAGAGCATAGTCAAAACCCCCGCTAAGGCTGCGAAACCCATCTTACTCCCAAAGGCGCCCAAGAAGAAAGTGATGAAGGATGACGAGAACGACTCGGCCACCGAAGCTTCCCCAGTCAAAGCCAAGAAGGTGAGCACCTTCGGTTTCCGTGTTGCTGGATAACCCTGATCATCGTCAGCCAATCGCCGCGAAGGTGACGCCATCGAAGCGGGTGGCTTCTCCCGCGGCGTCCGGTGGCGAAGAGAGCAACGGTGAGGATGAAAAGGTACATCTTTCCGTCTCACTCGTTTGCAAGATAATTTGACCGATGACGAATTATCCAGTCGACCTCTTCCGCTATTAAAGACGACAGTCCCAAGCCCCCTACCAAGAAGGCGAAACCCACTCTCGTCAAACCCGCTACAACCTCCAAGTCCGCTACGGAGCCGAAGAAACCCATTCTCATAGGTGCCCCTAGAAAGAAGAGCAGCGTCAACCCGTTGACCCCGAAGACTACGTCCGCTCCATCGAGTGCTAGCAAGTTTACCGGGTTGAAGCCGAAAAGTGTGACTCCTGCGGTCACTGCTACCAAGCATGTTCCCAAGAAGCCTAGTAAGGTGGCGCCGAAGAAGGCCAAGTCCGAAGATGTAGATGAGGAGGAGCTGAAGAGGTGTAAGGGTAATAAGGAGGAAGATGAGGGGGATGAGACTGTAGATGAAGGCGAGGAGCAAGACAAGAAGGTAATCATAACTGCACTCGAATGAGTCGACACTGATAAGGTCTTCATAGCACCCGCCGATTACTGTGAAGAAGCCAGCCCCCGCCAACAAGTCTTCTGCCAAGAAGGCTGTTCCGAAAGCGAAACAGCCGAAGCAGGAAGAGGAAGAGGAGGACATTGTGGACACGGGGGCCTCGGAGGAGGAAGTCGAAGTCGAAGTAAGCGTTAATAGCGCTGATAACATTGCATTAATCATACTACAGCCGCCGAGAAAGCCCACTTCTGCGAACAAGGCGAACAAGGCTATCAAGCCTAAGAAGGTCAAAGCCGAACAGAAAGAAGACTCAGAAGAGGGTTCTCAAAAAGCCTCGACGGTAAGGTGGTCTACTCGCCCTTAAATTGGCTGACCCTGGTGTAGCCTAAGGAGACGTCGGCCCACTCTAGTCCTGCTCGCAAGAAGAGCGTGGTTGAAGTCGTAATCACCACACCCTCGAAAATTACAAAGGTAACGCAGAGGACGCCGCCATCACCGGCCAACACGGCGAGCCACGAGGAGGATAGCGAGAAGGAGGGGAAATCACCAGGGGAAGGTGGAAACTCTGTCAGTTCGCCGAGTCTTCATACCTCCAACTGATCACAGATCTTTGCCACCTACAGATCATTGACGGCGCTGTCGGGAAGGCGAATCCGCCACCCTCCCAGGCAAAGTCAGGGGATCATTCAGGTGGGACTTCTTGCACATCGAGCAGCTGGTCTGTCGAGAAGACAGGAGCAGCGATTAAGGGTGACTCTGCCGGGAGTGATGAGGACACAGAGGAGCCGGTCAACATGACTGGCTCTCAGGCTGTTTCTAAGGTCAATACTCTGCAGTGAGCTGAAGAGACTGACAGTAACGTCAGGTCGAGCTTGGAGAGATGGATGATCTCGAATTCATCTCTGGCGAAGATGGTGATGATCTTCCGGAGACACTAGCCAACCAGATCGTCAGTGCTTTGCCCCCTGATATTCTTCAATAACTGACTTTGCAAAGATGACCCAGCGCCATCAGAGCTCCCAGGGCGACAGCAACGCGTCGGCTGAGGTAGATGGACTCTTATCGAGTGGAACGAGAGTACTGACCATTGCCATTCACAGCAGCAGAAGAACAAAAGGAAGCGGTCGGCCGAGAGCGACGTCCCCGCCGGAAAGAAGCCAGCACCGGCCGAGAAGATTACACCCGCTCAGCGCGTCGTTGTCATCGAGGCACTCACTCACATGGACTTCCTGAAATGCGTCGACTTCGGCGCGGTCGCATTCAAGTTCCCAAAGGCCGGTACTAGCAGCATCAAGCTCTCTCGACACTGGCGAGAAGTCCTTTCATCGGATCTTAAGGCTTACTTCGGTTCCGGTAGTTCGAAGAAGGGAAAAGGCTCTGTTGGAGCGGATGTCAGGCGAGCGATCTGGAGTGCGATTTGCGGCAAGGTGGATAAGGCGGATTGGCTTGGACTTGAGGAGGAGACGGGAGTAGGCGCTTCGAAGCTGAAGCGACACCTGAAGGAGTCGATGAAGAAGGAAGGGGAGAAGTTTATCGGGAATTGAAGAGTTAATCGGGTAACATAATATCTGTACATATCGCTCGGCAGGTATGGTCTGTCTCGGTTCTGGTGGAGCCTGGAAGATCTCCCCCATCTCGTCATTGCGCATCTCGTCACTGCGCGATCCATACTATGCAGTACTATCATGTTGAAGACTGCACCCTCCTGCTTCGGATTCGGATCGTTGCAAGAGGTCCTGCCAGTGGGATTACATCAAAGCAGGAGCATAGCAAATACACGGAGTAGTAGGGAGCGCACGAAGGATGGGGATGTGGCGAAGCTGTTATGGCAGGTCTAAAGCTGTTTCCTCTCCGGTCGACACCACTACTCCTTGCTCGTTTCTGAAGGGCGCAAGCAACACAGAGAAGTATCATCAGCGCATTCATTATGAACAGATGAGTACAGGGAAGCAGAAATATATATCTATGTAGGGAAGCAAGTTTATGTGGGAAGCAGAAACAAAACTATACACCGTCCGCCTAATCCTCCTTCCCATCATCATCCCCCTCTGAATCGTCACTTTCCGATTTCTTGGTAGGACCATCACTTCCTGGCTTCTGGGTCGAACTGCCACCTCCAGACTTCTGAATCTCTCTCGACCTATCCAACTTCGTCTGCAACTCCCGATTCTCTGTCCTCAACTCCTTGACCTTCTGCTCAGCACTCTGGTACTTGCTCTGAACCTCAGTGAGCCGGTTCGACAAGTCACTCTGATCGCTCTTCTTGGTTGCAGTCGCACCAGTCAAAGCCATACCCTTCTTCCTGTCCTCGAATTGATTGTCGCTTTGCTCGGCGAAGTAGAGCATCGATTCCACAGAAGGCCAAAGTACCTTGCTGAGGATCTTTGAATCGACCTCGTGTGATCCACCGTCGGACTCGGATTTGCCACTCGATCCACCACCCTTGGATTTGCCATTCTTCCCCTCTAACGACTTCCAGAGGATGTCAAGCAGACCTTTGGTAACCGGGAGCAGTTCTTCATCCTCAGCAACCCAATCAGGGCATTTGCTATTCGGAGCAAGAACAACCCCTTCAATCTGGCTCTTGAGGGTTTTCAAATCAGTCTTCCCCTCCCCATCTTTCCTCTTCCCTTCAGTCAACTCAATACACTCCCTGAATCCCGCCCATGCTTTGCCGATCTCTTCGAGTGGAGCTTTGCTGCTCTGAGCCCAACTCGAGAGGATATCGATGGATTTGTAAGTGTATTCGGGGAGGTCTTTGGCTTCTGAGAGTCTCTTCTCGAGTTTCCTGTATTGACGCGCGACGTCGAGACGGGTATTGTCGGCTGAGATGATGTTTGAGATCTTCGTGGATGGCTCTTGTTTCGGTGAGGAACCTTTAAAGTCTGAGGGGTCTTGATCGGACATGGAGAATGGAGTTGTGGAATGGTGAGGTAGTATATGATGGGATGGGAGGAAGTGGCGAAAGAGATGGATCGTCGATTGGTTTATGTAGTGGGCTTGCGAGACTGTCGACTGAAAGGAGGCTCCCGTATGGAGTTACAAAGTATACAAGGGATGGAAATATCGAATGTTACATTCATCAATGCGTTTGGACGTAGAGATGATGAAATGGAAAAGGAAGCGGGCTGTAGACAGACAATCTCGGTGAAAAAGATGTCTGCAATCAGCTCATTCGGTTGTTGATGCTCAGGCCAAAGTCAAGTTGGCTATGAAGGGGCTCGTCACCTACGCTTTGAGGAGTCTCCTGCCTTTCAGCGGAAACAGAAGCTCGTATCTCACATCCATGTTGCACAAATCTGAAGCATGTAGCACAGATTATCGTCTTCTGCGAATGGCTCAGTCTCTCAGATATCTGATTCGCCGGCCCTTCCAAGCTGACATATATCGTCATGAGAGCATCGATGGTGGTAAATACCATCTCACCCATACTGCAGTGAATTAAGCCACGAAGAGAATGATCAAAAGGACATATGGTGGTTTCTACCATACTCCTGACCTTTTGCACCCTACCTTTTCGTCGATGGCCCCACAGAGATCAGCGAGGACGAGCTGCATAATCCTCTTCAGCAGCTGCGCTGTCGATTTGAAGCTTTGGACTGAGCGAGAAGTGTGAGATGGAGCAATTGAGTCTTCAAAGCTGCTGTTTCGCTTTGAGATGGCATGGTTCCAGACGAAGGGGGAGATAAGATGATCTAGCCCACTCGGTCGTATTAGTGACTTTCGTGAGGCGTACGTAGCCACCTATCCACCATGGCCCGGAACTGTTTGACCTCAAATATCTCGCCTTGTTTGGATTTGGCCTCTTCGTTCTCGTTTTGAGAAGGTTTCGCATGGTGTTCATCAGCGGATATGATAGGTTGTTCCCTAGGGGAGTCCGGGACAGCAAACTGTCGGTCGAATCGGACATGAGGCGAGGGCTGTTTGTTATCCGCAGAGACAGATCCAAGTGATATACACCAGACTGTAGGCTGCTCCTTTCGGGAGATCAGAGACATTGGTAGGAAAGACTGAAAGCGCAACGAACGTTTTACTCAGAGAGTGAAAGGCTGTGCGCCACGCTTTCTCAAGGGTTAGCCTCTTCTCAAGATTCGAAGAGATCGGAACAGAGACGAGGTTCAGTACCATTGTGGCGATATGGGTCAATATGCGCAATACAATGGTTATACTGCCTGACTCCACTCCGCACGGACTAGCCCAATCGCCGCCGCCAACAGAATGGCTTGGAGCCGAGCCAGCCTCATGCTTTTGTAAAGTCCGTACTAACAGCCTTCCGATCCGGCGATTGATTGCACATACATCCAGACCATCTCAATGGAGATCACATCAGCCGCCCAACATCAATCCGTAAAGCTACACTCACATTCCAAGGCAGTTCCAAGAATGTCTCGATCAGCGTTTAGCACTACCGCATCAATGATTCCCGGCTCTACCGGTCCATCTGTCGTCAACAATCACTTCAATTATCTACCTCTGCCCTCCCCTCGCACTTACCCACCTATCACTTGCTTCCCAGTCGTCTGTAGCACATACGATCGATTCATTCATCGATATCGACACGACGACCACCCTTTCCAGAGCCAGACCACGTACAGTCACCATCCCAAACGCCGCTGTGAAACCTATCGAAGCGGTTTCGCCTGTGCCCGAACGCAATTTCCTGGCTGTGCCGCATGGAGGAGTTTTCGCCCCACGCGAAAGTAAACGGGAATGAAGGAGCATAGCAATAGAACTTGGGGAGCCGATCATCTCGACGTCTACCCTCGTAGCCCTTTTACCTACCCATCGACATCCGGCTGAAGGAAAAGGGGCAGTTTCGAAGGGAGTGTGGGACTTCCTCACACAAGTGGACGCGGAGATTCGTTCAGAGATCGGGCAAAAACAGGCAGAAGTAGTTGCGCTTGAGAACTGTGTGAGCAGGCTCCGCCTTGTAGTCATGTAAAAATCGAACAAATGTTCGATATCATGCTTGCATTGCGTTTCGTATTGCCCTCCGCATTATAGACTGACAATCACTGGGCGGATACAAATGAGATGAATTGTGTGGTATGGTCTGTCGTTGCGAAGATAAGTGAATCACGTGGCTTCGGATCGGGTATTATACTTGATTTCTTGGAGATCCGCTTTCCTCCCTTCGCCCTACTCCATGTCCACATCGCTTTGCCGACGTGTCCGAAGTCCGTCCATTTCGTCATCGTATTCCTCTTCCTCTGCTTCGACCTCCGCTCCCTCGTCATCTTCGTCGTCGACGGCATTCTCGTTATCAGGCTCCCCCTCCATCGGGTGGTCCGCTAATTCGGATGTGGGCTATAACGTCATCAGTTTCGGATCAGTCTGATAGTAACTAAACTCACCATGACCGATTCGCCGGTATAGGTGAACCCTCGGAAGTTCTCCTGAACACTGCTCGTCAACAGGCTTCCGCTACTGCCGTAGAGAGGTGGCCGAGGAGTCTTGGTGATCGCCATCCCGGCTTTCGACATATGAGAGGCAGATGATAGACTGCCGCCCGGACCGACATATGAATGTCGGACAGGTGCAGATTGGCCGCCGAGATCTTCTTCCTCCCAAGGTTGGATTCCAGCATCTTGCAATGACGAATTCGTAAATTCCGGATCGAAGTTGGCAACCGATTCGTCCGAGTCTACGATAGGTTTGAAAGGGGGTGTGATTTGTTTTCGATAGAGGAGATCCCAGTCGATCGACTTGAAGAAGGGATGTTCTTTCAGCTCGGCCGCGTCATGTCGTGCTCCCAGCCGATTTTGAGGGTTTCGGTTGAGTAGCTAGGATGCTGTCAGTCCAAAGTCGCCAAATAGAGACGCCTCGCTCGCCCCCTTGACAAACTGCTTTCCATCGTCGCCGATCACTTTGAAACCCATATCATCAGCAATCAAGCTTTTGCAGTCGTCTAGCATGCGAGAAGACGCGATACTAACCATGCTTTGGGAATCGAATCTTTCCGTAGCCTGAGCGGACATCAGCTCACTCATGTAAGGTATCATTGATCACCTACAGATCAGGCGGTACATCTCCTGTGTCTGCTCCGCATAGAAAGGACTCCAGCCGCAGCACATCTCGAAGAGGAGTACGCCAAGTGACCAAAAGTCAACATGTTTCCCGTAACCTTTCTCATCGAGCAAGACCTCAGGAGCGAGGTATCTATCATCCCATCAGTTGCGGTTCGACGCGGAACAACACGCATCCGGCTCACTCGGTCGTGCCGCAGAAGGTATTTGTGAGCTGATCGTTCGAGAGATCCGGTTTTGACAAGCCGAAATCGCACAGCGCCACATGACCTGTGGCATCAAGGAGGATGTTTTCCGGTTTCAGATCGCTGCATTTCATCAGTGGCGGGCTGATCTGATCCTCAAAGCCAGACTCACCGGTAGACGATGTTGTACTTGTGCAGATGCTCCAATGCCAAGATCAACTCCGCGATGTAAAACCGCGCCCGATCCTCTCTGAATCTCCCCTCCTTCTGCAAATGCCAGAAAAGCTCCCCACCGCACTTGTAGTCGGTAACAAAGTACAGCTCCTTCTCCGTCTGGAAGGAGAACTTCAGTCCCACAAGGAAAGGGCATTCGAGCGATCTTTGTAGGATCTTCCGCTCGCCAATAGTATGCGCTACTTCCTTCTTCGCGACGATCTCCTTTTTGGAGAGGACTTTCATGGCGTATATCCGACGGGTATCCTTCTTCCGCACTTGGAAGACTCGACCAAAGGTGCCTCGTCCGATCAGTTTCAAAAAGTCGAAGTCGGAGGGTTTGAGGTGGATCCGATTCTGTAGGACAGAATTATCAGCTTCTAAACTTCGGGAGATAGGTGTTAGCCTTACCCGGATAGCGTGATAAGTTGACTGTATCCACACCTCGCCGGAGACCACTTCGTCTCCCCGTGTACCAAGCTTGTACCGGCTATCAAGGGTATAGCCATCCTTGAGAACCGGCTTGATGTCGAGCATCCCTAAGAAGCCTTCGCCTTCTCGGCTCCTATCGTAGACAGACACGTGTAACGCCGAGTTTGACGAGGTCAGATCGCTGAGTACCGATAAGATACTGGTTTCCGATAGGCTCGCGTGCACTCACAAGGATACCTCCTGCTTCCATATAGGATCCCCCGGACCAGGCTTCCCTAACCATCCACCTCCCCCAGGCGGTTCCTCAGCTCTAGGTGTTTGCGCTCCGCTCCCATCCCCATCTCGTTTCCCCTTCCCTTTGCCCACTGCATCAGCGAATGCTCTTGTGATCGTCCCCACTCCCAAACCGCTCGTACTTCGTGTAAGGTGTCCTGGTGTCATAGGTTGTGCTTGGGCTGTGGTAAATGGGACCGACGAAGGTGAGGCGACAGGATGTGGTGGTCGGGAGACAAATTCATTCTGCTCGAACTGCATGACGACGTAGGGTTGCGGCTGGGTACTGGGGAAATGAGAAACCGCCAATCCCCGAGCCGAGATGAGCTTGACATTCAGCGTCCCTCGTGCTTGACCGTTATGATGATGATTGGGTGTCGAACTGCCGTCCGATCTCGAGCTCGCACTACCCGCACTACCCGCCGAGCTAGCAACTTCCATCTCCCCGTTGCCACCTGGCATCGTATCCGGCGGGTGGGAGTCCACCGGCGTAGTCGCCCCGTCATCGAGCTTACTCATCGCCTTCCTCATCTTTGGCGGTTCGTGTAGCCCAAACCCTATCCCAGCACTGTTACCAACCGTATCACCGACCGTAACACCCGTGGTAGGTTGACCTGCACCAGGTGTCCCTAGAGGGAGTGGCATGAACCCATGGCTGGTAGGTGTGCGCAGTCCGCTTGGTTGTGGCTGCAATGCAGGACTGACGGCGCGTCTCGTAGGGTCGAAGGAGAGGTTGGCGGTACCTTTAGAAAGAGTGGGTGGAATGGATTCGAAAGGGTTTGGAGTTGCTGCAGTGGAGGCTCGAGGTGTCGCTTGGTCGGATGGTCCGGAGAGGGTAGCGAACGTTGCTGAGGGGGAGAGAGTGGGAGATGGCGTATTTCTACCCGATGGGTGGTTGGACGATGGCCACAGTTGCTGTTGAGTGAAACTTCCATCAACAAATTTGTCGAATGCTTCAGGGCAAGACCCACCTTGACACCCTTCATCATCTTGGTCAGGGGACGTGGTCGAGTGACTTCGTCACACCGCGATGACGACTACAATGCGATTGATCCGATGTGTCACGAAACAGGGGCACCTCATGTACGTTGTCGGGTACAGGCCACAAGAACAAGGAACAGGATCGAGGTGGTCGCCGCACCAAAGAAAAAAGTATATCGAACGAGAAGATGAGAGAGGAGTACCGCTCTCAGACCGATAAGATCCCAGAGAGGATGACCCCCGCAAACTGGCCAATCCTAGCCACGTGATTGGGTTTACGCCAAACTCAATTACGTCTTTACGTCCTGAACGGCGATAGCCGGGTGTGGCACAGAGAAACTTCTTGTGGCATCGGACGGAAGCAGTCCTGGCCAGCAAATCACGCCGATCGTATCGCATGATATGGAAGCATTAAAATTCCGCACAGCGCATGAGGTTACGGTCTCATCCGGAAGCTCTTAGCAGATGTCTCACTCCGCCACGAAACGCTGACATCGTCCGACTCTCTTCATCGAGAATGTCATGGCGCATTCATGCAGCATAAGGCATAGATAAGCAGAGTTGAAGACCCACTGAGGACTGTCCTGCCTTTGATACAGAGAAACTTGACAATGCTACTACTTCGATCACTTGTTGCTTCTCTCGTTGGCGATAACGACCACCTTGACTCCCGCTCTCGCTCTCGCTCTTCCTTCTACACCCATCGTCTTGGCTGCTTTACCGCTTGACCAAAGCGAGCAGGCGCCAAATCCACGGGCACGTGACCTTTTCGTAGATCCCCCGACATCAACCAGCCCCGCGAGAAGGACGGTGCTAGACATGGTCAATACGTGGTGAACTCCCCAGTCCAACTCCAACAAGCCTACCTCCAGACCAACCCGGATTAAGCGACGTCGAGCTCATCCGTAGCTCATATACTCGAAAAAAACGACTGCGCCGCTCAAGATATGCTCTTTGACCGACCTGAGGTGCCTGGAAAGCATCGATATCGTCTAGAATTGATCGGATCACACTCTACAATTATAGACATCCAGTCGGTCCCGAACCTACATAATCCTTTCCCAACAACTCCGGCGCAGGTCGCACTCCCCTCTCACTGCGTCACAGTATCAGAACGAACAACCACTGTTCGCTCGAGCCACTCACATCTCGTCAATAGCTCTCACCAAATCGTAGTTGATCTCCTCGGTAACAATCGAATCATGCTTGTACCCAGGATGTGAGGTTACGAAATGCCGTATCCATGCCGCGGGAGTTATCAGTTGTCCTATTACCAATATCAGTTGTGATCATCACGGAACAGAACTGTAAGACGGACCTTTCGCTCGGTATTTGATCAGATCAAGATACCTCCTCAACTCGCACTTCGTCGCCAGATCCACATTCAACGAGTTGAGATAGGCGTTGACGACACCCATCAATCCTGGGAAACCCTCTCCCTTCCCATTGATCACCTCATCCAAAGTCATCTCGACCGCTACATCCCCCAGCTCGTCCTGCTCCGAATCATCGCTGCAGTCAGACCCGTTTCGATGTCGAGGATGAGGATGTCTAGGTGTGGAGGGACCGTATACTGATCCGGGACGGCTGCCGGGAGGACTATTGGGTACGGAGTCGGGCGGAGAGACGGGTCGGGAGGCGAGATCGTATGGAGCAGCAGGACGGTCGAGGGGAAAGATGTTTCGTCGGAAATGGAATTGGTTCATCACCGCTGCATTACGTTGTTGAGCTCTTTGCATGTTCTTGTCCACCTGAACATTGTCAGCCATACTTGAGCAAGAATCTGGATTGCCATTGCGGACCTTCGAGATAGGCATGTAAAAGTTCAGGTCGAAGCTGATGATCGCCCTCGTAAGAAGCACGATGAAGATGCTGAACGCTGCGTTCTCAAAATCCGTCATCTGCACCTCCATGCTCCTGAACTCGACTCTCCAGCCGATAGGTGAATTGACGGGAGGTGGCTTGAATCGAATAGTCTGCCAATTGGTCGATTGGATGTTCTCGAAGTGGTCCATGGAGGCTTCATCGTCCTGGTCGATCGTTTCGCTGAACTGGACGAGAGGATCACGGATGAAGAGGTGGGCGATGTGTGAGGCGATCTTGTCGTCAAGGCCTACACATTTCAGCGACCGGCTCGCCTCGTATCGAAGGACATACCATGCTCCAACAAGCGTAGTCGGACACTGTTGTCCATTGGTGCATCGATGTCGTGGTATTCCGGCTTATTCCGCTCGTCATTCGAGATGTACAGGTCAACCGAGTCGTATCGAGACTTCGGTATCCGCCATCGATCGTTCTTCAACGGCTGCGAGGTGGTTGTCAGATGGACGACAGCTCGTTCGTCACGACCCACCTCGAGCCCTCGCTCCTCCTCCGTCCGATCGTCCACACTAGCAGCAATCACGTTCCACCTCGCATCCACATCCGCCAACTGTCCCCTGAAGGCCGGACTGGCAGCGGTCATAGCGAGCTTCCTTTCATCAGCTTGACATCGACCCAGAAAAAAGGACCCACCATGATCGGTGCAACAGGAACAAGCGCGTCGTACACCCTCCTCGCCTCACCTACGTTCCAAGCCTGGAAGGTGATTTGCAAACAGCAACAACCCATGCCAAAAGCCATCGCATCCATGTGAATGTATGGTGTGCCTTCTCCAGGTTTGGCAGGGTCTACTCCTTGGTCACCAAGCGCCAGACATAGCGAGTGTGACTCACTGGCATGACCATTCGATATCGGTGGCGCTCTCATCCCATCCGGCATCTCCGTGTTCTTATCGATAAACAAAGGTACCCTAATATCGACCAGACTCCCTCTTCTCTGCCGTATATTCGCCGTCAACGTCCTACACCAGTCCGTCTCAGCTCTGGGCCTCGTAGATCTCGACTAGGCGTTACTCACGGAAATCTCGCATGAGGATTCGTCAACAACTGTCCAACATACTGACTCCTACTCGAGCTCTTCTTCGGATCAGCATAAGTCTCCGGATCGGTGAAAGCTCCATCCGTCACCCCCAGCCTCGGCCACATTGTAAGGGTGATAGGTAGCTCGTGGTGATGAAGGTGGGAGCGGATGATCTGTCTCCTGAACCGCATGTCGCATTCCACCGAGACTAAATCTTTGGCAGTTCCAGAGAAGGGGGCGCCAGGTGTGGATTCGAGCATGTAGCGGCCGTACTCCGGATGGAAGGTTGGGATTGTCGAGCTATAGCATACCACTAAGCTGCTGCCGCTGAGTAAGTACAGGATAAACTTACCATCCTTTCGGCTTAAGCTTCTCTAGTCCAGGATCAAGCGTGACACTCTGCAGCTTCTCCAAGATTTCCGTTTGTCTCAACGACAACAGAGCTGATTTCTTCTCGTCGTCAAAAGCGACGACCATGTACTCGATCTATAAAGGTATCAGCTTCTTTCCTTCCTACCTCATCACCGAAGTTGCTTACCTCGTCGCCCCAAAGAAGACCTTTGCCAGTCCGGTCTTTCCATCGATCCCAGGTATTCAAGAACTGTGTGATCCCATGGTATCGAATATGCTCTGCTAGTGGTTTCGTCTCGGGCCAATCGAGAGGGGTCCCTAGGGCAAGAAGGCCCATCGTGTAGGGAAGAAAAGGGACAGGGGAGGGGCACGACGGGGAGAGAGGATGAAAGTCCTGCAGCCGGAAGACGGTCTAACGATTCGATCGTGAGGAAGATGACATCGAGTTTGGGACGAAAGAATAAGTGAGGCGCGAGGGGAAAAAGCCAAGGAACTATGAAATTGATGATAATGATGTCAGATACCCGTAAATAGGAAATTTCTGCGGTATGAACTTTTATGATCGACCGGCGGAGCTCTTGCCCACCGGCGAAGACCGATACATATTTGGGGGTCTCAGCGGAATCAATTGGCTAGGTAAGCGATATACTGTGTGCGTGAGAGACGGGAGTGGAGATGCTGGAGTCTAGGTTTACATTGGTTTAAGCTGTTGAGGATCAGGGTCATTAAAGGCGAACATGACGCTATCTGACGTTTCATGCGATATGATCAATGATGTTGTTCCCGACGAACTTTCCTGCTCGGCGTCTGTGTGTGTAGATCCTTCCCTTCTACCACGGTATAGGGCCAGCTTACCCAAAGCACGGCCCCATCGACAAGATCAATCTCAATTCGCTCACGAGTCGAGCGAGCCTCATAATCTACGAAGATCTGCGAATGAGATCCATGCCGGACGCAGCCATATATATCTCTTAGCACCTACTCAATCAACCAGAGCATCCATAATCATCATATCAAGAACCACATCCTCCCTCGCATCAGCCGGCGTAGTCTTATGCTCTTTCCCCTCGACGATGGCCGCATAAAGCGCCTGGAATTCGAGAGTGTAAGGGTCGAGATAAGTGGGGCGTATGACCTCTTCGCTATAGTCTCCGTTGCCAAGGTTCTTCTGGATCGTGATGGTTATAGGTAGACCTTTGATGAAGGGGCTAGCTCTGTCAGCGAGGATAGAAAGTGAAACTTACGTGTCGTATTGGATCTTTATCCGCTTTTTGTTAGTGTATATCTCAATATGTGAGTCGAAATTCGCCACTTCGTCGATCGCCATCTTCGCATCAGCTTGAGGACCGGCTACCCGAACTTACCTCGAAGTATGCCTTGAACCCCTTGTAGCCGAACAAAGCGCTCCACCACCTCCCATCTCCTTTCGTTGCGACCAAGCACTTCTCAGGCATCCCGATAAGTTCCCTCATAGCCGACAAGTCATGGCTGGCCAAACCACCCAACATCGCCCACGCCCCCATCATGCTCGGGTCCTTCGCCCGTTCCGCTCCGACGACTTCAGCGATATTGGCTGTTTTTCTCGAATTCAGATCCTTCATGGAGCTCTCCGGAAAGTCGGTGAAGCTTTTCAGATACATCCCAGATTGAGTGAAGAACATCGGGTTCTACGTCACTTCAGCTTACGATGCTTCATATGATGATATGGTGCAAGATGAGCAGGACCAACCCACCTTCCCGATGATATCCCTAACCCGAACATACTTGAGCTCATCCCCCTCCATAGCCTCCTTAACCCTTCCCAAAGCTGTCGCATACCTCCTCATATACCCCACGAACATCACCACCCCATTCCTCTTTCTCGCTTCTTCGATCGCGTCTGCTTCTGCAAGGGTCTGAGCCATTGGTTTCTCGATAAACACGTGTTTCCCTGCATTGGCGCATTCGACAGCTTGGGAGGCGTGGTATTGGTCGGCGGTGAGGATGAGGACTAGGTCGATAGGTACGGAGGAGGAGAGCATCTCGGTTCTGGTCTCGTCAGACCCAACACATTAGGGAAGAAGACAAGCTTACACGGTGAAGAAGTGGGAAGAAACGTTGAAGCGGGATCCGCAGAACTGCATAGAATCACGGGAGACATCGCAGAGGGCGGTGACTTTATAGTAATCCGAAGCAAGCATAAGGTTTGGTAGCTATCATCTATGATTAGCTCAAGAGTATCCAATGGCGCCTTTACTCACATGCATACATTGCGAGACGAGACCGCAGCCTACCACGCCGACATTCAAGATGCGCTGCGAGGTCATGATAAGTGATTCGATACCAGTGATGACGTATGATGCGCAATCAGTCTTAGGATAACTTATCATCTTTTCAAAGGTATAAACTCACCGCTCTTTTCCCGTACGCGGCCAATATTCGGGCCGTATTATCCCGTATGGTATACACGCTAAATCACGTGATCCCTTCGCACTGTCAGTAATTTCTGTCAAACTCACTCGCCGGCTGATCTATCTGTTTTCAAGCGCCAGCACCTCGACATGGAGGGTCTCTTGAATGGTACAGCGGACCCCATCGATGAAGTGACTGCAAATCAACTAGGTACTCGTCAAGCGGAGAAGCGACGGCGGAAGGAGGAGAAAGCGTTGATGAGGGAGATGAAGCGTCAGAAGAGGTTGTCAAAAGCTGCAGTCCAGAATGGCATGACGAATGAGGAGGAAGAGGTGAGGATTGAGCAGGGAATCACCCACCACGATGAAGCATCGGAGCGGGATGAGGGGATGAGCACTCCTGTCTCGATTGTGAACCCCATACTGGACGGTACCAGTCCGACCCAACCTCGCAGCTCGCCTTCGGCCTCGCCGAAAGCGGACCTAAACGCGATGGCACAACCGGGTACACTACCAGCAACCGACCAGCTGATGAGACTGTCCTATGCCGCGACGCCCGAGCCTGTCCTTCCTAGTCCAACCAAAATCCGGAAAACCTTCGGAAAACCGAAAGTGCCCCTTACATCCGGCTCCTCTTCCTCTACACCCCGTGCCAGACGAAAAAAAGCTGAGAAACCGACGGACGAGGAGTTGAGATCCCGGTTCTCGACTCCTGGAGCTATGAATGCGTACATCTCCGGGAAATGGGTTGCTTTAGGGGAGCTCAAGCGGTTAGCCGATGCTGGTAGTACGTCTCCCCTACACCCTCCTCGAAATTCATGGTGCTAACGGAATGTATAGTCATCACCTACAAGAAGGGCAAATTTAGCGACCACGAGACAGCTGCCATCCGGCGACACCTCGAGCTATTTTCTCATGTATGTTCCCAACTTGTCAAAAGCGAGGATGGAGGCTGACGAGATCAGATCAATCGGCTGGATCCTGATGAGCTAGTCGGGGTGATCATGGCGAAAGGACGGCAGACTGAGCGGAAGGAGTTCCCAAAGTTTTGGGTCGAAGTTGGTAAGTCCTACGATCTCGGGATTTAATGTCCACACCGGTGTAGGCGCCAACGATGTCTTAGCCGCAGCCGTACCTGGAAGACTTGTGAAGTATGTGAAGGACCACACGAAGAGGCTGTATGATCCTCGGGGGAACAAGGGGTTCTGGACGAAGGAAGAGGACGACAAACTCCTTCAGCAAGTTCTTCTGTCTTCGCTCTTGATATAATCTCATCGCGACGCAGGGCATTCAACGTGCATCCGGATCAATGGTCGAGAATAGCGGATTACGTAGAGAGGACAGAGCAGGATGTTCGGGACCGGTACAAGAATATGTTGCAACATCGGGATACTTGCGAGTCCGGTAAGTTATACAACCTCTTCCCTCCTGACCTGCTGAATGACTTGTTATCCAGGGAGGTGGAGCAAAGACGAGGAGGAAAGGCTGGTGCGCTTTGTGGGAGAGGCGAACGAAGCGATGGGGAGGAGTGCATCCGATCGGGAAGCACCTTGGGATATCGTTTGCGAGAAGATGGGAGGGAGTAGGACGAGGACTCAGTGTCGGCAAAAGTGGTTAGTTTTCTACTTCCCCCTGAGTCATGAAAATCATACTGACATGGAGAACCAGGCAAGACGAGCTCTGGCTGACCAGGCGGAATGACGGGAAGAAGGTGAGAGCCAAGGTGCGCGAGAGGCCTCTTCTGGTACATCGGTCAGTCTGCCCCTTTTTCTATGCGCTACTAGATAGCTGAGGTAAAGAAGTGTCAGAGCGTTGGATGCGGATTCAGAGAGCGAAATCACTTGGAACGCACTCGCAGTGGGAGACTGGCAAAGCTTGAGCGCGAAAACCTTGAGGGCGGTCTGGAGGAGGATGAAGCACGAGGTGCTGGATTACAAATCACTCTCGTTCCCTGGTAAGTCTGACCTCTTCCACGCCTTCCATGGTCTCAAATCTATTTTCGAAACAGAGATAGTCACCGCGTTGACGGAGAAGTATCCGTTGGAAAGGATGGGGGAGTCGAGACCGAAGGGGCCCAAGAAGTCTAAGAAATTCAGGCGGCCTGACTCGGAAGAGCGGAAGAAGGTTGTGAGTAAGGCGTTGGTCAGCTCGGATGACGAGAGGGAGGCGGAGGAGGTGATTGGTGGGGTAAAATATCCGCAGCAAAACGAGGAGCCCGAGAGTAAGGAGGGTATGTAGACCCTACCCGATGGACATTCCCGGGGAGATCCCGATCTCTTCCCTTCTGAAGTCGACGTACTGACGGAGGTGCAAACTCCCCTGACGCGGCTTCCAACCGCGACATTGCTACCGTTTCTCGAAGGCCTTACTGCGATGAGCTCGTTGCGGTTCTTCTTCGTATGATTTTCACAAAGCTCGAGGCTGGAAACCGCTCCAGTCGGCAATACGCCGTGACTGCGCTAGCATCTGGCATACTGATAAGCTACAACGACAATCTTTCCCCATGTCGCCAGCACCAGCTGTCCTCTGACTGCCACTTGGTCCCTCAAGAACCAACATAAACAACCGACTCCCGATATCGCTCAGATCACAATTGGGTAAGGTCTCGGCGCCCCAATTAAGTGCTCCGGCTGATTTCAATCCAGCCGTTGCATTCACCGGTTTCGGTGTAGGCGCTCACCTCTCTACATCGGTGGGCCGCTCAGAAGAAACTGCCAGGATCCCTTCTTTTGCGCTACCGGGTGCAAATCGCTTCGTACATCTTCCTTCCCCTTATCATCTTCAGATAACGGGTCTCTTCCTTGCGTACATTACCGATCCGGCAACGTAGATCGATTTCCTCTGGCTCATACCCTTGCGGTTCATTAACGCTCGCCCAGTCCTCGATCGACAGCAGTGACTCATGCGTATCCCCGTCAGATTCCAACTAATCTGGGGACTGATACTTATCAGCGGAGCGTACCTAAGACCCGAGTCATCCCGTCTCCGCCTCAGTCGAAGGCCAACAAGAACAAGCCATTTTCGCCATCGCCTCTTTGGACCATTGTCAAGCCGATGATCCGCTCACTGCCGAAGTCTGGAGGAGCTTTGAAGAACGAAAGGGGAGGTTTATGAAAACGGGACGACCAATTGGTTGGAATTGTTCTCTAATGCGAGGTGGGCTAGTAAGTGGTCTTTCCAGCTCAGCAGGCTTTGTGGAGCTGATTTGGATAGTGTGAAAGAGGATGATGAATGGGATGAAGATTCAGTCTTATCCAGGAGGTGTGCCGATTACCCTCATGAGACAGGTGATTAGACGTACTAACCAGTCTTCTCCGCGCAGTGGAACGGACAGAACTTCTACTACTACGGCAGAATATCCCCATACTCCAGATCCCCAATTGAACTTGGGCTTACCACTTATAGTGCATGCCCACATTCTTGCTGGCCGCCAGGACTTCTCTTTCCTCGTACTGTGAGATCACATCCGCATCTAGCAATGCTGCACCTCACTGACACTCCAAAAGCGATCCGAGCGATTCTTGGCGGTGTCTCTCGTCATTGTAGTCACAGCGATGTGGACTATGAGCACATCGGTGCACGCAAGGTGAGCGACCTGCCTCTCAAACTCATCCAACCGGCATAGCTGATCTTCTAGTCGCTCCTGGTTGGCGTTGTCCTCATGGCGATCTACGCTGTCATCGCCGCCTTCGTCGGGTATCACTAAACAGACACTGCGGGTGCTTTGTAGGATTTGGTGAGCTCGGCGGGAGGTTGCTCATCGCATTCGCGGTGTTGCACGTCTCGTCATTTCAGTCCGTTTTGGGGTCCGACTCCTTGTAAGAGACGCAAATGACCTTGACTTCGCGATGTCCGGAGATTGACGGGGATGGTTTGTAGGGGTGCTTCTTGACGAGACATTCCCGCTTCGTCTCCGAACGAAGTGCATCGCCCTCGGTTCTATTACGAATTGCGAATTGGTCAGCCGAGCCTACGCCACCTCCGACTCAGGCTGAACACGCATTTTGCAGGTTCTGGAACTCGTGCTCAGCTACAGCTCTCCAAAGATCGCCGCTCACATCGGGCGTTGGAAGTCACCGTAGCCAAGCTTTCTTAGAAACGCTCCGATCCGAGGGAACATCCTCCTCATCTTCGTTGACTACTTGATCGCCGCTTTTCTCTACCTCTTCTTCTTCTTGCCTGAGACACAGGGTGTGAGTTGCCACCCTGTTCAAGATTCTTCCACTCGACTTTCCCGCTAACGGCGACTCGACCTCCGCACATCTCCCTTGAAAAAATCGACCAGCTCTATTGATCCAGCGTCAACCCATGGGACTCTGCCTCACGCCATGCACTCTGCCTTATGGAAACCGGTAGCTCACTGCGCCGGCTCGACGGGAAGGATTTCGGTTGGAAGCCAAGCGATGAGCTAGGTGAGTGAGAAAAGGACGGCGAGTGTTGACGAGTTGAGTCAGATTGAGAAACCTGAAGGTATTAGGAGGACTACAGGACGTGGGTCCTCGTGTTTCTTGTTCTGGGGACATATAGTGTGAAAATGGATCACAATGCTGTGAGTCTTATCCTAAGCGGAACAGATCTCATGAAAGTGAGAAAAGGGGAGATGTGGAGAGACGACAAAGAGGTGATGATGGAGGACGGTCACTTGACAGTCTCGACTGATGTTTCTCGTCCCGGCGTATTGAAAGAGAGCAACAGTTGACGAGAATGAAATTCCATATGGTGGAGCATCATCTTTGGAAATCAGCATAAGCTTTGTGGTCAAACACCTTTTCTAGAGGAACGCTGCTCTCGTAAATGAATGATACCTGCTGTGTGTCTGAGGAGGATTAGGAGGATCTAGAGCAGCAGAGCATGTAAACCCTGATAGACGAATATGAGTCTTAACGGAATCATAAGGAGTATAAATCGAAGATCCGATGACCCGAACGGGGGTGGAGGTGGGATCCACGAGAGGGCCACCCGCCTGCTAGATTACTACCGAATCTCTGCTTTGAAAAAACACGATCCTACATCCTAGATTTTCAGCGACATGCCCATCACAGTATGTTTCGACGCCCTCGGTACATGTTTCTCCGTCGAGCCGCTCGTCGATGCGCTTGATGAGCTATTGGGAGACAAGTTGAGAGAAGCGGGTAGCGGGGCGAGGATGGTGATCATGGATTGGGTATGCCTGTCTCTGCCTCCTGAGATCCGAACATTGTTCTGACGGGAGGAATAGTTCCACTCAGCTCAGCGAGATTACACCGTCTGTATACCCCTCGCAATGTGACTCTGTTCAGGCTGAGGAGGTCGGCGCAGTACCTTTCCGTCATCTCCCCTCCACCTCCGCCTATATCCAAGATTCTCTCACTCACACTAGCTCGATCGATCACCTTCTCCCTCCGCCTCACGCCATCATCCACGAACACTACCTTACCCGACCTCTCACCAATACTGGATAAGCTCACCCGACTATCCCCCTCACCAGGCCTTGGAGGAGCTTTCAAACTCCTAAAGGCGAACGAAGCAAAGGTCCTGATGATAACGAACGGCTCGAAATCGACTACAGAAGGGTATATCCGACAAGCTAATCTCGAAAAGTGCGTGGACGAGGTACAGAGTTGCGACGAGGTTGGAGTTGCGAAACCATTTGGACCGGTATATGAAGCTGCCTTGAGACTTTGTGAGCAGCAGGAAGGAGGAGGAGGTGAGAGGTGGTTTGTGGCTGCTCATATGTGGGATGTATTTGCTGCGAGGAAAGCTGGGTAAGTTGTCATTTTTACTCTTAGGTCCAAGAGAATGGGGATATTGGCTGAGATGATGGTGATGGGGATGCGTAGGTTCAAGACTGGGATCGTACTGGCTGAACAGCCACCAATCGGTGAAGGCGAGCTAGAGGAATGGTGGAAGATATGGGGTGGGAAGCCGGACGTAGTCGGGAAAGATCTGGAGAAGGTAGCGAGGGGTATCCTAGCGATTAGCGAATGACAGATCTCACATAACTATGCAAGAAGGAAGGCGAGACGATTGGGTGGACGGGTCCACGCTCTAAGGTTCAACACAGGAATAAATCCTGCATCTATTCTGACTAAGCAATCATACCAGCTAATATTGCTACATCCTTCCGCCCCTTCATTCCCATTTCGACACATCTAATACGCCGTTACACCAGCCAGCTGCTTCGCCCTGTCCGACAAAACCGGCAACTCCCTAGGTCGAGTCTGCTCGTCCTCAGTGAGTTTGCCATTGATCCTCGACCCGGTCGCACGGAACATGAGCGGATCGTGTGACTAAGACACGCGTCAGCTTACAGCCTCTCTCATTCGCCAGGGCAAGCGACAGACAGTGTTGTCGTAGTTCTCGACACAACTTCGGCGCCTCTCATCCATCTCTTGCGTAGAGTCTTTCGCAGGCTTATAGCAGACATCTGATATCATTTCATATCAGCTTCGTCTGCCACAATATGTTTTTGAAACCCGGTAAAAAGCTCGCTTACAAGTCGCAACCCTAGGTCGATCCCCCTCCGCAGCAGCTCCGTAATGTATACACCTCGAATCCCACAAGATCACATCCCCAGGTCCAGCCTCGACCTTCCGCCACTTACATCCTCGATCGTAGAACCACTGGAGTTGTCCAGATTTGTAGTGGTATGAATCTCGTTCGGACCATCCTCCGGGAGGGGCGTCTGATTCGTGGGATTCGAAGAAGGCGTTGTAGAGGCCGAAGGAACCTTCGAGGACCATTAGGCCGCCGTCGTGTGGGCCATTTTCGTACTGACGAACGAAGCGAGTCAGCGGACCGAGGAGCAAGGGGAGAGGGGCAAAGGGGAAGGTGTAGCTAAGGTGGGGAGGGGGGTAGGGAGAAGGGGAGGAGAAGGTGTTAGGGGTGGAGTGGGAAAAGGGAACAGTAGCGGCAGGGAAGGGAGGATATGCCAACGAGGAAGAAGTATCAGAAGAAGATCAAAGGACGGCAACAAGGTCTTAGTCCAGGCAAGATACCTCCTAGAAGAGGCCAATCATCGAAAGACGCGGGATGGCTAGGAAATGAGAAGTCCAGGCTCACCAAGTTCATGATCCCCTGAACGCAATGCTTGAACCGCCTCAGAGGGCTCTGATCGACATGTGGCCAAGGTGCCCTGTCGACCGTATCATCCTTATCGAATGGAAGCGATACGTTCACACCGTCTACTCAAACCGATGTTCATCAGTCTGTCGTCCTGTCAGAGTTTCAATTGGAAGAAACGACTCACCAAACGAAACGACCAACTCCTCCGTCCCCCAGATCTTGGCGAACGTATCAATCAAACCAGGTTCGCTCCTAATATCCCAAGCGAACTGCTCATGTCCACTCCCATGGCGATTAAACAAGCCTCCCCTACACCAAACGCTCATTAGCTGTAACCCAACCCAGTGACTACAGGTTGGGAGGGGAACGGTATCGTACTTGCTGAACGAAGGTAGGTTCTGGACTTTCCAACTGGACCTATCGTTCCGATCGAATCCTTTGCCGAAACCTTCGAGCCAGGCGTAGGCTCTATCGACATAGGAAGCTGCTTGTTCCGGGGTGATGACGTGTTTGATCACTGCGAACTGCACCGGAGGAGTCAGTGAGTGTCACACTCTGAGTTTGGATAGCGGAGAAAAGGAGAGGGGCTCCCGGGGGGGGTGGGGATATACAGTGCAAAGCTGAAATGAATGAGACGTCTACTCACCCCGTTCGTATCGAGATCGGGGAATGCGGTGGTTGCCGGAGCGACATGATGACCTCTCAGCTTGAGGCTGCCGACCGAAGAGGTAGTATCGGTATTGGTGTTGGTTTGGGTTTGGGTTGGGACGGGCATGATGAGCGTTTAGCCTTCGGAAACCACTACTGTAATGAAGAGATGAATGTAAGTAGTAGGTCAGCCGAGATGGATATATCGAGATCGATATCTCTCTTCTCCACCCCCTTAGAAACCTCGTTTAGGGTCAGAATAAGTTTACCCTTTCGCTCATGTCCGTTACAAATGCGGGCCGATGTTGCGGACTGGAAAAACATCGGACCTCGGCGAACTACCGCGGCTCTTTCCAAGAGAATCCAGTCAAATCGTCCAGACAATGCATGAGCTTCTCCTCTCCTCTCCCTTCTATACCCGCTGCTAGGCAATACAAAGCCGCCTTTCATCGCGCCTGGTACTGTTCCCTCCTTTCGTGGTGGTGATGATGATCAGAGGGTCACGTGACAACAGGGACAAAGGGCAACGGATGAAGGGAAGTATTTCTCCATCCTTCATCATCTCTTCTGCAGCCGTCTATCGTTGCTGCTGCTCTGCGTCTCTTTCTTGGGGTGGTTTTGTCGTCATAAGGTGCACCAGTAATATCTCCATCGCCCCTCTTGATAGTTTCGGCGCGCCGAAGCCATTTCCCCCAACGTAGAACATCGTTCAACTCGTCCCCCAGCAGCTCGTCAGCAGTGTTGGAGGCCTGGTAAGGAACAGTAGTTCGGAAGACGAGAAGAAGGATCATCACAGCTGAGTGGGAGTGCGGCGTTGCCTGGGTTTTTCACCAAACAGCCGCTTTACACGAGCGTCAAACCCTTGAGTCCTTTCGGGTCTGATCGACGAATCACAGTTACAACTCTCCCCATCAATACGGTTGGGAAGGGCGAGAAGGGTGGGGCAGGTGTCAGGAAAACTTTGCAGCTGAGTGGGAGTGCGGCGTTGCCTGGTTTATACCAAACAGCCGCTTTACACGAGCGTCTATCACTTTGTGTCGCTTCGGGTCTGATCACATCAATCGCAGTCCCACCTTATACACCTTGCATCATGGCCGGCAAAGAAGTTCGTCGGCCAACAACGAAGCAAGCGCGTCGCGTTGCTTCTCAAGCACCTTCGGACCATAGGTCGTCTCGATCAACGCGCTCGCAACGGGGAAGTTTATCGATGGATCAACCTACCCAACACGCGTCTGGTGCGCGCCATGCCATCACACAGTCACTGATGGGGGCCTCCTTATTTGGGGATCCTCGAGTTCCTCCGTCTCCCCCTCATCCGCCCACCCCGCCTGATCCCGTTTTACGACGACGATAACGATGACGATGACGATGACGTCTTCGAAAGGTGCCAATCGACAACCTGGCTATCTCGATGCAAAACGGGTTGGCAAGGATGATGAGAATGATCTCGGATATCAATACAAGGATAGATTACATTGTAAATCGGGAACCCGGCGCCAGAAGGTTGCCAACAGTGAGGGAAGATGAGGAAGGGGACGTCTACAGGGCTCCACCGCCCATGAGGGGTTCACGCGGTAAGTGCGAACCTACCGAGCTTGCGTAAGCCAGACCTTAAAAAAGGTATCGCCCATCCCGGGTCAACTTCAATGACACGCTCGAACACATCGGACGGACTCTTCGTGGTGGAAACCGTAGCACCATGCTAAGCCGCGGTCGAACCAGATTTGAGCAACGGGCGAGGCAGTGATGGGTCGATGAAAAGTGCCGAGGTCGTAGGCGTATGCGGTGGTGGAAGAACATGATGATTGAGAAGGAAGTGGATGGTCGGTGTTCAGGTACTTAGCTTTACATCCTGAGATGATAATGGACTGCATGGTACACAACGGTGCAGATAATGGGCATTCGGCCTTCTCACGCTGATCGCTCCGAAGGGTTTCCGGACGGAAGCGTTTTCTGTTGCTCTTCGACCCCCACGGACGTAAGGAAGATTGAGGTGTCATAAAATGCATAGCGAGCATCATCGGGATCTCAGATACGATATTTCAAAAATGTGTATACAGAGCTCGAACGATTGATAGGAAAACCTTGCTGTTGACAGAACGTTTCGAGGGACTTTTAGTATCTTATGACGGTCGAGTGAGTTGCCGGACTGCCAAGGGGTGACAAATGATCAGGCGTCGTTTGCAGGTCGTCTGGAATACTTTTCAATAGCGCAGGGAGGTGAAGAAATAGCGGTGTGATGATTTCTTCTAGACACCCGCGCTAAGATTCCCTTAGCAGACGTATTTTCACTCGCCGGACATCGCACCTTCTTCGGTCAACAACCGCTCAAACTCATCCGCGATCGCCTCCCAATCTACATCAGGGGCCTCTGTGCTCTCAACTCTTAGTCGCTCTCAGCAGCGCAAGAGCGAATCTCGGCACTTTCGAATTTAGCGAGAGACAACGCGGTGAGGTCGACAGTGCTAGCGACCTGAACGTTCCTGTGCAGCTCCGTTTTCTTCAGGTCCGAGGAGTCTGGCTGGTTGTAAGTCCACGTACTCGTGGCACGTATCGCTGATCGACACCGCTCGACATTCGCCAACTGGGATGCCGCGATGAAGATTCGACTGATGCCGGCATTTTCTTGTAGATGACACCTGAGGACGTATTTGAGCGTTCGTATGAAGATGGTACACTCGTCTTTCTTGAGAAGGCCGATGGCATTGCTCATGGCGAGGACCGGAGAAAGGCTCGGATCGAAAAGGTTTCCCATATATAAGATTGAGGAGAATCCTGATTACCTTTGCAGTCTCAAGCTCCGGGTCGGCGAAAGATATCTCGGAGACGGGTTTCGACCGTCCGTCTCCCTCGTTAAGCGACATCATGGATCGTAAGACGGGACTACTTCCGCCATCAGCCACTTCCTTGGTTTTACGATGGCCCAATGCTGAACCGAACCGAAAAGATGATCTAACTTGCAGCGATGAGATGATAGCCATGTACCTTCAAAACCTTCTCGTCGCCTGAGATCAAGGTGAAAGTGAATTCAAAGTCCGTATTCGCCTCGCATATGCCTAGCGCCTTATCCGGCTTCTTTGACCTTTTCGTTCTGATTGGCGGCATGATGAAGATCCTCTTCGGAAGGGTGAAGCAGCGCCCTAACAAACGAAATGATACATGTAGTCAAGGTTTCGCGTAAAGTTGAGATCGATTGAGTGATGGAGTAGAAAAAGAGGGAAAGACCTGGATGGTGCGTCTTCAGGGCCTCAATTAGGTGACACCGGGAATGGCCGCGCACGGGCCTCTTTGTGGCAGACAATGATGAGACCTTCAAACGATTGATAGTACATACAAAAAGACGTCGAGAAGTCGCGTATTGGGAGGTGAGTCGAGTATTGGGAGGTCATGATGTGTAGAATGTATAGGGGGTTTCCTGATCTCAAAGTTAGTCTACTTGGCGGGCACCTAGAATGTGGGAAAAGGTACTACTGTCGGTATGCACACAATTCTTCCTTGATCATCTCATTTCGACGCGTCGTTGGTCACTATTGTGCGACCTCTCGGTACCCCTACTAGCATACTCACAAGTGCCATGTGCCGTCATCGACCGTGAAAACTCGTCTGCCAATGTATCCCAGCCCTCGCGACCCCGCAGTATGTTTGCTCGTTTCCTGCTCGCCCTCGCTATCGCCGACAGATATTGCGATGGAATCCTTTCGAGGTCTGAGAGAGGCATCGCCGATATATCCAACACACTGACGTCAAACATTGAATGATACAGACCTTCCGCCTCCCTCCCACCGTCCCCAACATTGCTCGGTCTCGTCTGTTTGCGCTCGATGAAATGCCAGTTCCCACTGTGACTGATAGCGAGGATACACAACTCGATGTGGTCGAGTGTACATCCGGCGACGAAAGCCGCCAGTGGATATTGTCTTGTTGCGCGCCCCAGAAGTTCGGTACTGAGAGCCAGCTGTATGGTCTGCTTGAGAGTTGCGCATTCGTACTTGTTGAAGAAGCCACACATGTCGTAGAGGTGGGTACGACGGATTAGTGGCCCCAGTCGCGGGAGGACCGTAAATGACGTCGAGGACCAGTTTCAACACCCTGCCGTGCTCCAGTCGAAGGTCACTGAGGTGAAGCTCGGGCTTGGGGAGGAAAGAACATGTGTGCTGATTGAGAGTGATCATTGTTCGGAGGAGGGGATTTAGGGAATCAAGTCGAAGTTCAGGTATAAGACATCACCTAGCAGCCATGAGATGATACGTATGAGCTTTGAACTCCTTTCCATCACTCGAAATGAGAGTGAAGTCGGAATCAAAGCGTTGATGATCCCTATTACCATCGTCAATGATGGGGGTTTTCGCGGACTTCTTCGATGAAGCCGCTTTGGTCCGGATGGGAGGCATTGTAGTACATATATCTTATGGGATACAGGGCCACGACGCAAGTCGAAGCGGGAGGTATTGGACAGAAGATACCGATGCGAACAAAGTAAGGGAGACAAATCAGAATCAGGTGTAAATACTCAGGGCAGGGTTGATTTGATCGTCTACGTCAGATTTTGATTCCGCCTATTGCCGCGCACGGGCCTCTTGTGGCCGCGGACTTGACATGGGGAATATCACACAACAGGTGATATTCGTATTTGATTAAAATGGCAGAGATCAATGTATGGAGACCATGGGAGGTCGATGAGTCATATGATCGCATAGATGGGAAGGGACGTCTGCAAGGAGAATGCTATGGTATCGCTTCCAGCGTTGTCATGATCGATCTCATTTCTCTTCACTCGACGATGTCGCTCGGTCCTGGATGCTTGGCGTCAGTACAACAATCTTAATCTTTGATAGAATGCTTACGCATGAAATCGTAGAACTTGTCAGCTACCACATCCCAAGTGGATGCGCTCAATCCTTCCTCCTGCTACCCCCCAATAAATGCCGCCAAGTACCTAAGAGGCAAACGACCCAGGTCTTCGAGATCCATTGTGTACCGCATGTGTACTTCTATTCGCCGGAGATCAAAAAGAGTAAACAATATTCAGATCAGCTACGAGAAAAGATACAAGGCCAAGAATCGAAGTCAAGAAGATCGAGAAGGAAATTTGAAAGGCAAAAGATGACTGTCTGATACAGCCTGCACGCACGGTCCTTTCCGATTTTTGTAAGGGCTCTGACAAGGCGTCACGATATTTTATCTGGGATAGGGTGTTTGTATACATGATGAAAAAAACAGGAAGCTCAACGAGATGACTATCGCTAATAGAACTCAAATAGGGTTGGGTTACTCTTCCAGAATGGGTATCTGACGCGTCGAGGGTGATGAACTCCAATGGCCTCGCATTCGATCCGATGGCGAAACTAGCTAGATCAGGCTGCTTCAAATACTGTACCACATACCACATGATGTTACCGTGTCCCAGTGCAAGTCGTTCACCTAGAGTCGGTCTTCAAGCGGTAAAATCCTTGGTTCAGACGGAACGGAGGTATTGGTCCTCCAGCGATTTGTTTCTCGACTTCGTACGCCAGGCTCTCTTGAGCTCTAGTAGCATCCTAGTGGGTATATTTTCCATGCTTTCTTCCTCCATGCCGAGGGAATCAAATACGCTAGCTCCGGGAAAAATGTCGCCATCGCGATGTGTTGTGGGATGTACCGTGGTCGGATTGATCAGGCCAAGCATCTGTATGGGCGAGCTCCAGAGTTGACCCGCCTGTCTCCCAATCCTCAAGCTGAGCTGCGGCGACGAACAGCTAGATCGAAGTGGAGCTGTACCTTGCCCACATGCTGTACTTCGGTGTGATTGAATAGCCGAGCGTAAGAATAGCTTCACGAAGTCGAAGGAAGGCCATGAGGTCGAGAATGGTTTCGCATTGTTCGCGTATCTGCAGCAGGAGTGGCGAAATAAGTCGGCCGAAAAACAGGTCGAGGAACCCGCAGATCGCCTGAGAGCGTTCGATCGTCTCATCGACCAACTTCAAGCAGGGCTGGTTGCGTAACGTGTAAGCGACCAATATGGTAGGCAATATGGATCGGAAGACCGAGCTACCCGTATCCCATGTCCGTCGAGCAGTACATCCTCTTAATAAGGTACTTGGCCGTAAAGAGCTGATAACGATGAGCTCTTAGTGAAATCGCATCACTGGACACGATCGTGAGGTCGGTACCAGCCCCTTGTTCGTCTGCTACACTCGCCTGCGACGCCGTCCTCTTGCTGCATCTCGTGGGTTCATTTCTGATGAGTGGGATGATACTGATCTAAGCTGGTCAATGAAGCGAGGATTGGAGACTATTTTTAGGAACGTTATGAGCGGTATCGGCCAATCTGAATCAAGAATACTCGCTAAGACAAGTATTAGAAGTAAATACGGAACGCGGCAGCGAGATCAGGTTCGCAAGCGTGTTACTTTAGCGAAGGTCTCGAAGTTGGGGGAGAAGCACGGACCTTAGCACCCATGTCGAAAGGTTGAGCACAAAGCTCATACTTAGCCGTCATTGTCCTCCAGGATGGCTGAGAGTTAGCATAGAGCGGCATGTTGTTCTTGGAAGTCTATCTTGTTATTGTATGAGCATTTGCCGTTTATTAATGAGGTGAAAGCGCTGTACAATTTGGCAATCTCCGATTCGTCTTGATGTTGAGCAAAGATCTTGTATTGTCATGGTGGTGAAGCTCTTTCCACCGTCATGGATTACTTTGTCAATCTAGCATAGATCTGTTCCTGGGGGTATAAAGGCATCTCTTGTATGCAATCATGCTCATACGTCTCGAAGAGCGTAGAGGAATGATGCATGTAAAGGGTGTCCGATAGGGCGAAGGGAAGAGCGATGAAGTATGGAAAAGATAGTGCGTCGAATCGGATCTTGCGGATGACCTGCAGTCTGTATGTCATTCAAAGTACCGCTGCCCCCACACGACCGACTCGCGATCAAGTGGTCATCAACCGGTGGAGCTCCTCAGAATATTTCTCCCATGGACTTTCGAAGTGCGCAGGCGTCGGCTTGAGCTTGCGACACGCTCGTAGGAATTCGAACTGCGTGGAGAGGTATACCGCTGACGTCAAACGTGTTCGATCCGATCCACTTAGACCGGCATGCAAGCTGCGAGCTTTATTGTCCTCCTCGTAATCCGCAGCATTGATCTTTGTGGCAGTTTTTGCTTGAGTATGTTGCCAAAACCAACCGCCCGCATGTTCCACCTCGCTCCCTAGATCGATGGCCAAATCGTCTCAACTCAATCCTTCAGCTAAGTCTTTCGTTTCCCCCGTTCCCCGTTCTGCGCCTGGCCTGGCCTGTACGGCACGTCCTCGACCAGGCTCGGGGATGACGGTTTGCGCGGCTCTGCCCCGACTGTCACCCCTTTGCTCGGCCGGTATGGTCTATCCATGACCGAGCCAAGTCCCAGTTCGTTGGGTCCCACCCACCACTGGGTAGCCGGACGATTTGCGTGGCACAGCCCCGGTCGTCTCGACTCCCCCTATCGGCCTGTATGGTGATACCACGACCGACCATGATCCCGGCGTGTATGACGAAGCCACGACCGGAGAACCTTCAGATGGCCTGTGCGGCGAAGCCCCGACCGTCCCCACAGCTGGCCCGTATGGCGATGCCACGACCAGCTCCGCGCTCGGCCTGTATGGTCCGACCACGACCGAGCGCGACAATTTTGGCCTTTGTGGGAGTCCCCTGACCGATGCTTCTTCGCAGCGGCCTTTATGGGTCCTCCACGACCGCTCCTTTACCCGGCCTGTATGGCAACGCCACGACCCTACGAGAACCCCTCTTCTATCCGTACTCACCGTCTTCAGGGTCAAAGGAACCACCGATGATCTCTGTCAGCGAGCTCAGATCACCGGCCATGTTGAACGACGTCCGATGGCAAGTCCGCTTGCGCCTTTCGGAAATGGCGGTCGAGGCCGATCTAGTGGCCCCGAGCATTCCGCCGCCGGAGAGACCGAGCGCGACGACGTTGTTCCAACCCTTCGCCCCGTCAGACACCCCAGCAGCTGTCTCGCCGCTTCAAGCCGACATTTGGGAGGTTCTTCTCATAGATTATCCGAACCGGGCTTTCGTGGAGAACTCATCGGTATCATCAAACACGGTGCGAAGTTGGGCTATTCGGGTCCTCTACGTCAAGAAGGTCGACCGTCAGACGGTGTTCCGAATCTGCCGATAGAAGACGCATTCCGGGCACACGTTAGATCCTCGGTCGCGCAACGAGAATCGATCATCTGTCGTGGCCTCGGAAAGGCGGGTGTTCGATCAACGAAGGTATCGACGGGAATAATGTGACCCTTAAATACGATAATCTCGATCGCCTGCTCGAGGGCATCCGCCTATGGTCTCACGTTGACCTCTGGGTATGGAAGATCGACCTGAAGGACGCGTATTTTCATATCTCGGTGGCCTCCCGCGACGCACCGCTCCTAGCTTTCCATATGGACGGCGGCGATTATTGCGACTTCACCCGCACAACCAAGACGTCTACCTGAATCAGACGGTACACGTCGACTTAATGTGGTTGAAATCGATGCTTGCTACTTGGGGAGGCGTCAGGTTACTGGAACTTCCGGTCGGAGAAGCGGAAATATGGACCGACGCCGCAACCACCAAGGGGATTGGCGGACATCTTGGTCCGCAAGGCTCCTGTTCGGCGGCCTTCGCGGAGACAATGGTCATGAACATGAAGGAGAAGCAGGACATCATGTATTTGGAAGCATGGGCTCTATAACGAGCGCTGGAGCACTGGGCGCCAGGTCTCCGTCAACATCGCGTCACATGTTATATCGACAACACGGCGATGGTGACAGCGCTAGGCTCGGGCGGAGTCAGGCATCGGAAGACTCAACGAGTCGTTCGATTGATCTTCGGATTGGCCATGAAATACCACCTTACCCTTGTTCCTTCCTGGATAGCAAGTGCCGATAATAAAGTGACTGACGCTCTCTCTCGCTTTGACATACCCTTCCTCGCCTCACACTTCCCCCATGTCGTGACCGTCGCCTCCTTACCCAACCCTGTCCCTAACCCCTTACACGACGATCACCTCATCTACTGGAGCAAATTCCCTACCCAACCCTTATCCCCTGCCAACCTCTCCAGCGAAACTTTCACATACGATCTCACTGTCGACGACGAATAGCCGCCGGCAAACTACGACCAGCACCGGAGGACTGGCGGAAGGTGGTCGGTGGCAGTTCTGTGGAGGCGGAGTATTTGTGGCACGGTTTGACAAGTGGGACGCGGGGTTCCTACCGCCGCGGTGGTGCAATCCCACGTGGCGTTTGCAAGGCTTCAAGGATGGCGTGCACCTTTTCTGCCGGCCACTGCGGAACGGGTTTCGATGTGGATTGCAGGGGGGCCCACCGGATCGTAGCGTCAGGCCAAACATTGTACAAGAAAACGCTGAAGCGGAAGATCTCGGCGCTATCATCCTGGCATACGGATCTCGGACTACCTTCGACTAACCTTTATGGCAAAAGAGTTCAGCGGGTCATAGCCGGCGCAAATCGCTATCATGGGGTCTCAAAGAAAAAACAACCTCTTCCGACAACGCACCCGATCCTCCGCAAGATGATCGCGACGATCCGGGCGGACCCCTACCTGTTCGGCGATGAGATCGACAGCCTCGCAATCATTGCCGCATTCACCTTGGCATTCGCGTGCTTCATGCGCATGGACGAGCTCACATACGACGTCTTCGACCCGAAGTTCCACCTTAGCCGATCGTCGTTTGTGCTGAGAGACAAACATGAAGCATCACTCATCACTTTCGAATCTTCGAAGGGTGACCAGGCAAGGAAGGGGTGGCGGTGGTGGTGCCAAGAGGTCTGGACGATACATGCCCAGTCCGGGCAATTCGCCGGTATCTCGTTGCGACATTCTCACGAAAACACCATGGCGCTCTGTTCACCCTTCGCGGCCGCGCACCCTTCTCGAGGCCGGCAGTCATCGGTTACATGGAGAAGGCTCTTCGGGAATCTGGCTATCCAGCTTCTGAGTTCTCTGGTCACTCGTTCCGCAGAGGTGCCGCGACTTGGGCGGCATCGATCGGCCTATCGAGCACGGACATCAAGACTCTCGGCCGATGGAATAGCGACTGTTTCAAGCCTTATGTTGATGCCGGTCCCGAATCTCACATGGTGGCAGGACAACAACTCCTGTTCGCCAATAACAGCGTCTCAACCCTCGATCACTCCGGGCTTCCTCGACCGGGACAGGTCTGGCGACCAGCCCTTTGATTCCGACTTCCCCCTTTGTTTTCCCCCGCTTGTTGGGGCCTGCTTTCTTCTGGGCTTCGCCATGTCTTTGGGGGAAAGCGGGCCTGGGCGTTGCATATTCATACATCCCAACAAGCGGCATCAACGAGGCGGAAGACGGTGCCCCGGAAAATCCAGTCAATGGTCCAGACAATGCATGAGCTTCTCTTCTCCTCTCCCTTCTATACCCGCTGCTAGGCAATACATAGCCGCCTTTCATCGCGCCTAGTACTGTTCCCTCCTTTCGTGGTGGTGATGATGACCTTCACCCTGCTGCGGGAAACCGCCTCCTGGTCCACCGTAACCCTGTCCCCCTCCAGCATACGGTCCTTGAGGTCCACCTGGTCCGCCATACTGACCGCCTGGAGGTAGGTAGCCACCGCCAGGTCCACCGTATCCGCCGCCAGGGGGTCCACCGTACCCGCCACCAGGTTGCCCGTTAAATCCTCCTTGCCCGCCATATCCCCCACCACCACCTCCATATCCACCTTGCTCGTACCCACCCTGACCGTAACCACCTTGCGGACCACCATAACCGCCCCCTCCGTAGCCTCCTTGCTGGCCATGACCACCTTGACCACCGCTTTCGTAACCACCGCCTCCGTAAGCTTGACGGGCGTACTGCTGGTTACCGTACTGCTGGCTCTGAGCAAGAGCATGCGCCGCGTTCTCTTTCGCTTCGTGCTTGGCGCGGAGAGCGTCGACTTCGTTAAGGCCTGAGGTGGGTCAGCGTGGCTTATCGATAGTTTCTCGCAGTCCTCATTGTCTTGGATGGAGGAACGAGGATGGCGAAGCATGCAGCAACCGCGTCTTCGTGATCAGGATACCGGCAGAGACGGGAGACATGAAGATAGAACCCCGACTGACCCTTCGTCTCGATAAGCTTGTCGACTTCAGCACCAGCAAATCCAGCAATAAGCTCCTTCGCAAACTCGTAGTTCTCAGGCTTCCTACGTCTCAATCAGCTAGTGCTCTACCCGCTCCCGCAGGCTCGAGCAGGACGAAGACATAAACACGCGAGCTAACCCGTTCTGTTCCTCGTGTTTCTCGTATTCACGCATGGCTGCAAAGGACGCTGCGCCAGCAACTAGCTCATGGCCTAAGGAGTGGTGGTTTATCAGTTTGGTCGACAAGGTTCGGGTAGCGTGGAAGGGACGACTCACTAAATGCGCCTTGGTGCTGTGCTGGAGTGTTCTGGAATTGCTCGTACGCTTGTCGCTGCACAGGTGTAATCGGGTTCATTGTGAAAGGAGTGGGTAGGTCATGCGAAGAGGAGGAGGAAAGAGAGGGCTCAGCGCTTGCTCCTGCCTTACGATCGAGAGGACCAGCTCACCTCATTAGAGTCATCATGTCCAAAGAAGCCCATCTTTGACTGATTATCTCTGTCCAAGAAAGAGTTTAGAAAGGTGAAGAATAGAGGTCAAAAGCGAGATCAAAGGAAGCGCTACGAGACAATAACCAGCGAAGCTGCGGCTGGTGGGTGCCAAGGAAACGTGGAAGCATCATCAGTTGGGGACTCCACCTAATCTCGTGATAAGCAAAGGGGTACGGGCACTTCGATGGTCCTTTTCCCCCTCGTTGCTTTTAAGGTTACACCTCTCGCGGGCAGACCGAAGCTTTCTCATCTCTCGAGCCTCTTGACGCGTACCAACTCGCTCGTGGAGACCAGATCCTATTAATGATACTACAAATCAACCCAATTGATGTATAATGCTACATGCATGCTCCGATCCCCCGCCCTCACAAGCGATATTGACCTTTGCATACAGATCTCACCGAAGCAGTATGTCCCGAACATTCTCAACATGAAGGTATCGTGACGTTCTTAAGGTTCCGATTCGAGTCAAATAACCCCCAGAAAGGCTCAACGCCGCCGTATTGCGCCCTAGAAATAGCTCATCAATGAAGTCCCCCACCCCCCACACAGCGTTCACTCACTTCCAGGGCTCGTCGAAAGCTTCGAAGCTGACGGTCAATCAGCATTTTGATCTGACGGAGGCAAAGGGAAACATACTAGAAATAATTGGTCTCGTTTGTATTAGCCTGGCAGACGTAGGTGTCGAGGAAGGCTTAAGGGGTTCATCAGCAGGTTTGCCAGTTGTAATGTCTAAGGCTCACTCTGCAAGTTCGCGACGCTCGCATCACCCTGAGGACTGCCTGCTCCGTCGCTCGCATCACTTGAATTGAGTGATCCCGTCGGCCAGCCGGTCTCAGCGATGTACGACTGTGGTTTGTTCGAGGCTGTCGCAGCGACGTCCTGGGACCACTTTAGCCAGTCTCTCGCCAGTACTTCGCAAGCGACTCACCACGTCAAAATCTTGGAAGAAGTCGTATGTCCAAGCCGCAGCATCACCAATAGCCAATTCGCCGAAGTAGCTGCACGATATCAGCTCGTTTACGTGCGGTTAAGGGGAACTTACGGATGCACATTCGCCATGAAGAAATCAATCCCACTCGCCAAGCTCGTGGACAAAATACTACCAGCGTCACTCGTCCCGCCCGGCAGTGTCCTTCCGAGATTCATCCCTTGGATGATTGACTTGACACTGGCCACCTTCGAGGTGATCGTGGATACCGACGCGGCGTATGCTGACGAAGTGTTGCTTGAAGATCCGGCTGAGTCGAGGATGTATTCGTTGCCCACGATGATCTGGACATCTTCAGCATCAACAGTATAGTATATAGTAGTGGAACTTACACCTTCAACATTGCTCACACCGTAGGTCTTGAGCGCATCTTGGAGCGCAGTCAGCTGAGAGCTGTAGGCATCCTCATCGGAGTTGACGTCTGGAAGATACAGTAAGTCTCGGTCGATGTGGCGAGATGGCGCGAAAGGTGGGGTAGCTCACATATCGCGGGCCAGATGGTCATATTGACCCTGGTGTCCTGGATCGCCTGCATCACCAATGCAGTCTCATTGCAATTCGCCCCGTAAAGTCGGAGGCGTGTAGTGAGTTGGGAAAGTATCTAGGGGTCATTCAGTCACAATCCTAGACGTTACCAAAAGAAGTGATCATACCTGGATGTCTCGGGTTACATTCGCCTGAGTAGCACCACAAATAGGGGGCTGGGAACCCTATAAACAGCTCTATTAGCTGATGTGGCTGATTCAAAGTGCATGACTTCACCTCCGGCGTATAAGCGAAGCCCCAGAAACTCTGATGTAGTCTGGGGTCCTTGGTGAAATTGCTCGGATCATTCGGATCTGATTGCGTCGTTCTATTCGATGATCCGGACGAGCTGCTCGACAACGAGCTCGCCACTCCGCGGTTGCTACCTCCTTTCCTCCCAATTACCACACCAACGACTATCCCGATCACCGCCAAGAATCCAACAACGAGACCGGCGACAATGAAAGCCTTCTTGCGACTCTTCTTGACGACCTGCGGACGATACTCTGTATCCGCGGAGTCTGGCCAGTACGACGTAGAAGAGATGTTTTGGTTTGCGAGGGTGGATTGGCCGAGATAACCCATCATCGCTGGTGAGGGTGGGAGATCCTTGTAGGATAGGTCGGAGGAACGGTGGGGAATGGAGGGGGCGGTGACTGAGGCGGTTGAGACTGGGCGGAAAGTGTCGGAGTAGGAGGAGAGGCGGTGAGGCTGGGAGAGACCTTAGCCGTAGAACAAGATGACCGCGAACGAAAGTATACTTACCGCTGAGATATTGCCGTCGTAGTAGTTTTCCAGGTCTGCTCGATTTCGGTGATGGATAGGTCAGGACGGGTAGAACAGCGTGACACAGGCCGGAGATAGAAGAGGGAGATCAATGTGTCAGCTCGGTTTCTTTATCCGTCATACAACATCAAGAAGATTCCCAGCCACCGGACTGCTTGGTGATGCTCAAGAAACCCATCCTTTCCCCCTTCATCACCTTCCTTCATACCCTCAATCACCGAACGGTACCCTGAAAAACCGTAGACTATATTGAGAGTTCGTACTCACCAGTCTCGGTATCGCTTGTCGTCCCTTGAGTGGTGACACCTCCATACTCGCTATACCGGTTCTCACGCATCTCGTTACTCGAAGACGACAGACCGGCTACAGGGGTGTAGCGTTGTTGATAAGCCATGGTTGGCTTTATGTTTGCACTGGTACAGGAAGGTCGAATGGCCGAAAGCGGTGTCAATAGTTCGAGCAAAAAAAATTGAGAGCCTGGACGAGTGGGATCCCGGTGAAGCGGTCAGGACAGGAAGGGTGATTGGAAGGTGATAGGAAGGGTTGGATGACAAAGGACTTGAGCGATCTTTTAAGCTGAAGAGCAGTTGGTTGAAAGGTATCCTCGCTTGGTGCGATGCGCTCGGTACTGATTAGCTGGGAGTCCTAATCAGATGATTTGAAGCAGACGAAGGGATCCATTTGACCAAGCCAAGAAGATTCAGAGCCAAGGATCTTTTCATCGCCGCTAGCACCGCTCTCTCGGAGGTTACCATCGGACGTGCTACAAACCCTTAAAAAATCACTCGCGCTCAAGCCTCCACCTACGACTCCTCAAAATGGATCATCTCTACCGCCTATATGGCCATACACTCTTTACATATTGTCACGACTCTCATGCCATCCCGCTAGTCGACTGCGTAAGCAAGGATTTCCTACCATCTCGTACCCAAAATCCACTCAATCTCAACGCCATCAGTCATCCCCGCAGACGGGATCTGATCGTCTGATTGTTGAAGTTCACGATTGCCTGCCTCACTGATATCTGAACGTCTTGACTCGGCAGGGAAATCGGACGTCATTTGCGGCTCTCCAGCTGGGTACGCGGGAAGATAATATGCAGGCGGATCGCCGATTGAGAAGGGAGGGATCGAGAAGGACTGATGGTCGTCGAGAGATGGTTGCACCGAATGTATAGGTGGATATCCCTTGTCGAGATACGGCACGACGAAAGGTATATCAGGTCGGGAGACGAAGCTGAAGTAGTCAGCGTAGTCGGCTATGCAAAAGTACCGAATGTACCTCGGCGTCACCCATGAAACATCCCCAAATGCGGCCGGGTCCAACCCAAGATGGGTATCGCTCATCGTCCAGCTCGTACGCAAAGGAAGCACTGCGGGATTCATGCTACTTTCCAGCTCGACCAACGGATCCGAGCCAGTCTTTGCAGAGTGGAAGCATTGTCTGATGGGGGCGGTCTCGCTAGCCAAGGAGATAGTCTGATATTGTTTCAGCTGATTCTAACTATACTCCAACGAAACGAAAGGCGTACCGATGATGAAGTTCCCGCAAGCCAAGCATTATCCGAAATTGGTATCGTCTCCTTCCTCGTTCTCGAAGGCTTAGGCGGGTTCGATGACGAAAGCATCCCATCCCAAGCTGAATGGAAGGTCGGTCTCGGTATCTCGCTATGTCTTCTCATCAGGTAGAAACCGGGTCTCGGCATTGTGGCGTAGGGTCGTCGTCCGTTGGAACGTTCATGACCCGTGATGATCGGACTAGGTCGCGCAGAGTTTGAATTTTCGCATGACACCTCTTCAGCCGTCCCGATGGAAGGAGATTCATAGACTTCGGAGACCTTTACGGGCGCTTCAAAGGCGGCTTTGTTACTGTTAATCTCGGTGCCGGTCGGACAGAACGAGTCCGACGTGAGCGGAGCATTTATCGAGTTGGACCATGGCGGACGAGGATGAATGATAGGAGCGGTATTGATCATCCATGCTGGCTGAGGGTATCGCGATGAAGATGTGTACTTGTGAACTTTGGACAGGTTGGATGCTTCACTATTTTCAGCTTCGCTTGGCAAGGCTGAAGGGAGAGACGGACCGATGTAGGGTCCTTTCCGTTTCTTCTTCGTTTGTCCCGTTAGGGTCGGCTCCTCCGTATCGTCGCGATTCCTCTTCCTCTTGGCGAGACATGTGGTGTGCGGGGAGAATGGGACTTCGCCTGGTGGTTTCGAGGATGTTTTTGGCCAAGGTGAAGTTAGGAGGGCGAAAGGATTTGTGTCAGGTATATCCGACATCTGGATCCGATGCTTATCAGCCAAAGGATGACCTTGCAAGGATGGCCCACGTACGCGCAACAGATAACCCCGGATGAGGGTGTACAGGTCGCAGAGCGCGATGGGAAGGTAACAACGTGTTCGAGGCGGGACGAGGCTTGAGCGAAAGATGCTGGGAAAGATGCTGGGAATACCTTTTGAGCCGGAAGTCTTCAACTTCCTCACAATTGTTCCCCTGCTAAGCTCTGGAGGAAGGGTGGAGTGCAGGAGTTGATTGAAGATAAGATCGTAACCCGCGGACCCCGTCAGCCCGTCATTTACCCCTCGATTCCCATCGATCATCTGCGTCATCATAGTAATCTCACACCCAATCATTTTACTTTCCAGATCACATCCGGCTAGAACGGCGGACTACTTTTTCGGCTGTTGTAGCAGGAGAAAACGTTGAGCGTTTCATGATCAGGTCTTCCGAGGCTTCTTTGAACTAGTCTCGTGTCAAAGGATGGAAGTTTGTCAGGGCGATCAGCCAGCGACCTCGTACCTTGTCTCGGTGTTTGAACTTTTTTCCCTGATCAGCGGGGAGAAAAAGGATCGGCATTGGAGGGTTCGAAAGGAACCCCCCCCCCCCAAAACAAATCCCCTGGAGCGACAGAAGCGAAACGAAGGCGGATGTTTTCGGTTTGGATGGAGAAGGTCAGTCGAGTGGCTTCAGCTCATCAGCGCTAAACTCTTCGAGCGGTCTGACGATAAACCAGCCTTTCGGGCAAATCATCTCGTCGAGCATCTTCTTAGATTCGCACAGGATGAAGACCAAATCAAAGTCCCCAACGATTCATCACGGGCATCTTCCTAGTATATGATGGTCCAAAGGGATTGGAAGACGGCCAAGAATGGTAGATCCTCGGAGAACCGGATTTGGTCTGGCGTTGTCTATGGGAATGACGTGTAATAAGGTTTTGGCTCGCCTATCACGGTCCGGCCGCCGGGATGCTGCCCTGCAGCTAATGGCCCGTCATGCATCTCCTGACTGCCATTCCGGGCAGACAGAGATCGAGGGAAGAAGACGAACATGACAGCGGTAGCACGTAGGGTATCCTACATACTGCCTGCTCCCTCCGATCCCCCTCCCCTCCTCTCCCTTCCCCAATTAGGCGAAAGACGAAGAGGTCAGACGAGTCCAAATTTCGCACCGAGAGAAGCGAATGGTTCTTTCCAGTCCCGGAACCCGTTTGCTTCACCACTTTCGACTCAGCTACGGAAACCCTCTCACCCCCGGCATTGTCTTGGTATCTCGGCTCTTGCTCTTGATACCTCCACACTTCTCGCTAATACCTCCTCTCCCGGTGGTATACTCTACACAGGCGGAAGAGATGGTCTCGTAGCGAGCTGGGAGCTCGGTATACCTCATAAGAGACGGCGAGGGGCGAAGTACGAGGTGTTACCTGGTCGAGGGGGACGAGCGAAATGGGAACGAATAGGGGATGGAGCGGACATGTGGGCTGACGAGGAGGATGAGGAGTTTGATCTGCAGGAAGAGGAAGAGGCCTATAGTAGTGAAGAGGAGCTTGGTACAGAGGGATGGGTGGGAGTGGATTGGGAAAGAGTCGCGGATGGGATGAGGAGGAGGAAAGCTGGACGGGGGGAAGTGCCATATGAGGATCGTTGGGAAGTCGACCGTGAGGAGTTGGCGAAGAGGAGGGTATGTCTAGCTTCTTGTCACTGATGGTTTTCATCATCTGATAAGCATACAGCCTTCGCCCACGGCTTTCCGGCAATCCGCTCAGACCCATACAGACTGGGTAAACGCCATGCTCCTTTGCAACCTAAACCAAACGATCATCACCGCCTCTTCCGACCGAACTATCCGCGCTTGGTCACCTCACGCAGCAGCGGACGAAGCGGGACTCTCACCTTCCCTCGTCGGTCGACATCGCGATTACGTCCGGTCTCTCGCCTGGGCGAAGTATCCTTCTTTACTCTTTTCCGGCGCACTGGATCGGACGTTATCGATATGGGATGTACAATCTCCCAACCCGGAGAGTCCGCTGCTGAGCATCGACTTGAATAAGGCGGATGACTACGGAGGGGTGGGGCTTGAGGGTGAGAGGGGAAGTGTATATGCACTGGGCGTTGGTGAGTGGATCAGACTCAGGCACATATTTTGGGAGTTAGTGCTCAACTGTCCGATCCGCTGACTGTTCTGTAGATCCCGCTGGTAAGATCTTAGCTGCTGGTACTCCCGAGAGGGTGGTGAGGCTATGGGACCCACGAGTTGGTGATAAAAGCATTGGCAAGCTCATTGGACATTCGGATTGCGTTCGAAGCGTGGTAGTCAGCGAGGATGGACGACATGTGAGGGCTCCCTACTCGCAGCAGAAGATTGCTGACATCCCTTAGATGCTCACTGGCAGCTCAGACACTACGATCAAGTCCGTAGACTCCTAGCTTAGGTTGCAGGATCACTGATTTATTACTTCGCAGACTCTGGTCCCTTGCGGAACATCGCTGCCTCCACACCTTCAACCACCATACCTCTTCCGTCTGGGCTCTCCACTCTACTCATCCTAATCTCGAGCGCTTCTACTCCGGCTCTCGAGACGGTCATCTCTGTGCCGTCGATCTCGAGCAGGTCGCAGACATGTCAGATGGCGAATGCGTCGTGCTCGCTCGAGAGGGAGATGCACCGCTTTCAGGGGTTTCTGAGAGCAAGTCGGGCGATGAAGGTATTCGATGTATCGTGGCGATGGACGACGAATACGTGTGGACCGCAACGGGAAGCGCCGATGTTAAGCGATGGAGGGATGTTGGGAGGAGGCTTACGAGGCTTAGCAGTGATGACGATGGAGCGCTTTATGAGGAACGACCGAATGGAAACGTCTCGATCAATGTGCCGAACGGATTAGGTGGTCCGTTCGTACCGATGCCTATCACCAATCACGGCGGCGCGAACGGTGTACTCCGGACGGATTCACGTGATTCTCGGACAGTGGCCTTCGCCTCGACGACCTTACCACCGAGGGCGGCGCCTACACAGGACGTTTTTGGAAGCCCAATAAGCCAGACCCAATCCTCGCCACAGACAAGTCTTCCTCCCCGTAGTTATGGTTCAACAGGTCTCGCCATTCCCGCAAACATCCGGGATCGATTCAACGGACCTCAGCAGCGTCGATCCACTCCTTCCGGCGCGCCCATCGCTAGTTCTTTCGCGTCCGACTCCTCTGCGGAAGGTCAGGTGCCAGCGCACTCCCAGACACTGAATGGCCTGCCTTACCCGTCTTTGGTATGCCTCGGCCTGCCTGGTTCACCATATTCATTCGGCTTCTCCCCTCCGCAGGATCCCCTCCGTGCCGTCAACTCTCGCGGATCCATCTCGTCGGTACCGCCTGGTCTAAGCAGCCTACTGAAGCCTGATATGGGAGATGGCCCTCATCGAGGATCAGCTGTGCTAGAGCGAGAGCAGACTCAAGCTCAGATAGCGAGGATGGAGTTTGAGGATCGTCAGGTCGCCTCGGACGTGACTCCACTCCGCAAGCAGCCAGACGAGGTCATAGCCGGTCGAAGCGGGCTCGTCCGATCCCTCCTGCTGAACGATCGACAACACGTACTCACCGTTGATACGGAGGGGGAGGTCGCTGCTTGGAACATCATTCGAGGTGTTTGTGTTGGCCGGTTCTCAGTGGCAGAAGTAGCAGCAGCCCTCGACCTTGAGCGAGGCGAGAAAGCCTCCACAGCTGTGAGGAAGCATTCCCAAGAAGTGCTGGAGCTGATCAAAGAGAGGGTCGAGGGAGAGACGATGGTGATCACTTGGTGTCAGGTGGATACCAAGATCGGGAGTCTCGTTGTATACCTCGAGGAGGGGAGAGTGTTTGACGCTGAGGTCTATGCCGATGAGCTGGGGCTAGACGGGATGGAAGGGATGAAGGAAGACGCTAGGAGTAAGCGGTCTGAGCTACGCTCTTAACGGCGAGGCTTATGAGTAATACAGTCAATCTGGGCAAATGGGCTCTGGCGAACCTGTTCAAAGGTGAGCAAGCGGAGGTCTTTAAGCCATAGATGTTGATGGTTGAATAGGCCTCATCAAAGCCGAAGAGCGGGACGTGACAGCTATGAACCCTGCGTCCGCCACCTCATCCCTGCCAAGCATCAATCGTGGTCCCGCTCCGATGCATATCGCAATCGAACGACCCAACCTCGCCCCAAGACATCGCCAGCGAGCCTTCACCAATCCCTCCTCAGTCAGTACCCCTGCGATCAGCATTATCCCTGGTATAGCGATACCCGCATCAACGCCGGCAATCCTGCCCGATTTGGACAGCTTTTCGAAGAGCGCATCAGCCAGTGGTTCAGGCTTCCAATCGGTCAAGGCTCTTCGAACCGGCCCGCTATCTGCTATTCCCCAATCACCGATACAGCCTGCTGGATCACCGGTTGATGGCCCCGCAAAGGGGGACTACTTCTCGATACGACGAAAACCTGATACATCGCCAGCAAGAGGCGATGATAAAGGTCCTCCGACGCCTGGCGGAACGTTGCAGTCGATGCAGACGCCACTGCAGACTCCGGGTGGAAGCTTCATGGGGAAGTTGAAGGGATTGGGCAAGAAGAAGCCGGCAGAGACGATTATGTCGACAGTCGTGGAGGCGCAGGAAGCACCACCGGAAGACACGGCACGTCACGTATATAAATGCAGAAAGTATATGCTGATATACCACAGGGTCCCAAGCTGACGGAGCGCGAAGCGGCCCAGCTGCGAATACTGGATGTCGTCCGCGTCCATCCCTTCCATCCACCTCCACCATGGGAAGCACCACCCCTCGACTTCCCGCCAACAACCTCACTGCTCATTGCCGAGGAGTCAAAAGATGCCGGGGCATGGGTCGTCACCTATCGAAGTCAGGTCGCTTCGGTCGAACGGGACATGGAGAGTCTTGAAAACAACTCGCCGCTCTGGTTACTCGATTACCTATTCACGAGTCGAACGAAGCAGAAGGACCCGGTCAAGCTCACTTTCATCCTCGAACCGGTTCCCGGAAGTGCATTGAAGGAGATGCCGGAGGGGTGGGTTACCCTTTACCTCGTGCAAAGTGTCATCTAATAGTAGCAGGACGACACGCCTTTCCGCAAGCCGTGTACTTAGAGCCCGAAAGATTTGCGCATTCATCTTCGACAAGCTCGAACTCGGTCCGACCACGTGTCGGACCGATTCCGTAGTCTCCATCAATTCCCGGATAACCAATTCTGGCCAGCGACGTGCACCGCCACCACCACCTGGTCAAGCCGGTCCTCCTCAGTCTAACCAATCAGCGGGAGCATCCGATCTTGAGATATCGCCGGAAGATGTGATCGAATTGCTTTGCGGGGATTCGGTGGTCGATCCGAAGATCACGTTGGCGACGTTGAAGCAGTATTATGGGGCTGGAGGGGATATGTTGTTGCATTACCGATTGAAGAGGGATGTGACGATTTCATGATCGTGCCGTGAAGTATCGTTGGACATCTTTTCGTGGGGCGATAGTGCCAAAGTGAAAAGGATGAAAGGGATGGAGGGGCTTGGTGGATTTGGATGGGAAAAGGTGAAAGATCTGAGGGATAAAGGGTTTCGCATACCTTAATACTTGCATGAATATGGATACAGCATTACGAAGCTGATGCGTTGGGACCAATGAAGTAACAAATTACTGAAGCTGAGAGAAACGAACGATCAAGGCGAGAAACATCATCGAGGTGATCAAATGGCGAGTCGTGATGAAAGGAAGGGATCTTCGAAACACGGGGCAGAGGGTTTCGGATGACGACTTTGCTATTTATGGTCACCTCAGCCAGTCTTGGAAGGATCATTCCCTGGTTGTTCAATGCGATAGCTAAAATCAAGGACCACCGCCTGCTCGACCCAGTCTTCCTCTTCCCGGCATCAAGTACCTCGGCGTATCGATGTTTCGACGAAGCGGAAAGCGCGAGATTTGTCAGCGATGAGGTTCACCACCACACAACTGGTGGTTCTCTGTACGTCTCTCGCACAACTCGCACACCGTCCGCTCTTTCCCTCCCATTCGCTCCTTTTCGCTTCAGGTGATTGCATCTCCTCACGGACTGATCGCTGGGATCGTAGGCGTCGCAGGCGGTTTCGTCATTTTTCTCTTATTTGGCCTGATATTCACGTTGTACTCCTCACACCGCGCTCATACAGAGGAGGTCGAAGCTCGAGCAGCTGTACTTGGACAATGGAGAGAGACCAAGGATGTGATGATCAAGGGTGCGCCGAAATCAACGCCGAGAGTCAGGGAGGAGAAGCAGGTGGTTCCCGTGGTAAGGCCTGGATTCGTTGCACAGGCACTACAGAACCAAGGAACGAGTGCAGTGACGGGGAGTGAAGGGAGACCTGCAGTCCGCGGAGGGTCAGAGGAGATAAGGAGGCCATCGCTTGCTCGGACGCAGAGTGGCTGGGGAAGATCGGATCGGTCGATGAGGGGGAGTGTTAGTGATGTGCCAAAAAGGAGTGAGAGGGCGGGAGAGAGAGGAAGGTTTAGTGGGAGGGACAGGGACCGAGTAAGGGAGAATGTGAGAGAGAGAGATCAAGACAGGGAGCTAGACAGGAGAGATGAGGGGAGGAATCGTCGGCAGAGGAGGTAGAAGGACGTCTGACCTTGCATTAATTGATGATCGGGTTTCGCTCGAGTAATGAAGGATGGTGCAAACTTAGCCCGGGACGCTTGGATTTAACGAGTAGATCTAAGCGATCAGTGGGATCTGCTACAAATGTGGGAAGAAGCGAACATTGCGATTGCTTCAGTGAACACGATGGATGAGCTGGAAGTGTCCGAGTAGCACTTTAAAAAGAGTGATATTCTTCAGCATCCTCTTGCCCAACGCACGGTCCTTTCCGGTAAGCACTCAATGCTGTAAAGAGATTATACTAGAAGTATGGAAAGAGGTATCAGGAGGTGTCAGTCGGAGGAGACACAAGACATTTGATTAGTTCCCATGACGTGTGATTCTACTTCTGCTTTTGATACTTAAATTTCGGTTACTGTCACTCGTTGTCTGCGTTGAGAGGGATTTGGCCTTATATTGACTGTTTGGAAGCAAGTCTCATACCTCTTATCGTTTTCTGAGACCCAAGGGTAAGTGATGAGGTATGTTCTATTCGTGGGCCCTCCTCGATGCCCAGTCCCTATCTACTTGATGATACCGATGACGAGACCTATTCTCCTTCCATCCACTCTCAGCTCTGATTCCTTCCCTCATCTCCATGCTATGTGGTCTTCCGTCTTGGAAGATAGCTTGTATGGGTGGGGAAGCCGAGGGGTAGTAACTGAGAGAATCGGATGTGAAGGTGACGATGCCGATGCTCCATTAGTTTGGCGACTTTCTATCTGATCCAACTCGGGCTGGGCAGCTGTCTGATACCTGTCAAGGATTGAGCTCCAGCTCATTATGGTCGTACAGGTCATGTCGCCCTCCTCACCTGCCGGATCTTCTTCTTCTACTTTACCAGTCGGTAACACCCTCCTCGCTCTCCCAGATGGACCGATATCACCCGACCATCCCGACCTGAAATCACACTGCACCTCCCTCATCGGCGGTTATCCAACTTTCCCACCTGTCTCCCCACAATTACCGGAGTCGATCAAGTGCGGATCATGTCACGAGGCCATACCGCTACTCGCACAGGTGTACTGTCCACCTGAACGAGGTGAGAATGATCGGACGGGGTATTTCTGGGCATGTCCTCGAGTGAGATGTCAGAGGAGGGAAGGAAGTGTACGATCATACCGAGCTTCGATGCGCAATGATGCGTACGCCAAGGATGTGGAGCTCAAGGAGGCGCTTAAGAAGGAGGAAGCGGCTGCGGAGCGGGAAAGAGCGAGAGCCAACCCTTTCAGCGTTAGTCTTGCTTTGCATGCGGTCTTAGCCAGTCTGATGGACCGGCAGGTGCAAGCGGATCCAAGAGCGAACGGCTCAGCCTTGTTTGGAGGGGATCAACCCCTCTTCGGATCGACTTCAACCATCTCGACCCCTCGCACCTCTACCAAGCAAATACCCGACATATCAAACCTTTCCATCAGCTTGTCCAGTAGTACGACCTACGCTCCTCCACTGCCCGCATACCAGCCTGCACAATATCTCACGACTATTGAAGAGTGTCTTCCACCTGCACAGGACGTGAACTTGAGCGATGATGATGACGAGGAGACTCCGGACCAGAAGGCGGAGTGGAGGGATGCGCGATGGGAACAGTTGCTTCCCAAACATGTGGACGTAATCTTTGAGCGGTTCGTACGGAGATTAGAAAATGCGGAAGGGGGATCTCAGCAGGTTGTCCGGTATGCCGAGCTTCTCTTTTCAGCTTAAGCAAGCTGATCAAGCCAGATACGAGCTAGGCGGCGTTCCTTTACCTTACTCGTCCACCTCAACCCTCTACCATCGACTCTTCCCAAACGCTCCGACGACAGCTACCAAATCTCATGACGATGCCGAAGAAGATCTCCAGATTGAGAGCTACTACGATCCTTCCTCAATCCCACCTTGTCCACGATGTAACGCCAAACGAGTATTTGAGATGCAGCTGGTACCTCAACTTATCTCGGTTCTTCAACCTGATACACTCAGTACCACCGGACTACCTATTAAAAGGAGGAAGAAGAAAGGGTTGAGTGAGGAGGAGAGGAAGAAGGAGCTTGCTCGGTTGGCTGCGGGAGAAGGTGGGGATGGTGAAGGTGGTGGAGGAGGGATTGGAGAGATGGAATGGGGGACGATCATGGTTTTTGGGTGTGAGGCGGATTGTGAGGGGTTTGGCGAGGAGTGGGTGGAGGTGGAGTGGGAGAGTACTCTGTCTTGAGAGCGTAAGGCTACCATATCGAGGCTTGCGTGACTTCGGACACATGACCACAATTTAGCGGTTTCAGCAAGCTCGAATCTAATTGGCATTATGCAAGACAGTCTTCCAGAGGCTGACAACGGGATATTTTGATCCAACTTCCAACGCCATGATCGCCGCTTGAGTGACCCACCGCCTCTGTCCTCACCGCTCGACCTGGGAATGAGGCTCTCATCACCAGATGCAATGATGCAAGAGATCTGTTCAATGCTTGGTATCCTGTTATGCAGATCTACGACACGACAACACGAACGACTCGATCCCGCACTCCGGTACCTTGGTCTCCACCTACGACATCCCCATAGCCCCCAACGCGCTCGAATAATCGACAAACCCCGCACTCTGACCCCAATAAGCCGGTGTAGGTTCATAGAATGTCTGCAACCTCGCCCAAAGTTCCGTCGAACTCAGATCTTCAACCCTGACTTCACCTTCCTCCACATCCGGGTTATGCGATGATGGATCCGGGTTGACGACGGGGAGAGCCATCTGGACATCGGGGATCGGCCAGTTATTCGCATCGAACGGTTCGGCTAGATTGCCGTTCTGGTGCATCGCAGTAGGGTTGGGTGGGGGTACTGGTAATTCTTGGTGTAAGGCAGGTTGCATGAGTGGACCTTGAGTCGGGGAGACGGCTTTCTGATCGACTTGTCCGCCTAAGAGAGCGAAGAGCATATCCTCACCTTCGATCGAGATCTTCGCAGTCGGTGCATCGCAACCTTCGACATGAGGGTATCGGCTGGAGACGAGTGATTTCAAGATAGGGAGCAAAGACTTGATAAGCGATGATGAGTAGGTGCTCTTCTTCCTGGGTTTGACCGATTCAAGACATACCAGGACTCCCATAGTCCGCTCAGAGCCATTCTCATTGATGAGCTTGCATGCCTCGCAGAGCTCTCGATAGGCAGAGGCGAGAAATGTCGGCTCGAGACGTGGACCGCACCAGATCGCTAAAGCAGTCATGGAGACTGCGGCAGAGAAGGTCTGGACCCAGACGACCCATGATCTCGATGACAGCCGAGGGTGCTGAAAGCGATAAGCGCTGAAGCGTGAAGGACAACCTGGAACTCACGGTCCTCGCCATGAAGAGCGAAATGGCGGTGATCGCATGACAGGCTTTGTAGGTCATAGATACCGTCTTGAGTTCCGACGTGCTGAAGATGATGGATTCAGGAGGTTGAGATCGTAGACGAGCAATGAGTCGACGCAACGACGGCCGGTAGAGGAACACTGAGTGCCAATCAGCGTGAACTCATACCTGAGGGAGCGGCAGCCGTACTCATGGCTTTGTAGTGGCACACTGAAGAGACCAGTCAGTCAAGTAGCGGAAACGTGTCAAAACGCCAACTAGAAGTAGTACACCGTACCAGCTGGAGACTGTCGAAGTTTGCAGGATTTGACGCGGGCTCAGGCGGAGGTCCGCCCTGTATCAAGGGACAATGTACTTCAGGCATGCTGTCAACGCTGAATAATGATCGATCAGTCCTGTCGAGCATCTCTAGGAAACCGCTCACTCCGTGGACAAAAGAACCTCTTCGATGGCTAGTATCTGCTCCCAGGTGGCGGGAGTTGCATCAGGCCGACATCCCTGATAACAATCAGCTCCATGAGCCACCTGCTACTGAGCCGAGCTCACGACATCGATGATCCGGCTCTTGACCATACGCATGTACTGAAGGACGCATCAGGAAGAACGCGAAAAATGAGTGCTGCTAGGAATGAGTCACCTCGTACTTCATTCCCTGCAGAGGTGTGATGTTCTTCACAGGCGCCTTGGTCTCGACGTTCTCAATCGGTACAGCCAGACGCTGTCCATGGGTGATACTGACCAGACAGTCGAGGACATAGCACTGGATCTTGTGTAAGTACTCCGCACCTTTTCAGTGACATGTACTCCACCTCATGGAACACCCTTCGACGAAACTCCCGTTCATCCTCGGGCAGAGACGGATGAGGATCTTTGTGCAGGCCGAGCTAGCGTAAATTAGAACTGAGTTGAGTCAGTCAAGAAAGGGCCAACCTGCTGCGCGGCCGAAGTCATCTGCCTCAACCAGTAAAAGCTCGATGCCCGTGCTCCACGCCAGCCCATTCCAACAAAAAGGGTTGCAAGCCCCTTCATTGCCGTTAGCTTGTGTTCAGCATGCACCGATTTGACTTACCAGCGCCTGAACACCTGGAACACTCGCCGCCCACCCAAATCGTGTATCGAAGCATTTCTGCACCCCTTCCCAATACTCCGCGATCGACGGGTTCTCATCATCACTCGACAGGTCAAAGTACGCCTCGAGAGTGAGCAACATCAGCACACAAGCGAGCTTATGCGGTGAAACGGGATTGGAGGGTGTCGGAGTATATACGGCAGGCTCGTAAATCGCTTCGAATTCGTCTCTGCGGAGGAGAGTATTGTACCAAGCGCAGGAATGCCAGAAGCCATCGATCCGGCGACGGGTCTCTTCTCGGGGCGGGAGGGTTCGAAGGATTTTCTTGAGTCGCTCGACGATGTTGCGGTGCTCGCTTTGTCCGTCGTCAGGAGAATTGCCGACGGTACCAACCTTTACGAAGTCAGCTCCGATGAATAGTATCAGTCACGAAGATCTCACGATCATAGCCGGAGCAGCGTTCTCACCGACCCATTCATCCTCTTTCTTCCCCTCAGGAGCAGCAGCATCTTCAGAAAGAAGCAAACTCTCAACCGCCATCCGGCCTTGCGAGGCAGGCCTGTCATTTGTCAAATCCGGTGTCGCCAAAGTATAGCTCGAAGTTGATGATTCCTTCGGCGAACCGGACATGTCGTGATCCACTGTGGATCGTCGACGCTTCGGCGACGGGACCGAGTTGAGCATGTAATCGCTTGGTGGCGATAAAGCGGCGAATCCGCCATCGAGATATTCGGGTGCAAGTAGCGGGTGGATTGACGAGGCTTCTTTGCCACCGTTAGCTTGGAAGAGAGCGGCTTCCAATTGAGATATCTGAAGACATGAGCGGTTGTGCTGTGAGAGTATGACAAAGCAGCCCACCCTTTCGTGAAGCTGCTCAGTCGAAGCGAGGACCAGTCGCTTCCCCTGCATACAGCTGAGATCGCCATCTGGACAAACAAGGGCACATCCCCTTCGACGACCTATCCCAATGGTCAGCCTCACTGCTCTATGTCTAAGGCAAATTTCTGGCTACAGTTTGAGCAAGGAAAGACCCTATCACACTTCGCCTTCAATCTCCGACATTCCGAACAGCTCTTCTTCCCATCCCTCCCTGGCTTCGTTTCATCCTCCTTTTTCATGCTCCTCACCGACATACTCTCCCGGCGAGCTTTCACTTGACCGGCAGTGAGACCGAGTCCCAGACCAGCGAGAGCGAGGCCAGCTTCAACTTCTTCGGCATCGCTCGGTTGCCGCCCGGGTAATGAATCTCTCGCTCGCTTGACTGATCGACCGGCTGATTGTGGTTGGGGGACGAAAGCTTGATCTCGCCACCCTGGTAGGTTTGTCGGTGGAGGACCACTACCCCACCCGGGGGATATGAGCGGTGTCCTCGGCGATGGGATTGGAGGTGGTGGTGCCCATGATCCCATACTTGGAAGGGAAACACCTCTCCCTTGATCGCCAGGTGGGGTGAGCGGGTCGTGCCGTGGTGAAGGTTGGGGTTGAGGAGGTGGATATACCATGACTGCGGAGTGATTTGGAGGACCGGGTGAATATCTCCCCTGCTCAGATCCCCTACGAGTCTGTAGCTGCTGTGAACACAAAGGGGATGGAGGAAGGGTCGAGGACCCGTACGGTAACACGGACTGTCCTTCGAACTCTAGCTGGGAGGTGTAATCAATCGGAGCGTATGGCAGTGGAAGATATCCCGGGTAAGTCTGATAATATCCTTGATGTACTGGATATGGATGACCCAGCAAACTCGGATCGATAGGTACAGAATCGTCTGGGTAGAAAGATCCAGGTTGATGAGTGGTTCTCTGGATAGAATTCAGTCAGATTGTGAACGACTTCAAGATTGAAACAGGGAGAAGAATGGGGATTGAGTTGGAAGTGGGAAGGGCGGCGCGGCGCGGGGATGCAGTGTTTGCCCAACGAAAGAGAGTAAAAGGAGTGGGATAAAGCCCTCACCGCGACGCCGAGAAGACCGGAGGTCCACCTCGGAACTTTACGTTAGTGTCGTGTTGTCATCAAAAGACCATCGTGGACCCGGCAGAACGATGCGGTTGAAAGACATCTCCTGCTGGAATAACACTACCGTCCGTATCGATAAGAAGGAAAGAAATATGGAGCAAGACAAGCGAAAAAGACGAATGATGGCGTGGTACCCAGAACTCACCTCACTCATCAGCTCCAACCCGATAGACCTCTCCTCCCTAGCACTAGACATCCGGGTAACCGGCCGTGGATCACTCTGATAAGCCATTTCGCTCGAAATCGTGGAGGAGTGTGGTCCCAGTATGATGGTGAAGCTGGACTGAACCGTAACCGCGGAATTTCCTCGGGGCGGGGGGAATAAGACCAATTAATCTTTGCGTCATCCCGTATTCTACGGGCTTCCGGCATTCTCGGGGGTGTACGTACTCCTTTGCTAGGGTCCGAGATGGGGGGGTTTCACTAGCCACGTGAGCATTGCATTGCCGGAAGTGAGTGGTCTTTAGATAAAGTACTCGAGTAGAGTACTTTATATGCAATATTCCGACCGGGTCTCTCAAGCGAGTTACTCCTCCCCTTAAGCACTCCATACGTACTCGAGTTAAGTGAATGAATCTGAGTGAGACTCAGAGTCAGGGAGAGCAAACCGAGGCGATACATGCCAAATCTTTAGATGCATATGCTAGGATGTGCTATAGTAACTACAACCATGTCAAACTTCCTACTTTCGATTTACCGTTCACAACCTCCTCGTCCGGCTGTACCATACGCGGAAAGCATCCGATGTCGGAGTAGGCATCCCATCCTTCACCTGGACAACCGGCGGCAGACACGTTGTTCGCTGCAGCGGACTAGTAAACACATCGAGGAAGTCGGCTTCTATCGATGCGGGTCTGGGTAAGTTGAGGTTTCGACTACAACCAAGAGAACTTGTTGGACTGGAGGGTCAGGGGAGGAAGCCTGTGTCGGTGGAGAGGGGGATGAGACGGAGTTGGGAGTGGGAGGGGATGGATGATGAAGATGGTAAGGGTGAGAGGCGGAAGGCAGAGGTTGCTAGTGTAGGAGACGGGATATTCGGCAAGATTTCGGGGATGTCCTCAGATGGGTTCAATACAGTCACACAAGTGTGACAGTCAGCTCAATACCTGCTAAGCATGCCCCGATCTTCGTCCTCAGCTCCGCTTGCTTCCTCCTCAACCACATCTCTCTTTTCACTTCATACTCATCGACCTCGTAATCGGCATCGCTCTTCGTCTCGGCAGCCGCCTTCGCCTTTGGTGTAGGGAAAGACGCTTTCGAAGCGAGTGAAGAGGAAGAAGCCATATTTGGAGAAGCGGAAGCGGTGATAGAAGCCGAAGCAGATAGCGCTTCCGACCGAGAGATCCGCGGGAAGAGAACGACTTCCTCCCCCGGGCGGACGTGTATCGATCATCAAACCCATCCGCACCGCAGACTCCCTCACTTTCCTCCCCGAATGTGTCAATCCCCAGTTCGAGACGGATTCGGCTCGAGCGGTAAAGTCACAGGGATGGGGAGACAATCGTGATGACACTCATCGTCTTTCTCCTCCTCGATGGTCGTGGGGGGGACTGGATAATGAGGTATATCTGGAATCCTCCTTTTACGAGACTGAAGATAATTCGGTCGAGGCACTACTGTTGGAAACGGAATGGCGTCGCGATGAAGGTGGCGGTTGGACTAGTGATGACGGAGCGTTGACGGGATGAGGAACGCTGCGGTTCGGACTAGCCGAGTGGAGTAGAGTACTGAGAGGTAGTGAGAGGTTTGATGGTCCGGCTGGAGGGAAGGATAGGAAGAAGAAGGTATTTGACGGGGGGCACGAGTCGCATTTGCTGGCGAAGGGTGGAGCGAGACCATCTCTTAAGACGAGCTTGAGTTTGGTGTCGACGGTATTGAAGACGTTCCCTATGATGGCTTGAAGGGCGAAAGTGGGATCATAGCCGCTATTTCGTGGAAACCAAAGGCTTGGGCTCTCTGTAATAAATCGGTTTCAGGGGGTGATTTCGACGGGTCCTTTCGATATATTGCGTGTTTCAAACGGTTTCCGACGTGTCGCTTGTTGACTGTTGGCGATGATGTACGGGAAGTGGGAAATTGAACAATGCGATGATTTACGAAGGGATTGGTTACGAGGAGGTCAAACAGTGGGAATCAAACGTTGTTTTTTGTTGCTTTCGGTTTTGTGGGAATCCGCCGCCATCGCCTTGTAATACTCCAGTGAGCAGGTGAGAACAAGACGTGTTCGGAGGAGGAGGAGGTGGGAATCGCGTAAAGTCATGTGGGCCCTCTTGCGCAAACGAAAGCAGTGGTGTCACCAATAGCTCGTCTGTGGGGTTTAGCCGAGGAGTTTCCCCAGAAGCCGCCGGTCATTTCCGGCTTTGTGCGAAGCGAAGAGCGTCGGATGATTTTGGTTCTCAGGTGACAAAGCGCGTTTTTACCACGTATTCACAAGTGTACGCCGCTGTTTCAGAGCCGCAGATGGAACTGAATGATTGCGTCGTTCTCGAATCCGAATAATTGTCTGAAGAAGGGTCGAGACGGGGACGATCCGAACTAATCAAGTTGAATAGCGAGGCGATGGGCATCCTTACTATTCGTCCCAGGACGCCCAAATGACAGTCAATTTCGCATCGAGAGCTGCTCATTGCCCGCTTCCGGCATCAAAAACTGTCTTGTTCCCTGATCCAGGCCCGGCTCCTCCTGTCGAGTAACCCTCACCAGGTTCCGGAGCGTGTTCTCCCTCAGCAGTCGGTACGTACGCCTCTGATGGTAGCTCCGACTCGTCCAGTCCTTCAGCGGCTACAGGGGTTTCAGCCCCTTCCCCCCACTAGGAAGCGTTGATAAGCTCACCCTCGATGATATCGTACATTGCTGAAGCAATCTCGGGCGCAGGAACACGTCCACTACGCGTACATCAATAACGTTATCCGTTCAGGTATTCGTAAGTGTACTGACGTAAGGATATCTGTAGACGAAATAGTAGATCCGTAGAATGCCTTATTCGCATCCTTTCGCTCGACAAGGATAGTTCCATCGAGAGTCAAGCCGGCAAAGAGACCTGTCACGACATCAGGGTCTTTCGATGATTTAAAGCTGCACTGACCCTTTGATCGGCTGTAGCTGAACATAGGTGCGGGATTGGCTAGCGATGCCGATATGTTCCCACCTGTACCGATGGGTCCTGCGGCCGCAGAGATACCACCTATCATGTATTTAGCTGTAATCTCATCGAAAAGCCCGTCCATAGTTACCTCCCACTGTGACATTTCCACCTCGTGAGAAAGCCTTGACAGCCTCATCCGAGTTCAAGACAATCACCACCTCTGTCAAATCTGCACCACCCACCTCAGTCAGCTGCTTCTCCCTTCGTGAGAACTATACCCACCTGCACCTATCTGCAATCCCCATCCTACACCTGCAGTCGCAATACAGCTCGGAGCAGACCAGCTCCCATCCGGTAATCTCGCAATGACCAATCCAGACCCCGCCTTCCCTGAGAAGACGAAGCCCGCTTTGATGATGGTGAAGACCGCGAGTCCTGGAGTGGGATCAGCTATATGCCGATTTTAGCGACATATGGTTGGCCTACCTCTGGCGCGAAGGAGGACAGCCTTGGGTACCGAGTTTAGGGCAGATTGAGGATGAGAGGGGTCGGCTGAATGCATCACCCATATCAGCCAGTGACATAGTTGCACACTAGTGAGAAAGATCACCCAGGAAGCTACCGAGTATCTTTGCGGCTTTCTGCGACTCGCCGGGTAATGAGAAACTCTGCATCAGGCTCGAACCACCCGTACTGGCCATGGTTGAGCCGTCCTGGGAGATATAAACGCGGTATCAACATTGAGACAGCGCTTTGTAGCTGATACGGTGACCGATAGTACTTACCTTGAGCATCGTTGATGCCTGTGCACCTGCTGCCGAAGCTTGGGTCCGAACTCTGCCCCACATGGAGCCGACCCTGTTCTGCGCCATTTCGATTCGAGGATCCAAAAGTTGGTTTCGCAGCCTCCGTCAGACTGCCAACGAATAAGGTTAGGGGTAATTATTAACGTCTACGGAAAAGTTTGCAAGCTAAGGTTTTGCGAGTTAGCAGTCTCGATACAACCGTTCCCATCAGAACGCTGCCGCAGGAGTAGTGGGCCCCGCTTGAGACTCCCAAGCCTAATGGGTTACCATAGATATATTCCCGTCAGGAGCCTATCTTGCAGCGGTAACGACCGGAGCCTGGCACGCACCTGGTCACGTGAACCCGCATTGATGACTCAACTTATCTTATAACTAATGAACATCCCTCGTTGACTTATTTCGCTCATCACTGATCAATTATCTTTGTCCCCTACCACCCGCCTTGGCTTTCGATTGCACATAGTTTTCATGAGATGGCCTCCTTCTGCTTGCCCATCCGACGATCCCTACCCATTCTCCTGCCTCGCCATGGCATACATTCCTCCCTTCGACCAGCAGCGACGTCATTGATACGAAGCCTGGCAACTCATGTGCCTCAACCTATGCGAGACGCAATGACCGGCGAGATCATTCAGCTTCCTGACATCGATGTGAGCTGTCTACTCTCTTTCAAGTAAAGTGGGATCAAGAACTGATGGCAGTTTCTTTAGCCATCATTATTGCAAATCGAAAAGACGACCTCACCCAAAACGAGATTAGCACCCTCGAAACTTATCTTCGGGCGGACGTTTACGGATCACATGCTCACTGTACCTTGGAACAGCGCGAGTGGCTGGGGTACTCCAGAGATAAAACCTTGTCAGCGCTTGTCAAGTCTCCGTATGTAAGTTGATGATGTATTTCAGATCAGCCGTTGCAGATGGATCCTTCTAGCACAGTATTACATTACGCCTTCACGTCGTATGTCGTCAAACCTGTCTGTTCATTTTTGAGCTGATGAAGATCCAGGTTCGAAGGGATGAAAGCATATCGACAAGAGGATGGAACGGTTCGGTTGTTCAGGCCTGATATGAATATGAAGCGGATGAATAATGTTGGTCGTCTTCTGCTGCCCGAATGGATATATATAATATCGGGGCTCCAGTCCGCAGCACGATTAGCATTACCCGTTCGTCATCAACATCTACTTCAAAAACCTCAGGACTGATCCGAGATAAGGGGTTTGATGGCGAAGCATTGACGGAACTTATCAAGATGCTCGTGGTTCTCGACAGCGAGTGGATACCCAAAGAGCAGGGATATTCGCTTTACGTTCGTATGTTCTCAGCTTGCATCTGACTGGTGGAGCTCATCCCCATTAGGCCCTACTATCATCGGAAATCAGGCTGCACTAGGCGTTGGACCGTCAAACGATGCACTCCTATTCGTCATCTGCTGTCCTGTACGCAGCCGCTGAATCCACGACAGCTGAAAGCTGACGCATCCCACTACAGGTCGGACCCTACTACGCCAGTCAGTATCAGTTAGCGATAAGATCTGTAACTTACTTCCTCGTAGCCGGATTCAAACCCGTTTCCTTGATGGCTACCACTAAATTCGTCCGCGCTGCTCCTGGAGGTACAGGCGCCTACAAGATCGGTGCGAAGTGAGTGACTTCATTTGTCACTGTTTTTCAAGCAGACGCTAAACCCCACCCTCATGTGTCAGTTATGGACCGAGCGTTGTCCCACAAATCGAAGCGGCGAAGGAAGGCTATGGTCAGATCCTCTGGCTTTTGGGCGAAGAGCACGAACTCACGGAGGTGCGCGGGCGAAAAGGAGCATGACTAAGCCGCTGACAGATCATAGGTCGGCACTATGAACCTCTTCGTCGCGTTCAAGAAGCCCGATCGCAGTGTTGAACTTGTCACTCCGCCTTTGGACGATGTTATATTGCCCGGCGTGACCCGGGACAGGTCAGTTGGTTCCTCCCAAAAGTACAAAGTATCGTCTGTATGACTAACCTGAACTTGTAGTGTCCTTGCCCTCGCTCGTTCCCATATCGAAGGGGATAAAATCCCGGGTCTTCCTGATAAGCTGCAGGTATCGGAAAGGAAGATGATTATGTCGGAGCTTGTCGAGGCGCAAAAGAACGGCAACCTTTTGGAGGTATTTGGGACTGGTACAGCAGCTGTCGTCTCAGCCGTTGACAAGTGAGCGGATATGCCCCCCATAATACCAATTACATGAGTACTGATGCCGAGGTGCAGGATTGGGTATGAGAAGGGAGACATCCATGTCCCAACAGGTTCAGAGGGGATGGGGCCGATCGCAAAGGGCATGTTGGATAGGATAATGGGGATTCAGACAGGGGGGATTGAGCATGAGTGGAGCGTGGTGGCCAATGAAGTGAAGCCGGTGTAGATTGAACAGGTGTTGCTGTGACGACTGGTTCATGCTTCTAAGATAGGCAATGAGAGGTGATAGATAACGGAATTGCGCTTGGAGACACGCCTGGATAAGTTGCGAAACCCTTGGTTCTGAGTTATCTGTGATTTAAGTGGTTCACTGTTCCAACGTGAGCCAGATCCCTGCCCAGAGGTAAAATTTGCTGACTGTTCTAGGTAGTCGTTCTCCGGTTGACCTATCTTCCCCCAGCGCGACTCGTTCATCCCGTCATCCTCCATCACTCCTATTCTCATCGTCATTGGGAGCACGATCAGTCGGGAACCTATGCGCCTTTCTACTACCCTCTCCCTCGAAATTCTCCCTTGACCTCTTAGGCTGCTTTCTTTCCTCTTCCCTGCTCTGTGTCTCCAGCTTCTCCAGCTGAGCGATCCGCCGATCGTTCAACCTCATAAACCTCCTGATATCATCATACTCTCCAATCCGTACGCTGGGACCTAGTTCTAATTGAGCTAATTGAGCCTGGAGTACGATCCTTCGATACCGGATGTTCATCCTAAGCTGAAGGAGATAGTCTGAAGAACTCTTTTTCGTCAGCAATCTTAGCACTTCGACTTCACGAGGGAGGGGAGCTGAAGAAGAATGGTATACGGGGGATATTGAGGTGATCGGGTGTGATCCGATTGATGGTTACCATCTGAATTAAGTCAGGTTTTGAGAACAGTCGAACGGGGAACGAACCAGTGTGGCGCGGACTTTTTGCTCCAACAGCCATTCGGTCTCAACTATTATATCAGGCCGCATGAGCTGATCCATTGCTGATGTCGTCTTGAGGGATGAATGATGAGATAGAACAAGAAGTACCTTGAGGGACACGCGGTAATATAGAACAAGAAGTGAAAGAAATGAAAGAGGGGGTCCCAGCTTGAGCTGGGTCGGGTAGGATGACATTCTCGAAAGAAGCCCGAGCGTTATCTCTCCCTCAAATTGACACTCTTCGCAACCTTTTGATTCGATTGGTTGCGCTCTGTGAAAGCGTCGACCTCTGACGAACACGTCGAGTAGAGAACTCCTGGTTGTAGCGTTTGCCACCCCTTGCTTTGGTCATGGCCGCCACATTCCCACCTTCAATTCCTTGAGTCGGGGCACTGTGCCTCCCGGACCTCGGTTCAGACACCTTGCGTCGCGTAATTTGGCTTTTATCGTTCTCCTACCTCTATGACGAATGGCGCTTTCGACGTTGAACTCATGGCGCGATCGGTCCCCCTCAGCATGGAGTCAATCTCGGGGAAATACACGAAATACTCGAAGTGCCGCGTCTTATGTTATGAGCTACTCCCTCCTTCAAGGTTCAACGAGGATGGACGAGAAGATGATGAAGATGGTGAGGTTGTTGTATACACCTCGGGGATCGCTGACTGGTAGCAGACGATTCACAGCCGCGTAATCAAAGTCGTTCAGAGCTTCTCGGTCTAAGACCGACTGCATCACAGCAGCATCAGCTACGACGGATTCCAGCACCTGTCCCCTGGCCTGCATATGCCATAGCGCTTGTCGAGCTGGGTGCGATCAAGATCTGTTATGTACGACCCCTCCACCAGCTGACATGCAACCTGTAGCTGAACGAGCATCCTTCTACGGCGTCGCAGATATAGTTACGTCCGTCATTCCCGTCAAGCCCTTCAGAGGGACTCATTGATGACGAGCGCAGCAACTTCGTGCAGCGTCCTCTCTATCCGGGTGGACCAGATACCGGAGCGCCTACTCCAGGAAATGACTACTCCTGGCGCTCGTGGTATGGGACTGCAGGTGTCTACGGGGTTGACGGTGATCTTCACCTTGCTTGGATATGCGACGACCTTGGTACGCTGTTTTGCTTGAAAGATTGTCACAGCTGAGTATGTGGGAGGTGGGAGGTGTATTAGCGGATCTTAGATGGGGGAAGTTCAAGACCATCGCTGTTGGTACCGTTTTGGCCGGGATTGCCCATATCCTATCGGTCTTGGGTGAGTCCATTAACCTATCTCTTGCGTCCGCTCAATGCGCCTTAGCTGCACTGCGATCTCTCCAACAGTCTGGATCCGCCTTCATCCCTTTCTTGATAGCTTTGCTATTGCTCGGCGGATCAACTGGAATTATTCATCTTCCAGTAAGTCTGCTCAAAGCGAGCAATCGCCCCGATCATGGCGGAGCAGTATACGCCTGCCGAGGATTTCGTTCACACGCTTAAGTCTGGGGAGAAGGTCATCATCGGCCGGGTGGGTGAGTCGTATACTCGTTGCTGGAGTACCTGCTGATCTACTCCAGCTACGATCAGCGTATCATGTAAGCATACTACGCCGTCATCAATGTTGGGGCTTTCTTTGCCATAATTTCAACATTTGCCGAGAAAGTTGGCTCACTCCCCTTCAATTGCGCCGCAGCTGACTTGGGAACAGTACGTTGGCTTTTGGCTGACATTCCTCATCGCTGGAGTGCGCTTTCCATAAGATATCCTCAAAAGAAGGCTTATTGCTCACCGGGATAGATGGTCTTCCTCTTGATGCCTGTCATTCTCTATTTCACCTATTCCCATCTCGCCCCGGTAGCTTTAACCGTCTCATCCGGCTTAATTGACAACTATCGACTCGCCGGATCAGCCTTCTTATCAAGCAGCAAGACCGAGCGGAAGTACGAGGATGAGGAGGAGGTCGAAGAGTTCAAGCAAGGGTTGGCAGCCTGCAAGCTGTTCCTGTTCTTTGCGATCTACAATGTCGCAGATGGCGGACTGTATCCGCTCTTCACCAGTTTGGCGGGGCTCAATGACGACGAGTGAAAGTGTCCGTTAGCTTCCGGTCTGCTTAATCAGCTAAATCTGACGAGCAGGGCTTACCGCATGACTTTCTTGGGCATGCGTGAGTGACCAAATGATTCCCTATAAACATTTAGCTAACGGGACTGCTCAAGAAACCCCTTGGCCATCATCTTTTCTGTCCGCCTCCTTTTCTGTGCCTCCCCTGGAGCTCGAAGTTGAATCTCCTCAAGATCCCGCTTCTGAACCGCTACATCTACCCTTTCCTACTCAGGTGGCGTATACAATCCGGTCCAGTCCGGCGAGTCGTATTCGGCTTCGTCCCTACCACTGCGGCGATGGCTTGGGCTGCTGGGCTACAATACGCCGCGAGGACCCTCGACAATACGAGAACCTAGCTGAATCTTTGCAGGTATACTCGACATCGCCATACGGACAGCACGCTACTACCTGCGAGGAAGGTACTGGCGTCTCCCCTCTGGTCAGTCCTCGTGATAACAGCTTGCACTCGGATGATCAAGCTGATGGCTCCAGAGCGCATGACTCGTATTACCCACACCGATCTTGCTGGGTATAAGCGAATCTATCGCTGTCGTGAGCGCCCTGGAAATCGGCTACATGATGACACCTCGTAAGTCCTCTTTGCGAGTTTGCGCTGATGTCCAAGCGTCGCTCCGGTCGATGGTCAATGCCTTCTTCCTGTTTATGCAAGCTGCTTCCGCTCCGCTCTTCGTGCCCATCATGAAGGACCCATATCTCGTCTGGCCCATTCGGTATCACTGTGTGTTTCTGTCCTTTAGACGCCTCATGTGACCGTGACAAGGCTGTGATCACACTCATCGCCGGACTATTCGTTTGGCGGCTATACAAGCACCTGGAACCAGATACATGATGACCTTCCAATATGTGCAAATATAATAGAATATGCATAGCTTACTCTATTGCCTAGTTACAGTGACATATCCGGGATCCTGCAGGCTCACCCCTCTTTGTCCACGAAGCGACGTGAGTGTACTCGTCGGTGACATTGACTCATTCGGTTGCTGAAGTCCCGAAAGCGAAGTCGGCATACCCTGTACTGACCTCCTGAGATCCACGCGTAATCCGCCTGAAGGTGCCGGCACTGGGAAGTCGGCATGCTCTAGCGGAGAAGCATTGCCGTAGTGCGGGTCCATCGATACTGCACTCGATGGTTCTCGCCTGATTCCAGTACTCGGATGCGCTTCGGGAAAAGCTTCCGATGACTGGGAAGGGACGTAGCTGTAGCCTGCTCCCATATGCTCTTCCCGTGGTATGCGGAGGGCGGGACTGGTAATGCTGTCTGTTGACTCGCTGGCGACGGGGTGTTGCCTTGAGCTATCCTTCAGCCAAGAGCCATCACAGCGTAGAATGGACACACCTTATGTCATATGGATTAGAGTACATCTGGTCTTTTTGTTGTGCCTGGTTTCCAGTACGGTCAATCTGGTATGGACTGAGGATTGGCGATCGATAATCCGCTTCTTCGTCTCGTCGTCCTCCGGTACTAGGATATTCCTTGTAAGGCAAACGTTGAGTGCCAGTCAAATGGTCGAGGCTCATTCCCTTAACAGCTTGGGCCATGCTAGGGGAACATCAGTACCGCCAAATCTGAGTTGTGGAGAGTCAATCTTACCGCTGCTTACGCCAGACGACTATCCGGGCTTTGTTCATCTGATGGTAGACGTACCAGGCTGCAGCGATCGTGATGACTATACGAACCGCACTTCAGCATCATCTTGCTATGTCTGCCACTGAGGGGCGGACTCACAAAAGCCGACGGCCAATACACTGTCCGAGATGATCTTATTCTTTGAGGAAGTATCTTTCGCCTCGAAAATGACACCGAGGTAGACAACGACCATCTACGAGGTGAGCGCCCCATCAGCTTACTTTGTGAGGAAGGTCAAGAGCGCCGTCAACTAACCTGCTTCGGAAGAGTAAGGACACAGGCAATCGTGAAGATGAAGATGTTCATCCCGCAAGTGGCGAATACCGCAGCTAGTCCCTGTCAGTACGGGAGACATCAGGGTAACCAAAGGTCTACTGGTGAAGTGTCTAAGACGAGAGTCGTCAGCGGAGACTTACGATTTGAGTAAAATTGCTTACCCGGGGATCGCGCTCAATCGCGCCACAAAGATGATGAAGAACCCTCCTTCACGCACGACATGAGTCATACACGCATAATTCAGGTTCTCGCGCTCATGCTTCTCGGCTCGAGCGCGGCACCAATACTTGAAAGCGATGAAGTTTCCGACCTAAGACGCGATGTTTCAACTCGTACCTCTCGAGCCCTTTAGGAATCATGCGAAGACTCACCTCGCCGAGGATAGTACCTGAAATGAGCAGGAGGGTCAGCTTGGACGCGTGCAACTCAGGTAAGACGAACCAGCGCTGACGATACCGAAGCCTATCCAGAGACCCCATACTGCACCGACCAGAATGGCTACGATCTGCCCGGTGCCATCAGTTCCGTATCCATCAAGAACAATCTGGGATCATGAGATGCATACCTCGTGTCCGAAGAGTGGCGGGAAGGAGATGACGAATAGCACGGCTGAGGGGTCGTCAACACTGAGCTCATTCCTAGGACAAGGCTTACCGATCGGTATTGTCCAGCCCGCTGGAAGACTGTGAAGAAAGTGAGTAAGGATCAGCCCAAAGGATCACTCCAGTACAGAGCGGTATCGTAGTATAGATGAGCGAGCGGACTTACGCCTTCATCCAGTTTGTGACGGGTGTAAGCCAGGTGACGATCTGTGGCACTTATCAGCTCGAGGCGCAACACTACGGTAGCTAGCCAGCTTGAAGCTCCCAAACCTGCTCGACGACTAACCTGATCATGATACAAAGTCATCAGGATCACCAAGACCCCAATGATACCAAAGGCCAGATAATACCCTACGGGGTATCAGGAATCTCAACCAGGAAGATCAACTACCAACTTACCCCACCATTCCGCTCTGATCCAGAACCTCCAACTCTTCATCGATCCCCAATCAATCAACCCCTGAGCCATGAATTCCTTCTCAGCCTCTTCATCCGCCTTTGACCATCCTTCAGGGTAATCTTCACCTTTCCCCAGGACCGGCTGGAGAGATGAGGAGGAGGTGGATCGTTCTCGGGTTAAGAAGAAAGGGTTGGGGTTTGATGGTTTGGTAGGGTAGGAAGGGATGGATTCAGCCGAGGATGGGTAAGGTGGGACGGGTTGATGGTTACGCTCGTTTGGGGAGGAGGAGTATGGGGGGTTTGACGGGCATGCGGGACTGAAACCGGGTTTAGCGGGATAGGCTGGTGTGGATTGGATAGTGTTGGTCGTTGGTGAGGACTCGACTCCGTATCTGGATGTGTGCTCGGGATTGGGTTGAAGTCGTTCATTTCGATTACGTTGGTAGCCGTACGTTATGGAGGGAGATCCGTCGGGTGGAGAGGGCGAGGACCCGCTAGACCGGTATGAAGGTGGGTATGGGTGCGATATCGGTAATCTTGATGGTTGACTCATCTTGCAGGAAGAGGATGATCGCGAGAGATAAGATTGACGGGATGGTAGGTGTTGGCTGGGTCAAAGCGAAACCGCAGACTGAGACCCCCTCCCTTGGGTGTTTCCAGAAAAAGGAAGATGAAAGGATACTTCAACACCAAGCGGATCTACCTGGGCTTGGTTGAATTTTCGGTTCACTGCTGAGAGAATGAGAGTGCTCGATCAAAGCATGATGGATACTTCAATTGATGTATGCAGGGTCAACACAAAAGCTCAGAGGCGGTAATGAGACGTTTCAGATGTTGTGTACCAGCACGCGACTTTACGGCATGATCAGGGACACAAGCTTTTGCTTCCGAGAAAGAGCAAAAGAATGGTCCCGGCTGTATCCAAAGCTTACCCAAAATGGTTAAAGACATGGGGATGCATTTCGCATCGTATGAAAAGTATCTAGTTCCTTCCTCCATAATTGTGTAACTCCGTACATGGCAGTGTCTCAACAAAAAATCGCCTCAATCGCGTGATTGAGCTGGGGATTCAGCATTTCTTCACCTAGATTTTCAAACCCTTCGACCACGCTTACCACACCAATCGACGTAACAGGTGAAAATCAGGCATGCTCAACTAGAGATCAAGAAGACTCTGCAGAATAATTACTTAATCCGCGGACGAAAGGATGAAAGGATTCAGGTCGGATGCCTCATGTGTGATGGATCGGTCACATCACCCACATCAAACGTATCACACCCAGTAATCGATCGTACAACCGTTCACACTGACTCTTCCAACAGCTATCCCATCCCGGATGCCGGCTCACAGATTCCGGACCTCGATTCAAGTCACTCACCTGACCTTGTGTCACGGTGCTACGTCGACCAGCAGTATGGCCCGACGTGTCACGAAGCTCCACTCTGTCTCCGATCAATTGCCAAATCACACAACCTTGGACGGGATGCTCGATGAGGTTGACGACTTGAGTCGACAAGACTCAACGAGGTAGCCGAGGGCGTGAATCTAGCGAGGACTGAATGTAGCCGCTAGAAGGATCGGAGGCAAAGCAAGATCGTTTTGAACGTGGTAAACAATGGGACTCAATCGAGGAACGCTGGGGAACCTCCTACAAGACGGGAACCTATGTATATGAACCCGTAAACTATCACTCAACAAATCGCTCATAAAATATACCTCAACCGACTGGTCGATAAGAAGTCAACAAAGGTTCGATAAGGGCCGTGACGTGGATTTGCGGTTTCGGATCGATACGGTCACGTGGTGACTGTGTGGCGGTGGCCGACATGACAGTTCGTGACACCATTCAATCAACCCACCATTTCTCTGCTTTGGACACCGAGAACCTGCCAGATCGACTGATCAGATCGTCTCGATCGAGCGACATCATCCTCCGTCGTGATCTGCCGCTTTTTCCTGCTTTTTACTTCCCAACACTCGAACCAACCATACTCAATGACGAGGTCTCTGCCACCTGACTGGACGAGGAGGTCTCCACGGCTTCAGGTATGAGAGCTCCTCGGTTCTGGCAGCTTTCTGGAGGTCGACACCGACATTCCCCTGTTATCCATGCGTGGCCAATCTCGATGCAACCATATAGATTCCATGGGAATCAGATATGCCTGAAAGTCTACCATCAATCAAAAGGAACTCATCCACTCCGACAACTCAGAACGTTCCCAATCGTTGCCCAGACCCTCAGCCTTCCCCTTTCGTTCTGCTTTTCCGTAAAATCAGTCTATGTACTTGAAATCCTCGTACGAGATGTCCTGCTCGCCATCTGAGTCTCTTCCACTTCGCCATTGCTTCGAGAAGCCACGAGAATCTGGCAGTGACCAAGAGCGTCTCTCGGGAAAGGTCCGAGACTTCGGAGAAATCCAATAGCCTCTCATAGGCTCCCATCACATCTCTCGTCGGGCATGCCCCTTGCAAGAACTGAAGATCCCCCGCATGATTCCATTCAAGCTTGTCTATCGCTTTGGTGTAGCTCAAAGATGCGTTCGCTGAGGACAAACGGGACCTCAGCGTCATGTCCAGTACAAGTTAGTCGAAGTTAAGGGACTCACATTACGGCTTCAGCCGGGTCTCCGTCCGTGCGATGCTATCATCAGCCTCGTGGAGCATTGATGAACAAATCCATGGTGGAGAGAGCGCAAACCATAACAATGCAAGACAGGTGGGATGGTTAGTGATCTTCTTGGGGTTGGTGTATGAATGAGCAAGTGAAGAGGGATGATCTCGCCATCTTTCGTCTTTCTCCCTGGGCTCGATTCTGTCACTTTTCCGGGCCGGCATCCATTGTGTTTAGCTTTCCCTCCGTCCGATGGCGGAAAAAGGATCGGAAAAAGGATCTTTTTCCGCTAGCAGAGAAAGGCTCGAACATCCAGTGATTGCGTCCATGAACGCCTCATCCACCCGGTCCTGCATGCGCAAACTCCATCAGCCCCCAAAGCGCCACCCTCCGGTCCTTCCCTCCACTTGCCATCCATCGCTCTGTCGGCGGTACCTCGTCTAGCTCGCCTTCATCCTCCTCAACGCTGTCTTCCGCACCGAGCTCGAGTGTCTCCGCCACACTCTCACCATCATCTTCGACCGGGACTGGCGGATTCGCGAAAGCCAGAGCATGGACGGTATCCCGATGGTAGGATAGAGTTCCGAGGGGTTTAAAAGTAGCTACGGAGAACAAGCGGATTCTGCGCGATGTGAATCAGCTTACACTGGTCTGGTCTATTGCGAGAGGCTTACTTTCCGTCCCAACCTCCAACTGCGACAACTCTCCCATCGCTAGATATCGCTATAGAAGCGTTACCAATCTGCTTTGTGGAGTACGACGAGATCACGTCTTCCTGCGCTGCCTCTGTTCCGACTTCTTGAGAAGAAAGCACATTGGCGAGATCGTATCGACATAGTAGATGATCCGCCGAGACCGTGAAAGCTCGAGATATCGTCCGATCGACTGCCATAGCCATTACTAGCCGACTATGTCAGCCGTTTGCAGTCATTACAACAGCCTCGGGCTGCGGCGTGAAGATTCAGCTGACCAGCTTCGTTATGCCCCTTCCCCTCCCAGACCCTCTTCCACCGCCTCTTTTCGCTCATTCTTCCATCCCAAGCCTTTGACCATCCCTCTTCCGCCGTCGAGCAAGTCCACATCTCCACCCGTCCATCCTCGAAGCCCATGACAATAGCCAATCGACCGTCCAGGAAAGCCACATGGAGAGACATGATCAATCCACTCCGCTTACTCTTGATCTCCTGCGTAAACGACCCGTTGATGGACGAGTGGAGTCGCTTCATCGAAGGGAGATGGTGTATGTCGGCAAGTTCGGAGTTGACGAGGTTCGGTACAGCCAGTAGAGCTTTTTTCTCTTTCCCCTTGCCTTTACCTGGAACTTCGGCGAGGGAGAACCGACAGAAGTTAAGCGCGTTGACATCGAGTGATTTCTCGACTTTTGGATGGTCTTCTTTGTTCCCGACAGAGGGTCTGTAAGGATGATATAGGTGGATAAGGTTATCTCGCCCATGACTACCTTCCTCTCCCATCAGTTTATCAGATCTATAAGGAGAGAAATGGACGGACCTTATTAGACGATCATCCCATTCTTGGACTCCGAGAACGCCGTCAGCATGTGCTTTCCAATATGAGATCACTCTTCGGGTTCGGAGATCGGTTATGGAGATGTAGCCGGCTTGGTCGGCGGAGTAGAGGAGGGTGTTTGATGGGTTGAAAGTGAGGGACGAAAGAGGGGATTGGTGACATCGGAGAAGATGGAAGGGGGTTGGCGGAGGAGTCATGGAGGGCGAAAGAACTCCCGCAACCTTCTCGTAGGCTATGCAGATGTTATTGTTGATCCTCCATGTGTAACGAGGGGAAAAGGATAGCGAGCGCGAAGGAAGGGGAAGATGCCCCGCTTGTTGCGAAGTGGAGTTCAGTCAAAAGTCGTCGAGTCGAATCAATGTATCTATTCAACTTATTTGACCGAGGAAGAAAACCTTCCAGACGATTCGGTGATAACAGATCACACCTGGCTGAACCCAATGCCAGTCGCTCTGCCAGAGCCGACTTCTCATTCCCTATTTCCCCCCTCTCTCCCATGCCCAGGTTGATGCCGCTCGAACTTCATCATGGTACTCAACCTTCCGGGAAATCACCATACCCTCCAATATCATTGACATCCACTCGACAGGCGAGAGAGAAGCCTTCTTGGAGGTATGTCAGATTTGCTGTTGAGTCTCAAGCTTATATGAGATCCGATAATATTGGATAGAGTCAGACTCGATCTTCGTTCCAGAAGACAGCCAAGGGGTGAAGGAAGCACATCATCGACCACCATCACCCGCTTCTTCCGAGTCGAGCTCTTCCTCCAGCTCTTCAGCTCCTGTGTACAGATTTTGCAAGCTCAATGCAGCCATTCGAAAAGCTATTGCTAAGCATGGCGGAGCGGTCTCTCCGACGCTCAGTTGGACGACTCCGAGGGTGAACAGCTTGTACACCGTCAATCTTTGCAAGCTAAATCCAAGGCGTAAATCAGGATGCTACCTACATCCTCCCTCAGACGTCTCATGGCCCCTTGCACTGCACTACTCCAGCCGATATCTACCTCGTCATCAAGTCTATCGACTTCATCTCGTACGATTTGGATCCCGAGACCGCTTACGAGGGTTGCGACGATATACCGGACGATGGGGTCCGGATAGAATTGATTTTGAAGAGCTTTGTGCAGGTCTCTCCATCGAGAGATGCGATGTTTCGTGAGGAATGATATTTTGGCTGGTAGGTTCGAGGCGGGTGGATTTAGTATCTCGCTAAATTGGGATGCTTAGGTATTACGCAACGTGATCCAAACTATTACGATCATCTTCAGTCAGGTGAGACGCAGACTACCATCTGCGATACGGTACGAGCATTCTTTGAGGACGAGATCCTCGTTGTCTATGCAGGTGGTGTGCGTCTTCCGATCATTGACACAATTCAAGCTGAATTATCCCAGACATTTTCGATATCTACCTCTCCTCGGACCTATCATCAGCTACTCTTATCGACTTCAAACCCTACCGACCCTCCACCGAACCCCTACTCTTCACTTACCCAGAACTCCGCTCCATCCTGGAGACCGCCTGGTCCTCATCTACCGACAGACCTCGTCTTCCGATCTTACGAGTCATCGATTCGGCAGCTCATCCCGATGCCAATCGGAATGCACCAGTATATGGAAATAACATGATACCGATCGAGATGATCGAGATGAGTCAAGGTCAAAGTATGACCGATTTCAGGGAGGCTTGGGATCAGGCTGTCACAGCGGGAATGTCAGACTGAGGTGAGTCAGACTCAAGACTCGCATCTTACAACGCCTAGGCGTGTTGTACAGTACAACACCCACCCCAACCTCCACCGCGTTCAACATGCAACGTATATCGTATTCCAAATATAGACAACTACAACGCGATCGAACAAATCTAATCACCACCTCTCATGCTCTAACTTCGAATCGATCAGAATCTGTTCATCATGTTACTGTTCATCCTGGGCATATCGTCAACTCGCACACCTACCATCTCATGGGAAGACGAGAATACTCACTCGTGCTCACTCCTTGAGATGGACTCCTGGACTGGCTCCCGTTTGACAGCAGGTAAGAACGCCGGGTCTTTGTCGGACACGTGCAAGCCCGCCTTGAGGGATGAGCTAGTACTCATGCTGCTCACTCTGCCTCCATCAGCCGACGGCCGCCTCTCTGGAAGGTGATAACTTACTGCTCGGATGCACGGCGGAGGAAGCCTTGTTTCTGCTTGGTGTCTGAGATGGAGACGCTCTCTGAAGAACGGCGTTCTTTGCCTTTGATCACTGCGAAGGGGATCAGTATGGCTCATGCTATACTGAGTTCGGGATGAGGTCCACTTACCCGCCTCGAGCTTGTTTCGAATGGTCATGTTGTACCGATATGATAGTACTGAATTGCTAAAGCAGAATACCGCAGAGGATCGAGCACTGCCAAATAGCTTATATATGGTCGGAGCGATAATGTCAAGTCGATCGGGTATGGGTGCTCCACCTACCGAGAGGTCACAAAGGGGTTTCAAGGGGTGAATGCAGAAAGGATCGCTCGTGAAACAGGTAAGACGGTGTAGCAAGTGGCTAATGACGCACTTGCGTCGGCAGTACGCTCTTAAAAACCGTAAGAAAGCGGGGGTAAGCAGGACTTGAAAGTCAATGCAGTTCACTATGAAGGACCTCCCTGGGGCCAAGCAGTCGCTGCCCCCGACGACATACCCGACTATTCATTCGAGTTTGATCTTCCTAATCAGGGTTTTCAAGCCATACATCTGACATATACTTCACTCCCGCTAACATGGTCAATCCATATCTAGCGCTGCTCATGCTCATGCTCCCTAGTCTCCCCCGAGAGCATATTCACAACCCCATCCTTCGCTCCTTGAGCCATACCACTGAGCTGATCGGTGATACCGGGATTACCACCCTGATTCCCCGGGGTTAGGTAATCCGTGACCTCTTGGACGTAGGACTACGAAAACGACTCGCTCAGCTTCGAACACGACCTCTACCGAAGTATTATTGATAAACCCACCTTGTTGTCGCCTTGGAGATGGCTCGCAGCCCTACCAATCCACTGATCAGGACAAAGGAATGAAGGTGATAGGTGGGCTTACTGATCCTCCTTATGCTCCACCTTATCTCCGGTCGACTGCTCGCCAGAAGGTTTGAGAGAATTCAAGATCGAACCAGGACCTTGACGACCCGTATCGTGCGATACGTTGGGATTCGCAGCATTCGAATCGAGCCCATCACGGGCTTTGCTCTGGCCAGGGATGTTGGAGATGATCCTGTTGCCACCGGTCACCCGTCAGACTGACGATGAAGGGGAGCTAAGTGGGGAAGTGGAAGCGTACTGGTCACCGGTCTCTTTGATATTGTCGCCAAGCTTCTCGGGGCCGTCTTTGAGGAAGTCTGGTTTCTGCTGCTCGACTAGACGGAATATCTATCAAAAGGCGGACATGAGGCAACAGGATTCGAACGACTCACGCTTCGTGGTGTTTGACTCGCGGAGGGACATGGTTGGCTTGCTTGGATGATCAAGGAGAGGTGGGGAGGCAAAGCGGTACTACTGATCAAGAGAAACGGATCTGTTGACGCAATTCGTTATAAGTGCGTTTATTGGAGAAGTCGGGTCACATGGTGACGGACAAAGGAGAGACGCGATGATGGACAACAAAGGAGAGGTAGGCGCTGATGAGCTTGCGTGACCGGCTGCAGCCGGAAGTATCCTTTGATGGGATCGGTCAAAGGGTGAGCGATATCGCCCGCAAGACAGTCAAAGTGATTCTACTCTGCGACATCGAAGAGCGGGGAATCCTTGATGCATATCTGTGAGTGACGGGTACACGTATGATCTCATGACTCAAATCCCGATGCCAAGGAGTGCATCTTCCCCGACGACAGCGCCTCGAACCCACTTGAGGGATGCTACGCCCTTCTTTAGTGGCCTGGATTTTCCGCACCCAACGAGGGGGGAAGCTGCTGCGTTCTGCCACTCCGAACTGCCTCTTGAGCTTCTTCTCCGCCAGATCAGACTTCTTCTTCTCTCTGGTCAATCGCTCTTTTCAACGACTGACCATCCTTGTCCAAGCGTCGTGAGACACCCCGCTTGGCCTGGTCATCACTTTCTCAGATTAGAGTCCAGTTCCGACAGAGTCATTGAGTCACTTCTGTTTTGCGCAGCTTCTGCAAGTTTCAAAAGCTACGTCGCTGTTCCTTTTTCGATCCTTGTCCCCACTATGTCGCCCTCTCGCGCGTATCTTGTCCGAGCAAAAGATTGTACGGGTTCCAGCAGGAGCCATGTGCCGCCAACGGAGACTTTCCTTGAATCGACCTCGTTGTCGGATTTGTTGCCTCCGTTGGGCACGTTGGCTTGGTAAAGAGACGTTTGGAAGGGGACACTACGGAATCCATGATGAAAACAAATAAGTGTTTGCGCTGGGCGGGGATGATTGATGATATGCGTATTTCGGACGATTTACCACGGGTGTCCAAGGCTTATATACCCAGCCGTAGGCTGACGAGCTTGTAACATCAAAAGCTGATAATCCCTTGATCAGTTCTCCGACCAGAAGCAAGGAGGCAGAGTAGTTTGCATTAGTGGCGGGCGTGAACATAGATGAGAAGGGATATGACCCAGATACAACATTGATTTCAATCGAGAGGAATCACAAGCAAACAGAGAAATAGAATCCAATACAAAGGGTTGTGGTGAATGTTGGGTATGTGTTCACTCGCGCAAGGTATCTCGTGCTACCGCACCAGCCAAGAATATGCCAGCATCGTCGCCTGATAGATCGGTCTGATTCCGCAATGATGCTCTGAAAAGCGATCAGCGACTTTATGACGGGTTCATTGGGCTTAACTCACTCCAATTTGGATAGGTACGCTCCTGTCATCTCCATTCGGAGCTCGGGCCCTTGATATAGGTGGTTTCGAAGCATGGTCTGCAGAAAGCCGTTCCAGAACGGGTCACCCTGTACTTTGATCAGCACCCACCACGTACAGCTAGGAAGCATGGTCTGTAATCTACCTTAAGCAGATTAGCGTTACCCACGATAACCAGCAGTTCCTTGGCGCGAGTGATTGCGACGTTGAACCTGCACTATTCGTCAAGTCTAAACTTGAGCGGATGGGAATCGTTGGAGAATCTACCGTTTCCTCTCGTTGAACAACCCCATACTCGCCTTCCTGTCGTCCGGCAAGAACCTAGCTCTAGATCGAACACAGCTAACGATGGTCACCCGGAACTCGCCGCCTTGGTATGTCTTTGCTGTAGATCAGCTCCATTCGAGTACAAAACGAAAGGGGCTTTCCTCGACGTTCCCTACATCCACGCCACCGAGATTTGCTTTTCGGAGCCGAGCTCGGGTACGCCATACCTGTTCTCGCCAAGGAGTGATCACCGCGATCTCTTCTTGCCTGATCTCTGGCCTTTCTTTCAGGAGGGACTGAACGATCTCGAGGATACAGGAGATCTCGCCCTCGTTGAACCAGGACTGGAGTCATCTAAGCGGAACACCGCGTGAAACTATCGTATACTTACAGCGCCCTAACAGTGTCCGTTAGCGGAGGAATGCGTAATAGGACCGAAAGTACCCACCTCTTCGATCCAGTCCTCCTCTGTCTCGCAGCCACGGAAGAGGATAGGTATGTCCGAATTGGGCAAGCCACTCCACTCGATAAGGGAGACATCCTGCGCCGCCGGTTGCAAGGTGTCCTCGTAGAAAAGCGCAGCAGGTACCATGAGGATCGGTGCTATCGACCGGTAGTTCTGAACTCAATCTGTCAGCGGCAGATACGTTAGAAGGTGTTTGTCTGATCCACCTTGACAAGGTTGTTGAACGGTGGGCGATATGATTCCGCCAGAGTACGGGCGAGGAGTTGTGTCGCTTTGTTTAGGTTGCTCCTTGCAGAGGGATGAGCGGCGTAGATGTCTCTCTGGAATAGCCGTTCGAGCAGAGAGATGTCCAGCTCGCCGTCTCTCGCTTCTTGTGACGGGATGACCGGTCCGACTATTACGCTCATGTAAGCGTATCGACATCTGCCTCATAACCGATCAGGGTACTCACGCTGATGGATATCACCGCATAGCACGATCTTCGGGTCCTGACTGCCGATACGAGCTGGAAGTGGGTACGGCAAAACCACAGACATCGGAACCAAGACCTCTGGTTCCGATACTTGTCCAGCCTGATCACACGATCAATGAAGACACTCCTGATCAAAGCGTTGCACTCACTTCGTCAACCATGAGATGCGTCCAATGAGGAAAGATCTGCTGCTCCAGCCGAGTCCTCCTCCCGTTGGGATACAAAGTTGCAAAGAGCTCAGCTTCCGCCCGCATCATGCCTGCATTGGTAGCTCTCGCTGATACCAGTATCCCAGCATCGAGACAGCCACAGACGACCACGCGGTACTTCGTGAGCTGCTCGAAAGGCGGGATATCGAAGTGGTCACCCTCGATACCTGCGACAAAATATTAAAGCCGCGTTGTATGCTGTTGCAGGCGAACCTACGACAGAAGGGAAGCACTGGTTGACAGGATCAGCACAGTCGCGTGAATAAAGAATGCTCTTACCTTCGTCCGGTACTTCTGCAAAGGTCCGATTTGGCGCATTCAGCCGTAACATGTCGGCAACACCCAGAGTCCTGCCTAGGCGTCGTGCAAGGATATCCGCAGCGGGATTCGAGGGTGCGCAGACGAGGATCGCGGCCTCGACATCGTTCTCGAGGACTTGCAGGACAGCTTCGACAAGTGTCTTGGTCTTTCCTGTACTCGGATGAGCGGAGAATCCTGCATCGAGGAGACCACCGACCAGTCTGGAAGGGAAGATAACGATCAGCCAGTGACCATGAGGACACGGCCGGGGAGAGGGGACCTACTCCTGGAGGTCCACTGATCAGAAAAGGTACTTGGCCCCCTCTATCGGAGATGATCGCCTGAACCGCATCCTACTGACATTTGAGCATGTCTTACGACACTCCGTAGCGGGAGTTTACCTCCTGTTCCTCATTAAGCGATTTATCGATCCAAGCGATAGTTGCATGAGCAGCAGTACTCTGCTTCCCACTCGCTACATCCCGAATCTCCGGGAATAACCATCGATTAGCGAGAGCTCTCGATGCGCTTCCGCCGATCTTCTCGCGCTGCAACGCCAAGCTGAAAGTTCGTAACTATTCACCTTATTAGCGAAATTGATTGCGGATCGGAGTGTACTCACTGCATCTTGCATCGTACAAAGAGGAGCGGCCGAGACTCTGAACTCCACTTGATACATCGCCGATCCAGGACCGTCCTCTCCCTTAGGTACGATCTTCGGTAACGAAGCATCGACGTCTGCGAGGTGAGGAGCCCGAACGTATACCCATCCCTTCGCTTTCACCAGTCCCACCACTTCCGCTTCCACAGCCACTGAACCCGCTAGTCGAAGTTCAAGGTACAGTCCTCTCAGGATCAACCTGTCCCCGATCGTCAGACGAGGCGAATCTTCCCTGATGCCCGGGATGTGCAAGCGGTACGTTCCTCCTGATTGATCGTGGACATGAAGTGGTACCATGTGGATGAGAGCTTTCTCCATCTCCTCGACCTGAGCTTGGAGCACGAGGGAGAGCAAGGCGGTGAAGTTTTCCGCGTAGTAGTGGGGTTCTATAGCCGAGCGGAGGGGGTCGAGCGGGAGCAATGGTCCGTCGAAAGGAGCTCTTGCTAGAAGGGACGAGATGGGGGGTAAGTCCGGAAGAGGCTGGAGGATCTGGCGACTGGTATAGACATTCATGGCGTAATCGAGAGGAGGGAATGGTGGTGCCGGTGGTAGGCGAAGGAATTGGAGCGGTCGAGGAAGAGTTCTCAGCCAGAGTGGTTGATATGTGCGGGCCTATAGCAGACATATGAGCGACTCATCGGTTCAGCTTTCCGTAGAAAAGGCGCTCACGTATCGATCCAGAACCGAAGTTAGCTTTCCCTCCAAAGCAACTTTCTCCGACTCCTTCTCTTCTCCCTTTGGACTATCGGGTGTACGTCGTCTCGCTTGTTCCCCATCACCGGTGAAGAAGATCTCACTCGCAACAAGCGGTTGCGATCTCCCAGTAGAGCCGCTTGCCTCAGAGCTCGTGTCGGGAGAAGGTAGAGAAGGGAAGGCTGTCTTCTTGAGCGGTGTGGTTGATCTGTCTGACTTCTTTCTTCGAGGTATCGGAGCCGGGAGAGGTGAGAAGAAGATGGGATGGGAACGACAGTGAGAAGGAGGAATCACAGCTCCCCATGCCGGGTGAAGAAAGGCGTCAGGGAGTGGCGGCGGTGCTGACATGGAATGGTTGGGTTCACTACCGAAAGGATTGGGCGAGGGGGTCGGAGTGATCAGGTTCATCCTGGAGAAGACGATGTGAGGAGTAGACTATTTGCATGACAGGATACGATTTCATTCGATCGACTGGACATCGGCGTCACGCGCGCCGTCGTGGGCGTGTATGGGAGCTGCTCACAAGGCAAAACGATCGGTATACAGGTAGGAAGTTGTGGTATATTGCCTGGTCTGCTGCAGGAGAGAAACGGAAACCCAACATTGGAACCACGTGGCATCGTTTGCCGTGAGGGAAGGTTTGCGACGTTCAAGCTTTTGCGGGATCTTCTTCTCCTCCGGTGACTCAGATCGCTGGCTGAAAATCTCATGTCCTCAACTCATCGCCCAAAGGTCATCGATGGCTCTGGTCTTAAATTCGGGTCGAAAGGCTCGACATCAACCCTTTCATCGAGAGTACAGGTGTATCTTAACTTCGGGCGATCGTCTGAGGACGTTCGGAAAACTTGCTCCCTCCTATCATCTTTCTCATTGCTCTTTGATCGATTCAATCTTCTTCACTTTTTCATTTGGAAGGGTATAGACACATTGAATTGATCTCGGGATTATTTTGGGGACTGAAAGGACTGCAGACCTCCGTAGGATGAAATCCTTTGTTCCCCAGATTATGCTACAGCTTGGGGTATTCCTCTCTTTCCATCAACTTGTTGTCAAAGGACCATTCATCCTCGCGTCTCACCATCGAGCTACCTCACTCTGTGCGGCCGTCTTCCGAAGTCCCGCTCGGAATAGATGGTGGAACCTAGCGGACGAGGAGGTGAGGAATGGCGCGCTACCTGGTGGGCTTGTGCTGGACCCGGCGGCTATACCGAGGGGGATGTATGAGGAGATCGGGGAGGTGGGGTGGGATTTGATGATCGTCATGCGGAGTATCGTGCAAGGTGGGGCGAGGGAGGTTGGATTGGGATGTCGCGGAGATGGAGTTTTGGAGGCTGATGGGGAACTTCGGATCCAAGGAGTAGCAATGATGCGCACAATGAGGGGGTTCCTAGGACACTTACCCATCTTTTCTCCGGGACTCACTGTCCAAGATGGTCGAGCCCTTCCGAGGTAGGAGCCCGCCGCTTCACGGCCACCTCAAGCGCAGTCACATACCGCTCTATTCCTTCTTCCTATCGTATCGTCGCATTGCTCACTTCTTCCCATTATATGATATCGACACCATTTATTTTTTGGCTTTGAGACAGTTGAGCTATCTACAACATGATCTCTTCCACCTCCTCGAGACCAGCTCCGAATCCTTCAGTAAGTCTCTGACAGTCACGAGGAGTACAACGATCCCAAGGCCGACCTTCGCCATGTCTCAGCAGACGACGTCATCTTCCTCGTATCGATAATCAGACTCATTGCCGCAAAATCTGTCGACGTGAGCGCGCACACAGGTCCACGCTCTCATCTACTATGATAGTGAAACCTTCGCCAAACTCATCGAAAAAGCGGAAGACGTGCATGCACCGTCCTTCGACGAGGATCGAATCGAAATGGTATTGACCGCCAAGAAGACCGAAGCCGGCGACGCAGTGGAGGCGTTCCTCGATGTTCTCCACGGTAAAGATTATCCCGACGACAACGGCATCATCATTGGCCATAATACCTTCACCTGCTGTCTCGACATGGCGGACAAATACCAATATCATCCGGTCATTCAGAATCTCCCGCGTCACCTATACCGTCACACATTCCCCGAATCGGGTCAAGTGTTTGACTCCATGTCAATTTTCATCATCGCTGCACGTCGAGGAGCCAAAGCTCTGTGCGCAGCATTGATCGCCCGGCCGCACGGCGACGAAAAGTAGTATTCTGGGGACGGATAGTGGGACATTCGTGAAGGAGACGAAGGTGGCATGAAGCTCGACCCTCCAGCCGGTCCACTCGAGATGTAGAAGAAGATCCCTTTTCCCTACGGCTGGTGTCTCCTGCATTTGATGGCGCTTCGGACTCTATCGCACGAAAAACGAGATCGAGCGTGGACAGCGAGGAAGTTCCTCGAGCTTCTCAGTCAATGGGATTAGAGCGGTTCAGATCTCCTTGATCCTTTCCCCTCCCCTCTCCTGATACATCGACTGTTACCGCCGTGAACAGGTCGCCCTTCCTTACCAATCTTCATTTTCTTGAGACATCTTCCCACTACCACGAAAATACCTTGAGAATGGCGAGTACGTATTAAATGTAGCTTTGTTCGTCTTTCGACTATCACATCAAATCTGCGGCGCTTGACATCGTTCCGAACTGGAGGTTGCGAACCTACTGGGACTGATCATTCACGCTTTGCCACAGCCATCTTAAGGAGAAGTACGAATGTTATCAGCTCTATTGGTTGTCCAAATCTGACATCTTCGTTCATGGCGACCGATGCAATCCTTGCCCAGGCCATGATATTCACTGGAGCTATACACTCGCAGTGTGCTTCAGGCATCACACAAGCATTATTCCTGCAAGTACCTTGCCACTTCTTGCTCTCAGGAAGTTTCGCTGAGGGTGAGGCAAATCGAGAGAGGATCGGCTGAGCAATTCATGAAAGGTTTAGCTTCCTAAGGTCTGCGATGACGGAGATTTATAGCCTGTTTGAGAGACTGGCGAGACGCGCACGCACATAACCCGTGCACTGACTCGCCATCTCTTCCGTTTGTCTGAGCACCAAATACCCTACCAATGGGAGCGCGAACATGCTGTCTTCGATGCCCATAGATATTTCCTATCTAACGAGAGATTGCGAAGCGCTCTCTGTGGATCTCGAGTCACTCAAGGGCAAAGCGCAGTCCCTCCCCTATACACCTCCGATGTTACCAGGTGACGACGGTGATACCGTCAATAACAGTCGCGACCGCTGGACAGAGCACCAACAGCTTCGTCCGCAACGTGCTATTCGTGCATGGATCAGGCGTAAGCAAAGCATAAGGCGTGATGACATAAGATGAGCTCGATATCGAACATGATAAGACTGGGCTACTTGATATGAGGGTAGACCGACGCCCGTGAGAAGGGTATAATTGAGGAAGTAGGGAATCACGACGTGTATACTTGTTGTATGCCAAAAAGACAGTGTCCTATGCGATCTCCGTTCCTTTGCCCTTTCCACCCACCATACCCCTCAAACGTCCCATGAAGCCCCTCTTCTTCGCAACACCCTCACCAACTTTATCGATACCCAAAGTCGATCCTGTACCCGGCGTATTCGGACGAGGTTGCGCCTTCTGGGCTTCAGCAGCGAGATCCACGATCTTCCTCCCCGTCCCTCCCTCCTTGGGTTCGCGCTCGTCCCTGAGGAAGGCCATAGCTCTCTCGCGGAGACTGGCCATCGAGCTTGGCTTTGCCATGGCGCGGCCAGATGAGCGAGATGACCATCCATCGCCTTGACGGATGACACCGGGTTCGGAACCGATGAGATTCTCGTATACTGCCCGGCGGGGACTGGTGGGGAGCTCGGGGGGAGTTGTGATAATCTTCGAGTTTCGTAGATTGGATTCGGACTTCCGGGCGAGGGGCAGTCGAGAGTTACGGTTGGAAGATGAGCGTAAGGCAGGAGTGGAGGGGACGCCACGGAGTTGAGGCGCTTTCAATGGGACGGTCACCGGCTCGGCTGAGCCCAATTTAGCCTGGGCTAGGTCGCTTTGTGTACAGGCGAGCTCACGCTTATCGACTGGCGACGAAGCTTCTCCAGCACCAAGAAGCTTGAGATCAGAAGAGACTATGTGATATCAGCTCTAGGCTTTCGATTGGACTGAGAGCGACGCAGACCGCTTGTACGACGTTCCTTCTTGGGAACACCCTTCACCTCATCCTCACCAACCCAATCATTCGCCTGTTTGACCGCTTCTTCCGCATCAGCATAGGTCATCCATTTAGGAGGGGTGGCCGGCTCGACTTGGGTGCTCGAGGTTCGGAGATGCTCGGGGATAGCGGTGGCTTTGTCAACAGCGAGGCCAGAGTGATTTTCCGGATTGTCCGCAAGCTTGGCTGCCTCGGCCTCGGTCGGCAGGTGAAGTATCGGTAAAGGCGGCTCGCGACCGTCCAGGAGGGCTTTCCGTGCATCCTCAACAATGCCTGATCGGTAATTAGCTGAAGTTATTTGATATGGTACCCTGATACTCACGTTCGACATCCTTGACCCCTACGGTAACAGTCTTTCAGCCACCGTCCATACTTGAGGCATGAGTACTCACAAAGGGCGATCTTGTCGAGACGACCGTCAAGAGCGAGCGCTTCCACACTCCTGGTCTTGTGAAGCCGCGAATCAACCGGTCCAGCCACCTGGATAGTGGGCAAGGACGATTTGGCTACATTGATCATCAGCCATCGTATAGCTATCTGTCATCCGATACCGACCGATCCTTGACGTCACAGTCGAGGCCTTCGTGAGATCTAGATTTCCGGACAGTTGCCTGAAGCGAACGAGCTTCTCCTCTGTCCTAGCATCAACACCATTTCAGACGAGGAGATAAGGAGCGCACGATCGCTGCTGAGTATCTTGTCGCGTAGCTCAGCTAGCGGACTAGCAAAATCTTCGCCCGGAAGAGCTTGTCCCTCGACGAGAAGCGTTGTTGGCCGTACCGCCTGTCGGGGTCGAGCCGGAGAGGCTTCAGTCAGGCTCGCATGAGTCTCGTCCACGTTCAACACGGTTTTCGTCACGGCCCCAACTGGGTGGATATCAGCATCTTTGAGGTGGACTTGCAAGAATAGCTCACTCTCCGGTTCAAGCGAGATCGGCGCTGTCTTGATCTCCACGAGTGCCGGCTGATGAACGGAGACAACGACTGCTCTCGTCAGCTCTTGGTACGCCCACAAGTCCCTCCGCTCACTGTCCGCCTTTCCAGGCGGTGAGACGGTGATCTCGACTCCCGCAGCTCTACCGTGCCCTAAGCTCCTCCTATCATCTACTTTCTTCTCGTCCATCTCCTGCCTCTTCTCGTGAATAGGGGAAGCGCTCTCAGGCTGCGGTGGGCTTGGTGCAGGCCTCTTGATGGTAGCCAAAACGTCGTGCTGGATATTCTTACCCTTCTCCATCTGGACGAGATGACGAAGACCTTCGAGGGATCGCATAGCCTTGAGTACCGCCTCTTCTTTTGTCTTAGGGGCGGTCGTAGCGGAAGTAAAGGAGACAACCGACTCGCGCTGTTCGGAGGTAACGGCCTTCTCGCCGGCGAAAGAAGTGGTATCGAGAGTCGGTCGAGAAAGGCTAGCGAGCTCTGAGTTGGAAATGCGAGGGATCAAGCCTTTGTCCACTGATACAGACTTGTCAGCTTGCATCGCAGTGCACAGCCTGCACCTACCTGGACTATTGACGTCCTTGACTCGCAAAGGTTGTGCGGGCTTCATCACCTTTGTCGCTACTCGCCATCAGCTCGAGCCTCAGCTATCAACCCAGAGCTTACGAGTGGGATCCTCGCCATCCCTCTCCCCATCAACAAGCAGCACATCACTAGACTTCCTGATCACCAGTCTCTCCTTCCTCGGACTCGGTGTCATCTCCCCTTTCATACCCTTCACCCCATCCCGCTTCTCAGCCTTAGGCTTCGAAACACTGGTGTGTTGCTTGATGGATTCTCCCAGAGCAGTCGGTGTACTAGCCCTCGGCTGTTCTTTCGCCGTCTTCTTTTGGTTCCGGCTCTTGCGTTTATTCTTCTCACCGTCTTCGACCTTGGCTGGCGGTGGCATTGTTTCTTCGGAGTAGTCGAATGACGCAGCGGCGCGAACGAAGTGGGGTGTGATGATGACTGTCGGAGCCGTAGGGAGAAGAGCAGGGTGATGGTATGCCTGCATAGCTGTGATACGGTATGCGGGGTCCGGGCATATCATCAATCGAAGGAGGTTTTGCAGGTCTGTCAACATATTCATGAGTATCCAGTCTTGGGCGAGACGTAGGGAACGTACCATCCGGCATTGACCAAGTGCCAACCCAAACACCCTTCTTGGTCCGCTCGTAGTAGATGACTAGATCGTCGGGAGTCTCGAAGTGTTCATCTTCGTTCTTCTCGAAAGGCGTACGACCGACGAGGATCTCGTACATCGTAATCTGTCAATGCATTAGCATCAATCCTAGGTGATAGCTGGCACAGGTAGGTAGCTGTAGAATGTGATTTACTCACCCCAAGAGACCAAACATCCGACGCCCGCTCATCATGCGGCATCCCCTTCGCCCTCTGCGGATCCAGATACTAAACCAGATCAGCTCAACTTCCTGAAGTACAACCCAAAGGAGCTCACCTCCGGCGTTCCCCATGAGATGGAGCTCAAGAAAGAACCCCTCACCCCGACCTCCCATTTCTGAGCGAAACCGAAATCGACCAAGACGGGTATATCATTGTGTGACAGAAGCACGTTCGCGGGCTTGATGTCGTTATGCGTGATACCTCGCTCGTGCAGGTAGCCGACAGCTGACGCTAGTTGACGGAAATATGGGGTTGCTCGAGCGGGAGGGAGACAGACCGGTATCAGACGGGAGAGATGAGGCATGATGACTCTGCTCACTAGATCAGCCTTCGTTCCTATTAACATCGAGTCGCGGCAAGATGAATGGGTTGAAGAGACTTACAGAGCGTAACTCGGGGTAATCACGAACGCTTCGAATTGAATAATACTCGGATGCGGTTCATGGCGTAGTGTGCGAATGATCTTCATCTCCCCCCAAAGCGCTCTCACTCTCGTCGCAGTCGTCTACTCATTCATCAGCTTCCTACAATGACTGAGAGAGTATGTTCCTAGTACTCACTGGTGTCTTGCTCCGATGGACCAACTTGATCGCAACCTTACCACCAGCACCACTCCCACCAACGGCCGCAGCCGTCTTACCCAACTTCCCGACTCCACCACCACCACCCACATCACCACCGAGCGCCGACGCCCTGGCATGTTTAGGCTTGCAGAGCCAGACACTACCCCAATTGCCGAAACCTATTTCGGAGATGAATGTGAATCGATCGGATAGTTGTTGATCGGTTAGCGAGAAGATATCGTCTGCGGTGGTCGTAGCGGCGGCGATGTAGGGATGGGTCGTCACGACACACGGACGGTGGGATGAAGCTTCCTGCGAGAGTGTACTATCACGGTTGGCATGTGCCCTCGCAGGTGACGTAGTGGTGTAGGAGACCACATCAAAAGCTGGTGAAATCGCGAGATGGTTGTTGACAGATTCCGGGGAGGTATCTTGGTCGTAGACGAACGCGTCGCGAGAGTCTGTACGGGACTGCTGAGTGGAGAAGGTGTTCGTACTGGCGTTGAGCGAGGAATCAGGAGCAGAGACAGAGATGTCATGGATCCCATTCGCTGTGGAAGTTGAAGTAGTAGAGGCGGTGGAGGCCTGAAGGGAGGTAGGCATGGGTTCATCGTGCTGGATCGCCATTGGTTTGGGATGAGGAGGTGTGAGACCCAGGCGGAGACGGATCTTTGATTTCGGTTTGGAGAGAGTGGGTCGATTGGTGTTGACCGGCATCGCGAAGCGGGATAATGAGTCTCTACAGTGTTGGGATAAGAGGCGCGAGAGCGCCAGATGAAGGTGTCGATGGTATGTAAGATTGGAGAGGTGAAAGAGGTCGCGCTGGAGACAAGCAACCACTTTCTCAGTCGTAAAGAGCGTGATTTTTCAAAAGAGTGAAATAACAAGAGCGAGAAGTTAACGACGTAAAGAGAGACGAATGGAACGATCAACCAACCCCTTTGCGGGACCGGCTCGACTTGTTTGGTGTCATCATCAAGGTAAAGGGTCGTGACTTTGTCGACATCGAAAGGTATGAGCGTAGAATGTCGTTCAACTTGTTTTCGAACGGGGTGTGACTGATGGGGGAAAGGGAGGCGCGTCGAGCGGTGTGTGCTGGGTTGAGTGATCATTGTTCATGTCTGTTTCGTGATCTTCATTTATCCACTCTGGAGTTATGGTGAAAGGACAGATCCAGGTCGAGGCTGTATTAGTCAATGTGTATCGTAAAGTATGCATGGGTGGCCTGGAGCAGTAAGGCTACTGGATAAGTCAACAGTGGGACGCGGGTTCGAGAAAAGACTATCAGCGGACACTCATCAGGCACGATCAAACGCACGGACCATCGTGATCGAACGCGTCACGAAACGTGTTTCATTCCTATGGTCAGAGAGTCTCACTTCGGATTTCCACCTACTTTTCTCGAGATTGTGAGACGTCAACACCTAGTCAGAATAAGTAGATACTTCATGATCCACGATGTGAAGTCGCGCTCGGACCACTGGACCTATATGCGAAAGCGGCACTTCATATCCCGCGAACACCCGATAGCTTAGAGCCATCATCCATAGAACCCAATCTCTCCATCTCCCCAGGTGACTCCGTCCGCTCAGGATGTCCATTCAGAGCCAGCTGATTAGACAAGGTATGCCTGTTTGTCGGCGTTGCTGATCCTGAGGAACTATTCGATGTCGCTTTTCTGGATTGACTGGGTGAGGAGGCTGGCAAAGGTTGCGGGTTGGCTGCAGGATTGCGAGAGGTATGTTGTAGCCTTGAAATGGTTCAGTGAGCTTCCTGAACATGCATGACATAATGACCTACGGATTTGATGAGGAGTAATCACAGCTGAGGAAAAGGAATCAATTCCATCAATATGAATAGCTCAGTACGTACTGTACGTATGCTCGCATGACTCCGTCCAAACTGCAGGTACTTGTCTTAGCTCGGGCTCGATTACAGAACACAGCTGCGCACCTTTCAAGCACACACTGAATCGTCTCCCCCACGTCGTGAGCGAAATGTAAGGTGCTCGTCTGAGGCAAGATCACATCGATCTCGACGACCAGGTCGTCCCTGTACTCGAGTCAGGCTTATCCTCACCTCAGGTATCCAGTTCAGATCCGCTGACGGAACAGCCTGGCTCACCCTATATGATAACATTCGACATCTCCGATCTCCAAAACCGGGTTGAACCTGGTCACCAGGTACAGAACCCGACTGAAATGGTCTTTAGACGCCGCCTTGCCAGACACTGCACGATCCACATCAGCTCGATCTAGTTTTGGATGCTGTACAAGAGGGCACGAGCAGACACGGAGTAACGAACTGACGATTTGCGAAATTGCTTCCAAGCGTCTTTAACCACTCAACAATGATATAAAGACTCAGTATCATTCCTCCGATCGGATCGAGCAAATGCCAATTCAGTTTCGTACCGACATACTGCGGGACCGTCAGTTCCTGCGATCTCCTAAAACGAACGCCCAGCTTACGGGGAAGGCGAGGGACATGATATTGAAGAAAACATCATTCTCGGCATCTTGAGCCAGGGCTTGCACCCCTGAAGAAGGTATCCGAGAACACCACAACCACCTAACCCGCCCGTAAGCCATAATATTGTGCTCGATTGCGCAACTCCTACAGTATGAGTTTCACTCCTATCGTGGCCAACATGGTCCTGTCGTCTCTCAGCAGCTGATGAACGCGGATAGCGCGTAGAAACCCACAACGTTCCAATCATGCTCAGCTCTACAACATCCTCCCCACCTGGGCCAATCGCGCGCTGGCATGATTGTATGAAGACCTGGATGAAGGATGCGATCATGGCGACGGAGAAGATGACCTGTAAGAAACGATCAGTGCGTTACTGGTACACTGCATGACGAGCGTACCACTCCGAGAGGCTCGAAACGCCGCTTCCCGGCTGGATACTGCGCATTTGATCAGCTCAAACCCATGCGACCGGAGCCCATAGCGCTCGATTAAAACATTGTAGCTAGGCGCAGTGGGCTCGGGCAGTGAGGTTCACCTTATGCCGATCGGTCTTCAAACCAATGGCCCAGCTCGTACCAAGAATGATGAATGTACTGAGGAGATCTAAGGCTGAGTCGACGAGGGAAGCAGTGAGGGAGATAGAGTCGGAATAGAGTACAGCAATTGATTTCGCAACGACGAGTACGACGTTGACCACCGTATTGACTGCGGCGTTGTGTCAGCTGAAGGCGCAACGAGGGGAACATGGTCGAAACGTGCCGTTCAAGGCTAGTCTCGCCAATCGATCTCGCCTCTCCTCCTTCTCCTCAGCACTCAACAACCCCGTCCTCTCCCCAGCCTCTGGATCCACATCACCATTCCCATGCCCATTACCAATCCTCCTCGCTTCCCTCTCTCTCCGTCCCGTCCTAGGCATATTCCATGCGCTCCCTCTCCTCAACCATCTAGGTATGGTATTCACATTCGGATTGACCTCCTCCTCCAAATCATTCACCAAACGGGTATACGACTTGGTAGGTTGGAAGGAGTTTGCTATTGTCGATGGGAGCTCGCCCGAGAGGAGGGCATCGACTTCGGTGTAATGATCTCGAAGAAGTGCCATGTGTTCATAATATCCCCTTAACTGGTCGCTGGCATCAGCTCCTGCCAGTGGTGATACTAGGTAAGGAGGGACATACCTTACGAGGTAGCTTCTTGATCTCCTCAGGTGAGACAGGCAAATCATCAAACTCCCCACTCTTCTCCTCATCATTGATCACTCCAGTACTCTGTACCTCTTCGAACGTCAACCCTCTTCTAGGCCGTTTCCGTAACGACCCTCTCCCGTCCAACCCATTCACTCCCGAGAAGAAAGCAGGTCCAGAGGCTGAAGGTGAGGGCGAGGGGGCAAAGTCGATGTGTCGCGCTGGGGAGGTGATTGCATGTTGGAGATGCGGACGAGAAGATGAGATGCCTGGTGATGGCATGGCATGAACCAGGATTATCAAAAGGTGAATATATTATGAGGATTTGTTGAAATGGCGCACCGACTTTGCGGGACTGCGACAAAACGGGAGCAAACCAAAGCTGAGAATAGTAGAAGTGGCGGCTTGGCATGCAGGGTGGCAGGTTCCACGGGTTAGTGGCGAGAGCAGGTTGGCAGGAACATACATGGGTGCAGTCTAAATGTCAGAATGGTATCAAAGAAACATACACTCGATCGTCCCTAGTCAGTCGAGGAGCAGTGCATGATCGTGAACATTTCAATCACGTGGAGCAGTTTTCACAAGCCATATAAAAGGTCGAGTCACTACGTGTTCAGGCCAGAAGACACACACCAGACGCTCCTTGGTTAAAAGCTTGAAATGGTGGACGTGGCGAATCGCCACTCTGCAAGACGGTGCAAGGCGATGACTAAGAGCTACGAATGTGACTTGGAGATGACCCTCCTTTTGCGAGATTAGCAGAGCGGATAAAAGAGGTCTGACAGCTCAGTGCGTGACATTCGAAACTCCGGGTTTTGATATTCGTATTAATATCAGTCAGGCTTGTCGACTTTGCTTCTTCATCGATCTACTCACTTTTGCATCGAAACTACAACTACCACCAGTCACGACCCCACAGCAAACATGAGCGACTGGCGCAGTACGGGAACTGGTCCACACTTGACCGACGTGACTAAGAAGGCTCTTTCTAGCCCACATTCAAAAGTACTCGTAGCACATACATCGTTCCAGACTCCCCCCCAGAAGGAGACCGAGGCGAACTTTTCCAACAAGGTGCAAGAAATAAACAGCATCCGTCAGACAGCGATCAGATATCTCGTGGATAGCGGGTTCTCCAAGAAGCGCGCGACATACTTGGCGCAACGACAGGTGCGAGGGCTCTTGAATGGGCTTGGTATTTAGTTGGCTGACTTTGAATCAGATCTTCCCCTGGAGGCCGAGCATGCCCGCTTCATGAAAGACCCAGAGGAAGAATCGGCATTCATCAGTTCTCATCATTCCCAGACCCCGGGGTCACAAGGTGGGGAGCGACAAACCCACTTCCGAGGCTGCTCCGTCGAGCTTCCAAGCGCGCTGAGTCCAGAAAATGAGATGCTGCCGGAGGTCTCGAGATCGGAACATATTTTGAGGAATTTGTGAGTATTGGTGGGCGTCTTATATCGTAGTGGGACGTGTATGCATGAACTGAGTGATGGCTGAGACTCGATGCGTAAAGCAATGACGATTTACGGGAGGATAAGCATCCTCCCCTCATGGTGGCGGCACTTCGTTGTGGTCGCCGAGGTTTGATCGCGCTCGGACTACCTTCCATCAAGCATTCAGTCCCCTTTTATAGTGCGCGAGTATGGCTTTCGACCCAACAATAGGAACGGGGTCATGGTAATTGGTAAAGGTAAACAGAAAGAGAAGATTGTCGTGTGTGTAGCCAATGTTGGGGACAAGGTGGTTGACAAGGTATTGCGATCGAGCTAGTGCTGAGAAGTAGGTAGCCTTGTGATACTGTGTGATTACGCCAGACCAGGTAGGTAGACTCAGTGCATTCAACAGAAAGGAGTGGTGGCTAGTAGCTCCTATAAATCAGTACGCTTATGCAGGCTACTCCGTGCTTTCCATCCAGGTAATCATGACCAAGCCTCTCGGGAAGTACTTGACAGTATTGTCGTTAAAAGCGGAAGCGGAGACCGGCACACCTATGAGAGATGTCAGTGACCCAAGCGACTGACACAACTCTGATCAATGGCTTGCATACCAGTGCACTTAATCGAAGGTAAAGCTGCTCAGGTCTCCCATCTTTTCGCGAACAAGGCCGTTCTGTCATGACATTCCGAGTAGCTGCCACGGGATACGGTTACTGTAGAATACTAGTATTATGGTAGGATACACATGTCACCACAATTGATTGCATAATGGGTTCGTCGGCGGACAGACATGATCTTCTAGAATTCCACAAAGTGACAGCATGGACCGTCCATGATCCGACATCCACTGCTTCTATATGTTTTGTCGTATGCGAAGGACTGCTTGTTCTCCATTCACTCTCAATGTACAACAGGCTTGAAGTCTCCTTGAAGGCCGTATGACACTTCGCTAGATATTCGGATAAAGAAGAGCAGTACGCTACAGTTTCGAGAGGCGAAAATGGTACTGCGAGATCTTATCTCACCGACAAAACGCTTCTTCTCGCCTTCGCTAAATACCTCCTTTCCAGATAAAAAGGACGACTATCTTCTTGCACGCCTCGTCGTTGTCATGCTTGAAAGGCTTCGTGCGACTCAAAGGATTGGGAAACTTGGCGATCCAACAACCCCGCATAAGTACAAAGCTATCTTCTCCCTGTTTGCCAACTACCCCAAATTACGCTTTTCTCGGCAATTCTTCAACATACCAGAACTCTATCACCACTACACAACAGCTACCCACACCATGTCAACTGCCCATTCGATGGCGTCTCGCTCAACCGACGGTTGCAGATTTGACCCAGTTGATCGAGTTGCAAGAGCTGTGGAGCCAAACCAAAGTCCGTGACAAGCAACATGAACGGCTGCCGGCTGACACTCGCGCCGGATTCGCCGCCATTTTCGATGGAGGTAGCACGAAAGCGAGTCAACCTTCCAGGCCTTCAAAGGATCGATGGGCACTGATTTTGAGGATGACTGACGGTGTAGGTCGATATTTGCTTTGGTTCAGACGCTGACTACTCCCTCCTCTCCAGCTATCCGATCATAAAATTTCCACTATTCCAGCACTGAGCCAGGAACGACGAGCGAGGTTTTCGAGGAGCGGGACAAAGAGGTCACGGCGGCGAAATCGGGAAGCAGTGGAGGTGGGCCACCATCGAGCGCCTAGGCCAAGTTACGGGACACACGACCACAGTGAGCGAGCATTGTCAAGCGAGGGCGTAAATCTTTTGTAGCATGTTACGTGAGCGATGAAACGAGAATCGACTATGTAGATCGGGTGTGCCACGGCTTGTCCCAAACTTATCCTTGTACCCTTGTCAAGGTTTGGCCAAGACCGTAGGATCATCATAGCACCTGGAGGCGATAGCGATACTATACGCCGAAAGGCAAATTTACTTGAAAGGCGTGAGATTGTTGGGGATGGCTCGCACATTGACTGTAGATATCTGCTCCGGTCCTCTCTGAATCGAAACTGCCAGATACTGTCGTATTGGGAAGATACGTAAGCCTGTGCACGCAAATATCCGGTTGCGCCTGCGCGGACCTTCGCCCCGTACAAGACTCTGGGCGGCCTAACCCAAGGGAGAAGGGACAATGACGAATGGGCAACCAGATCTGACACATTGATTTGACGATCCGTTGCACTCGCTATCAGTTGAAAGTCTTCCTTCAGCACTTTCCTGCTCTTCAGGTCCCCCCGTTCCCTTCATACTCTACCATATGAGATTATGCGCTACTTTCCATGCCAATTGCAAAATGGCATCCCGGTACTCCCACAAAGGTTCCCGCCACTCCCACAAGACCACAAGTACTTACTACTTTATCACCTAGATTTCTTTTGTTCAATGGTCTTTTTCTTGCATAAGAATTTAACCTGAGGTCTGGGTCATATCTTCACCTTCCCCTTGACTGACGTCTCTGGGCCCGCTCAAAGGATGGGAACCATCATGCTCGCTTGGCTAGATGATATAATGGCTCACGGGTGTTTCTTTTTGGCCACATTCCCCCGCCACACATACAAAACAGATTCTTTCAAACCCTCGTACAACCAAACATACTCAATACAACAGGACACCAACAACATGACCGACATGACCGGACGCGCTGAGGGCCTTAAGATTTCAGAGCTGAGAAGCATTTCTTCCCTCAACACGGCCAAAGGCAGGAATCTAGCCCTTGAACCCGACGCTACGGAGGATGAGGTGGACAAGCTCGCTTCGACAGCCAACAAGATCGTCGGCAGATACTGTCACACCGGTGAAGTTTGGAAGAAGTTGATCAAGCGTCATGTCAGTATCACTCACTCCCACGGACAGTACTAACACTTTTTTAGCTTACCACGGAGGCCGCTAGGTCTGCCATCGACAGTAGAGCGCGGAGAGTCGACGAGAGCGTTTCGAGCGTTAAAAGCGACACCAAGGAGCACTGGTCCACTCGGACATGGAGGGAGGCTTGAAGGGGAATTTTGCTTACCATTCGCATGATTGTGAATAAGTATACTGGTAGACAGGTGATCCGGGAAAGAAGCGAGATGCATGACGATTTTGTGGTGTGATTTTCCCACTTATCCGCTGATTTACCGGACCATCCACGTTGATGTCGAGCGAGCCCTCCTGCATAAGTGACGGCGAAGAACTAGGCACTGAATGCGCAGGATCAAGGTGGTTCACTGTAGACCTGTCCCATTTCCCTATCTCCCTCCTTCCTCTCTGCGCGATTGAGTTTTACGCTCCGTATGCTTCTCACCAGCGCTCGGCACCTCCGTCCCTCACTCGACTCGTAAAGGCTTCTCCTGAAGATGCAATACCTGACAGGACATGTCGTTTCGCCCTGAAACGTTCGAGTGCAAAATCATGATCTATCTTGGCGTTGAGGAGTCTCCGTTTTGCACCGCTTTGCACCGCTGATCATGATGGTGAATTTCTGGACACAAGGCGAGCTGAAACGTTTACACTTCGCCCACCGAGCTTCCTTGAGCAGACTGTGAGGTTTCTGTACGAGATGGTTATGACCTTCCTGTGACAAGACACGTCGACCCTACCCTGCCGTCGGCTCATTCTACCCACACCGATCTGTCTTACTCGCCGCGCCCCCTCCAAACCCCAACCTTTCCATCCTCTCCACCTGCCACCGCAACCTCCCCATCCCAGTCCACCGCCAAAAGTCTCTCTCCCAAAACCTTCCCATTCTTCGTCACCTTCCTCCCCTTACTTTCCTTCTTCGGAGCTTTCGTCACCGAGAAGAGAGCGTGTTTAGGGGATCGGACGTCCCATATCTGAACTGCCCCGGAGTAAGTCGCACTTGCTATTGTGTATGGAGATGTCGGGTGGCACGTCAAGGAGGGGATTGGTGAAGTGGTCGGGAGTGTAAGGGATATGAGCGAAGTAGCTGAAACCCTATCAGCCGGTTCTGGTGTATAGCTGAGGACATACCTTCTCGAGTATCCCAAAGACAGATTGTCCGATCCATACTCCCAGTGGCAAGCGTACCATTCGCCGCGAATTGGTCAATACACAAAGCCGATTTATCTAATGGTCCTTGCTACGTCGCCGTCAGCTGATCAGCATCACCCCTCACTGATAACACCTCAATCCCACTCACCCGAACAACCGCCCCAGCCCCGACCTTAACATCCCAACCTCTGACACTCCCATCCCAGCCCGAACTCCACACCCTCGCCTCATCCACCTTATCCCACACAACACCCCCGACTCTTCCTTTATGTCCTCTCATAGCCGCATCCGGAGCTCTCCTCCAGCCTCCGTCCCCACTCGCTTCACCATCGGTCAACCCTTCGATCGGACCGCGAACTTCGTTCATTTTCCGCCTCTTCTTCTGACCAGGAAGGCAACTCACCTGTTCGGCGGGTAGTTGATGTTCCGGAACCTCCTCAGCCGGTATAGAGTACAGATTTATATTTCCGTCCCAGCTGGATGAGACTAATTCTCGACCAGAAGAGCTGGATGCGATACTCGAGATCGCCCCGGTGTGGCCTAAAAGTGTGTAGACCTCACGGCCATGGTTTGCTTCGGAAGCTGCTATGTCCACTTCAAGGGAGGGGATTGAGAATACGTGGATTGCTCGGTCGATTCCGCCAGCTGCGAGGAGGATGTTCTCGGTGGTTTTGGGTGGTGAAAGCCAAGTACAGCATGTTGCGCCGAGAGATGTAGGTAACGGTAGAGTGTACAGACCAGGAGAGGACGGGGAAGTTGACGTCGCAGCTAGCGAAAGGAGGAGCACCTTGACGTGTGAGAGGTATGACGATACCAAAATATGCCTGAATCAGCATCAGTTAACTATAACTATCCAGATAATGGAAACACAGACCCTGCCCTCTTGAGACTCAATCCCGAGACCCAATCTTCCATCTCAACCCTCCCAACCTCTTCCGGCGGTATCAAACTCCTAACATACTCAACATTCACCGTCCCTTCCTCATCCCCACCACGATTCCTCTTAACCCAAGCATCCAAACTCCCTCTCAATACCTCACCCTCGACCAAAAAATCGAAAGGAACAGGTTGAGGGAGGGTGAGGACTTTATTGATGAGTTCGGAGAGTTGGTAACGGCGCCAGGTGGAAGGGATTAGGTAGGTTGATTGTGGGATTGCGTGGGTGGGGGAACGGGTAAAGAGGTTGATTGGGGTTTGACGGGGTGGGGCGGGAGAGCTTATGGCGGAAGTAGAAACGAAGGGGATAGGAGAGTCGGCAGACATGTCGGGGAGATCCTTTTGGAAGCTTGTGATTCAACAATCGTCTACTGTTGACCGGAGGAAGGTACTGCTGGTCGCTCTCTGAAATTTCAGCCGAACATTTTGGTTCCTCATTCCTCTCACGTGATCAAAACACCAAGGATGAGCACGTGGTTTCCAATGTGAGTGAACTTCTAAAGCCGACAGGAGGTGTAGCAAGCTGAGGTCGACTATTGTTGCTCACCTCACTCAGCCTCATGCAACAACACCCAACGGTCCTACCACCACCTCCTCACCCCGATGGATCCGAAGCTCAACCTCGCTCTCCCGAGAGACAAGCCAACTTAATCCGCTTCCAATCCGAACTCGAGGTACGTCCATATCAATCCTCTTTCTCCCCGGATTCAAGACGTCCAATACCAATAACCAATGTCTACCAAATCTCCAGGGATAAGGCTGATTGATATTCGACCTCAAACAGTTCGTCCAGTGCTTCGCAAACCCATTGTATCTCCACGAACTCCATCTTCAGAAATACCTCTCTCAGCCCGAGCTCTTGAATTACTTGAAATACCTCGAATACTGGCGCGAACGAGAGTACGTCAGGTTCATCATGTACGTCTTCTTCCTTCTACCCTTCTTGGTGGTTCTGACCTTGGTAAAAGATATCCGACATGTCTGGTTTACCTCACTCTCCTGCAAGTCCAAGCGTTTCGAGATAGGCTTGGGGATAGGTCTTTCATTGACGAATTGAAAAGAGTCGGGGCGAGGCATCATGAGACCTGGTGAGTTTGCATGCCGAACTCGATATAACGAGATGACATGGGATTTTGACCTCTCCTAGGCGGGTGGAGAAGCCGCCAGATCCGGCTGAAAATGGGACGAAAGAGCAGAAGCCCGCTGAGGAAGGTACAACCGCATAACCTCAAGCAGGCTTGTCATAGGCCGTATCTTGGGCATTAACAAGCGCATAATGGTATGATGACATGAATGACATGATGACGATCCCATGATATGCTATGCACAAATCCACCCGAATGGTCACGCCTACGCATCCACCGCATCCGTCATCGCCCACCTTCCAACCGTGCCACTACCTCCCATCGAATCGACTGCCAACAAGTTCACAATGGGTTTGTCTTTCTTGCTCAGGGCACGGAGGACGTCTCGAGCCAGAAGACCGCCGAGGATCGCTAATGTCGGTGGGAAGAAATGGGCCGCGTGCGAAGTCAGGTGTCTGAGGGAATCAGTGCGGGTTTCCTTTGTACAGGTAGAAGGCGAAGTGATGGCAACTTACTCGATCATATTAGATTCAATGGAAGGAACCGCCTTCTCGTTGATCCCCAAACCTCTCCGCAATCCCTCCGCAATATCCGTCATCTCCTCCTTCTCCCCTCCCTTCCCTGTCGGTAATGCTTTATGCCGAGATTGGAACTCCCATAAGGCTGAATGCATGAATAAATCGGAAGGTTCCGATCAGTGCGATCGATGTCGACGACAAGAGACCCCCTACCAAGTATACCGAGAGCCACACTTGGTGCCCGCTCTTTCGTCGCCCGCATCGTCAACCCTCGATATGGACTTCCTCCTTTTGCTGTTTCTGATGACGAGAGATCCCAGTGGGACGCGTCAAGGGCTGTAGTGAAAGAGGGGTAGGAGAGAGTCTTCTTCGCCAAATTCGCAGGGGGATTGTCTTTCGTCGCCGGAGGACTAGAACGTATTAGCACTGCGTCCCAAGTGATCCACAGCAGCTGAAGTCGCTGTTGTAGGATTGATGGACCTAGCACTTACGTGTACACGTATTCGTACTCTTCTCCCAAATCGGCGAAGACATATCCATAGAACCCATATGTTCCTGCAGCATAGAACACCACTCCAGCCTTCCTCGCAGCGGCGTCAATGACCTCCTGCAACACATGTCGTCAGCCTCAGTGCCAGCGCTCCCCTGGTGCGCGGCAGAAATAACCAGGGGGAGGGAATTTTCCACCCACCATCTCCGTCCTATCCAGATCACAAGCGACTACCACATCCACCTTCTCCCTCCTCATGAAATCAACCATCTCATCCCCTTGATCGACATTCGCTGCAGCTGTACTCGGATCCCGTACAAAGGGACTCATCGTCGGTAATGCAGTGAGGGATACCAGGGGATTGAGCGAAGAGATCTGAGGGGAAGCAGCTGTTATTCGCTTCAGAAGGATTCAGTCAGCCGTATTATTCCGCTCGTTAGTGGTAGACACACCTCAAGACCAACACATCCCTCTTCTTCCCGAAAAAGGAGACCTCCTCCCAGATCTTCTTCCGTGATGACTCCATCATCCATCACGATCAATCTTCCAATACCAGCTAGAACTAGGTTCTTGATCGTCTCGTGGGCTAGAGATCGGAGGGAGAGGAGGAGGACGGTCGAAGATCGCATCCTTCGCCTCGCATCAGCTAGGCTCCATCAAGGTTGATGAGGATAAACACCGGTTCTGTGCTTCCAAACCCCATAGCCGGATTTGGCGGTCATATAGGGATGCTTCATCTGCAAGAAATCAGCTGTGCCCCTTCTACTCTTTCCCCGGATCATACAGCTGGGGTTAAGCTGAGGATGCTCTGCTGACCTTCGGTGATGTGACCATTCTCCAGGCTGACAGGTGGGTGTAAGCTGCTCGAAGAAGAAGCTTCGCCCATCATCGTGTTCATTTTGATTGATGTGACACAAAGAAGAATGGTGGACCGTCGACTACAAACAAGGTGGAGGGGAGGAAACTGTGCCTGACATATCGGCTACCCCATGATTTTTCAGCTTTCGTGGCGTATTATCTCGTCCCCTGGTTGTCGTCCTCATCGATATGACAAACGTCAGGTTCGATCCTGCCACCCATCTGACCAAACAAGGGTGGAAAGGGAAGGGTACTGGTACGCTACTCTTGTCTCCATGACAGCTTTTTTGCGATACTGATATAAGGGTATCGTAGCATTGAAGCATGGTCATGCGACCCGCCCTTTACCGGTAGTACAGAAGAAGACACTCTCTGGCATAGGTAAAGATCGAGATGAAGCGATACCGTTTTGGGACCAGTACGTCGTAATACACGGACCACTCCCTCCTTCTGACATGAGGAAACCAGCATCTTTGCATCAACCGCTGCGAACCTCTTCTCCCCGACCCCTCCTTCCACAGCCAGAAGCACTCCTAAACGGTCACCTCCCCCAACGACCATCGCCAGGCCTCCGAGATCCAATTCATCACCTTCAGCGAGGATGGGTCGGGAAGTAGCTCGAAGAGGGTTGTACTCTCGGTTCTTCAAGGGTACGAGCGCGAGTAGCGTTTCGGCAGATGAAGAGCTGAAGGTAGGGGAAGTAGTGTTTGAGGTTGTCGCTGGACCTTCTAGAATCACCGAAGAAGGAGTGATTGTCGGCGCCAAATGGAAAGATCAGGAATCGGTAATAGAGGGAGAGACGAAGGAGGAGAGGAGGGCTAGGAGGGCTGAGCGAGTTATGAGAAAGGCGACGAGGGATGTGAGAAACGAGGTAAAAATTGAGGCAGACGGAGCGGACAGAATGAGAAAGGGGAAAGGAAAGCGTGGGGGGATCGATATGGACGGTGAAGCGAGGATAAAGAAGAAGAAAAGGCGGAAAATGGAACGGGACAACTGCGAACCCTTGGCCTCGACGAGCCCTGACGATGGCCTAGCCCTTCAAGCGGTGCAGAGCACGGGGGAAGGCAGTATGGATGATGCGAGGATGGTGATGGAGACGTGATGATATTGGTGGAACGTCCAGTAAGGGCTGATGTGACACCTACCTACGTCCTCGCCATCGCTCCTCATTGCTTAGATATATCTACGACGTTCAACCTCGCCGATGACCACACTCTTCGATCAGTGACCGTTCGAGCTGACGTCACCTTTCCTGTAAAAGTATCGATGTACAAGTCATGAAAGGACCAAGAAGCGGTGTACGTCGGCGCAGCGAAAGGAGGGATCAGCAGCTCAAGTAACAGATTGGCCACCACCATTCGAGAGTTCACCACTATCTCTTCGGTATCACAAATCGTACAACCAATCAGCTATCAAGTTCCTGCACTTATTCAGCATGTCAACCCCGAACATTATTGAGACCGTTCTGTCGAAAGTCGATGACATCGACTCAATGTACCGTAAAGCCGGAGTGGGAAAGGGGGCGGAATACCTCTTCACTGGTGGGCTTTCTCTCGATGATCGTAAGACTCTATTAGAGAGTATCAAGTCTGGCGAGACTGTCGGCGACATCAAGAAAGCTCTCTCGACCGCTCATTTCACAGATGACGAGATCAGAGCGTAGGTTTTTCGTCGTTTCCTTTTGAGGGATGCACACCTTTCCCGACATCGCTGACAAACGTCGCTCCTTTGCTTAGTCTCGGGACATACCTTGAAAGTTGGCAGATTCATCGTACTCTCCATAGTCAACCGGCAGGCCCTTATCTCACCTCGGCTATCGGGGAGTTCTGCCGTACTCAGCTGAGAGAGACGATGGAAGAATGGAGGAGAGAGTGGAATGATGCCGATCTCGAAGAGGGCAATGTTGCAGAGTGAGTTGATTCTTACCTTTGCCGTACAGCTGGATTCGGTTCTCAAAGATTGATCACACTTTGCTTAGAGCGGTGTTGACCGGCGTGGGAAGCGAGGATCCGATCTTGGGGAAGTACTGGAAGGTTCATGCGAGATCCCGACCGCTGGTCCCGGTCTTCAAGGACGAGCTATTCTGGATTGTCGATGATCATGGGAAAGATCAGGATCATGCTACACACCCAATTTCAGCCAAAGACGGCGCAACAAACAACCTTTCCAGTGTCGAGACCGTTCTCTGGAAACATTTTGATCCAGATATCGATTCTTTGGCGCATTCCAAGGTCTTCAAGGAGAAAGTGGCCAAGCTGAATTGGTCCATCTTACTCAGCACTTTCTTACCCAGCCCAAATGGTGCGACACGACAGGCGGAAGACTACTCAAAGCGGTCTGAGGATATCGAGTCAAGCCTGAAAGCGATCCATCACGAACTTTCCAAGTTTTCATTCGGCCAGAAGCCAGATTCATCTGACTGTTGTTACATTGAGCGACTCAAGATGCATAGGAACGAGAAGGATGTCGAGCTGAAGGGGCTGGCGGCGGATACTGTGGATGGGATCATTGATTGGGCGGAGAGGATCACGTCCAACGATGATCTCCCGCCACCCGACGATCCAAGGAGAGATGCGGACGAATGAGAGAACACTGAGATCTTAGCTGTATTGTTGCGTGGGGAACGGCGATGCCTGGCCGGGTGCTGATGACCGATTGAGAAAGGACGCTTCTCCTTGATCATGCATATCTAGCTTACTCGACTACCGACCATGAGGCCACTTGCTGACATCCTTTCTCGCTCACATTTTTGCAGCAGTCTCTCGCGTTTGAGAGCACAAAGGTAATACACACTGAGGGGTTTTGGAGAAGCGGAGAGTGAACTCGCTCGCACCGCCTCAGGCTATAAAACCGTTCTCTCGCTCCACCTCCAGCCAACTCTCCCTCGTTGACCCTCTCATTCGCCCTTACAGATAACGAGTTACTCCTTCCTATTATGCCGGTGCCAAGCCTATTCATGAGTGATGTGGTTGACAATTACCTCGCGAAAGTCCAACACCTCGACAAGCGTCACCGAGACGAATTTGGAGAGCATGCTGGACCGGTATTGACCGGTCTCAGTCATGAGGAACGTACCACCCTTGCGAGGGAGATCAGGTCAAGTCGAATTGCTGAGGAAGTCGAGTCAGCTCTCAGTCGTGCTCGGTTCACTACAGAGGAAATCCAATAGTACGAGTCTCGCTTTATATTACCTTTTTTCGTTTCAGTAACCTGTTTCTTAGTATCGTTGAGGCGGCCGAGAGTTCTGGGAACAACAAGCAAAATACATCTCCCCCGCGGTAGAGGATTTCTGCCCGTCCAGTTGACCAAGCGGGCAGATAGCTGGAGGAAGCATAACCCTACTTGGCATGAACCCTCATCGCCGAGTGAGCGTAGACCTTTTTTTCGTCTCGTACTGTGACAGTGCTGATATACACCGCGATCACAGGGAAACATGGAACAGCTTCACTCGGGAAGGAGATCGCATCTGGGATCTTGAGGAAGCACGCTGGAAAGCCTCACCGATCGTACCTTTCTTCCGCCCGCTGAAATCCTAATGAGAGGACCGAGTTTGTGCCAGTTCCGGATGAGACAATCCAGACCACTCGGTGGAAGCAGGACAGCCGATCAAAGAGGGTCTGGGATTCGATGCTGTTGGAGTGCTCAGAAGCTTACTTGAATGAGCTCGGAGGGAATAGTGGCCAAGCAGCAGAGGGAACAATGGCCAAACAGTCATTTGAAGATGGATCAGCCAAGGGGACGGCTTTAGAGACGAGGGATCAGTTTTGAAGGATTCTCACGGGCTTCGAGGAATCTTACGGTAAGCGATACAGGTAAGATTTGATGATGCTTGATGGAAGAATATCCCCTATGTCTCGTCTCCCTTCATGTCTCCTCCTTACAGGTCATGCTCATGTGAATCGGCTTTGAATCACTTCAGTATTCTTCTTACATGCAGCCCAACTACAGCTGAGCTGTAATGCCACAGCTATCGGCTGCTTGAACTTATTGAGACCGTGCGGACTCCATCCGTACCTGATGCAGTGCATCGCAGTCGGCCTCACGAGGTATCAAAGCTCGACCGAACAGCGAAGGGAGTCTCATACTACCATTTCGTGAGAAGATAGTTCTAGCCTGTCATACTTGACATCGTATCATCTGTGTATGTTAGGGCCTCCGAAGAGCTTGCGAAACACATTAAAACGGGCAAACATCCTTTCTCCTCTTCAACATCATCATTCGCGTTTGAAGCCTCAAAGGAATTCTGCAAGCGGTGCTCTTTGGCAAAGCGGAGAGTAGATCTTCTCGCACGACATGACAAGCTGTGATTCCGTCGCTCACCCTTCTTCTCCATTCCGCCACGCTCAGCTATCACAACAGTACCTACTTGTCTTTGTTTTCAACATCATGTCAATGCCAAGCTTGTTCATGAGTGATGCCGTTGATGACTACCTGGCAAAAGTCAAAGATCTTGATGGGCGTCATTCAGATGAGTTTGGCAAGCATGCAGGGCCAATCCTGACTGGTCTGAGCCAGGATGAGCGGAAGACCCTTTCCAAAGACATCCGTTCCAGTCGGACCGCCAATGACGTCGAGGCGGCGCTCACTCGTGCCCGTTTCACTCCTCAGGAGATCTCACAGTAAGTCCTGGAGACCTTTTCGGCAAAGTATGACCTCACTTACCTTGTGTTCAGTATCGGTGTGTCGGCGGAGAGTCTCGTTATAGACCGGGGCAGCGAAGGTTGGGTGACGGAGCAATACATCTCGCCCGCTATCGAGGACTTTTGTCGTGACGAGCTCACCAAGGCGACGGAAGTGTACAGGACGAAGGTTGCTCATGATGCGACTGAGCTCATGGTTGCAGAGTAAGCCAAATTCACTGCTCGCCTTGCGCTCCACTGACGGATGATACCGAACAGGGATGTTTGGAAAAGCTTCGCGCGGGAGGGGACCTATATGCAAGACCTTGAGGATACGTGCTGGAAGGCTTCCAAGGTCGTACCATTCTTTCACAAACTGTCTTCTGAGCCAAACGCCTCGAGTCAAGCGGACAAAGATGGAGCTGAGAGAAGCGAGTTGCTGGAGAATGAACGGATGCGTCAGCAGGTCTTGATGTTTATCCGTAACCCACCAGTTGATTTTCCTGCATCATCATGTCAGACAATGAAGGATCTGAAGGACAGGGAAAAGAAAACATGGGAGGAATGGTGTGTTGGGTTATGAAGCTTATCAGGCGTTGTACAGGTCTCTCTTGATCATTCATACAGCTCGCTACGGTCTAATATACGTCTCGCACGAACTACGTCTCTCCTGCGGTCTCGATCTCCGTGCCCGCA